>Ga0307511_10001316_pt1 | contig 26369 bp, 19 predicted proteins | sample 13_EM_MG_FD_200266 | JGI IMG/M metagenome (GOLD analysis project Ga0307511, IMG submission 200266) | Populus trichocarpa ectomycorrhiza microbial communities from riparian zone in the Pacific Northwest, United States - 13_EM | ecosystem: Host-associated > Plants > Roots > Unclassified | place...
CGCGCGCCCCGAACTCGCCCAGTGGCGGCCGGTGTTGTTCCGTCGCATGGTCGACCACCTCGCGACGGTCTTCACCAAGCCGGACCGGCTGCCGCGCGGCACCCGCGCCGAGTTCCTGCGCAAGGCCCGTGCCCACTACCGCCGTTACCGCATCCCGGGCACCTCGGTCCCGCTGCGCACCCGGATGCGGCACACCTTCGTGCACTTCGGCGTCCACCGCACCTTCCGGGCCGTGCAGAAGGCGATGAGCTGGCGGCGCAGCGCGGTCAAGCTCACCGCGAAGGCCCTCCGCACGCTCAGGGCGGCCGTTCTCCAGCTCCACTACCGCGTCCAACTCCGGCTCCCGCTGAGGGATCGCGCGGTGTTCGCCGCCTACTGGGGGCGCGGCCACAGCTGCAACCCGGGCGCGCTGGAGACCGCGTTCCGCACCCACGCCCCGCACATCCGCACCGCGTGGATCGCCCGCCCCGAGCACCACCACACGATCCCCGCCGCCACCCGCCGGCTGCGCCCGAACACGGTCTCCTACTGGACGGCGCTGGCCCGCTCCAAGTACCTGGTGAACAACGTCAACTTCGACCGCCGGCTGGTCAAACGCCCCGGCCAGGTGCTGATCCAGACCCAACACGGCACCCCGCTCAAGCACATGGGCCTCGACCTCCAGGAACGCCCGGCCGCCGCACGGGACATGGACTTCGGCGAGCTCCTCAAGGGCGTCGACAAGTGGGACCACGTCCTGTCCCCCAACCGCCACACCACCCTGACCTGGGAGCGGGTCTACCCCGGCAGCTACACGACGCTCGCCTACGGCTATCCCCGCAACGACGTGTTCCAGCAGGCGACTTCGGCCGACGTGCACCGCCTGCGCGAGTCCCTCGGCATCCCCCAGGACGCCATCGCGCTCCTCTACGCGCCGACCCACCGTGACTACCGCCGCGTCCAGCGCGCCCACGTCGACCTCGACCGCGTCCTGCGCCGCCTCGGCCCGCGCTTCGTCGTGCTGGCCCGCGCCCACTACTGGCACGAGGGCCCGCTCGCCCCCGCGTCCGGCCGGATCATCGACGTCACCGACCACCCCAGCGTCGAATCGCTCTGCCTCGCCTCGGACGCGCTGGTCACCGACTACTCGTCCCTGATGTTCGACTACGCCAACCTCGACCGCCCGATCGTCATCCACGCCGACGACTGGGAGGCCTACGAGGCGGCCCGCGGCACCTACTTCGACCTGCGGGCCTTCCCGCCGGGCGCGGTCGCGCGCAGCGAGGACGAACTGATCGACATCTTCGCGACCGACCACTGGCGCGGCTCCCGCTCGACCCAGCTGCGCACCGCGTTCCGCGAGCGCTTCTGCCCCTACGACGACGGCCGCGCCGCCGAACGGGTCGTACGCCACGTGGTGTTGGGCGAAACCGCCCTCCCGCCGGTCGTCCCGCTCGCCGACCGCCACCCGGTCCCGTCCGCCGCCGCGAGCCTCACCCGCTCCCCGCTCGCCACCGTGCCGCAGCCCACGGCGTCCCGGCCCGTCACCGACCGCCTCTGAACGCCGTTCCCATCCAGGGGAGTTCACATGCCCTCAAGCCCCTCGCGCCCCACACCGACCCGGCCGTCCACCTGGCGTCCGGCCGGGCGCCCCGGCCGCGCGCACTGACCCGGAACCTCCCCTCCGGACCACTGGAGAAAGAACAGAATGCCCCGCTTCAGCATCATCGTCCCGTCCCACGGGGTCGCCGGCCGGCTCTCCCAGGCCCTGGACTCGGTCCTCGCGCAGTCCTACGGCGACTTCGAGCTGATCCCGGTCTGCGACGCCCCGGGCTCCCCGGCCGCCGACGTCGCCGACGCCCACGCCGGCCGGGACTCCCGGGTGGCCCCGGTCCACTCACCACCCTCGGCGGGCCTGAGCGGGGCACGCAACACCGGCCTGCGGACTGCGACCGGCGCCTACGTCCTCTTCCTGGACGGCGACGACACCCTCGCCCCGGGCGCGCTGGCCGCGCTGGACGCCCGCCTCACGGAGACCGGTGACGTCGACGTCCTGTACTTCGAGCACGAGCGGACCCCGTGGTGGGAGGGCGAGCCCACCAACCCGGCCGCCCCGTTGCTGGCGAAGACCCCGACGGGCGCCTTCTCCCCCGCCCAGGTACCGCAGTTGACGGGCATTCAGCTCCCGGCGTGGAGCGCGGCCTACCGCCGTGCCTTCCTCGCCGACCACCAACTCACCTTCCCCGACGGCCCGTTCACCGACCTCGGGTGGGGCGGCCTGGTCACCCTCGCCGCCGAGCGGGCGGCGGTACTGCGCTCGGTGGTCGTACGGCATCTGCTGCGGCGGCAGGGCAGCCGGCTCAATCTGCCGGGCGCGCACCACCACCAACTCCTCGACCAGGTCGACATGGTGCTGACGCGTGGCGCCGTGAGCGAGCTGTCCGGCGCCCTGTTCGAGCAGCTCTTCGCGGTGGTGCTGAAGACGGCCTCGCGGCCCGAACGCCTTCCCTCCGGGCACCGCGCCTTCTTCCGGCGGGCGGGGCGGCTGTACCGGACTCACCGGCCCGCCGGTTTCCGCGCGCCCGGCGGGAGTGTGGGCGTGCAGCACCGGCTGCTGGCGTCGGGGGCGTACTCGGCGTTCCGGGCGCTGCGCGGCGCCAACCGGGCGGCGTCGGGGGCGGCCATGGGGGTCCCCCCGAGTCGAGCGAAGTCGAGAGCTTGGGGGAGGGTCCCCCACCCCAGGATGCTCCGCACCCGTCTGCGCTACGTCCGCGACCTGCGCCGCCCCCTCGACCCCGACTTGGCGGTGTACTGCGCCTATTGGGGACGTGGCTACGCGTGCAGCCCGGCCGCGATCCACGCCAAGGCCGCTGAACTCGCCCCGCACATCCGCTCGGTGTTCCTGGTCGAGCCGGACGCGGTGGACGCCGTACCGGAGGGCGTCGAGCACGCCGTCATCGGCAGCCGGAAGTACTGGGAGGTGCTGGCGCGGGCCAAGTACCTGGTGAACAACGCCAACTTCGCGGAGGGCGTCGTCAAGCGGCGCGGCAGTGTGCACGTCCAGACGCAGCACGGGACCCCGCTGAAGAAGATGGGCGTCGACCAGTCGACGTACCCGGTGGTGGCCGCCGCGACCGGCAGCTTCGCCAAGTTGCTTGGCCGGGTGGACCGTTGGGACTACAACATCTCCTCCAACCGGCACTCCACGCAGATGTGGGAGCGCGCCTTCCCGGGTTCCTACGAGGCGCTGGAGTACGGCTATCCGCGCAACGACGTGTACTACACAGCGACTGCCGATGAAGTAGCGCGCGTGCGGCGGGAGTTGGGCGTGCCGGAGGGCAGGACGGCCGTCCTGTACGCGCCCACCCACCGCGACTACCAGACCGGCTTCGACACCGGCCTCGACCTGGAGGCCTTCTGCGCGGCGGCCGGTGAGGACGTGGTCGTGCTGCTGCGCGCCCACTACTTCTACGACCAGGGCCGGGCGAAGAGCAGCGGCCGGATCATCGACGTGACCGGGCACCGCTCCGCCGAGGACGTGTGCCTGGCCGCCGACGCGCTGGTCACAGACTACTCGTCGATCATGTTCGACTACGCCAACCTCGACCGGCCGATCGTCGTGTACGCCGACGACTGGGAGGTCTACCGGGAGACGCGGGGCGTCTACTTCGACCTCATGGAGGCCCCGCCGGGCCCGGTGACCCGCACGCCCGAGGAACTGGCCCAGGTGTTCCGCGACGGCTCGTACGCGGGGGCGGAGTCCAAGGCCCTGCGGGCCGGATTCCGGTCCCGTTTCTGCGAGTTCGACGACGGACTGGCCGCCGAGCGGGTCGTACGCCGGGTGTTCCTCGGTGAGCCGCCGGAGGCGGTCCCGCCCGTGATCCCGCTCGCGGAGCGCGTCCCGGCCCCCGCCGCCACCCTCGTAAGGAGCTGAACCCGAAGTGCCCCGCTTCAGCGTCATCGTCCCCGTCTTCAAGGTGCAGGGCTTTCTGCGCGAGTGCCTCGACTCGGTCCTGGAGCAGTCCTACCGGGACATCGAGGTGATCGCCGTGAACGACTGCTCGCCGGACGGCTGCGGCGCGATCCTCGACGAGTACGCGGCCCGCGACCCGCGCGTACAGGTGCTGCATCTGCCGGAGAACGTCGGCCTCGGCCGCGCCCGCAACGCCGGAATGCCCCTGGCCACCGGCGACTTCCTCTTCTTCCTCGACAGCGACGACACCCTCACCCCGGGCGCCCTGCGCGCGATGGCCGACCGGCTCGACGCGAGCGGCGACCCGGACGTCCTGGTCTTCGACTACGCGCGCACCTACTGGTGGGGCGGTACCCGGCGCAACGTCCTCGCGCACGTCCTGACGGAGGTCGACGACACCTTCACCGTCGCCGAACACCCGGAGATCCTCGACCTGTTGATGGTCGTGTGGAACAAGGTGTACCGCCGGGAGTTCGTGCACAAGCACACCTTCGAGTTCCCGCCGGGCTACTACGAGGACACGCCCTGGACCTTCCCGGTGCTGCTCAGCGCCGAGCGGATCGCCACCCTCGACCGGATCTGCCTCAACTACCGGCAGCGGCGGCAGGGCAACATCCTGTCCACCACCAGCCGCAAGCACTTCGACATCCACGACCAGTACGAGCGGGTCTTCGCGTTCGTCGACTCCCGTCCGGAGCTGGCGAGTTGGCGCCCCTACCTGCACCGCAAGATGGGCGAGCACTGTCTCGACATCCTCGGCAAGCCGGACCGCCTGCCCCCGTCCGACAAGGCCGAGTTCTTCCGCCGTACGGCCGAGCTGTTCGCCAAGCACAAGCCGGCGGACGGGACGGTGGACGCCGAAGTCCGTGTCCTGGAAGGCAGTTACGCGCTGTACCGGGTGAGGCGGCAGGCGGGGCGGGCCGCGCGGCAGCTCGAACAGCGGGCGCTGCAAGCGCGCAAGTCGGCGGCAGCACGGGTAAAGGGCGGCTGGGCGGCGCTGCACGCCCGCCGGTCGCTCGACCCCAACCTCGTTGTGTACTCGGCCTTTTCGCACCGCGGGGTCCTCGGCGACCCGGCCGCCGTCTACTACAAGGCGCGCGAGATCGCGCCGCACCTCCGGGGCGTATGGGTCGTACAGGACGCCGAACAGGCCGCGCTGCTACCGCCGGACGTCGAGCACGTCCTCCTCAACACCCCGCGCTATCACCAAGTCACCGCACGGGCCCAGTACTTCGTGAACAACGTCAACTGGCCCGGCACCCTCGCCAAGCGGCCCGGCAGCGTCCACATCCACACCCATCAGGGCACTCCGCTCAAGTACATGGCGGCCGACCTGCTGGACAAGCCCGGCGCCCGCTACGGCGTCGACGTGCCGCAGATGCTGCGCCGCGCCGACCGCTGGGACCACAGCCTGGTCGCCAACCGGCACTCGGAGCTGGTGTGGGAGCGGGCGTACCCGTGCCACTTCGCATCGGCGCGGACGGGCAGCCCGCGCAACGACGTCCTCGTCGGAGCAACTCCTGGAGCAGGGAAGGCAGTTCGGGAGCGGCTCGGCATCCCCGCCGAGCACACCGTCGTGCTGTACGCGCCGACCCGCCGCGAGTACGTGCGGAGCGGGCACGTCGACCGGCTCGACCTGGCCCGGTTCGCGGAGGATCTCGGCCCGGACCACACCCTCGTCGTACGCCTGCATCCGTCGCTGTCGACCGGTCCCGCGCGGGGCATGGGTCTCGCGGATCTGCACCGGCGGGGTGTGCTGGTCGACGCGACCGACGAACCCTCCGTGGAAGACGTCATGTTGGCCTCGGACGCCCTGGTCACCGACTACTCGGCCCTGATGTTCGACTACGCCAACCTCGACCGGCCGATCGTCCTCCACGCCGACGACCGGGAGGCTTACGCGGCCAGCCGGGGCACCTACTTCGACGTCACCGCCGCGCCACCGGGCCATGTGTCCGGTTCCTACCGGGAGTTGGCGTGGCTGTTCGCCTCGGGTGCCTGGCGGGACGAGGACTCGACGCGGTTGCGGGCCGAATTCCGTTCGCACCACTGCGAGTTCGACGACGGGAACGCCGCCGAGAGGGTCGTACGGACACTGCTGCTGGGTGAGGACGGCTGGCAGCCGCCGGCCGGATCCGTCACGCGCGTGCCCTCCCCCGCCGTTGGTCACGACCAGTTGGCGTCCTCATGAGGCCCCGCACGTGGGTGCTGGTGCTGGCCGCCGTGTTCGCGGTGCTCCAACTCGCCAATGTCACCGGCCGGGACACCCCCGACACCAAGAACTACCTGTCGTACGCGCTGAGTCTGCGCGGGGAGAGCAAGCGCGAGGCGGCGACCGTCACCATCGACTACTACTGCGCGAGCAGAGGAGCGATCGCGCGGCGCGACCAGAGCGTGAACGTGCTGAACTTCCACGGCAAGGACCCGGCCGCGCGGGTCGCGAAGAAGTGCCGGGCTGCCCAATGGCGGGTGGTGGACGCCCAGTTGCGGGCCGGGAACAGCGGCGGGTTCATCACACCGTTCATGCCCGAGCGGTTCATGCGGATCTTCGAGGTGCGGCCCGGATACCCGGTGTTCCTGGTTCCGTTCGTCACACTGCTCGGGCCGGTGTGGGGGCTGTGGACGTCGAGTGTCGTCCTCACGGTCGCGGGCGGGATCCTCGTGTTCCTGATCCTGCGCACGCTGTCCGTGTCGGTGCCGCTCGCGCTGACCGGCCAGGCCCTCTACTACGTCCTGCCGTGCGGGACGACCGCGATGCGCCCGATGACCGAGGGCCTGATGATGGCCCTCACCCTGGCAGCGGTGTGGGGCTGCGCGCTGGTGTCGACGGGCCGCCGTACGCGTGCCGGACTCGCCCTGGTCGGCGGCTCCTTGCTCCTGCTCTTCACGGTCAAGCACTCGCAGGCCCTGTTCCTCGGGCTGTGCCTGGCCGGTGCGGGCGCGCTGGTCGCCGTACGACAGCGACAGCGGTGGCGGGCGTGGGCGGTGGTCGCGGGACTCGGCGCGGCGGCGGCCGTAGGCACGCTGCTGTTGGCGGGCCTGCTGAACTACCCGTCCCAGACCGACAGTCTCCAGGACCTGCTGACCGATCACTACGCGCTGCCCGACCGCACCCGGCTGTACCCCGAATTCCTGCACCTGGAAGCCGACTTCTGGCTGGAGTGGACGCGGCAGCAGCTGTGGCAGCCGGTGCTCGCGGCGGCGCTCGGCGCCGGTGTGTGGGGCGCGCTGCGGCGGCCGGTGTTCGGGGCGTTCCTGATCGGGGCCGCGTTCACCGGGATCCTCACGCAGGCCGCGCATCCGGACATCAGTGTGTGGGGCGGGCGGCTGATCGTGCTGGTGTGGCTGTTGCCGGTGGTGGGGGTGCCGTTGCTGCTGGAGAGCGTGGTGCGGGGGAAGGCCGTCGTCGCGGTGCCGGTGCCGGGGCAGGCGCACGGGCAGCAGGCTCAGCCGGTGAGGTGACGAGGTCGACCCCGGCGACGAGGTGATCAGCGCTCGTCGCCGGGGTCGTAGTCGTAGCAGCGTCGTACTTGATGTGACTACTCGATGACGAGGTTGACCTCGATGTTGCCGCGGGTCGCGTTCGAGTAGGGGCAGACCTGGTGGGCGGTCTCCACCAGCTTGCGGCCGGTCGCCTCGTCCACCGTGTCGGGGAGCTCGATGCGCAGGGTCACCTTGAGGCCGAAGCCCTCGCCCTGCTTGCCTATGCCGACCTCGGCGGTCACGGCCGCGTCGGAGACGTCGACCTTGGCCTGGCGGCCGACGGCACCGAGGGCACTGCCGAAACAGGCGGCGTAGCCGGCGGCGAACAGCTGCTCAGGGTTGGTGCCCTGGCCGTTGCCGCCCATCTCGACGGGGAAGCCGAGCTGAAGGTCGATCTTGCCGTCGTTGCTGACCGCGCGGCCGTCACGGCCGTGGGTGGCGGTGGCTACGGCGGTGTAGATCGCGTCCATGGAAACCATCCCTCTCAAAAGTCTTTACGAGGCGTTCGGCCCGGGTGTCCGGGCCCCCTCACGACGGCAAGTAGAGCACACAATTCAATTGCACACAACTAAATGGCCCACTAGCGCTATCCTGGGACCATGACCACCACTCCCGCCGACACCCCCACCAGCGACTGGCTCCGCCTGGACCAGCAGATCTGCTTCTCCCTGAACGCCGCGTCACGCGCCTTCGGCGGCGTCTACCGCGTGCTCCTCAAGGATCTCGGGCTCACCTACCCGCAGTACCTGGTGATGCTGGTGCTGTGGGAGCACGGCGAGCTGCCCGTCAAGAAGCTCGGCGAACACCTGCGGCTCGACTCCGGCACGCTGTCCCCGCTGCTCAAGCGGCTGGAGACGGCCGGTCTGGTACGGCGTGAGCGCAGCGCCCGCGACGAGCGCTCAGTGGTGGTGCGGCTCACGGACGAGGGCGTCGCCCTGCGCGAACGCGCCCTCGACGTGCCGCGCCGCATCCTCGGCGCGACCGGCTTCGACATCGACGAGATCCGCGCACTGCGGGCACGGCTCGACGAACTCACGGGTGCGCTGGACTCGGCGGCACTGGAGCAGGCATGACCTTGTGCTCCGGAGCAGGCACGACCATGTCCTGCGGAGGCATGCGGCGGATGTAGAGGGCCAGCTTCACGCGTCCGCTCACGTACTGCCGCCGACGCGCGAACTCCCCGTCCACGACGTCGAGTTTGACCCGGTCGACCGGGTCGCCCGGCACCCAGCGGGACGGCAGCAGATTCGACTGCGCGACGATCCACACCCGGTCCACACCGGCGAGCCCGGCCTCCAGCTCCCCCGGCGCCACCTCACGCCCGCTCAGCGTCCCGGACCTCGCCCCCGACTCCGCCAGCGCCAGGTCCCGCACCCCGGCGAACGGCCCCGGGTACGCCAACGCCGTCACCCGCCAGAACGACGGCAGGAAGAGGACGGGGTCCCCGGGCCGCAGCTCACGACCGGCCAGCGCGGAGACCTCGGCGAGGTTCTCGGGACGGTGGGCCGCCAGGCGGTCGTTGCGGTAGGCGGGGAGGCCGTGGAGGAAGGGGACGGCTACGGCCAGGACGCCGGCGAGGGCCAGGAGGGGGAAAGGGGTGCGGCGAGGGGCTGGGCGGCCACTGACGGGAGTGCGGTGGGTGTCCGACCGTGAGGGGCGGGGTGGAAGGGCCCTTGCGGGTCCGGTCGTGCGGTCAACTCCGTGCACCGATGCGTGACTTGAGGTCAGGGCGCCGACCAGCCGGGGGTGGCTTTCCTCTCCGGTCGCTCCCGTCACTCGGGTCACCACAAGGTCGTTTTCCGGATGCAGGAGATCGCCCAGCCGTAACCGGCCCACGGCTCCCACCAGCCAGTCCGCCCCCGCCGCCACCAGCAGCGGTGCCCCCGCCAGCGCGTACAGCACATACCGCTCGTGGAACAGCGGCCGGAACTGCGAGACCGTCAGCAGGATCGTCGGCGGCACCACCAGCAACGGCAGCGCGACCGACGCGAGCCGTCCCGCGCCGAGTCCCAGCAGGATCAGCAGGACCGAGATCCAGAAGACGACTCCGGTCGGGGTGACGGCGAGGAAGCCCCGGGCCAGCCGCTCGGTGGTGTCCCGGTCCGGCACCCGCAGCCACGCCACCTGCCCCGACTGCCGCTGGGACACCCACGCCAAGGGCAGCAGGATCCCCACCGCCACGCCCGCCGCACGCCCCCAGCCGGCCCACACCGCCCTGGGCACCCGCGCCGCCAGCAGCGTCAACACGTGCGCGCAGAGCACCAGTACGGCGAACTCGTGCAGCAGAAAGGTCACGGCGAGGACAGCGCCGTACGGCCACCACGACCGGCCTTCCAGCGCCCGCACGAGCAGCAGCGTCGCCCCGGCGACTCCGGCCGCGACGATGGCGTACGACCGGCCCTCCTGTGCGTAGTGGCCGGTCAGCGGGGTGATCGCGTAGAGCAGGCCGGCCCAGAGGCCGACCCGGGGGCGGGCCAGCCGTGCGCCGAGGGCCGCGACCAGGCCCGCCGTCGCGGCCGCGCCGCACACCGACGGCAGACGGAGGGCCACCTCGCCGGGGTGGACGGCGAGGACGGCGTGCATGAGCAGGTAGTACAGGCCGTGCACCGCGTCGACACCGTGCAGCAGGTGCCAGATCTGCGGCACCGTGCGCCGTCCCACCAGGTACGTGACGCCCTCGTCGCCCCACATGCCGCCGCGGTCGAGACCCCACAGCCCCAGCGCAAGCATGACGGCCACCGGCACGACGACGGCCACGACCTCCGCACGCGTCCGTCGCCCGGGCCCGTATTCACGCTCACCTTGGCTGTCCACGTGGCCGATTTTGTACTGTAAGCGGGCTCTTACCAACGATTGACGGTGTATTAGCATTCATGCGGCATTCACCCGGCTTACGATCCGCTGTGATGAACGCCGTCCGCAGACACCGCCTCCTCGCCCTCACGCTCGCCTGGCTCGCCACCCGCGCCGGAATGCTGCTCCTCCTCGCGTACAACGGCCTGCCCCTGCTCGGCCGGGGCGCGGTCGCCCGGGAGGTGTGGCGCCTCTACTACCACTGGTACGGGGTCCTGTCGCAGGGCGCGTTCCCGGCCAACGACCATCTGTGGCAGTACCCGCCGGGTGCCGGACCGATCCTGTTGGCCCCGGCTCTGCTGCCGGACCTGACGTACTTCCAGGCGTTCGTCGCCTTCACCCTCGCCACCGACGCGCTGATCACCGCGGTCCTGGCCCGCGCGGGCACCCGCCCCGGCCACAGTCTGCGCGGCGCCGTCTACTGGATCGTCTGCCTCCCCCTCCTCCTGGACATGCCGCTCGTCCGCTACGACGTGCAGGTCACCGCGTTCGCCGTCATCTCCCTGTTGACGTTGTCGCGCTCCACGCGTGCGTGCGGCGCGTTCGCGGCGCTGGGCGCACTGGTGAAGGTCTGGCCGGCGTTGGTGCTGCTGGGGGTGCCGAGGGGGCGGGCGACGCGGTCGGTGTGGTCGTGGGCGGTGGGGACGGGGGTCTTGTCGCTCATGATGCTCGTAGCCTTGTTCAACAATCCTTTCGCCTTCTTGCGCCAACAGGGCGGCAGAGGCGTACAGATCGAGTCACTGGGCGGCACGCTCCTCGGCCTGGCGACCCACGCCGGCTGGCCGGGCCGGGCGCGCTACCAGTACGGCGCGATGGAGTTCACGGGACCGCACGTCGCCGCCGTCGCCGACGCCTCCCTCGCGCTCACGGCGGTCGCCTTCGGGTTCCTGCTGCTGTGGCGGATCCGGGCCCGCCGCTGGACCGACGCGACCCCCTACGACGCCGCACTGAGCGCCGTCCTGCTGTTCACCGTGACCAGCCGGGTGATCAGCCCCCAGTACATGATCTGGCTGCTCGGCCTGGCCGCCGTCTGCCTGACCTCCCGGCACACCGTGCAGCGCCCGGTGGCCGCGCTGATCGTGGCGGCGACCGCGATCAGCTCCGTCGAGTTCCCCGCCCTGTACGGCGACGTCATCCACAGCACGTGGACGGGCTGCGCGCTGATGGTCGTACGCAACGGTCTGCTGGCCGCCGCGGCCGTGCTCTCCTTCGTCCGTCTGTGGCGGTCGTCGAGGGCGGTCCCGGCGACTCCGCACGCGCGCGTGCGGCCCGCCGGCCCGCACGGGGAGTCCCAGCAGTTGACCGCGGCACACTCCGGCGCCTGATTGACTGAGGCCCGGGGAGCGTGAGGGACACGCCACCACGGATCGAGTGATATCCAGTGACGGAGGGGACTGCCGCACATGACCTGGCTGATCACCGGCGGAGCCGGCTACATCGGGGCACACGTCGTGAGGGCGATGACCGAGGCGGGCGAACAGACCGTCGTCTACGACGACCTGTCCACCGGCATCGCTGCACGTGTGCCCGACGGCGTCCCCCTGGTGCAGGGTTCGACCCTGGACGCGGAACTCGTGGCCCGCACCCTCGCCGACCAGGACGTCACCGGAGTCGTCCACCTGGCGGCGAAGAAGCAGGTCGGCGAGTCGGTCGACCGGCCGCTGCACTACTACCGGGAGAACGTCGAGGGCCTGCGCGTCCTGCTGGAGGCGGTGACCACGGCCGGCGTCCCGTCCTTCGTGTTCTCGTCCTCCGCGGCCGTCTACGGCATGCCGGACGTGGAGCTGGTCACCGAAGAGACGCCGTGCGTGCCCATGTCGCCGTACGGCGAGACCAAGCTGGCGGGTGAGTGGCTGGTCCGCGCCACGGGCCGCGCCACGGGCCTGTCCACGGCCTCCCTGCGCTACTTCAACGTGGCCGGGGCCGCGAGCCCCGAACTCGCGGACACGGGCGTCTTCAACATCGTCCCCATGGTCTTCGAGAAGCTGACCGAGAACGCGCCCCCGCGCATCTTCGGCGACGACTACGCCACCCCGGACGGCACCTGCGTCCGCGACTACATCCACGTCGTCGACCTGGCCGAGGCCCACGTCGCCGCGGCCCGCGCCCTCCAGGCCTCCCCCGGCCGCGCCCTCACCCTCAACATCGGCCGCGGGGAAGGCGTTTCGGTCCGCGAGATGATCGACAACATCAACGCGATCACCGGCTACGACCGCCCCCCGACCGTCCACCCCCGCCGCCCCGGCGACCCGGCCCGCGTCGTCGCCTCCGCCGACCGCATCACCACCGAACTGGGCTGGAAGGCCAAGCGCGACATCCAGGACATGATCACGTCGGCGTGGGAAGGGTGGGTACGGCTGCATCCGGGGGCGGCGCGGGCCTGATGGACGGTTGCTCCAGGGCGGAGCGCGGGGTGGGCGCCGTCGTCGGCTCCGCCGTGGGCGACGCGCTGGGCGCGCCCTTCGAGTTCGGACCCGAGGGCGCCTTCTCGGCCCGGTTTCCGGCGCCCGGCGACGGCGGTGAGATGTGCGGCGGCGGGGGCTGGGACCCGGGCGAGGCCACCGACGACACGCAGATGGCCGTACTCGTCGCGGAGTCGTTGTTGGAGTGCGACGGGCTCCGACTCCCGGACATGTTCGGGCGGTTCCGGCGCTGGGCAGCCGCCGATCCGAAGGACATCGGCCTGCAGACCGAGGCCGTGCTGAGCAGCGGCGACCCATGGGACCTGGCCGCCGCGCTGCACTTCCAGACGAGCCAACGGGGCGCCGGGAACGGTGCGTTGATGCGCGCCGCACCGTCGGCCGTCCACTTCTCGCGCGCGGGCCGTGACGCCACGATGGACGCCGCCCGCCGTATCTCCGCCCTCACCCACGGAGACCGCGCGGCCTGGGAGGGCACCGCCGTCTTCCACGAGCTGATGCGCGTCGCGCTGGAGGGCCGCGACCCGCTCGGCGCCGTAGAAGAGACCCTCGGCTGCGTCCACCCCGACCACCGGGAGCGCTACGCCGTCGTCCTCTCCCCCGACTGGCACCCCGACCTGGCAACGGAGTTCAACGGCGCCGTCTGGCCCTGCCTCGGCTCCGCCCTGTGGGCCGTACGCACCACGTCCTCCTACGAGGAGGCCCTGCGCGCCGCGATCGACCTCGGCGGCGACACGGACACCGTCGCCGCCGTGACGGGCGGGCTCGCCGGGGCGGTGTACGGGAGCGCGGCGATCCCTGAGCACTGGAGCGCGGCCCTGCACGTACCACTGCCCGGGTTCGGCGGGCGGGTGCTGCGGGCGGCCGAACTCGGGGAACTGGCGCGGCGGTTGGACCGACGGGGAGGGTGACTCGCCGAGTGGGTCGAGGCGGGCCCGCAGCGCCTTGAGCCCTCCGTCGTGGTCGAGCCCTACAGCGCCTTGAGCCCCTCCGTAGTGGCCCGCGCCAGCGCCCCCAGGTATCCCTTCGGCAGCTTCGGGCTGCGGATCACCACGGCACGCCAGTACAGGGGGCCCGAGATCAGGTCCAGCGCCAGGTCCTCGTCCATGCCGGGGCGGATCTCGCCACGGTGTTCCGCCGCCGCGAGGATCTTGCTGGCCACACCCTCCTGGCCCTCGCGCAACGCCTTCTGCATCGCGTCGGCGATCTCGGGATTGCGGGCCGCCTCGGCCTGGAGGTCCGGGATGATCTGCGAAGCGACGGGATGACGTAGGGCGCGTGACGTCACCTCGTACAGCATCCGCAGGTCACCCTCCAGCGAACCGGTGTCCGGCGTCGGCAGCCCCATCACCGCGATCGCCGACACGACGTCGAGCACCAGGTGCAGCTTCGAACGCCAGCGGCGGTACACCGCCGTCTTGCCCACCCCGGCGCGGCGCGCGATCCCCTCGATCGACATCCGGGCATACCCGACCGCCGCCAACTCCTCGAAGACCGCCGCGCGAATGGCTTCGGTCACATCCTCGCGGAGTACGGCCGCCCCGGCGGGGGTTCGGCGGCGCTGACGTGTTGTGGGCTCGTCGGCGTTCGTCGTCATAGCTCCAGCATAGGGGCGTTGCGACGAAACGGTTGCGTTCCGACGCTGAATCGGCCTACGCTCACGTTGCGACGATACGGTCTCGTCCCGACGTAAGAGAACGTAAAGAGAAGCGTAAGGAAACGGCGGGCGACGGGACACCGCAGCCGGACGCACGCATTCCCCTCCCCCCGAGCGAAAGCAGCGGATGTGAGCCAGGTCCTCCACACACCGCCCCATTCGCCGGCCCCGGCCGACGAAGACGACCTCGCGGCGCTCGCCGCCCGCCACGGCCTCACGGTCAGTGGCGCCCGCCCCTCCCTGCCCGAGTACGTCCGGCAGTTGTGGGAGCGGCGCCACTTCATCACCGCGTTCGCCACCGCCAAGCTGACCGCGCAGTACAGCCAGGCCAAGCTGGGCCAGGTCTGGCAGGTGATGACGCCGCTGTTGAACGCGGCGGTGTACTACTTCATCTTCGGTGTGCTGCTGGGCACCAAGAAGCATGTGCCGGACTACATCCCGTTCCTGGTGACGGGTGTGTTCATCTGGACGTTCACGCAGAGCTCGATCATGGCGGGCACCCGGGCGATCTCCGGCAACCTCGGCCTGGTCCGGGCGCTGCACTTCCCGCGGGCCGCGCTGCCGATCTCGTTCGCACTGCAGCAGCTCCAGCAGTTGCTGTTCTCGATGGCGGCCCTCTTCGTCATCCTGATCTGCTTCGGCGTGCCGGTCAGCATCTCCTGGCTGCTGGTGATCCCCGCGCTGTTCCTGCAGTTCACGTTCAACGCGGGCGTCTCGATGGTCATGGCGCGGATGGGCGCGAAGACTCCGGACATCGCCCAGCTGATGCCGTTCATCCTGCGCACCTGGATGTACCTCTCCGGTGTGATGTGGAGCATCTCCAAGCTGACCAAGGGCGACAACCTGCCGCACCCGGTGACGATCGCCCTGGAGACCAACCCGGCGGCCGTCTACATCGACCTCATGCGCTACGCGCTGATCGACAGCTTCCACTCCAGCCAGCTCCCCCCGCACGTGTGGGCGGCGGCGACGGGCTGGGCGCTGCTGGCCGGCGTCGGCGGCTTCATCTACTTCTGGAAGGCTGAGGAGACGTACGGCCGTGGCTGAGCAGACCATCGAGTACCACACCGAGCGGACCCCCGTGGCCGCCGACAGCACCATCCCCACCGTCGTCTGCGACGGCGTCGACATCATCTACCGCGTCAACGGAACCGGCGCCGGACGCGGCTCCGCGACCGCCGCCCTCAACCGCATGCTGCGCCGCGAGAAGGCCGAGAAGGCGGCGGGTGTGCGCAAGGTGCACGCGGTCAAGAAGGTGTCCTTCGTCGCCTACAAGGGCGAGGCGATCGGGCTCATCGGCACCAACGGCTCCGGCAAGTCGACGCTGCTCAAGGCGGTCGCCGGTCTGCTCCCGGTCGAGAACGGCCGTATCTACACCCACGGCCAGCCCTCCCTCCTCGGTGTCAACGCGGCGCTGATGGGCGACCTGACCGGCGAGCGCAACGTCTATCTCGGCGGCCTGGCCATGGGCATGACCCGGGAACAGGTCAAGGAGCGCTACCAGGGCATCGTCGACTTCTCCGGGATCAACGAGAAGGGCGACTTCATCACGCTCCCCATGCGGACGTACTCCTCCGGCATGGGCGCCCGGCTGCGGTTCTCCATCGCCGCCGCCAAGGACCACGACGTACTCCTCATCGACGAGGCGCTGGCCACCGGTGACCGGTCGTTCCAGCGGCGTTCGGAGGAGCGGATCCGCGAGCTGCGGCAGCACGCGGGCACGGTCTTCCTGGTCAGCCACAACAACAAGTCGATCCGCGACACCTGCGACCGCGTGCTGTGGCTGGAGCGCGGCGAGCTGCGGATGGACGGGCCGACCGAAGAAGTCCTGGAGGCCTACGAGGCCTTCACGGGCGGCGCCGACAAGCCAAAGGAGAAGGCCGCCTAGAAGTCCTTCTGGACGTCCTCGTCCTGGAACACCCAGGTGCGGTAGACCAGGAAGCGGAACGCGGACGCGAGCACGATCGACAGGGCCTTCACGGCATTCGCCCCGAGCGGACCGTGGAGGCCCAGCCCGTGGTAGCCGACGTAGAAGAGTCCGCTCTCCATGAGGACGCCGATGCCGCTGAAGGCGAAGAACAGCGCGATGCGGCGGGCACCGGGGGCCTCGCGGTCGCGGTAGGTGTAGTAGCGGAAGCCGAGGTAGTTGGCGCCCATGGCGACGCAGCTGGCCAGGACGGTCGCGAGCATCGCGGGCCAGCGCAGGCCGTGCAGCAGGGTGTTGAAGACCGCGAAGTTGACGAGGACGCCGCTGCCGCCGACGATCCCGAATTTCACGACTTCCAGGACGACCTTCCGCACCGGCCGTACGGGGGCGGCGGTCGCGCGTTCCTCGGTGAGGTTCAGAGTCACATCACCAGGCTTAGCGGAGCTGAGTAAGCGCTTCCCCTGATTACCCCTAAGGCACCCCATGAAAAGGCGCCCCGAGCCATTGCGGCCCGGGGCGCCTGTGTCGTCGTAGCGACTACGCCGAGACGGTCGTAGGGACTACGAGTGCGTCCGCAGCAGGGTGCGCATCGTCCGCATCGCCACCGACAGGTTGGCGAGGTCGAACATCTCCGAGCCCTGGATCTCGTCCAGGGTGGTGCGGGCGCGGCCGAGGATCGCGGCGTTCTTCTTCTCCCAGGCGGTGAAGCGCTGCTCGGGGGTCGAGGTGCCGTTGCCCGCCGTGAGGATGTCGGCGGTCAGGGCCGCGTGGGCCGCGTAGAGGTCCTCGCGGATGGAGGCGCGGGCCATGGACTGCCAGCGGTCCGCGCGGGGCAGCTCGATGATGCGGTCCATGAGCTGGGTGATGTGCAGGCGGTCGGCGAGGTCGTAGTAGACCTCGGCGACGTCCATCGGGTCCTTGCCCGTGCGGTCGGCCACCGAGACGATGTCGAGCGCCGGGAAGGCGGAGGAGAAGCCGGCGACGCGGGTGGCGAGTTCGGCGGGGACGCCGGCGCCGGTCAGCTCGTCGTAGATCTCCTGGTACCAGTCCAGGTCCGCGCCGCGCAGCAGCTTGGGGAGCTGGGACCAGACCTGCTCGACGCGGTCGCCGAAGAAGTCGACGGTCTCGGCGAGTTGGAGCGGCTGCGGCCGGTTGTTGAGCAGCCAGCGGGTGCCGCGCTCGCACAGGCGGCGCGAGTGCAGGCGGATGCGGGTCTGGACGGGCGCCTCGACGGTGTTGTCGAGGGCCTCGACGCCGTCCCACACCTCGGCGGCGTGGAAGATCGCGCGGGCCGCGGTCTGCGCCCGGACGATCTCTTCCAGAGAGGCCCCGGTCTCCTCGCGGAGGCGGTGCAGGAAGCTCGTGCCGCCGGTGTTGACCGTGTCGTTGACGAGGACCGTGGTGACGATCTCGCGGTGCAGTGCGTGGGTGTCGATCTGCTCGGCGAACTTCTCGCGCAGCGCGGTCGGGAAGTAGGCGTGCAGCAGGGTGCGCAGGTAGGGGTCGTCGGGCAGCGTGGTGTGCAGCAGCTCGTCCGAGACCGTGATCTTCGTGTACGCCAGCAGGACTGCTGTTTCGGGGCTGGTCAACCCCTGTCCCTGGGCGAGACGTTCGCGGATCTGGCGGTCGGTGGGCAGGAACTCCAGGGCCCGGTCGAGGTGGCCCTCGCGGACCAGGGTGCGCATGAAGCGCTGCTGGGCGTGGAGCATGTCCTTGGACTGGGCGAGCGCGTTGGCGATCGCGGTGTTCTGCGCGTAGTTGTTGCGCAGGACGAGCGCGCCGACCTCGTCGGTCATCTCGGCGAGGATCTTGTTGCGCTGCTTGACGGTCATGTCGCCGTCGGTGACCAGGCCGTTGAGCAGGATCTTGATGTTCACCTCGTGGTCGGAGGTGTCCACGCCCGCGCTGTTGTCGATGGCATCGGTATTGATCTTGCCGCCCTGCTGGGCGAACTCGATCCGGCCGAGCTGGGTCAGGCCCAGGTTGCCGCCCTCGCCGACGACCTTGACGCGCAGGTCCGCGCCGTCGACGCGGATGGCGTCGTTGGCCTTGTCGCCGACGTCCGCGTGGGACTCGGTGCTGGCCTTTACGTACGTGCCGATGCCGCCGTTCCACAGCAGGTCGACCCGCGACTTGAGGATCGCCCTCATCAGGTCGGCCGGCGTCATCTTGGCGACCTTGTCCTCGATGCCGAGGGCCTCGCGGACATGGGCGTTGACCGGGATCGCCTTGGCCGTACGGGGGAAGACACCGCCGCCGGCCGACAGCAGGTCGGTGTTGTAGTCGGCCCAGCTGGAGCGCGGCAGCTCGAACATGCGGCGCCGCTCGGCGTACGAGATCGCCGCGTCCGGGGTCGGGTCGAGGAAGATGTGCCGGTGGTCGAAGGCGGCGACCAGGCGGATGTGCTCGCTGAGCAGCATGCCGTTGCCGAACACGTCACCGGACATGTCGCCGACGCCGACGACCGTGAAGTCCTCGGTCTGGGTGTCGACGCCCAGCTCCCGGAAGTGCCGCTTGACGGACTCCCAGGCGCCGCGGGCGGTGATGCCCATCTTCTTGTGGTCGTAGCCCGCGCTGCCGCCGGAGGCGAAGGCGTCGCCGAGCCAGAAGTTGTAGCTCTCGGCGACCCCGTTGGCGATGTCCGAGAAGGTCGCGGTGCCCTTGTCGGCGGCGACCACCAGGTAGGTGTCGTCCTCGTCGTGCCGGACGACGTCCGCCGGGGGGACGACCTCGCCGGCCACCAGGTTGTCGGTGATGTCGAGCAGGGCCGAGATGAACATCTTGTAGCTGGCGATGCCCTCGGCGAGCCACGCGTCCCGGTCCACGCTCGGGTCCGGCAGCTGCTTGGCGACGAAGCCGCCCTTGGCGCCGACCGGCACGATGACGGTGTTCTTCACCATCTGCGCCTTGACCAGGCCGAGGATCTCCGTACGGAAGTCCTCGCGCCGGTCCGACCAGCGCAGCCCACCGCGCGCGACCTTGCCGAAGCGCAGGTGCACGCCCTCGACGCGCGGCGAGTACACCCAGATCTCGTACGCCGGCCGCGGCGCGGGCAGGTCCGGGATGGCCTGCGGGTCGAACTTCATCGAGACGTACGCGTGCGCGTGCCCGCCGAGCGCTTCCTGGAAGAAGTTGGTGCGCAGGGTCGCCTTGATGACGGTCAGGAAGGACCGCAGGATGCGGTCCTCGTCGAGGCTCGCCACCTGGTCCAGGGCCGCGTCGACCTCTTCGAGGAGGGCGTCCACGATCTCGCGCCCGGCGCGCTGCCGGTCCGGCGACATCCGCGCCTCGAACAGGGAGACGAGCAGCCGGGTGGTGTGGACGTTGTTGCGGAGGGTGTCCTCCATGTAGTCCTGGCTGAAGGTCGAACCGGCCTGCCGCAGGTACTTGGCGTACGCCCGCAGCACCATCGCCTGCCGCCAGTCGATCCCGGCGCTCAGCACCAGCGCGTTGAAGCCGTCGTTCTCCGCCTGCCCGGTCCAGGTCGCCGCGAACGCCTCCTGGAACCGCTCGCGCCCGTCGTCACCGAGATAATCCCCGCTGCCGTTCAGCGACTTGGGCATCCGCAGCCCGAAGTCGTAGATCCACGCCGTCGTACGGTCCGAGCAGCGCAGCTCGTACGGCCGCTCGTCGACGACCTCGACGCCGAGGCGGCTGAGGACCGGCAGCACGGCGGAGAGGGAGACCGACTCGCCCTTGCGGTAGATCTTGAAGCGGCGCTCGTCGGGGGCGGCGCCCACCGGCTCGTAGAGGCTCAGCGCGAAGGCCTGCTCCTCGGTGAGCTGTTCCAGGTGGACCAGGTCGGCGACGGCGGCGCGCGGGTTGTGGTCGGCCTTGTAGCCCTCGGGGAAGGCGTTGCCGTAGCTGCGCAGCAGTTCGGCGGCGCGCTCCTCGCCGCACTCGGCGTTCAGCGCCTCGCCGAAGCCGTCGGCCCAGGAGCGGGCGGCCTCCACGAGACGGGCCTCGATGCGGTCCTTGTCGGCGTCGGACAGCTCGGGCAGTTCGGTGCCCTGCGGGACGCGGACCACGAAGTGCAGCCGGGAGAGGATCGACTCGGTGTTCCAGGCGGTGAAGTCGACGCTGGTGCCGTCGAGTTCTTCTTTGAGGATGTCGATGATCCGGAGGCGGACGCCGGTGGTGTAGCGGTCGCGCGGGAGGTAGACGAGGGCCGAGTAGTAGCGGCCGTACTCGTCCTGGCGCAGGTAGAGGCGCAGCCGTCGGCGTTCCTGGAGGTAGAGCACGGACGTGACGATCGAGCGGAGTTCGCCGACCGGGGTCTGGAACAGCTCGTCGCGCGGGTACGTCTCCAGGATCTGCAGCAGGTCGCGCCCGTCGTGGCTGTTGGGCGAGAAGCCGGCACCCTCCAGCACCTCGTCGACCGTGCGCCGGATCACGGGAACCCGGCGGACGGACTCGGTGTAGGCGGCGGACGAGAACAGGCCCAGGAAGCGGCGCTCGCCGACGACCTCGCCGTTCTCGTCGAACTTCTTCACGCCCACGTAGTCGAGATACGACGGACGGTGCACCGTGGAGCGGCTGTTGGCCTTGGTGAGGACGAGGAGCTTGTGCTCGCGGGCCTTGGCGCGGGCGTCGGCCGGGAGCCGCTCGAAGGACGGGCTCACCGGGTGGTGGTCCTCGCCGGCGTGGAGCGGGTCGGAGCGCAGGATGCCGAGGCCGGTGCCGGGGACCGCGGCCAGGGAGTCGTCCTCGCGGAGCTGATACTCGCGGTAGCCGAGGAAGGTGAAGTGGTCCGCGGCCAGCCAGCGCAGCAGCTCGCGGGCCTCGCCGACCTCGCTGGAGGGCAGGTCGGAGGCGGTCGGCTCGGCGGGCAGCTCGTCGGCCATCCGCAGCGCCAGGTCGCGCATCTTCTCCCAGTCCTCGACGGCCTCGCGGACGTCGGACAGGACGCGCAGCAGGTCGGCGGTGATCTGCTTCAGGTCGGCGCGGTCGGTCTCGCGGTCGATCTGGACGTGGATCCAGGACTCGGTGTGCGCGTCGTGCGGCAGCTCGCCGGTGGGCGGGGTGGTGAGCACCTCGATGAGCTTGCCGGTGAGGTCGCGGCGGACGACGACCTGCGGGTGGATCACGACATGGATGCCGCGGCCCTGGCGGGTCAGTTCGTTGGTCACGGAGTCGACGAGGAAGGGCATGTCGTCGGTGACGACCTCGACGACGGTGTGGCTGCACGTCCAGCCGTTCTCCTCGACCGTCGGGGTGTGCACCCGTACGTTGGCCGTGCCCTGGGGTCGGGTCTCGGCCAGCCGGTAGTGGGAGAAGGCGGCGCCGAAGACGTCGACCGGGTCGCGGCCTGCGAGGTCCTCCGGGGCGGTGTGCAGGTAGTAGCGCTGGAGGAACGCGAGCACGGTGTCCCGGTCCGGGGTGCTCTCGTCCGTCTTCCCGGTCGGTAGGTGCCCCCCGACCGGGCTGTTCTCAGCTACCCGGGCAGCCCGTTCGAGCAGCTCGGCCTTGGCTTCGTCCAGCTTGGTCTGCATTGTCCTCTGGCTCCTGTCGCGCGCCGTTGCGTGACGTAGAAGGAAGTTCGATGTCTTCCCCTGCGGCTCGACGCCACGGCCCGGGGTGTCCGGTCTGCTCAGACGCTATGCCGCAAGGTGAGATGAGCGGTGGGTTATCAGCCATTTTCGGCACGCCCGAAGGGTGTGACGCTGCTCTCTGCCGCGCCGGTACCCGGGGTGTGCACGGCGTCCTGGGAGCCCTTGGAGCTCCGTCCCGCCCGCGCGGACCTGTGGGACAGGCCCTGGGACCAGCGACCGCCGCCCGGTCACGGATGTCGTCCGTGGTCGCCGGGCGCGGAGCAGGGGCGACGATGCCCCCGCGAAATATCGCGCTGATCACGCCACAAGGCTATCGCTCCTCACCGGGGGCTCGTCACGAGCCGGATGTGTACAAAACAGAGGGTGGAACTTTGACGTTATGCACAGGGGCGTAGAGAGTGAAATCGTCGTATTCACGGGCAGTCGGGACGGTGCCGGTGTCCGCGCGACGAGGGCCCTTGGCAAGCACTCCGGTGCGCGGCACGTTGCTCATGAGCCCTCGGGCTCTCAGGGTCCTGAGCCCTGGGAGCCGCGGGTCCATGACGCCCGGCGGAGACGCCTGCCACGCCTACGGAGGAGTGCACCGACATGACAGCGAAGATCCTCATCGTCACCGGCGACGCAGCGGAGTCGCTGGAAGTCCTCTACCCCTACCAGCGCCTGCGCGAGGAGGGCTACGAGGTCCACATCGCGGCTCCCGAGCGCAAGAAGCTGCAGTTCGTCGTCCATGACTTCGAACCCGGCTTCGACACCTACACCGAGAAGCCCGGTTACACCTGGCCCGCCGATCTCGCCTTCTCCGAGGTCGATCCCGGCCAGTACGCGGCCCTCGTCATCCCCGGCGGCCGGGCCCCCGAGTACCTCCGCAACGATCCCGAACTCCGCAAGATCCTCAAGTCCTTCTTCGACACGGACAAGCCCGTGGCCCAGATCTGCCACGGCCCCCTGCTCACCGCCGCGATCGACGGCCTGCGTGGCAGGCGCGTCACGGCATACCCCGCCCTCGAACTCGACATGCAGTCCGCCGGCGCGACCTTCCAGGACGCCGAGACCGTCGTCGACGGCATGCTGGTCTCCGCCCGCGCCTGGCCGGATCACTCCAGCTGGATGCGGGAGTTCCTCACGGTGCTGCGGGCGAAGGCGCCGGTGACGTGACCTGGGGCGGGGCGGCTCTTGGGGCAGCGGGGCCCTTGAGGCGTGGTGTCCCGTGAGGCACCGCGCCCCGTCCCGCCGACCGAGAGGTCGCCTTACGCCGCCAGCCGCTCCGCCTCCGCGACGGCCTCCGCCAGCGAGTCCACCACCGGCACGCCGACCACTTCGAGGCTGGCCCGGCTGTGCGAACCGCCGGTGTACAGCACGGCCCGCGCCCCCACGTGCAGGGCTGCCACGGCGTCGTCGGCCGCGTCGCCGATCACCACCGTGCGCGCGGGGTCCACATCTGCCAGCGCCTCAAGGTGCCGCACCATGTGCTCGGCCTTGCTGCCGCCGGAGGGCCCGGTGCGCCCGTCGACCCGTATGAAGTGCGGCTCTATCCCGAACTCCCGTACCAGCGGGACGAGTTCGTCATGGACGTACATGCTGAGGATCGACTGACTGCGCCCCGCCGTCCGCCATCCCGCGAGCAGGTCCGCCGCGCCCTCGGTCAGCCCGCAGACGACCCGGTGCTCGGCGTAGTACCGGTGGAAGGTGTCGTCCATGACCTCCCACTCGGCGTCCGTGGGCAGCCGCCCCAGCAGCCGCTCGTAGAACTTCGGCACCGGCACGCAGTACAGCGTCCGGTACTCCTCCATCGTGATCGGCGTCAGCCCCAGCTCGGCGAACGCCGCGTTCGTCGCCCCGATGATCGCGTCATTGTCGTGGAACAGCGTGCCGTTCCAGTCCCAGACGATGTGCGCGTTTGCTTGCATCCCCATGCCAAAAACGTACCCGCCGCCACTGACAATCAAGAGAACCGCAGGTCAACGGCCATCTCCGGCCGACTGACCGCCGCCGGACAGACTCAGTCGGCGAGCCCGACGAGGTTCGGGATCTCCTGCGTCGCGTACCAGAGCAGCTCGTGGTCCTCGGCCCCGTCCACGACGAACTGCGCATCGTCGTCCCCGCGATCCGCCGCGGCGAGCGCGTCGGCTGCGGCGCTCACGTCGTTCTCCGCGTCGCCCAGATCCACGTGCACGGCCGCTGCCTTGGCCAGCGCCACGGTTCCGGTCACCCGCACCTCGCCGAGTGCCGCCGGGTCGAGTCCGCGGTCGGGGTCGGCGTGCGCCGCGCCGTCGGGTACGTCGACGGCGACCACGACGCGCCGCCGCGGCGCGTCGGCGTCGGCCGCCAGCAGCCGCAGCGAGGCCAGCGCCGCCCGGTTCAGCGCCGCGTACTCCAACTCCTCGATGTCGTCGGAGAGATACCACTCGCGCAGCGCGGGCGTGACGGCGTACGCGACGAAGGGTCCCGTCCCCAGCTCACCCGTCTTGTACGCCTCGGCGAGACCGGGGAGGGTCAGGGGGACGTAGACGCGCATGGCTGGCCGCTTTCGTAGTCGGAGAGTGCCTCGCGGAGGACGGTGCCATGCCCCCGGGAGGGCCTCCAGGATACGTGCGCGCGTCCCCCATCGAGTCCCCACCCGCACCACCGGAGGCGTCCACCCCACGCCGGAAATTCACCCGGGGCACCCCTGCACTGACGGGCTCGGAGGCCCCCCAATCACTCGGATAAGTGAAGAATCCGGCCCCTCCGACCCGCCCCTCACGGTCCTTGCCACCCCCGTCCACGGCCCCGTACAAGATCCCCAACCAGCAAGTTACTTCCCGGTACATCCCGGGCCGACGACACGGGGACCCCCATGCACAAGGTCATGACCAGGACCGCCCAGCACACCCCGACCCGCCCCCCGACCCGCCGCGACCCACGCCGCCCGGGCACGGCTTCACCGCGCGGACAGGGCGGGGGCACGTCCCGCACGACGACCGGCGAGGCTTTACCCATCGCGTCGGACTCCGTCGGGGACTCGCTTCTGACGACGCCCGGAACCGAGGCGGCCTACGACGCGACCCCTGCGGCCCGTACCACCTCCTCCTCCGCGACGGCGGGCCCGGGCGCGGCCCGCACGGCCCCAGCAGACGGCCGCCCACCGGCAGGCCCGGGCCGCAGCCCTCGTACGCCGGCGACGGGCTCGGCAGGCCGGGGAGCAGCGCGCACATCGCCCACAGCCGCGTCGGCCCAGGGCTCAGCTCGCACGACGCCCACGGTCGCGTCCGGCCGGGGCTCGGCCCCGACCGCTCTCGCACCGGCGCCAGGTCGCAGCACAGCCCCCGCTACGCCGACTCCCGCCGCTGGCCGGGCCGCAGCCCGCACCGTGCCCGCCCAGGCCGCCCCCGGCCGCGTTCCGCAGCCCCGCCCCACCGATCTCTTCGCCGACCGACTCCTCGCCGTGCTGAGCGGCCAGCGCCCCGTCCACTGGATGCTCCGGCACACCGCCGGCCGCGCCTACGACGAGCTGATCCGGCTCGCCGAACACGGCCCCCTGCGCGCCACCCGGGGCACCCGTCCTGTGGTCCGAGACATCGGCTACTACGTCGCCCGCCCCGGCGCCGTGGAGGCCTTCGCCCGGATCAGCGCCGGTGACCAGGTGCGGGCGATGGCCTTCCGGCTGGAACGCGGCGCGGACCTCCGCTGGCGCTGCACGGCGGTGGAACTGGGCGGACCTCGCGCTCCGCACACCCCGGACGACGACTGAGGAGGGCTGACGGCGGACCGGTGCTTTCGGCAGCCGACGGCGGCCCGGGGCCGAGGACAGGGCGGCCGCCCGCCGGGCCGGTCGCACCCACAGCGCCCGGCCCGGAGCCGAGGGCAGGACAGCCACCCGCCGCACCGGTCGCACCCACCGCGCTCCCGCGCCCCTGAGTCTCAACCGCCTGGCGAGCACGCCGAAGGGCCGGGCACCTTCACGGTGCCCGGCCCTTCAAGCTCTCTCCACGGGGAGCGGCCCCGACAGGCTCAGCCCCTCACTCAGGGGCACCTGTCACGCCTCGCCGCCCGCCCGCGCGGAGCGACCGTCACTTCTTGCGACGGCTGCCCCGGCGCCCCTGCTTGCGGCGCTCCGCGCGCGTGAGGCCGTCCGCCTCGGAGCGCACCGGCTCGTCGTCGCTGTTGAAGTCGCCCTCGACGATGCCGCCCTCGCCGTCCACGCTGGGCGCGGAGAAGTGCAGCCGGTCCGGTCGCTGCGGTGCGTCGAGCCCCTTGGCGCGGATCTCGGGACGGGCGCTCGCCTGGGCGGGCACCGTGTCCTCCTTGTCGAGGGACGGCTTGTCGTCCTCCACGGGGACTTCCTCGACCTGCTGCTCGACCTGAACCTCCAGGTTGAACAGATAGCCGGCGGACTCCTCCTTGATGCCGTCCATCATGGCGGTGAACATGTCGAAGCCCTCGCGCTGGTACTCGACCAGCGGGTCCTTCTGGGCCATCGCGCGCAGGCCGATGCCCTCCTGGAGGTAGTCCATCTCGTAGAGGTGCTCGCGCCACTTGCGGTCCA
>Ga0307511_10001317_pt1 | contig 26355 bp, 31 predicted proteins | sample 13_EM_MG_FD_200266 | JGI IMG/M metagenome (GOLD analysis project Ga0307511, IMG submission 200266) | Populus trichocarpa ectomycorrhiza microbial communities from riparian zone in the Pacific Northwest, United States - 13_EM | ecosystem: Host-associated > Plants > Roots > Unclassified | place...
CAAGCCATGGTGAGGGGCGCACGCTAAGTCCATTGCAGGACATGACCGCCTTAACTTGGTCGGAGGTGACCACCAAACACCAGACAGTTGGAGTTGGCCCGGCGCTGCAGATGTGCGCGGAGTCTTTGCGGAAAGGTCCGTGAGGCACCTCCCAGAGACCGTCAACATATCAATGGACAAGAAAAGCAAGGTATACTTCAGGGGTGGAGCAGAGTAGCCACGTTTGTACACTGCCTTGCAAAATTGTGGGAACACACGGCCGCAAAAAACTGTTTGGTCATACTCTTCGCAGGTACGATACACCGCGCACGCAAGCGGCGGGTCATCATGCGCAGCGTGAATCTTTGGACAAATTGCCGGTGTAAGAGGGAGGAAATGGCGTGCAAAGCCTACCCCAGCTGTCTAACCCGACGAGATCAAACCCATGGGTCTAGACCCAACGCATAAGTCGTATGCTTGCCTCACGATCACGCAGCATGTTCCCCTCGACTTTTCCCCATCATTCCTTCCTGTCCCCGTCGAAACTCCTAGACGGCGTCGGACATGGAGCGGCAGGAACCGGTCGACACGTCCGTGTCAGGCCTGCCGACTCTGTAGAATAGTGGTTGCTGGACGGTTATCTAGAATACAGTGGCATAGGCGATGGCGTCAGGCTCTCATCTGGTGTTGAATTCTGGGCTGGAACCAGGGAGATATTCGCGAACAATACCTCGTGACTGGGGGGGGATGAGTCTGCTGGACTGTCCCCAGAGTCGACCGTTCAGGACAGTCCAGATATAGGCGTTAGCCCCGAATTCCGGCTTAACAGGTTGGCAGAAGGGACTGGGGGAAATTTAGGAGGGGGACCACATACCGCATGCACCCTAACGCCCCCGCCGGGCCACCCGACCCGTCACGTAGAAGCACTGGCGGACAATACTTCTGCACTCACATGCTCATACGCTTTCGCAAGGCACTGTATTGACGAGAACGACAGTTGCAATGACCCAGAGCCCGGGCCACCGGCTGTCGCCCTGGCGAGAGCCGATCACGGAAGCGACCGGGGGGTCACCGCGGAAGTCGAGAGGTCACGTGTCTCGGAGGCAGTTCATCGACGCGCGGCCTCGACACCTCGACCTGTCTGGACCAGCGATCAATGTGCGACGTCGAGTTCTTTGAACTGGAAGACAGGGTGAGATTTTGGCGTGAACACCGTGAGCCGTCGCTGACCAAGCCGTAGCCCCTGGACAGCCTCAGCAAGTATGATCTGGCGAGGTGTCACCTGGCAATCTCGCGGAGATTGGGTGCAGCCCGGATCGCGCTGAAGGCAAGACGTCAGGCCCTCCGGGAGGAATTGGACCGGCTGGCGCAGACGAACGACATGGACACTCTGAGTGTAGAACGGCTCAGCATAGAGGCACCCTCCGTGTGCATCCCGGAAGTTTCAGAAGGACACGGGGAAGAGGTGATCAGCCGGGTAAAGCAAAGTCTGGAGGCAGAGATTGAGGCGGTGGGCAAGCGGACGCAGAAAGATCTTCATGCGGTGCTGGAAGCCTGCGTGAGTACCATCACACCAACCCAAGTTTTCTCTATCATGACCGCTGGCCTGCAGATTGAAGTTCGGTGTTGGGCCATGCAGTCCGGCGTGTCTGAGCAACTATGCGCGCAGCTTGACACGCTCGAACAGGCTGTCGAGAACCAAAGCAAAAAGCTCAAGGAGGGCAACGAGGGAACGCACCCTGCAGCGGCACGGAGCCGGAGCCCCCGCCCACCACGCTTAGACGATAGGCGCAGGCCAGGAAGAGCCGATCACCTGACGATTGGAGCCGACCTCGTGATGGAGATGTGTAGGAAGCAGCTGTTGAGCCAGGAGAGCGGGCACGCCGAGTCGGAAAGACTGTTGAGTCGCGTTCCGGTGACTGCCACCACGCTCATGATCCTGGATGCGCGGGAGTCTTCAAAGTAGTCGGTAGTTGCGGCTATGGCACGTCGTCCAAACATTATTTTTAACGTTCACCCAAAACAAATCCTCCCGTGCCCACCTATGAGTCATCGCATTTGAGACCCGCGGCGCCAGTGTGGAAGTTCGGACCTGGCGGCAAAGATCGGGCACGTGATCGGCTGAACCGGCATCAACGTCAATCGAAGCAACCCTGACACCACGAAGATGGACGCAAGAGGCCTAACATTCAATGTCCCACCTCCCCCTCAAGAGTGGATGGAGGGGCCGCTGGCCGCGAATACCGCCCGGATTCTCTCACTCTGGGAGACCACCATCTTCCTCATCAAGCACGAACGGGCGCTTGGCCAACAACAACAACGATATCTGGCAATGATATACGATCAAAGGGTGAGCGGGCCTGGGCGGGGGAATCTCAGCACAGCTGACAATTCCCCAGCAAGAGTTCACGGACTTGCAGGCACGTGAAGGCCTGCCAGAGGTCGAAGAGACGAGGTACCTAGCGGCTAAACTTGAGCAGGGGCCACGCCCGGCGTACGTGTTTAGTCACCAGCAGTTCAGAAAGGTCACGGTCAAGGGCATGGGGGTAGTGAAGCCCGAAGCCCGCCTCAAGCGTATCATGGGGGCGGCGAAGGCGGTGCGGGAAGCGGAAGAACACGAGCGCTTGTGTCGGGTCATCGAAGAGCTGGAGGTGACACTCTCGACAATTGAGTCAGCGATGGAAAAGAAGGAAGACGCAGAAGGTGGAGAGCTGCTTGAAATCGTGATGGGGTAGAACTACTTACCGACCCGCACATGAAATTCAATGGACGACTATCCGTAACGGTTTAGAATTTAGGGACCAGAGTAGTACCGCCAGAATCCATGGCCGGGGAGCGGCCGGAGTAGGCCGGAGCCAACGGTCAAGTCTCCTTGGATATTTAGGGACTGTTACGCACAGCGATCCAATCGCGTGTTGTGTGAAATTCCCCTAAATGCCAGGATTTAGGACCTGGTCTCACTCCCTGCGCTAGATTTTGGAAGTACTCGCGGTCTCATTCGACCGAACCATGGAACGGACCCGGGGAAGTATCCAATTCAGCAAGCCCTCTGGCCTCCAAATTCCTAAATCGATACGGAAAGTGATCCACTCAGTACGCACGAAACCGTCACGTGATCCCAACGCAGTCCTCGGTGCCGAGTGAACCCCCTCCACCTGGCCACGATGTCCCGCTTGGAGCCACACCACATCGCCGAATTCGCCGCACACTGGGACGAGCGGACGGAAAGCCCTGGGCCTATCGACGACTTCACGTACGCGCTGGTCAACGTTCTCCAGCAACCTGTGGTGGGGGCGGCAGCAGAAGTTTCCCGTGTCGCGGTAGGTGCTTATGAGAATCCCCGGCGCGCTCCTCCTGAACCGGAAGGTCAAAGTCCATGTACGCAGATCTCGTGATAAACGGTGGACGTCCAAGATCCTGGGAATTTGAGGGGGTGTTTATGGACATTCGAGCGGTACTACCCGACATACCCCGACCCACCAGTGAGTCAGTCCTTCCGCGTGCCAACCGACCATTCGCCGATCGAACGCAACGCAGTCCCTGAGGCTGGCAGACCCCTCACAGTGGATGCAGCTGCCTGCATGTTGACGCTTGCGAAGTCGTACCGAAACACGTGCATACGCATCTGCAGAGCGGCGATCAGCCAGTCTCCCTGGGCACCACACACGGGTGCCAATCGGAGCGCCGACCCAGCCTTTGCCACGCTGTGCTGCAAACTAGTGGAGGAAGTTTACGAGGCGCTTGGGAGGTCGGAGATGGCACGGCCAGCAATTCAAGTGCTGCTCCCGTACTTCTCAGACGCACGATTCGTGAGCGCCCTGAAGGAGGCCATGGATGAAGAAGCCTGGACGCCAGTGGACGACCATCTAGCCGTTTTCGACCTTCTCTTGGACGCCCACGAACAGAGGGGCGCTGGTGTGCCTGCATGTAGGGACAGAACATTCGCACCTCACACGAGACTTCTTGACGAGCTCACGCGGCGGGAGGACTACCATCCCATCATGAAAGGGGGAAGCTTCTTTTTCTTTGGGGAGAGGATCGATTACGGACCGAGTTTGCGGTCTTATCGTGAAGCGGCGGAGTCAGTGCTTCAGCCGAACAAACGGCCCAGAATTGAGCAATGGCTAGTATTACTGGAGCTCGTAAGTTTTGCCATCGACCACGGCAGGAACAAGTAGATAAACGCGTCATATTGTGTCATACATAATCCAACAACGGACAAAAATCTGTGAAGAGAAACGCGGATCGGTGGTCCACCGCCAGCTGCGGAGTTTTGAAGATGCGCAAGCTGGAGGGCATCGAGCACGTGACGTGATGATCGGCCGGCCGTTAGGCGGAGGAAATTTTCAACCAAACAAGTCAGCAACTACACCCACCCGCCATGTCGTCGAAAGGACCACCATCCGGCAGCTCTAGGAAGCCCAAGGCGCAAGCTATCACCGAAGATCCCAAGTCGGAACTAACGGCGGAAGAGATGGAGCAGCAGCTGGCAAGGATTCAAGCGGCGCAGGCACGGAAGAAGGGGAAGAACCAGAGGCAGGAGCCTGTGCAGCGAGAGAGGCAGGTGGAGGAGCTTCAGAGGAAGGCTCAAGCCCAAAGGTCGAAGCTTGGGATCAAGCAACGCGGTGGGGGGGAGATCGTCGAAGCGGTCAACCTCGACGACGAGGAGATGCCCGACGTGGCCATGGAGAAGGTGGATGCCAATCAATCTAGGTGAGTGGCCGGCAGAGCACGGCGAGACGGAAATCTGACACGTCAAAGTGGTTTGACCATCGGGTCGTCAACCACCCCAGCACGCCATTCCCCAGCACGCCATTCCCCAGCCAACGACCGGGTGGCGCCGGTATCCCCCAGTGACCCGCACACACCAACTTTCCAGAGTGTAGAACCGACGGAACAAGCCTCGTTGAGAACGCGAGGAAGTCTCTCCCCGGCAGTCAACAACACTCCACGGTCCTCCGCGGAACCGAGTTCGCACACCGCAGCGACCCCTTCTCCCAAGCCAACCCCGCGCATAAAGCAACCGCTACCCGCCAGGGCGACCCTCTCCCCCCACCCAAGATCGTCTGCGGAGCGACTCTCCCCCGATCGAACGACGCTTCCCCTAAATCCAACCTCGTCTGCCGAACCAACTCCTCTCAGCGATGCACCTCCCGATGGGGGGCCGACCACCATCTCGCAATCCCGCAAGGCGATCAAACAGGTGGCCGATCGCGTGAGCCGCCAGAGCATAATGCAGAGCAGCATCGACCAGGCCAATGCGCAGATCTCGCAGATGAGGGCGGAGATGGCGCAGTTGAGGACTGAGATGAGCACCCAGGTTGACGGGTTGCGCGAAATAGTGCTCAGGCTACTTCCCTCGGGCTCCGACAGCGACAACGAGATGCAGATGTAGGGGATCTCGGGCCATCCTTGCAATGTTTTCGACGTGTGTATACTAGCTACAACAATCGTACGTATCCCTTCGCGACCTGTCTAACCGACGTGCCTCGTGGAAAAAGCCTGAGTCGCGAACGGTCATTCCGAAGCACGGGCTCGGATCCGAACCACCGAGCCCAGCCGTGACAATGACGTCGCGTTGAAGCCACGCGAGCCAAGACTTTCAGATCAAGTCGATCGTCGATCGACGTAAGCCGTCCTCTCCGTCGATCTGAACCGAAAACCTCAAGGCATGGAAAACGTCGCGAGCAGAGGTGACCACCGGCTAGACGAGTTTGCCAGGTGGAGAGCAGATGTCGTCAGGTTCGTTCCCAGCATTATAGAGGAGCTCACAAGCGTCACGAGGCTGGACGTAAACTCGACGTCCGCGGAAGATCATAGCGTGGTGAAGAGGGTCGCGGTGAGTCGCAACGGTCATACGTGTCTAACTGGCTTACACCCTCATTTCACAGGTCACCTACGCACATCTTCGTGACTGGGCGTACCTTGGCTGCGAAGTGGTCGAACTGTTGCTCACCGAGAAACTCGCCGACGTCGTTACGAGTCTGGGTAAAAAGAACAAGCCGAAGACTCTCCTCGAGAAAGAGACCGTCAAAGAATGGCTGGAGAGGGCACGCGAGGTCAACCAGGACTTCGTCCTGCGAATTCAATTTTCGGTTCTCCGCAAGCAGGAGGGCTTCGAACCAGAGGAGTCAGTGCTCACGGGTCTCCGGGTGAGTCAACCAACGGTGTTGAGTCAAGCCGACCTGACGACAGCATTAGGAAGACTACGAAAAGCTGGTGAAGACGTTGACGGTCCCTTGCGAAAGAGTGATCTCGTTTTTGGAGTTCAAGGAGGAACCGCTGCCGCGCAAGAGGAAGCGATCTCCTGAACGTGGTGGCTCGAGGGAGAGCGCGGGAACGACCACAACGTTGACCTCCGGCAGACTCGGGCGCTTGCCGCATCAGACCGTCTACGTTGAAGTCCCCACGCGGCCCGCATACTTGGCAAGGCTGCAGACCCGGGGCCCAACAAGGGAGCAGCTTTTGGCAGAGGAGATGAATCGGGCCGGGGTGGAGCGTGGGCATTTGCGAGAACGCCAACGCCTGCTCAGGGAAATGAGAAGGGCGATGATGGATGGTTAGTAGGTCTGCGCAGGGTCGTGTACTTTAACCATGTGTCAACCAATGAGACTCGTTGCCGAGTATTTCCGCTGTGTTCTTTCGACATTTGGTTGATACCTTGCCCTCAAGAAACCGGTTCACCGTTGAGCGTAAAGGCAGGGTTTATTCAGCGGGCATACGGCTCCTTCCGCACGTAGTCTTCGAATCAAGGGGAGCGACCGGACACCGCGCGGAATCGTCCGGAACAGATGGGCCCAGCGAGCCGTAAGCACGTTTCACACGTGATCGAACCCTGGAACGAACAGGACGCCTAATTATGCATTATAACGGTCAGCCGGATGCCACCGGATCGGGGCCACAGACGTTACGAAACGTGGCCGTGACTCATTTGGTCACGTGAATGCCAGCGGCCGAACCCATGGCGGCGGCTTCGATCGATCGAAGACCTCACCTGAACCGGCAACACCTCAAACCGCCGCGATGTCGACCTCTTCCAAGAAACCGATTGCGATCGGCGAGATGTCCGCCGACGAACTCGACGATCAGTCCGCGGATGAGCTGGACAAAGCGGCGCAGGATCTCGTAGCAAGGATCAGTGCAGCAAGGAGATCGCAGATCTCACAGGACGAGCCGTCGGAGGGGAGGAGGAAGGTATACCTCCTGCTTGTCCTCTTCATGCGCTAGCTTATCGCTTCGCCGTAGCGGATGAGGGTGGAATCACCGGTCAGCATATCTGACGTGGAGGTCGCGGAGGTGCCGGGCAAGGGCAAGGGGATACAGGTGAGTTTGCAGTCCGGTTTCTACACGCGGCAGCTCACAGCTTTGCTGCAGTCCACGGCGACCCGAGCAATAGTCGTGTTGTCCGACGATGACCTCCCGGAAGAGCCGGCCAAGGGAAAGAAGAAGCAGGCGAGTTACAGTCGAGCCCTCTGCAACCGCTAGCTCACCGTTTCGCTGCAGCCGAAGAGCAACTCGGTAATCGGCTCCGAAACTGACGCGAACTCTGACTCGAACGAACCGCAAGGCCGCGAGCGGGTGAAGGTAAAGGGGCCGGGGGGCAGGAATCAGACTTGGACCGTTGTGAGGAGGGGGGAGTGCGTTGCTCTTGTTCCTCGACCTCCGAGCGAGACTGACAAACTACAGAGAATGCCAAAGCTGCAAGGACCGCGGTCTGAAATGCGAGAAGTCCACCAAGCCCAACCGCATCGCCTGTAGAATCTGCGCCGAGCAGAAGAAGACATGCAGCCGCGTATCAGGCAGCACGAAGGCGAGCACGAGTCGTTCGGCAGCCAAGGCCGGCTCAGAGGAACCGTCGGACGGGACCAAAGAGACCGAGGATGACGAGTTCGGGATTCTCGAGGCCGTGAATGAGAACTTGGAGAACACTTTCAAATACGTCTGCGAAATACACGACAACACGTTGCGGCTTTCCGCAGACGTTGACCAGCTTCGCGAGGAGCTCGGGGACCTTATGGCCATCGTCGAGGAGACCATCAAGAAGGGCATCCAGGACGCGCTCGCCCCTCTATTGAATCAGCACGCTGGCAGCGATCACGGGATGGACGTCGGGCAGTAGTTGTACTGGTTTGTAGTTTGCTTCATGGCGCCCAACAATCAATCGTTATTTCCATTCTCGGCACCGCTGTGCGCAATGCTTGGACGCTGAAAACGTGCGTTTGGGCCAGACAGCTGTTCCCGCTACACCCGCAGGCTGCTTAGGCGGCGGGCTTTCGAAATAGCCTCGTGGGCGCCATTTCAGCCGCACAATGGGGAGAACCCGGCTGATGATACCGAAGCTCAATTGTGGCAAAGTGTTCCTACATTTGGTGGCCCGGCGGGCCCGACGTCGGAGCAGTCTTTTAACTTGGCACGGCACATAAAATTCAAATACAGTGCGTTGCAGAAGTGTGTGAGCACACGAATGCAAGGAGAATTGTTTGCCAGCGTTTGTATGTGACAATCGGGGAGCTCGGGGATATCTTCGCTGCTGCTCTCGGCGGTCTCAAGTCTGAGCCCCAATTCAACATCCAACAAGAACCCGTCACCATCGCTTATGCCACTGTATTCTAGATAACCGTCCAGCAACCGCTATTCTACACCCCGCTCGCGCTATTTCCTTCCCCTTACACGCTCGATCCATCGCAAGAACCATGCTCCACACGATGGCCCAGCAGGGTCTAGCATGGCACCTCTCGCAGACCGCGCTGGTAACCCCAAAACCTTGGTTCTGTCGCGTCGGCCTCACGACGCACTGTCAACCTAGTTGAGTGGCAACAACTGCTGCGGTGCAAGCAAGGGAACGAGCTCAGGTCGGTCTCCTTTAGCCATAAAGACTGGCCGTATATGGTGGTTGTCGCTCAGCATACCCGCACTCGTCTATCCTTTACCTGGCTTTCCGTTCTTTCACCATTTCCCTTCCTTTGCATCGGTGGCCCGGCGGTCCCGACGTCGGAGCCGTGTGTCAACTTGGCACGGTAGCTGCGTTTAAATAAATGGGGGTGCACATCACGCCACCTTTTCGAGAAGTCACATCACGTGACCACATTTATGATCGTCGCGTCTCGCGTGACGTCATCAATGATCGAAGCATCGCGCTCATTAGCCGAGACGGAGTTCTTGCTTTTCCCTTTCCCCCTTCCATCCTCCCTCCCTCCGTCCTCCCTCCCCACGCCCTCCCTCCCCACGCTGTCGGTAAGTACGCCTCCTGTAACACAAATTTCGCGTCTCACATTTGGCCGAAGCTCACAGGAGCCTCAAGGCAAGCAACGTTCTCCGCTTGCTCAATGGGTGGGAGACGGCGTCAACAACCCACGCAAGGACCCCGTCACGCGACCCTCTCTGGCTGGGCGTGATAGCTACCCACCCTGTCCGCCCCAAGGAGCCCCGTTCCCCGCCAGCGTGTGGCCCAGACGCGCGTAGACAGCTACTTCCCCTGTCCGGAGTCTGAGCTGTACGGTCTGGTCGTCGCCACCCCTCCCCACGTTGTCGATAGCTACTAAACCTGGTCCAACGTTGGAGGTGGTGTTTGGCCGTGGAGTGCTGTGCTGTTGGGCTTGTCGACCAAACTAGGTCCAACCCTAGCGACCCTCCGCCTTCTGCTCGTCTGGAACACCGTGCTGACGCTTTTCCACAGCAAGCACAGCATGCGTGACTCTGTGAGTACCGTACGAAACGCAAGTGGCGTCTCAGCTGACGGGAAGGCAGCCTGCTATCCAGACTGACTTCGACTTTGGGGACATCTTTACCCAAACGAACCAGATCCAAGACCGCCTGTTGGAAGAAGACGATCGCGAGTCTGTGGACTTTGAAGAGATGGCGGCCATTTTTGAGGAGAAGTGGTGGGCGGAAGGGGATGAGATGGACGTCGATGGGCCCTCGACCCAACCTGTACCGGGACCGTCGGCCCCGACTCCGCCACCGCGAACTAACCTAGCGCCGGCCTCAGCAGAGCCAGTAAACCGTCCGGGGGGCGGGAAACGAAGCCACCAATCAATGAGAAGGCAGAGATGGCGGGAGAAGAACCCGGACGTGCAGACAAAATCGGGCAGGCTTGAGGCAGGGCGGCTCAAGAAGGCCCGACACGAGGTCGTCCAAACAGGAGTTGAGCTCAAGACCCTAAAGCCGGGCCTGAAACTTCCTGAAGGGTGCGAGAAGAAGGTCTACGGTCTGGAGGAGCTCCGCCAAAAGGGGTTTGTCGTTCGGCAATGGGACGGACTGTAAGCGTTGGCACCTAGCCTAGGTACTCAACCTGCTGATCAGGGTTTGCATGCAGGAGGAACATGCCAGTCGTTAGCAAGGGTGGATACATCTTCATGGTTCTTGTGGGCCGACCGCCCGACGAGACCTATGTCGCGGACCTAAAGGACCTTGAGCGGTCGATGGAGAACGCCCGCGGCAAACTGGCTCTTCCGAAGGGGTCCCGGGTGCACAGAAGGGGAGCATACCCCAACGTGTCAACGGGAATCTCATATGGAGGAGGTTCCAAGGTCAGTCCAGAGCCTACTCTCCACCGGCAGCGAAACTCACCTGGCGTGCATCAGCAACCGGGAGATCTAGTCGTCGGCAATAAGAACAACAAGACGCTTATCAAGAGCCTGGAGGACCATCGGGGTATGGCTAGGATCGTGGGGTTTGTCAAACGTAAGTCCGTCCGCGCATCCGGCGGGCCCGATCGGCGCCGGCCGACCTCCGAATTTCGATGTCTTCATTGGACTGACCAACCCATCCTAGATAACCTGAGGACTTATGCCCCACGGCTCTCGACCTTCACCAAGACGATACTCAACCTCTTCGAGACTGACAACCCTTCTGTCCAACGACACTTCAAGGACCATCCTATGGCGTCAACGACCTTCAATTTCGGGCCCCGGACATGCACCCTACCGCACAAGGACCTCAAGAACTTGAGCTGGGGTTGGTGCTCGGTCACGAGCATGGGGACCTACAACCCGAAGGAGGGCGGCCACCTCGTCCTATGGGACTTGAAGCTGGCGGTTGAATTCCCCCCTTATTCGACCATACTGATCCCATCGGCCATCCTCATGCACAGTAACACCTCCATTGGGGAGCGTGAAACCCGGCTAACTATCACACAGTATAGCTCCTCTGGGCTGTATGCCTGGAGTGCGTATGGGAACGCGCCAAAGAAAGGCGCAAAGGAGGTGAGGTCTTGGTGGAAAAAACCAAGGCATATGTTCTCCACAATGGAAGAGGTTGGCAGAATGCAAAGGGCCAGACGATAGTACTTTGTTTACCGTGTGATCTTTGTACCTAGTCTTATTAATTTCAGCTTTCGTGAACATAGCAGCACTTGAACCCGAGGGGAGGATCCGCACGGATCCGCCACATGAACTCGCTGAAGCCGGATGCACCTTAAGCACGTGGTTCCGCACAAACCCGGACACATCCATCCCAGTCGAAACAACGGACCCGGACGATTCAGCATCATCGCACTGAGAAAGGTGGACACATCCGTCCGTTTTCGGTGGATCCAAGCCCACGGATCCACCGGATGAGCGTGTGTGAGGTGTTTGTAGCTAGGCGACGCGGATCCGCACGAACCCGCAACAACCGCCGTCAGGCAAACGGCGGTTCCGCATAGTACAGCCATGGGAACAGGCCCAAGGTGGGAAGGCGAATGAGGTTTTGGTGGAAAAAACCGAGACGTTTTGTGAAATAGACGATCAGCAAGCAGGCGAAGGAGCACGCGCTGGTGCTTCGCCTGTCACGCGGTCCCAACACTATGTTTGAAATCGCACAAGGTAAGTCTCGGCTAAGCCCAGATGATCCGAAATTCGGTCCGGCCGTGGCCGGGGCGATTCAGGCGGGCCCGACCGGCCCGGACTTGGGCGGTGCAGCAGGCATGATGCCACGTCACCCGAAAAAACACGGCCTCGCAAACACTCCTGCGAATCCATTCACCTCAGTGAACCTCTGCGATGAAGTGCCCGGGGTGTTCCCGCACATACCAGACTTTCGACTTGCTCAGGACGCACGTCGAGGCCCTCAACCTCGAGGGGTTTAGCAGCAATGGAAACAGTTGGTCCAGACCTTGTCGACGATGCTGCAGTTTACTAACGCTGTTGCATCCAGTCCTGCTCTCAAAGCATGAACAATTGCCAAAGAAGAACGGAATATTCTGCCATTGTGGGGTGCGCTCGAAAAGCCAGAAGGAGCTGCGCGCACACCTAGAAACCGCCCACGTAGGGGTCAGTTTGCAGAAGCCATCCAGCAAACACCATCAAGTACCATGCTAACCACAAAACAGGATCAGCACCTCATGCGCACCGAGCTGAAGGCGAAGCTCAAAGAACAGTACGAATTGTTTAGCTCGACCCTGAGAGGGAGCGAAATGGAGGTCGACCCCGTCACCGGTCCTGACGAGGCTCTGATGGAGGTTGACGACGAACTCAGTAAGCTCTCCACACCACCGCAGCGGTCCGACGTCTGAGTGAGCTCTGGCTGCAGTGCAGCACGTATACCCTGAGGGGGAACCATATCCCCACATTGGCCGAGAAGAGTACGGGGGGCAATATAGCGGTCAGAGCATGAGCAGCAGCCACAGGCGGATGCAAGGCTGGTATGAAGAAACCGCGAGACCTTCCGGTATCCAGTCCAGTGCGGTGGTGGACGCCGCCCCACGGAACTCCCCTGCCCTGACAGTCCCGCAAGTCGACCCTACCAACAACATGTTGCAGGGCGGCGAATCGAATTCGGGGGGTGGATGGGAAGCAGATGAAGAAGACGCCCAATACGAGACCTACACTCACAAAACCGACAGAGAACCGGATGGCGGCGAAGGTGATGGCGAAGCAAAGAGCGACGGCGAGGAGGATGACAACGGCGAGGAGGGTGACAACGATGAGGTGGATGATGACGATGGCGAAGGTGGTGATCACGGGCCCGACCAGGATCCGATGGTCCAGGGTGAGTGCAACACGATATCAAACGTCCTGAATATGAATAACCAACATTTTGATCAGACGCGGAAGCGTACGGTCTCACCGAAGCGGCGGAGGAGCTCCTGTGGACCTGGGGAATCAGAGTTGACAAGGAGCTGAGAATCCTCGTCTGCCACACGTGCGAGTACGGCATCCCCCCGGTCGGGGACCGGATCATGTCCCACCTTCAAAAGCACCACTCTCCGAAACGGAAGGTCATCAAGAAGATACACCCCAACCTCGCCCAGCGGCTGGAGAACATCTTGCAGGGTTATCAATTCTCAACTCTGGAATCCGTCATGGATCAACCTGTGGGCCGGCCCCCCATCCCGGGGATCACCGTCCATGAGGGATATTACTGCCCAGTGAAAACGGAGGATGGAACGCAGTGTCTCGTAACCTACCCCGCAAGAACAACAATGGAGCGGCACCTGCAAGGACACAAGGGTGTTTGGAAACCCAAGGCCGCGGAGCTCGACAGATACCTCTGCTCCTGCCAAACCATCAGTACCGAACAGAAGCGGTACTTCAGGGTCTTAGCCAGACCCCTGGAGGACCACGCAAGTGTGTACACGATGTTTGTTGAGGAAGAGATGGCTAAGGTTCCAGGGCCGTCTGCCGGGTCGTTGGAAAAGCTAAAGACGGAGGAACTTCCCAGCCTGCTCCGAGGCACCCAATGGCACGAATACGTCATGGACTTCCGAAACGACCCGAAAGATGTGGTTGATCTCATCGCCTTCCCCGACGCAAAGGACAAGTCGGCCATGGGTCAAGTGCTGAGCATGCTGCCGGGCATCGCCGAGACGTGGATGCAGCAGGTCCGGGAGTACCGGAAAAACGGCAGTGAGAACATGAAGAAGTGTCTGAACGGTTTGCCGATCGTGTAAGCATCTCCGAAACATAGCCGGAACCGTCTCTTACTGCTCAGCAGGGATAACAAAAAGTGGAAATGGATGGAGACGGACCCAGCCGGAGAGCGGTACTCAAGGACGCTGGTCAGGTTTGTATCGGCGTTCTTGAGGAGCATGCATCGGGAAATGACTCGGTTCAGACTGCCGCTCCCTGAGGCCGCCGTGGTCAAAGCCGAAGAACTCTATCGGGCGCTGGAAACCTTGCCCGCAACGAGTTCGAAGAGCTCTCGGAAGGGGCCCGTTGCTGAGATTCCCGGTCCGGAGGCGGACGCAGCGCTCAAGTTACAAGAGTTCTTTTTTTCGTCGGTCGTCGACTCTGTCCCGGAGAGCAGGGAGAACAAGTTCAAATGCCCGGTGCTGGCCTACACGGCTTGCTTCGCGTACAACGAAGACGACACGTGGAAGCTCGCACCGCAGGTCACATCCATGCTGGCACAATGGTCGTTTTTGCTGAGGGGTACCAGCATTTACCACGCGAAGGTGGAGCACAGCAGGACCGGCGTGCCTGCTGCCGAGTGAGTTACTACGCTTTTGCTGCCGTGGCGACCATCTGACCTGCCTTTTGGTCCAAAGCATACTCCAAATCCACTGTGAGCAGCACTTGGCACGTGGGAAAGACTCGGTGTTCGAATCGATCCGAGACCTGCAGAGCATAGCGTCGACCATCGCCTTCAACCAGCCGGCGACCGCCGATACCTTCACCAGCAGGGACTTCAAGTACATCCAGCACAAGGGACACCTCGTTGAGGTGGCGAAGCTTACTGCGGGAATACAACAGATGCTGAAGGACGTCAGGGAGAAGATGTACGCCCTCAGCGGGGGGAAACGAGTCAGGCTGATCATCCCGAAGGACCATGTCGACGACTTCTCCTCCACTGGTCGGGGGATGTCTTGGATGGACAACTGCGGGACCGCCCCCCGGATCCAAGCACTCATGTCCGCCATGATCGAGGAGGGCAAGTGGAACCTGTCAATCCGAAACGAGAACGGTGGCCTCATGTGGAACAGGACCGCTTGTCAAAAGTTTATGGACCAAGTCGCAGATATCCTCGACACCCTCATCAGCCTTACCCACCTCGGCGGAGGTCCGCCGGTACGGGGCGAAGAACTTGTCCGGGATCAGATAACAAACGGGATCCAGATCCGGACCCTCTACCGGTGCTTTGATCAGATGGTTCTTATCAGGCGCCGCTCCAAGGATACGCACGCTAGAGGGATCGACGCCTTCAACATCTGCTACCTCCCGAAGGCCCTCACCGACGTGCTAACCTACTACCTGCTCGTCATCCGTCCGTTGGAGAGGGTGGTGGCGTGGCAGCTATACCAGAGCAAGGAGCGGTGCCTAGAGTACGACATGTATCTCTGGGTCAAGCACGGGAAGCGGATGACTTCCGCGGAATTCTCCGCAGCCCTGAAATACCACACCAGGACGTACATCGGGGTCGAGCTCACGATCAACCCTACGCGCCACGTCATGATTGCGTTCATGAGGACCTTCCTGGAGCCGGCGATGATCGAAAAGGGGAATAACATCGGAGACCTCATGTCTTCCCACAACACCAAGACGTCCCTTGACCACTATGCGCAACAAATCGGAAATTTGGAGGGAGTCACCGACCTACTCATGTCGGAAGTGCGGTCTTTCTGTGACAGCTATCACGACGCGATAGGACTGGGCAAAAGGACAGGACCGCTGATACCCACCCTAACGAAAAGGGACATCGCTCAGAAGCTAGTCCTAGCCGCATCAATGGACCCCAGAGACCCCGCCATGATTGGCGTCGTCGGCGAGATCCTAGAGCAGCTGGGGGAAACCGCATTCCGCGCGGGGCTCGAACAGCTGAAGGCAGAGGTGGTGAAGGAGATCTGGGCAGCCGTGTCTGAAGGCTTTGAGCGTATCATTTCCGAGCAGGGGCCGCAGCGGCGCTCAGCACCACATCGACCACCGCAGCCCACCCAACCGCACCAGCACACTGGGACCGCTCAGGCCAGTGGACTCAAGCGACCGCGTACCCCTCCGAGCCATCCGTCGAAGAGAGCCACAGGCTCTACGCTCGAAAGCAGATCCCAGTACAGACCAATCGAGCCAGAGCAGCAGGAGCCAGAGGAGCAGGAACTAGAGCTCGAATATGCGTCCGCAGGTCCGGTCCGCACTCCGACCGCACCCGCTGAGGCCCGACCCACTGGACCACAACCTGATAGCGGAGCCAACCACACCACCGTTGACCCAGAAGAGCAGCTCAAGCCCGCTTCGGGAGCTCCAGTGCCTGTATCGACCACCGCCGGGGTGAGCCACCCTAACAGAGGAAACCAGCATACTCTCCCCCATGAAGATCTTGGTAACTACCAGTGGCCGTGGGGCACCGACGAACTGTTGGACCAGCCGAACTCTCCCGATCGCCAGACCGCCCAGCAGGGCAGCATCCAGGAAGCGCAAGTCGTGTCGACAGTCCGGCGGATGTCGACGATGACACTCGAACCTCATCCGGAGCAACCTGCGGCCAGGGAGATGGTCGCTGTCACAGCAGATCGGTCGGATCCGCCGGAAGAACCGGACGTCATCATGAACCTCGACCCTGACCCGGAGCAACATCACTTGGAACAGCCCCCGACAGGCGAAGTTGTCCCCATCACGGCGGCAGGATCCGACCCGGAAGAAGACCGCTACGACTACGTCCAGCACCTGAGGAGGTACCTAAGGGATCCGCACGCGCAGTTCAGAGGGAAGCAAAAAGAGCTCCTGAAGGCAATGGAGGGCAGCCAGCACATCGTAGCCGTTTTACCCACTGGGGCGGGCAAGTCCGTGGCCTACGAGCTCCCTCCGCTCTACCGTGCGCAGATCACGATAGTCGGGATCCCCTTCCGGCTTATCATCAGCCAGGTGGTTGCAAAAGCAGAGAAACGAGGGTTCGCAGCCAAGGTCTGGTATTCCCGCACGCCAAAGATTCTCGAGCCCGGTCTGGGTCTGATCATCGTGCCGTACGAGACCCTCCTTACCGACGAGTTCTCAACGTGAGTCAGCCGGAGCGGGAATCGAGCAAGGCTAACAAGCTTGCAGGTGGATAGAAAATAACCACTCAAAGTTTTCCGCCCTTGTCCTCGATGAGGCTCACACCATCGTGACCGACGAAGGTTACCGGACAATAATGAGCCGATCCTCAAAGGTGATGAGCTACAAAGTCAAAGTGGTAGCTCTAACCGGGACGCTCCCCGAGAAACTCCACGTGGAGCTCGCCAAGAAGCTGAGCCTCCCTGAGCACAGGGTGATCCGAGCGCCAACAAACAGGATCGAACATCAGTATTCCATATTCAAGGTGACCGGGGGGAGGGAAGCACTGGTACCGAGAACTGCGGCATTCATCATGAAATCGACGCACCTCCTAACAGGGGGAAGAAGGGGAATTATTTTTGCCACGAGAAAGGACGATGGGGAGGAGCTGCGGAAGTACATGCCGGGTGTCGACTTCATCCACGGAGATATCGTAGGGGAAACCGCAAGGCGGAACACGATAGAGAAGTGGAGGAATGGGTCTACAGGAGGTTGGCTCATCGGGACCAGTTCCCTCATACAGGGGGTCGACTACCCCGATGTCCACCTCGTGGTATTCATGGGAGTGCCCTGGGGCATGGTGCAGTTCGTGCAGGGTGCGGGGCGGTCCGGACGAAATGGACAGATGTCCAGAGTAGTCCTTCTCCACGCCGGATGGTCCCCCAAACCCAAGCCTGAGGACGTGCAGTGTCAGACGGAGATGAACGAGTGGGTGGAGGGGGGAGAGTGCCGAAGAATCGGGATCTCAAAATGCATGGACGGCGTAGAGGTCACCTGTGAATCTCTCGAAGGGGCGAACCAGTGCGACCTTTGCCACCCAGACAGCGACCTGGCGGACATGGTCAACAAGACACCATTGCCGTTGAAGACCCAGGTGATCAACCTACCCCCGCTCGCGCCTCCGGATTCGAACGGCGTGTCGGCGGACCCTCCGACCCAGCTGGAGATCCCAAGCCTTCGGCCCCGAAACGCCCCGACGCCGATCTTGGCGAACGGCATTCAGGAGCAAGAGCTTCGTGAAGCCAGGAATTCCATGGTATCGCAGTGCATAGCGACCATGCGGACCTTCCGCCCCCCCGGATCCCCCGGATGCATCGTCTGTTGGTTCCACGACAGGGAGTGCCACGGGGAACATATGATGTCGTTGAACGAAGATCGTGCACAAGAAATGCGCGACTTATACAACTGGGGGAGGCCGAGGAAAGGCGCGGTCGTGGTAGGTGGCCAGCGCTAGTTCGTCAAGCATCGATTGACCGCATACGCAGAATCCATGGAATTATGACGACAGTAAGATGGGCAAGTGGTGTTGGGGTTGCGCGCTCCCAAGCCCCTCGCTGAAGCGGCAAGGGCTCGAACACATTTGCGGTAGAGATTGTCCTTGGCCTGACATGCTGCAGGAACTGGCATGGTTAGTGTGGCATGATGAAGTCACTTTTTGGGAGATGCGACGAGAGGTGGCCTGCGATCTTGAACCCGCAGGCAACAGCACGAACATGTCACAAAGGGAGGCGTGGTTCAACTGGCTGGTTAAGGCACCGGAGGGTGTTTCGTGCAACCTGCACTTGCTCTGGCTGTGGTACTATCGTGTGTATATCTCCCCTAAGCTCTCTCCGGTGTAAGACGTGGCGTGTTCCTCTCGAGATCATCTAGATGTTTTTCTTGGATTTCCGTTTTAGCAGATAAGGACTAGCTAAGGAGTGCGAACGGAGTCTGGCCCGCTTTGCTTCCCGAGTGAACTTTCTCTGGTCGTCGAAACCTTTCAACGCTGGCGCCCAAAAAAAGGAGCGCCGCATAACCTCCGTGAAACATCAACACGACGGAGCCGACGGCGAGCGCGGAATGTGCCGGACTCGGCCCGCGCATAGCAACCGGGCGCCTCGGCTTAGCCGAGCGGACGGGCCTAACCGCTTAACCGCTTTTGGAAGGCGCCCATTAAGCGAGGCGATTAAGTTCAGTGATCCCCCCGCCCGATAAGCTTAAAATGGTATAGCTGCGAGATGCAGGCGACAGCCGGGAGCGGGCCCGTGACGGGCGTTCCCTGCAAGCTGCAAGCGAGACGAGTGGCCGTCTGAGCCCCTCCTCCGCCACTCTCCCCACCCACCATTCACTCCCCACCCACCATTCAACATGTCGTCAACAGGCAAAGCCAAAAACCGCGTCATGGGGGTAAGTCTTTTACCAGGCAGGTAACAGCAGGTTCTGCTGGCACTAACAAGGACGCACACAGGCCGCCGCGCGAGCGGAGCAGACCTCAACAGCCGTCAACGCGGAGAACCGCCTCAAGGCCAAATATCGAGAGTTGTGTCTGCCGGCGTACCTAGGACAGGGAAAGCTCAACATCCTGCTGAAGGGGCTGATTTCCATCAAGCTGAAGACGTTCAACCCTGCCCGCGGCACGGACGAAGAGCTCGTTCGATATATGACCGCGATGATGACCTCCGGGGATTGTCGCTCGGAAGCCAACCCGCTCATCATCGCAGTGGACCCTAAGCTGGTCATCGCGGAAACCTTGACGAAGGACCCGGCCGACGTCGGGGCTGTTCAGTTCGTCCCGGGGAAACAAGTGGCTCTCGAGCTTCTGGCGGGGATGCACCGGGTCGTCGCTGCCCGGCGGGCTTCTCAACACCTGAGGGAGCTCTGCCAGAAGCTGCTGAAGCAGCTCGGCCGGGGGGGGCAGGAGGGGCAAGAGGGGGTCGGCGACAAGCCCAACGGCGAGGGTGAGGTGGACGAGCTCGAAGAAGAAACACAAACCTCGCAGGAGCGTCAGCATCAGGAGAGGGTTGCCGCACTGGAAAGGCAGGTTGAGAAGCTGAAGGAGATGATAGAGGCGGTTGAGACATGGCCAGTGAAGTTTTATGATATAGGTGCGCTCTACTCCTCTCACCACCGGGGTCGTGTGAGAGGCAAATGCTGACATCATTCCAGGTCTGCTTCGCAGCCAGTGCAAGCACATCACCTCGAGGAACGGGGAGGTGGGGGAGGATGAACTCCTTCGGTTCCTCGCGGAGAACACAAAGGAGCGGCACTCTCCCAAGCAGAGCGCCGAGGACTTCGCCGATATTCTGTATCGGCACCTATACTCCCCGGGGCCGCCGAGCACATGGGAGTGGATCATCAGCGACAACAGGATCCTCAACACGGTCTGCTATCGCAGCCACGTATGGGAGCTGGCGACGACCGCGATGACAGTCTCCCCCTCCATGCAGCGGTGCTGGGTCACACAGGCAGGCAGCCTGAAGGACGTGGCCAAGCATGCCGCCTCAAAAGTACGTCGACTGCACCTTCGCTAGGTGCAAGGCTGACCTTGCTCTCTGCAGATCGTGACCTCTGTTACGCTTCACATGCTGAAGCGGACGTTGATGCTTTTCAAGCCGACCGCCCCGCCCGACGGTCAAGAAGAGTGGGGCGAAGTTCGAGCGGAGTGCGAGCGGTGGTCCGTCGGAGACCGTGAGGCGCGAGTCGCCTGGTGGCAGGGTATCCACGCCATTAACAGAAGCCAGGAGAAGAACAAGGGGCCGCTGATCTTGGAGGCGAAAGAGGAGCTGGTGAATCGAGCTGTTGAGGTCGGAAGGGACGGTAGGATGTCACTCGTCAAGATCGAGGAGCAATATTCCAAGGGAGAGCAGCCGAAGTCGCACATCCACGTGGACGACGCCGTGATGGAGCAGCTCGACCGGATCTACCTCAACCACTACTCGTTGGACGGAGTCCAGGCTCTTTCGCACTGCTTCAACATGACGTCGCAGACCGACTACTCCAAAGCGGTGCGTCAGAGGTACGAGGAGTATTTGTCGGAAGTCCAAGAAAAGCTCGAGAGCCTGTCCTCGAGCGCCGAAAATTCCGTCCGCATCAAGGGTGGCGACCTCCAGGCGCTCGGCCTGAAATACGCCAGCAAGAAGTTGGAGGCGCTGTTCGGGGTCGCCCACGGCAGAGTCTGCCTGCCAATCCCTACCAGATCAATGCTCAACGATCTGAGGGTCTGCCTTGAGGTCGACAAGTCCATAGTGGCAGAGGTCTGTGATTTCTGCATCTAGACGAAGCACGTGGCGCTGACGCTGCTCTTCTAGGTCGGGGTTTGGATCGACGGACTGGGCGCACACACCACGTCAAACGTGAAGGGTCACGGTGAGGTGAACACCTGGTCGGAGGTCATCGCTGCCAAGCTTGAGTCCCTCTGCCCCATGCATTCGGATGCCAAAAAAGACCAACTGGTCCTATGGGTAAGTGGTCTCGTCCCAAGGTTCGCAGCAAAGGTTGTAAGGCAAATCTTTCAGGTGTATCAGTCAATCATGACTCGTGCTGCGCACTTCCACACGCTTAAATCTGAGCTGGCGTCGACCGGCTCACTCAGGGATGAAACCGCAGGCGTCAAGATCCTGTCGGAGACAGCGGAGGTGAAGCGGCTCTGCGTAGAGCTCGCGAAGAAGCTTGCGCAGGCGAAGGAGCTCGTCCGAATCACCTACGACCGCTCCGATCCGCTCGAGTGGTCCCTCATATGTTCCAGCGCACACAACATCGGACCGACAAAGGAGGAGAAGCTCGAGTCGCTGTGTGGCACCGTCATAAGGGAGACCTCGCCTGAAATCTTGGATCGCAGGGCAGACCTCCTCCGGCGACAAAACGCCGTAGCGCTCCGCCTTCGACTTTGGCTAGACATCAACCAGTGGCTCCAATGGCACCCCAGTGGACTCCAAGTCGGCGGTGGGTTGAGGTTCGACTACTGGGACAAGCTACCCTGGCAACGCGCCCTCAAAACTAGGATTTACGGGAAAGAGAAGCGCAAGAAGATTGACGAACTGTTCCAGTCCCACCTGAAATGGCTAATCGACCTGGGCAACTACGTCACCCGCTGCCAAGCCCTGTGCAACAATCCGAACAAGCCGATGTCCGAGAGGGTGATCTCGTCCGAGGTCAAGGCTGCACTTGACTACCTGTTCGAGGTGAGGCGGTCGACTTACCGAGGTCGCAGAGCATGACCTTCCCCATTTCAGGTCGCCACAGAACGGTTGAACCTCCAACGAGAGCTCATATGCCCCCCCGATGCGGAGCCGGAGGTGGGAGAGGTCAACCCATACAAGGACTTGCCCCGGTACAGGTATTCGCAGCCGACATTCAAATCGTTCACGGACGAGGAGGTGAGAACGGAAGCTGGGAAAGAAGTGCTGCCAGGAGGGGACACGGAGCTTGAGTCCACGCAGGAGGGGGTGGAACCGCAGCTGGGGGATGGTGAGGAGACTGGAGATCCGCAGCCGGAAGATCGCCGGAGCATGAGCGACGAGGTTCCATCGCAGGAGTTTGGTCCGGGGGCTGGCGGTAATCTCGAGCGGAGCCAAACCCGGGAGGGCGACGGGGGTCCTTCCCAGCGGCCACCTCTGCGGAGAGAGAGCTCGAGTGCTGCTGGTGATCGAAGAACCACCAGCCTCCCTCGCCAGCGCTCAACCCGGCCCAACACTCCGAGGATCTCCGCCAAGTCCGCAAGGAAACAAAGGGAGAAAGCCCAGCCCCAGCACCGGCCTATCGACACATTCTTTGGACCACCAACCTCCGCACAACCTCAGAGGCGATACGACTCGGAGGCTTCCCAGGCAGAAGATGAAGAGCGCAACGCCCCCTCACGTCGGACAGCAGTCACGTCGGCCACAACCGCACAGAGATCCGAGGGACTCAAACGGCAGAGAAGCGATTCTGTCAGCGTGTGGCAAGGTGAGCCAGATGGCTGTTCAGTAGACCTAAAGCTCAGGAAGCGCGTTTCACAGGGGCAGACTCCGAACTTGATGTCAGTCAGAGCAGAAGCAGCATGGACCGTGGCGAGGGCCCTAGTGGCCTCGTCATACCGCCCCCTCAGAAAAAGTACAGGGCGCATCTGGAGCAGGACAAGCCTCGGGAGCCTGCCCTCAGCGCTTTCCTACCTACGACGCACCCACGGACCGGGAGAGAGCTGCAGGAAATGAAGGTCACCCGGCTCCCGAAGTGGAAGGGTGTCGTTGGGAAGAAGGTTGCCCAACAGTTCCAGGACAATGCTGTCCGGCAGCAGGCCAAGCAGCGCAGCCGGCAGGAAGAGGCTGACATTGCGATGTACCCAGAAGAGGAGTCAGGGATGCCAAGCACAACGGACTGTCCACCCAGCAGCGATGAGGAGGTGTATGTCGATGGAAAACGCGCGGTTTCAGACTAGAAGCAATGGCGGGGATAGGGCCCTTGCACTTTAGATAACAGTAGAAAGTGTCGAATAAAGATTCATCCCAACTCAAAAGGCGGCTCCGAACGTCCGGTGTCGGAAACAACCGGCGAGCGGCGGAGTGAGCAACCGTGAACGGCACGCTAGACGGTAGCGAAAGATCAAAGAGTCGCTCGGTGCAAGCTGGCAGACGGGCCTAAGAATTGTCGAACGCCACGTGGCAGAAGGCTCTCGGAGGCGGGCCGGACGACCCCCGGGAGGTGTCGTCAAGGGGAGTTTGCAATCTGTGGATGGCGTGCACGGCAGAGGAAGATGATTGACCCTCAAGCCCAATAGGGACCAGGTGTGAAGGGAGCTTTCAAGGAAGGAGGGGGGGTTTTCGGAACATGGGTGGATGGGGCGTTGGGAACATGTCTAGGAAACTTACGGACGGGCGTCGTAGGGCTATTGGATGAGCCAGAAAGAGGGTGAATGCCACGGTCAATGTTGAGCAAAGCGCCCAAGTAGGGGACTTTGGCACTGGATGGAAAGGGCGCTGCACCATCGTTAGCGTTGGCACAAATGCCAAGCCACCGTACACTGTACTCAGATGGGGCCTGGGGTCCACCAAGCGCGGGCGCCTTCCTCCTAAGCCGCTGAGCTGGTTAACCGTCAGTAGAGGGGGGTCAAGAAATAGCAACATCGGGTCCGGCGGGCGGGCCCGGTCGGGAGGGGGGGGGGGCGACCGGGCTCGACTGACGCCAACAACATGAGCAAGTCAAAACTTTCACCATTCACGACACTGGCGTATTGGTATTGGGTGTTGAGGCCTGTGGATCTGTTGAGCGGGCGGTCGTTGAGGGTGAAGTCGACGTGACCTGAAGCAGCTGTTGACGCTCGTTGGCCTTGGGCATGAGAAGGCGGGTCAAGTTCCGAGCGGAGGGCCGCCGGAATTGAAGGGATTGGGACAGCCAGATGGCGGACCCGACCGGAGAGGGATTTGAGACGGTGGAGGACATCTTCTCGATCTGGAATCGTGATCGCGGTCCTCAAACTGGGCCAGAGATGGTTTGGAGTCTCGTGGTTAGCCAACCCCAAGGCTGCTTCATGCTCATGCTCTTCCAGCTCGTGGGGGACAGGCAGAATTGGCACCGATGTGCTTGTTTGAGAGTCAGCATTTGCACCTGTTCATGAGCTGCTAATGAGCTCAAAATGATCATGCATGCTGGCAAGGCCGAGGGTGTCAAGGAGCTGAGCACCAGTGTGTCAACTTTTCCTGGAGCTCACAATGGAGGCAGCTGGGGCAAGTGGTCGAGGGCGGGACTGTCGGACGAGTCCGCGGAGCGGGCCGAGCAGTAAGTATAACCAATGCTGGATGGTGCGGCATTCTGCTCAGCAAGAGCCGTGGAACAGTGGGCGAGGCGGCCTGGCCCGACTGTTGAAGCGTGCTCACGTGAGGCTCTGTCCTGCCCGGCAGCCGATGTTCACAGCATGGCATGGGGGCTATCATTGGCGACGATGGATGAGTCCCAGGAATGACTGTATGAACCATTTAAACAGGCCAACGCAGCAAGCAGACATGGAGATTCCGACAGTGGAATGGTGGCGCCAGCACACGTTGACTTCAGTCCCGGACAAGTCTGCCCGTGGTGCGGGCATTTCCGTATCAAAGATCAAGGGTGGGTGCACACCACGCAACTTGAGTGAACAATTGGGGTGTGCGCCAACATGGTCAACACAGCGTGGAAGGAACTTTCACCGGAAATGAAATGACATGCGGAGAAGGCAAGGGACAGGGTCAGCATCTGCAGTGAGAGAACCGGAGAGAACCGGAAGGTTCATGGAACACATAACAGAGCCTTGAGGATGAGAGAAAAGGATCTGAAGCACAACAGGGGTGAAGATTCGAGGTGGCTTTGGCTGAAACAGCAACCAACATGGGAGCAGCAGGGTTGACAGCACAAGGACATGAAGACAGGAGGGATGAGGCAAAAGGTGTGACATGCGACTGTGAGGATGAAAGGATGGGCACAGCAGTAATGTGGATGTGATGAAGGGAAGATGGTCAGGGAAACTGTGAGGCTGAATGGGGAGACACAACAGCAATGTGCTCACATGCACCACAGGGTGAGGGGAGGGGGGATGGTGCTGAAGGAGTGATGGGGAGAGGGCAAGAGTGACAACCATGATGAGGGTAAAGGTGAAGATTCAAAGGCAAGGATGCCAGCAACATGTGGGAAACGGGACTGTAATGACATGGGTGTGATGGTGCAGTGTTGGTGATGCAACCACAATGTGTTGACCACAATGACACGAGACCGAAGATGTAATGCCGAAGGATTGAAGACATGACTGAAACTGTGAAGACGCAACACAAAGACAATGCAAGCACGCTGATGGAAAAGTGGAGATGGGAAATGATGAAAGTAGAACCATTGAAGGCACAAGTAGGAAGATGTAGCAGTGACGATGTAAGGGAGATAGTTGGAGTGTCAATGGTGCAACTGTGGAGATGGAAGAAAGATGGTGCAACCATGACAGCATAATTATGAAGGTGTAACTGTGACAACACATGAAAGGAATGATGATGCAAGAGCAACATGGCTGGGACGAGAATGATTGTGATGGGGGTAGCACAACAACGACGGTTGCAACTGTGATGATATAATGGTGAAGATGCAATGGCAGGAGTAGAGGTGTGATGATGTGACCATGAGGATAGACCAGAGGTGATGTCAATGTGATGAAGAAATTGTAGTGATGCAGCAGAGAAGACATAACAAAGATGATACAACGGTGATGGTGGAAGCATGGTGATGCATTGCGATGAAACAATGGTGAGGTGATATACAAGAGATAGTGGAGCAGAGATGATGGAAGCAAGATAATGCAAATATGATGGTGGAATTTAGAGCAATGTAACCGTGAGGACATGACCGCAATGATGTGAGGCCATGTAAAAGTGATTATTGTAACCGTGACAGCACAAGGATGATGTGGGGGAGGTTAGGGGTTTTACAAAACCAACGCTAGAGAGGCTTTAGGTTAGGTTAGGTTAGGTTAGGGGTTTTACAAAACCAACGCTAGAAGGGCCTTGCTGAGGGAGGCGATGTGAGGAGGGGATCCTGATAAGAGAGGTGAGTGGGTTAGGTTAGGTTAGGTTAGGTTAGGTTAGGGGTTTTACAAAACCAACGCTAGAAGGGCCTTGCTGAGGGAGGCGATGTGAGGAGGGGATCCTGATAAGAGAGGTGAGTGGGGGCAAAGGGGATTGGTGGG
>Ga0307511_10001318_pt1 | contig 26353 bp, 13 predicted proteins | sample 13_EM_MG_FD_200266 | JGI IMG/M metagenome (GOLD analysis project Ga0307511, IMG submission 200266) | Populus trichocarpa ectomycorrhiza microbial communities from riparian zone in the Pacific Northwest, United States - 13_EM | ecosystem: Host-associated > Plants > Roots > Unclassified | place...
CTCGGGATTTTCAACCAAAGACTGGTACCCGGTGAGCGGCCGCGCGACAGTGATGGCCGGGCTGTTGGAGAACGGCAAGTACGAGAACGTGTTTTACAGTGACAATCTGCGGGCGGCAGCGGAGCCCGAGTCCAGCGGAGTCGCGTTCGTGGTTCCCTGGTGGTATCGCACCGAGTTCACTGTTGTTGAGGACGGGCAACATACCTTGCTGCGGATCAAGGGCATGATCCCGAGCGCAGATGTCTGGTTGAATGGCAATCTGGTCGCTGAACACACAACCGTTGCCGGCGCCTATCCCGTGCATGAGCTCGACGTGACACGCTGGGTTCATGCAGGCACCAATGCCCTCGCATTGCGCGTGTATCCGGGTGACCCGAGGACCGACTTGACGATTGGCTGGGTCGACTGGAACCCGACGCCACCTGATAACAACATGGGTCCGTGGCGGGGTGTGGAGATCGTGCGGACGGGGCCGGTACAGATACGGTTTCCACAGGTGACGTCGAAACTATCGCTGCCCGATTTTGCGAGCGCTGCACTGACCGTCAAAATGGAGGCCCGAAATCTCGATACGTCGGCACACGACGCGACAATTGACGGTGTCGTCGCAGGAGTGTCGCTGCGGCAAACGATTCACCTCGCACCCGGTGAAACGAAGACAGTGTTATTTTCCTCCAAGAGCGACCCAGCGCTCAACCTACAGCATCCAAAGGTTTGGTGGCCCGTCGGGATGGGTGCGCATCCGCTCTGCCAATTGGAGATGAATGCAGCCGTCGATGGTGCGATCTCTGACAAGACCAGCGCAACATTCGGCGTGCGGACCGTCAGCTCCCACCTCACCAAACAGGGTTACATCCAGTTTGTCGTCAACGGCAAGCCCGTCCTGATACGTGGCGCGGGCTGGGCGCCGGACATGTTTCTACGCGACGATCCCAAGCGAATGGAGGCCGAGTTCAGTTACGTCCTCAACCTCGGACTGAATACCATCCGGAGTGAAGGCAAGCTGGAGGACGCGCGCTTCTACGATCTCGCCGACCGTGACGGCATCATGATCCTCGCCGGTTGGGAATGCTGCGACAAATGGGAGTCGGCAGCTCAGACCGGTGGCGCTCCGTGGGACGCCTCGGACGAGAAGGTGGCTGCTGCCTCGATGGCGAGCGAAGCGCGTCTCCTGCGGAACCACCCATCTGTGATTGGATTTCTGATCGGCAGCGACAACGCGCCGCCTGCGTCGACCGCCAAGATGTACGTGGATACCTTACATGCCGAAGACTGGCCACTGCCGATCGTCTCGGCGGCGGTCCCCCAGGCTACCGAGGTGACCGGGCCGTCCGGCATGAAAATGGCCGGGCCCTACTCGTGGATTCCGCCCGCGTACTGGTATGCCGACAAGTTGGGCGGCGCGTTCGGATTCGACTCCGAAGTCAGTGCCGGCGCATCCATCCCGCTGCTCGAAGACCTGACTCGCATGCTTGCGCCGCAGGAGTTGGAGGCGCTGTGGAAATATCCGGCGTTACGGCAGTATCACGCGTCCGCAGCCTGGTCGATATTCGCAACGATCACGCCATTCAGCGATGCGCTGGCCAAGCGCTATGGCGCGCCCAAGAGCCTCGAAGATTTCGTCGCCAAGTCTCAGCTCGATAACTACGACAATGTTCGAGCGCAATTCGAGGCATTCAATGCGCACATGGGTGCGGCTAATCCCTCGACCGGCGTCATCTACTGGATGCTCAACAACGCATGGCCGTCGCTGCATTGGCATCTGTACGACTATTTCCTGAATCCAGCCGGCGCCTACTTCGGTGCCAGCAAGGCCAATGAGCCGGTGCACATCCAATACTCCTACGACACGCGCGCGATTGTGTTGGTCAATCACACGCTCGCCGCTGCGCGCGGTTTGCGCGCCAGCATCCGCGTGCGCAACCTGGACGGCAGCATGGCCTACGAGCGGCGACTGCCGAGCATCGATGTCGCCGGAAACAGCGCGCGGCAAGCGGCGATCCTGCCGTCACTGACGGGCTTATCGCGCACCTACTTCATCGAGCTCGAGCTCTCATCAGCAAAGGGCGAATCGGTCAGCCGCAACGTCTATTGGCTCTCCACGCAGACAGACGAACTCGACTGGGCACATTCGAACTGGTATCTCACGCCCTTGAAGGAATACGCGGATTTGACCCCCTTGCAATCCTTGCCGGCCGCGACGAGCGAGGTCCGGGCAACCATGCGTCACGAGGGGGTGGAGGACATCGCCACGGTCACATTGACGGTACCCCCATCCTCAAAGGCCGTGGCGCTGTTCCAGCACGTGTCGATCAAGCGATCGGCGGGCGCCGAATTGATGTTGCCGATTCTGTGGAGCGACAATGACGTCACGCTGTGGCCCGGTCAATCGCTTACCCTGACCGCGCACGTCGCGACGACAGGGGCAGCGACGCCGATCGTCCCCGCTGGGGATTCCCTCGCTAACCGCTCGGTCGCTAGCCGCTCGGTCGTCGAAGTGAGTGGCTGGAACGTTCCGACCCAGAGGGTCCCGATCGCCGTCGAGAGTCGGACGCCATAGCCTGGACCGGATACTATCCGCCACATCATCGATCCACAGGAGGGGACCTACATGCCTGCGGCACCGCACGTCGCGAAGCCGACCCGGAAGTTCCACTTCATTTCAGGGATGCCGCGCTCGGGCAGCACGCTCCTGGCCGCCATCCTCAACCAGAATCCGCGTTTCCGCGCGGGCATGACCAGCCCGCTTGCCGACATCATGGGGGTGGTGATGGCGGAGGCGAGCAGCAAGAACGATTTCTCGTTCGACGTCTCCGACGACCAGCGCGTTGCAATGTTGCGCGGTCTGGTCGAGAACTTCTACGCGGGACAAGCGGATGCTGGCGACCGAGCGGCCAGCGAGGGAATCCCCAGCGGGGGAATCCCCAGTGGGGACGTCGTGTTCGACACCAGCCGGCTGTGGTGCAGCCGGATGCAGTTGTTGCAGACACTGTTTCCGGATGCGAAGGTCATCGCGTGCGTTCGCCAGTTGTCCTGGGTCCTGGACAGCATGGAACGGCTCGTGCGCCTGCAACCGGTCGGCGTCAGCAAGGTGTTCCGGTTCGACACCAACACAACAGTGTACTCGCGCGTCGAGGCGCTGACCGATCCGCGCGGCATGGTAGGGTTCTCCTTCCAGGCCACCAAGGATGCGTTCTACGGCCAATATGCCCCGGGTCACTTGCTGCTGCTGACCTACGAAAGCCTGGCGCGCAATCCGTCGGCGGCCATGCGCGCGGTCTACCAGTTCATCGGCGAACCCTGGTTCGAACATGACTTCGACCACATTTCCTACAACGCGCACGAGTTCGATGCCCGCGTCGGCCTGCCCGGCCTGCATACTGTGCGCCCGAAGGTAGAGCCGATCGAGCGCACCCCCATCCTGCCGCGCGAAATCTTCGGCCGCTTCGTGAACGAATCGTTCTGGATGGACCCGAAAAACAACATCAGCCAAGTGCCGGTCGTGTAGCAGCGCAGAAGGATTACATGAGCCGCCGCGTTCTCATCATCTGTTACATCATGTTGGTCTGGTTCGTCATCTCGTTCGTGACCAACCTGATCGGTCCGCTGATGCCCATCATCATCGGCGACTTCCACCTGAGCTTGGGTCTCGCCGGTTTTCTGCCGTTCTCGTTTTTTCTCGCTTATGGGCTGATCTCGATCCCGGCCGGCGCGCTGGTCGAGGCGCGCGGGACTCGTACGACATTGCTGGCCGCCTTCGGCCTGAACCTGCTCGGCTGCCTCGCCATTGCGCTCTATCCGTCGTACGCCATCGTCATTTGTGGACTGTTCGTGATCGGACTCGGCATGGCGATGCTGCAGGTCGTCATCAACCCGCTGACACGTGCGACAGGCGGCGAAGGCCATTTCGCCTTCTTCTCAGTCATGGGACAACTCGTGTTCGGCCTCGCATCGTATGTCAGCCCGTTGGTTTTCTCGATGTTGATGCATCGCCCGGGAGCCGAGCACCAGGCACTGGTCTGGGTGCAGTTCTATTGGTGGTTTCTGCTCGTCTACGTATCTCTCATCGCATTGACCGCCTGGCTGCCGCTGCCAACCGTGGAACTCGCCGAAAACGAGCGCGCCGGCGGGCTGGAGGCCTATCGAAAACTCATTGGCGACCGCTCCGTGCGCCTGTTCTTCCTCGGCATCATTGCCTACGTCGGCACCGAACAGAGCCTTGCCAACTGGATGTCCCAGTTTCTGAGCACATACCACCACTTCGACCCCGCTCAGGAAGGGGCGCACGCTGTCGGCTCATTCTGGGGATTGATGTCGATCGGCTGCCTGCTCGGCCTGGTCCTGCTGAAGCTGCTCGATTCGAAGGTGGTGCTGGCCGCGTTCACGCTGTTGGCATTCGTATCCGTGGGCCTGGCCTTGTTTGGATCGGCGCAGACCGCGCTCGTCGCCTTTCCCATGTCGGGATTCTTTCTGTCAGTCATGTATTCCATTGTCTTTTCGCTCGGACTCAACTCGGTGAGCCGCTACCACGGCGCCCTGTCCGGCATCCTGTGCACGGGAATACTCGGAGGCGCCGTCGTGCCGCTGCTGGTGGGATTGCTGGGAGACCGGTTTGGCCTGCGAATCGGCCTGCTGAGCGTGTTTGTGACGCTCGGATACATATTGAGCGTTTGCTACTGGGCTCGACCCCTCGTGCGCAATGAGACGATCCTGACTGATCGTAAAAGAGCTAGCTGGGAGTCACCGTGAAGACACAACGGACCGGCGCGGCGGCGATATTGGCGATGGCGCTGGGCGTTGGATCCCTCGCCCAAGCGGGTCCGTGACCCCCGGTTGGTGATAAAGCGTTCCCGGAGACACCGATGCCCGAGCCGCAATGCTATTAAAGCAGCACGCGGTTCGCGACTATATATGGTGCTTCTGGCGGCGTCGGTACAGCCCTCCTCGATCTCGCGAAGCTCATCAACGTTAGTGTCGCCGCGGCGATGTCCAAACGTTGGCACGATACGTTCAAGGGCCAGGCGGATTTACTGTTCGACGCCCGGCGGTAAGCGCGATTTAGCCAATGTCGTGGGTCTTAGTCTTTTGCTCGCATTCTCCAGCAAGATCGTGTTCGTTCCGTAGTCGCATGCATAAGCGGCGCTGCAGGGCGTTCAGCAGCCTTCCGTACCGATGGAGGCAGCACTGATCTCTTATCAGAATGGCAGAAATTTCATCAGACGCCCCGGGTCACGATATTCCATGCTCAGCTGGATATCCTGTGCAAGGAGATTCGCTTCGTCCAGGTCTTGCGGCCCTAAGGTAGCTGTCAACTCATCGACAGCCGTATAGCGCTCCGTGCAGCCGAGTTCGACGCGCGCGCGGCACGGGGCCAGGGGCAGCGCATCATTCGTCGGCCCACAGTTGGCGCCGCTGCGACAGGCCGCCAAGACCCATGCCGCGGCCATGATCGGGGCGGTCTCGGTCGCCTTGGCGGCAGTGGTTTGCGACCAGCCGAAGAGCAACATGGCGTCGGCATTTCCCGTGGCGAGTGCGGTTGCGATCGTCTGGGGCGTGTATTGACCCGGTGAGTCCAAGGAGGCCGCCACCACGCCAACCGGATACCGGCTCTCGATTGCACGCGACAGCCAATACTCAGCCGGATATCCTCCCGGGCGTTTGGGCAGAACCTTGAACGGATTTTCGTTGCGGAATTTACCGCAGTTCAAATACTCCTGGCGTTCCAGTTCGAGGAACGCAGGGAAATTGGCCAGATGCGACACGGCCTGGTCCGCGCTGTCGGCATCCTGATATAGAGCATTCGTTTCCTCACAGCGGCTCAACGCGCGACTGATGTAGTACTGCGCAGCGCTATCACCCTCGAATGCTGCCCGTGCAGCCATCGTCACGAATTCGAAATAGTTAGATCCCACTGCGTGAAACTGTGCCACCCAATCTTTCTTGTTGGTTTGCCCGTTAACAAGCGTGCGTACGGTAGCGGCGCGGTGAACCCCGGTGGTGCGATCACCGGCGGAGCCGCGAGGCAGCCAGTCAACCGTCGCCGATGGCTTGCTGATCGCGGTAGGCGCAGGGTCCGGTGGGATGCGTAGCCACACCCAACCAGAAATCGCCAGCACCGCAACAGCAAGTGACCATCGGCCGAGGTTTTTCATCAGGACATCAATCTAGAGTTTCCGCAGGTAAGCAAGTAGCGCCGCTATCTCTTCAGGGGCCGGCGGGCGGTCCGCGTGCACGCCATCTGTGGAGATAGCCGGCGGGAGCTTGGTGTTAGGCGGCAAAACAGCCTGCACCCGCTTGAAGAACGCGGTGTAGTGCTCCAGGACTTCTTCCAGAGTGGCGGCGCTGTTGTTGTGGAAATAGGGCGCGGTCTTGCCGATGCCGCGAAGGCTGGGTACATCGAGCTTGTTCCAATCGTCGCTGGCCGGCGGGCCGACTCCGGCGAATCCGGTCAGCAGCGCGCGACCCGGATCGGAACTCGTGCGCCGGATTGTGTTCGTCCCGTCGGGCAACGTAGCTCCATTGGGCAACGTGATCAGATACGTACGCATGTTGCGGGCCAGGCTTGCGGGACAGGGCTTGAATACAAATCTCGGCGATGGGCCTGGGTCGACCGGACGGGGGCACTGCGTGCTGATGTCGTGGTAGCGAACCGCGGGCGTTTGTGGTGTCGACATCCCCGGTCCGCCGTGACACTGGCCGCACGCTCGGGTGAAGACGACCTTGCCCGCCTGCTCGACCTCATTGAGGGGCGGATCGGCATCGGGCAATGGCGTCACACCAGCGCTGACGGCATCGGACAAAGCACGCACACCGGGCGAGGAGAACAGCACGTTCTGAAAAGCGCTGAGGTCATCCAACATTCCTTGCTGCGGAGCAACATGAATCTCAGCGTGTGCGGTCAGCGCAGCGAGGGCTTGCTCCTGCAGTGTGGCAAAGCGTCCATCCAGCTGATACCCGCCGGAGGGGTTGGGACCGCGCGTCCAAGGGTTCTGGCCGTCCGGTCCGGTGAGGTTTACGTTATTGACCGTTGGTACCATTCGCCAGACGTCCACCGACGTCTCGCTCGAAGGCAGATTGGTCGCCGGATCGATCAGACGAATGTTTGGCGGTAGCGGAAAGGTAATGCGGATCAGGGCGTTCTCGCGTAAGTTGCTGAAGTCACTGGCGTTATCACCATTGATGCGGTAGTCATTGGCGTCCACAGGGCGGAACAGCGGATCGTCGGCGCGCCTGTTTGTTAACCGCCGCTTTTGCAGATTTTGAAACCGCGCTTCGACATTGGCGGGGGACAACTGAAAACTGTCACTCGGCATGTGACAGTCGGCGCAGGATCGGCCATTGCCCTGAAGCCCGTGCAGCCGTCGGTCGACAAAGTCAAACAGACCGCGGAACACGGCAATGCAACGTTCAACGCCGCAATCGTCATCGTCCATCGATTTGAACGTAAGGTCACCGCGTTCCCGATCCTCGGCAGCGACGATAGGGTTTGAGCCCGCGGCGACGAGGATCAGCGCGCAGATCGACAATGAGACCTTTAAGACTGTCATGATCGCTCCTACTTGAAGTCCGGTTTGCCCCCGAGCGACGCAGTGCCCGGCGTTCGGGCGTGACTCTTGCCTCGCATTGCGCGAAAGTCGTTGGTAGAGCGCTGAAAAACACTGATGTTTTCTGAATAGCCGTATGGATGCCGATAAACGGACCGTTTACCAGTTCGGCGACTTCGTTCTCGAGAGCGGCCAACGGCGATTGTTGCGGCGGGATAGCGGCGAGCCAATTGCGCTGACGGCAAAGACTTTTGACACGCTGCTTTATTTGATCGAGCACCGTGGCGAGACGCTCGACAAAGACAGGCTCCTGGGTGCGATCTGGCCCGGCGTGGTCGTCGAGGAAAATAGCCTTACCCAGAACGTCTCGGCCTTACGGCAGGTTCTCGGGGAGACGCGCGCAGAAAACCGGTACATTGCCACCGTGCCGCGCAAGGGCTATCAGTTCGTGGGCGAGGTCTCCGAACGCACTGCGCCCACAGCGCCCACAGTTACCGCTGATCCGGCCGGCCCGGTTGGCACGGACTCAAAGCGATCCCTGCGTCCGCTATGGGTGAGTGCGGCAGCGGTAGCGCTGTTAGTTGCGATCGGGACTTTTCTTGTCCAGCGGAGCCGCGACGGACATTCCTCACCGCCCGCAATTCAGACTGTCGCTGTACTGCCCTTCAAGCCTCTGCTGGCCACCGAGCGCGATGAATCACTCGAGCTCGGCATGACCGAATCCCTGATCGCAAGTCTCGGTGCCCGTCCTGGGTTGACGATTCGCCCCTTGAGCTCAGTTCGGCGCTACGGCTCAACTGAGCAGGATCCGCTTGCGGCCGGGCGCGCACTCCTTGCAGAGTCGGTGCTCGACGGCTCCTTGCGACGCAATGGTGACCAGCTGCGCGTGTCCGTGCAGTTGTTGCGTGTCGCCGATGGCCGGCAGCTGTGGGCTCATCAGTTCGACGGAAATGTCACCGGCATCTTCGGCGTTCAGGAACAAATCTCCGTAAAGGTTGCCGAGACGCTTTCAGCTCGATTCAGCGCTGCGAGCGGGTCGTCGCCTGCGTTGGGAGGCACGAAGGATTCCAGGGCCTATCTTCTCTATGCCAGTGGCCGCTACGCCCTGGCTCGAACCACCGAGCCCAGCCTCGTGTTGGCGATCGGTTATTTCGAGAAGGCAATCGAGCGCGATCCGCAATTTGCTCTGGCGCATGTGGGTCTTGCCGATTGCTACTCGGTTTTGGGTGTCTTTGGTATGCGGCCGCCCGCTGAAACATTGCCGCGCGCGCGCGACGCGGTGTTGACGGCACTGCGGATTGAGCCGCGGCTTGCAGGCGCTTACTCGACGCTCGCACAACTCAAGCTGCAGTATGACCGCGATTGGGCCGGCGCCGAGGCGGACTTCGCCCGCGCCATTGCGTTGAATCCTGCGCTCTCTGAACCGCATCTGCTTTGGGGGACGCTGCTCGGGATGCGCGGCGAACTCGACCGCGGCCTCGAAGAGCTGAAACAGGCACAGCAACTCGAGCCGCTGCTGACAACCGCAAAGACACGGACCGGCGTTTTGCTGTATTTTGCCCATCGGTACGAGGAAGCGATTGCGCAGCTCACCGAGAGTCTTGCACTCGATGACCGTCCCGGCCCGGCACATGCTTTCCTCGGCCGGGCCTATATGCGCACCGGCCGTTACGACCTCGCACTGACGGAATTTGCGAAATTTCGCGGGCCAACGCCGGGAAGCTTTGGAGACGTGGGTCAGGCGCTCGCCTTGTCCGGGCGTCGTGCAGAGGCTCTAGCCGAACTCGATCGTGTACTGAAACTGTCTACCCAGCGCTACGTGTCCGCTGGGGATATCGCGTCCATTTACGCTAGTCTCGGCGATACTGAGAATGCGCTGACGTGGCTGGACCGCGCCTTGCAGCAGCGCGCATCGATGTTGGGTTTTTTGGCGCAGAATCCCGCCTTCGACCAGCTGCACGACGACCCACGATTTGCAGCGATTGTCGACCGCGTGGGTCTTTGGAAACGGCCGCTGTCGAAGTAATGGCCAGGTATGCGGAGCGCTCGAGCCGTCGCATGGCCGCCCCACATGGCGCTCACCTGGTCGTGTTCTTCGCCAGTGCCGTCATCTGCAGCTCGATCCTCGCGCCTGGTGCACGATTGAGCGCCGCAGTCAGCAGTAATCCTACAGTGGACGTCATTGTCGTGACGGCGCGCAAACGTGAGGAAAGATCTCAAGACGTGCCGATTTCAATCATCGCCCTGAGCGGCAATCAGCTGGAGCGCAGCCATGCCTACCTTGCGGCCGAGTTCGTACAATCCATTCCAAACATGCAGTTGCAATTCCTCAATCCGCGTCAAACCGCCTTCTCGATACGCGGCTTAGGCAGCAACCCGGCAAGCGAAGGACTCGAGACCAGCGTGGGCCTGTACCTCGATGGCGTTTACATGTCCCGCCCCGGCATGCTCACCTCCGACCTGTACGACATCGAGCAGATTACCCTTTTGCGCGGTCCGCAGGGCACTCTGTTCGGTAAAAATACGACGGCCGGCGCGCTCAACATCAGCACTCGCAAGCCCGAGAGGACGTTCAGATCTGATGTCGAGTTCTCCGCCGGGCGTTTTGGCTTGACTCAGACGCGCGGCAGTGTCACCGGGCCCTTGAGCTCAACGCTCTCCGGACGCCTGTCCGCTTTTTACACCGGCCGCGACGGCACCATCGAGAACATCGGTACTGGTTCGGCTCTCAACAATCAAAACAAGGTCGGTGCGCGTGCTCAGCTCTATTTCCAGCCTGGCGATGCACTCAACCTGCGTCTCATCACCGACTTCAGTCACCAGCAGGAGAATTCAGCCGCGCAGGTGCTGGTCGATCCCGGTCTTATCCTTGCCAACGGAGGCACCCTGCCCAACAACGTTTTGGTACGTGCCGCACGCTTCGGCTACACACCCATCTTCGACCCCTTCGCACGCCAGGTGAACCTGGATCAACGGCAGGCGATCGAGACGACTAACGTGGGGACATCCCTGGAAGCCAATTGGAACTTCGCCGGATACACGCTCACATCCATTTCGGCCTGGCATCGATGGGAGTTTTTCCCAAGCAATGACATGGACTATCTACCGCTCGATGTCCAGCGCACCGGTGGCAGCAACATCTGGAACCGGCAGCTGTCCCAGGAAATTCGCATCGCGTCGCCCATCCATCGCAACATCGATTTCGTCGCTGGGGCTTTTCTTTACAGGCAGCGACTCGAGACGGCCACCATCCCTGGAGCGACGTATGGTGCCGACGCGGCCAAATTCTATTCCCAACCTACGCTGATACTACCGGCGTATGCCCTTGCGGGTCTCACCAGTTACACCCATACGTACGCTGATACCGACAGTGACGCGGTGTTTGGCCAGATCACGTGGCATGTGGACGACAAATGGGAGTTTACCGGTGGGGCGCGCAGCAATTGGGATCACAAAGCGGTCGTGATCAATCGCACACGCAGCGGCGGCTCGGTGCTCAATCCAGCCGATCCCTACTTCGCCGCGGCCACGGCAGCGCGCAATCAACTAGCCCCAGCTGATGCGACCGCCGATACCCGTTCGTCCGGCAACACACTGTCGGGCTCGCTCTGCCTCAGCAACCGGCCGACCGACGGGCTGTTGCTTTACGGCTCATTCTCTCGCGGCGTGAAGGCCGCTGGTCTGAATACCAGCATCTTGCCGGCGGCCATAGACCCTCCCATAAAGCCCGAAGTAGTCAACAATATCGAATTTGGCGTGAAGGGGCGCTTTCTCAACCAGCGCCTGGAGATCAACGGCGATCTGTTCTGGGCGAACATCGATAACTATCAAACTACCATACGCGATCGGGTGCTGATTACTTCCTATCTAGCCTCAGCCAAATCCGCTCGCACGCGTGGCGCTGAGATCGAAGTACGCTGGGCCGTTCTCGACGGCTTGCACCTTGATGCTGCCGTCGCGTACGACGAGGCCACTTATACTTCGTTCCACAGCGCTCCCTGCGGCGCGGAGTGGACTGGTATTGCGACAAGCTGCGATCTCACCGGCAAGCCGATTTCCGGCGCGCCCCGCTGGTCCGGCGATGCGCGAGGCGAGTACACCCGCAGATTGACGGAAACCCTGCAGGCTGGCGGTGGAATTGAGTACAACTTCAGATCGAGCAGTTACTACACGTCCGACGACTCGGCTTACTCGCTGATTGATGGTTACGGCCTCCTGAACCTGTACCTGAGTGTTGGTTCGACCTCGGATCGCTGGCAGGTTTCGCTGTGGGCGAGGAATGTGTTCGACAAGGAATACCTCGCCTCGCTCTCCGTCCTGGGCGGGTTCGCCGCTGGCTACGTGGCCGGTACAGTGGGCGATCCGCGTACGTACGGCGCCACGCTACGGTTGCAGTTCTGATGTGGCCACTCAGGCGTGCACGCCCAGAGTCTTCAGCAACTCCAGCAGCCCACCGCCCCAATCCACGACACCTGGAACATTCGCGATCCCAATTGCGAGCGCAAGGATCAGGAATGGGACTGTGATGCAGGCGAACATGGGCGCGGAGAAGTGGCGGCCGGGCCCGCGGTTGCACAGCAAATAGCACAAAAGCTCATTACGCTCAAAGGCAGTTGCTATGTAACCGGACGTGACGCCGAGCGCTGCGAGTATCAGCAGATTGAGCAGTAGGAGCCGGTCGGCTTCGATGGGAAACAAGTAGGCGGCCCCAACACTGGCCAGCGTGCACAGGACGGCCCCGACAACGGACCATTGATATAGTGAAATCTCGGTGGCAAGCAGTGCGAACACCGCCACCCGGTGATTATTATCGTCATGCCCGTTGTAGATCCAGTCCCTCAGCGACTCGGTCCAATTGAGCAACGTGCGCGTTGAACGCAGTTTCCGTGCCGCAAGCCCCCCGGCGGCCACGGTTGCGATCACGGGAGTCGCGGGGAACACGCGCGGACTGGAGTTATTCTGCGGCCAGAGGCCGGGACCTGCGCCGCCAGTCGCCTTGCGGCGCTCGAGGAGGATGTGCTCCGACATTGCGGTGATCCTGCGCGCTGCGCCGATGGCGCTGCAGGCCAGCAGAGCCGCTGAACAAGTAGTCGCCGTGATTGCCAGGAGCGCCACCATGGAAGCGAACAGCCCGAAGATCGTCAATCTGACGTTGCCGAAGCACAGATCCGGCCCAACCAGTGCGGCAATCACGAAGCCGATGATGACAGCCAAGCCAAAAGGATTCAGGCTACGCACGCCGCGGCGGTTGATTTTCACCGACTTTCTGTTGGGTCGCGGTTGCGCATTTCGTAACAACGTGGAGTTGCGATTTGCAACCCCTGCGGCGGTTGCGAGCACTACGGATGCGTACAGGAGCGCGAATGTAGCAAGGGCGACGAGGAGCAGGAACGCAAGACCCGGATCCGGGTCGAGCCCCAAGCGGATCAGCGCCTCAAGGTCCACAACCGGGCCGGAGGACTTCACAAAGGACCTCAGTGATTGCAGCCACCACAGCGGTGTCGAGGCCATGGCAGCCGATGCCACCGCAAGCAAGGCGGGCACCCATACGTTCCAATATGTCAGGGGCGGTGCTGCCTGACTTGCGCGCCGGAGCACGAAGAGGCAGAAGAACAACCCTGCGACTCCGCCTGCGAGCGCTGCAACGATCCAGAACAGAACCGAGTTGTCGTAGTCTTCACGTCGGATATTGATCGCGACGGCTATCAGCAGTGCGGCATATACAACGCACACGGCATACGACAAATACGAGAGCGAGTTGACCACGCGAATTGAGCGTCGTCGCGCCAATCCGCCGCCCGCAATGACGAGGGGATACATCCACAGCCATGCCGCAGCAGCGCACAACGCGGGCGCTCCGCGGTTCGCTACGTCGAAGTCTATCTTGCTGAGCCAATCACCCAAGTTGAATTTTCCCTTCGTCAGCTCGTTCTGAGGCACGGAATCATTGGGCACGAACCGCTTACTGACGGGCTTGAAACCCTCCAGTGTGACGACCTGGATCGCTGCCTTTCCGAAGATATCGGTTGTTGAGACATCGGTGCAGGGCGAACCGCGTTTGTCGGGTGGCGCGTCCATCAGGCCCGCGACCGCGCGGGCAAGCAGGGCTTGAATGTCGCTGGACCAGGCCGAAACTGGCCGGTTTCGCGAGCGTCCGGCCCCGTCATACGGCTTTTGGTTTGGTTGGCACTGCATTGACTGCTGGACGGACCGGACATGTGGCTTGCGGTCGGAAGGGACCCGTGGAGTCAGGTTCACAGAGGCCATCGCCAGCGCGCCGCGGCTGGCGTGCAGGAAATCCGGATGTCCGAGAAGATTGTCCGCCTCCAGGTCAACAAGCATTGTGCGCGGGAGGCGCTCGCGTAATTCATCAAACAGGAACAGGCGGTCGCGCACGTCGGTTGCGACGACGATGACGACCCGAGGAGGGGGATTCATAGCCTTCAGTGCGTCCAGCACCTGCTCGATCGCGAGCTCCGCGCTGACGGAGGTCAGGCCCGATTGCCGGCTTTCGGGATACTCGCTGCCGTTCTCGGCGCCGAGCTCGAGCGAGAGGTGCTCACTCGTCACCGGTAACTTCAGGCCGCTTTCGCGCCGCTCTTCTTTGCGTTGCTGCTGCAAGCCATACCGGATATCCGCTATGTTCGCCGGAAAGTAGAAGAAGGTGGCCGACTTGCAGAATTGTTTGAACAACTCCGTGTCCTTGGGATCATCGCGTGGATCGTTCCGCTCATTACAGATACCCTGGCCGAAGGTAGACGCTTCGGCGAGGATGGCTACCCGGTTTGGGTCGTTGGGACCTTGGGAGTCCTGGGATTGCCGGGAGTCCCGGGATTTCTCGGGGCTGGTCGGTCTCGCGCTGTAGTCCGTACCTGTCAGCGCCGACATCAGGCGCGCGATGTGCAGGATTTTGTATTTATTGTTCACTGTCAGATTCGAATAGGTTACCTGGGGATAGCGCTTGGTCACCAGGTCGTTGGTGTCGTCGGTCGTGGAGCTCGACACGAGGCAGAAGTGGGTCAGGTCACCCGGCCTGTCGCGCAGGCGCTGACTCCACTCGCCGACCGAATCGATGGCGCCCGAGAAGGTCGGTCCCAGCATCAGCAACGTGGAAGCAGGCGGCGACGTGCCACACTTAACCGGGTACGTCATGAGGCCAACCTTGGGTCGGGCCGCAGGTGCCCCCTGCCAAGGCCAGCAGTCCGTCTCCGTGCGAGGAGTGTGGTTGGGTAACTGCGAGGCAATCCTGTCTGTGACACAGCGAAGTGCCCGATTCTCGACACCCTTCGTCGAGGTGTCGGTCACCACATATAGAGCGCGAAACCGGGTGCCGTTGCCGGCTGCGTCGGGTGACCGGTCGGTCACGCTACCGCACTCCGACGTTGACGCGTCTGCGCGTCGCCCGTTCGCGTGCCCATCCGCGCGGGAATCATCTCTATCCTCCACATGTCGCCAGGAATCGCAGCGAAACAACAGCAGCCCGTAGGCGCCTCTGTCGTCTGGAAGAGCCGGGGTGTCCTCTCCACTGGGGTGCTTCGAGTCGCTGGCCGCCCGAAGCTTGTCGTTCCAGGGGAGGTAAAAACGGTCGAGCACATAACCATTGCGCAGCATTCCAAGCTCGATCGCCACGAGATCGAGGTCATACAGGCGTCGATATCGGGGTACGAGCGGGTCGGGAACGACGGCGACGGCGAGGCTGATCCGGTCGGCGTCGGGAAACAGACTGGAGAGGTTCGCCGCCGGATTGATCTGCCAGGTGTCCTCGGAAAGCGCGTTCCTGCCTGATGGAAAGGCCGGAGCGCCGACCAACGCGCACAGGAGGGCTGCAAGACTCAGGGCGTGTGTTTTATTTTTGAGCATGTCCGTGTCCCAAGGCCCGCCGTTATTGCCTTGGGCGTGTTGCGAGGAACCACGCAAATCGGGGCGGACCTGAAGGGAACTGTAGAAGGCTCGACGATTGTCGCATCACCCGCAATGCAACATTATCTCAGCCCCGCGGCGAGTTATTTTCAGCGCAGCGTGCGATGGGGTCATCCATCGAAACAGTCTCTAATGAATCGTGCGCCAGACGCGAGATCCAGCCAAACCGGGCAACGACGCGACTCGCATGGACCGAAGAATCGCCTCGACGACTTTCCCTTGGAAGGGGTGCGTGCATGAATACAGTTTCCGCTGAGCTGGCGACCGTGGGGGCCGCCCAGGATTCCAAAACCCGGAGTGCACTGTGGTTGGTGGTCAAACTACCAACACAGATCCTTCTCATCGGATTGGCGGTCCTGCTGCTGGTGTGGATCACCACGCATATCCGGGTTCCGATATTCGAGGGCTTAGCCGCTTCCCTGGCGGGCGCCAATGTGCTGGTAACCATCGTGGCCTTGCTGGTGTTTTTTGTCGGGTTGGCCTTCGCCGGTTTCCTGTGGTGGGTTGTGGGCCGCTATTTCGCCCTGGTTTCGAGCGGCAGGGAGCTCTCGAGCCTCAAGGACCTGCCCATGGGCCTGCCGGAAGGCAGCATCCGCTCGCTGCTGGCGATGATCGTGGCCGTGGTTGGAATACCCCTGTTGGTGTTCTCCGAGGCAATGCATTTGAATGGGACGGTTGCCGGTTACCTGAACGGCATCATCACGGGCGTATTCGGCTTCTACTTCGGGACGCGTTCCGGCGGCTCCGCCGGGCAGGCAGTGAATCAGCTTGCAGATGCCAAGAGCCGCGCGGACCAGGCCGAAGACGCCCGCGACCAGGCAGTGGCGACTGCCGAAGTTGCAAACAGCGAAGCAGCGGCGAGCAAGCAACAGGCGGACGCGGCAACGCGGGCGTCAGGCTTCGGCGGCGCGGTCGCCAAGTTGAGCCGCGATGTCGGCTTGGCCTCCTCCATCCTGGACGTCATCGTGCCGGCGCTACCTCCAGGCATACTTCCGAGTGGTCTGAGCACGGCGGTCAATACCGCCAGGACTGCATTGGATGCCGTGCGGGGCGTGACCTCGAACACGGTGTCGGATAGTCAGAGTCAAGCGCTGCAAACCGCGATTACCGCAATCACCGCCAGCGGCGGGGGCATCTCGACCTCCCTGGGATCACTGATCAAGACCGCCGCGCCGATGTTGTCCGGCTTGGCGATCCCGGGCATTGGGGCGGTCACGGCGCTGACAGCGCTGATTTCAGTTGGCTTCAAACTCGGATCTGCCGAGTATGCACGGTGGCGTGCGCGGGTCCTGGCGGCGCCGCTCGCTCATGGGTTGATCGAATTCGGTACGGTCACTCCGGATGACGCCCACGCTGCATTACTGACCTCTCCCATTTTTGCCAAAGCTTTCGCGGAGGAGCAGGACCGGCAGGGATTCGATGCCGACTTGGCGGACGCCGTACTCCGCGACGATGCTGTCGAGCGGCTCTGGCAACGTTATGGTGTCGCCAAGGAGGGGCAGCCGGCATTGTTCACCGACCGTGCGCAGTTGCAGGCCGGGCTGACGGAATTCAACCAGGTACTGCTGGCGTCGCGCTCGGCGAGTGACATGCCCAACGGCCTGCCACAAACGCTGATCACGGCGCTCAGCCAGGCGAAAGATCCCGGTATTCGTGCTGCCGCCACCACGCCCTTCACGCAGGCTACCCTCAATCAAATTGTGAATGCCGCCTCGAAGGCTTCGACGCCGGCAGCCAATTCGCCCCCCAACGCCCATGCCGCATTCGATGCGCTGTTAACCCTGGTCAGTACGTCCCGTCAGAAGGGCGATGATCTGATCGGCGCCATTTCGGAGGCCACACCATGAGAATCGCCACGTTGTCGAGTGTCGCCGCACTGTTGTTATCGGGGTGCGTTCACGGACCCACGGCGCAACTGAGCGACTTCAAGAAGCGCGCGGACGCCAAGGACTGGACCACCATCGAGAGCCAGACCATCGACGCCAGCTGCTCGGCGGCCAACAAGAGCTCCGCGGAATGCGCACAGCTCGCGCAGATCCAGGGCTTCGCCTGCCTCACGCTCGCACGAGGGGAAGCCGCATCGCAGGCCGCCTGTCCGCCCGCCACGGACACGGCGCGACGCCGCCTGCAATGTGCGGCGATCAACTTCGACACGGCACGCATTGGCAAACAGCTGCCAAGCGATCAGTTGGACGAGATTACGCAGAATCGCGCGCGCTCTCTCTACTGTCATGCGACGACGCTGTCACGGGCCGACGGCCTGCCCGAAGCGCAAGAGGCGGGTCGCGAGCTGTCCACGCTGGCGCCAAATCCGGAGCGTGATCAACTTGCGGCGTCTGCGGCGCTGTATGAAGCCAACACTAATCAAGTTGCGTCGGTCGACCGCTGCAGCGCCGCCCGAACCGCGGTGAAGCTGGCTGACCGTGGACTGCAGACCAGCCCTTCGCGCGATCTGCAGCAAGGACTTGCGGCTACACGCGAGCATGCGACGTCCGTCGCGGGCTCTCTTTCCAACTGCTCGGTGCCCTAGCCATGGAATATACACGCCCCCTTCGATACGCGTTTCCGTTGCTGCGTGGCGAAGACGTTCGATCCGTGCAGCAAGCCCTGCTTACCCTCCATGTTCAGCCGCCGTGCGGCTCGGCCGACGGCGTCTTCGGCGGGGTGACGGCGGGGACGGTGAAAGCATTCCAACACACCTACAACGTGGCGGGAAGAGGCAGTGGGCCTGCGCTCGCCGAGAACGGCGAGGTCGCCGAAGACACGTGGAAGGCCCTCTTCGCGCGGGCCGGCGACGCGAATGCATCGGCCGCACGCGTCCAGGCAGCAGCGGCGGCTCTCAAGAGCCCCGTCCCGGGCAGTATTCTCGTAGCAACTCCTCCCCTCAACGCAACTCAGGTCAAGCGAGCGCGCGACTGGATGGCGGCGAACTTCGGCAGTGCCATCGATGCGACCGCTCTCAGAAACGGCGTGGATTCCAACCTGATCTACGCCATCGCCTGCCAGGAGACTGCGAGTGTCTGGCTGGCGTGGATCACCAAACTCCCACCGGACCAGGTGTTGGCGCGATGCGTGTTCGATGCCAGTGGAGACGCACCCGGCTCGGCGCGCAAGGCTTTCCCGACGAATACGCAGGAATTTCGCGGCCGCTTCGGCGATACCCTGACCGCCCAGTTGATCAACGAGGCCAACGCGACGCGACAGTTGCGCGGCTATTCGCCGAAGCAGTGGGTTTACAAAGGGTATGGGCTGTTTCAATACGATCTGCAGAACATCCAGTCGGACGCGGAGTTCTTCACGGGCCGCCAGTGGGGCGACATCCAGGCTTGTCTGGACAGGCTTACCCGAATCCTCGGCGATAAAATCGCGAAGGCCAAGGGTGACCTGACAGCCGCGGTCCGAGCCTACAACGGCGTCGGTCCCGACGCGGATCGCTATGTGGCCGCTGTCATGCAGATGCGCGAGTGGTGTGCGTAGGCGATTCCTCTGAAGTAGTTCTCCTAAGACACTCGAGAGAACAAAATCCCCCATCTGGGGTGGGGAAGTTGCGGCGGAGGGGTTTCGGGGCGTAGGGTAAGTGGGACGGACACTTGGCGATGCCGACGACATCTGATTCCCGCACCGAGGTTTTCACGCAGCTCGTCGCCGAGTACGGCCGGGCGTTGCACCGCTACATCCGGCGCTTCGCCGAGTCCAATGAAACGACCAAAGAGATTGTCCAGGAAGCGTTCCTACGTACTTACCGGGAACGCGATTCAGTGAAGACATTCAGAGCCTTCCTTTTTTCGACGGCGCGCAATCTTGCGGCGAATGAATACCGGCATCGACAGAAGGTGCAGAGGGTCGGGCTACGGAATCTCGATGATGCCTGGGCTCAAAACCAGAGTGAGTCGCCGGAGACCGAACTCCTAAGAGACGAACGGAACCGGCTCATACAGGAGGCGGTCGATCGGTTGCCGCCGCAATGCCGTGCCGCGTTTGCCCTGCGCATATTTCACGGATGTTCCTACAAGGAGGTTGCGGGCCGCCTTGGCATCTCGGCCAAGACCGTTGAAAAGCACATCGCGCGTGGCTTGCGGGAGACGCACGCCTACTTGAACGGTCGGTATAGCCCTACGAGGCAGGGCAATGGATAACGTCCATAGACTGTCGAGTTCGGACGACGCAGAGCGCGAGGCGAGCGAATGGGTTGCTCGCATGCAGGCAGACGATGTGACTGATGACGATCGGACTCGCTTTCAGGCATGGATGGACGCTCATCCGCGCAATGCGAGGGCCTATGCAGCGCTTTGCACGACCTGGGAAGAGCTCACGAACTCCGCCCCGTTGGTTCGGGCTGTCCATTTCGGTCAGGTGATGAACGCAGCCACAACGCCTCCTGCGCCGCGCAGACGGTGGGCGATCATTGCAATGGCCGCCGGTGTCGCGGCGGTCATTCTCGGCGGAGCCTGGGATCTCTACAGGCAAAAGCAACAGCCCGGCTTTCAGACGGCCATCGGCGAACGAGCCGCTGTGGCGTTGCCTGACGGCTCTTCGTTCGATCTCAATACCAATAGTCGCGTGCGGGTAGAGTATAGCGAGCGCTCGCGCGTGATTCTTCTTGAGCGCGGCGAGGCCTTCTTCAAGGTAGCCCATGATACTCGGCGGCCGTTCTGGGTTCACGCCGGTGGCTCATGGGTGCGCGCAGTTGGTACGGCGTTCAATGTCTACTTGAGGCCCACCGGGCCAGAAGTGACCGTCAGTGAAGGCACGGTCAACGTGGTCCGTGCGACATCGAATGAACTCCCTCCGTCGGATACCGTTACCGTGTCTGCAGCGTCCGTGACGGCAGGTGAGCAGGTGGCCGTACAAGGGCGCGCCGAGGTGATCCGCGAGCTCAATTCGATGCAGCTCGCCCGATTGCTGGCTTGGAGAAGCAATAGTCTGTATTTCCAGGACGAGCCGTTGGGTGATGTGGCCGCTGAGCTGATGCGCTACACCACACTGAAAATCGATATCAGCGATGGGTCGCTGCGTGAGATGCCCATCGGCGGCACGTTTCAGGCGAGTCCTGAAGGGGCGGAAGCCCTGCTGACGTCGCTGCGTGACGGGTTTGGCATGACGATCCGGCGGGACCGCCCCGGCCACGCCTATATCGAGGGACCAGCCAAGTAGGGCCCTGCTCCGGTGCCCGAGCAGGGCAGCAGGCTGATACGTTTTTGCGGCGCTGAGGACACAAACGCTCCGCCTGGATTGTGTTTCGCGCGACCCCTTCAGACATGGCAGCGCTTCCAGCCCATAAGAAGAGCGCTTCATGAGATTTCGCCAAGGCCTATAGGCGATGATATCGGGGAGGCGTCGTAAGGAGTAGCGGCGCGAGGCCATAGAGGGGGGGCGTTCTTGAGAGCGAGCAGCGGCTCGGTTCGAAAAGCTGTGTTGCGGGCGCTGACATGCGCATCGGGGCTGCTTTTGGCTGCGCCCGGCAGGGCGGTCTCCGAGCCGGCGGCATTCGACATCGCTGTACAGCCGCTTCCCAACGCCCTCAAGAGCTTTGCCGTACAGGCGAAGATGCAACTGGTCTACCGCTACGACGTGGTCAGTCACGCGACGGCAAGCCCGGTGCACGGGCAACTCGAGAAGCACGCCGCTCTGGAGCAATTGTTGCGCGGGACGGGGTTGGAGGCGGTCTACAGCAACGAGAACATTGCGACCATTCGGCTGGGGACCGGGAAAGCTGCGCCTGCCAATGCGACCGGAGGTGATCAGCCGGGTCCTTCGAATTCAGCCCCGAGCGGCGCCAGGGCGCCGGATGACAAAGCCCAATCCAGCAGGCAGGCGCAGGCAGGCAAGAGCGGGCAGGCGGCGCACGGCGGCCGCTCGAGTGATTCCGCGGATGAGGGGCCGATGCAGGAAGTCGTCGTCGTGGGAGTGAAACAAGCCCTTGCGACATCGCTGCAGTTCAAGAAAGATGCCCGGACGTTCGTGGACTCGATCACGGCCACTGATATTGGCGCATTTCCTGACAAGTCAGCTTCGGAGGCACTGCAGCGCCTGCCAGGCGTCAACGTGAATCGCCTCCAGTCGAACGACGACAGCACGCACCCATCAGGCGAGCCGACCAACATCCTCATTCGCGGGCTGTCGCAGGTACGCACCGAATTCAATGGGCGCGATACCTTCTCGGCTGACTCAGGGCGCGGACTGAACTTCAACGACATTTCCCCGGAATTGCTCAGTCGGGCTGATGCGTACAAGAATCAGACCGCGGATATGATCGACGGAGGCATCGCCGGTACTGTGGACCTGCGCACACGGCTGCCGTTCGATCAGGAGGGCCACGTTCTCGTCGCCAGCCTGCAGGGTGACTACGGGGACCGGTCGAAACAGCTGACACCGGCTTTTTCCGTCCTGGGTAGCGATTCTGTCAGCACGGATCTCGGGCGGTTCGGATTGCTCGCCGACTACGCACGTTCGCACGTGATCACGCGCACTGAAAGCGTGATCATGGACAAGATAGATACGTATTGCTCCGCCGGATTTGGCACTGTGAGCCGGGCCATCGTCAACGCCGACGGCAGCATTCCGTGCACCTCCAACCCGTTTGGCGGCACAGGCTGGGCGCTCGCTCCAGATGGCATTCGCTACTCGCAGGTTGACTATGACCGCAGCCGGACGGGCACTACGGTGGCGATACAATATGAAAGCAACTCCAAATCGGTGCTGGCAACGGTTCAGTATACCGGCGCGAGCTACCACAATGCGTGGCTGGAAAACGCCAGCCACGCGATCCTGGACGGCACCTATTTTGGAACGCCCGCTTTCAATCCGCGCACCACGACTATCCTGGGGTCCGCCGATGGCACGGGGCCGCTGATCTTCGGCTCCAACGGCATGCTGCAGTCAGGAACGCTGACGCAACCGCATGGCAGCTGGTTGGGAAGCAACTCACCGAATCTGGCTGACGCGATCAACACAGGTTCGGCCGTACCGGGCGTGCCGTTTGTCAATGATTGTGGCCCCGGATTCAACTGCGCGAGCTCGCGGGACGGACTGTACTTTCAGAACGAGGCCCGGGATTTCAACCACAGCGAGCAGACGAAAGATCTCTCGGCGAACCTCCAATGGCAGCTTACGCCGTCGCTGCATGCCGACTTCGATGCTCAGTACATCGATGCGGGCGTATTCAACAACGATATCCTGGTGGCCAGCGGCTCGATGGCCAACTACCAGTACAATGTAAGCGGCGATGGGACCCCGCAGATTCGCCTGTTGCCCGGCTCGAACGTCAACTATGCGCCTGGCGGGCTCGCGAATCCGCACAACTATTGGATTCCATTTATTCAAGGGCACGAGGAGAACGACAGCGGCCACGAATCTGCGTTTCGCGTCGATGCGAAATACGATATCGACAAGGGCGGCTGGCTGGACTCGCTCAAAGTGGGCGTTCGCTATGCGGACCGAGCCCAGGTGGTGCGCTATTCTTCGTTCAACTGGACGCCGGTCGCTGCCAACTGGAGCTGCAACGGGCCTGGCTTCAATGCGGACAATACTTCCCCGGGCGCCTATCCGTCCTGCGCACCAGGGCATCCGGACTTCCGGGGTTACGGCGCGGGAATCTGGGGTACGGCCAACTTCAGTCCGTTCTATAACGGCAGCGTTTACCCCAACGGCCCACTCGTGTTCCTCAACAATGCGACCCTGACCAACTTCCCGGGACTGGTGCAGGCGCTGAGCGGCGCCACGACGGCCTCACCGATTGCTTCCGGATATATCCCGATCTGCGCCCGGCCCGAAGCAACTGCGGACGGCTGCTTTGCGCCTTCCGAGGTGGAGCACGTCGACGAGCGGACCTCGGCCGCCTATGTCGTGTTGAACTTCGGTGGAGACGGCACGAAAGTATTCGGGCATGTCAATGTCGTAGGTAATGTAGGTGCACGCCTGGTCAAGACCGACGAGAACAGCAAAGGCAGCGTCGCTTATCCGAGCCCGACGAACCTGCTCGCTCTTGCTCCGTGCACCGCGCCGTTGGCGCCGAACAGTGTCGTCAATCCGAGCTGCTACCTCTCGCCGGCCGTCATAGCATTCGCCAATGGCGGTGGCTCGCCTGACACTTTCAAGGGCTCGCACACCGACTGGCTGCCAAGTTTCAACGTGCGCTTGGGCCTGGATGCTGAGGATTATGTTCGCTTCGCCTACTCACGCGCGATTTCCCGGCCGGACATCGGCCTGCTGCGCAACTTTGTGCAGATCAATTCGCCGGTCATCAATACTTCGCCGGATTCGCCTTACGTCGTATACAGCTCGCCCACGGCAGCTCACATTGCAGCTAATGTTGTCGGTTACAAATTCGTCTTCGCCGCCACCGCAGGCAACGCACGGCTGGCGCCGGAAATTTCCGATCAGTTCGACCTGTCATACGAGCGATACTTCGGCCCGAGCAGCTCGCTCACCTTCGGTCTCTTCTACAAGAAGCTCACAAACAGCCTGTCCTATAGCAACTTCGGCCGCGAGTTTGCCAACAATGGCGCGACCCAGACCGCGGAAATCCTCGGGCCGATCAACGAAAAGGACGGCGGCCGGTTGAGAGGGATTGAAGCCGCCTATCAGACCTTCTTCGACTTTCTGCCTGGCGCATGGAGCGGACTCGGGATGCAGGCCAATTACACTTATGTCGGGCAGCACGGGATTCATAACTCGAATCTCATCGAGAGAACTTCCAGTGGTGGGGTGGGGGCAATCGGTGCGGGTGTGCCGGTCGTTACGGGCGTCGTGATCGATTCTCATCGTCTGGCAGGAGTATCCACCAATACCTTCAATGTAGTGGGGCTGTATGAGCGGGGGCCGATTGGCTTTCGCCTGGCCTACAACTGGCGCTCCCGCTATCTCACGGCCAACCTGGATTGCTGCATCGGGTTACCGGTGTTCCAGAAGGCTGCGGGCTTTCTGGACGGGTCGATTCGCTATTCGCTGGGCAGCCATCTGGAGTTGTCGCTCGATGCGACCAACCTGCTGGATACCAGGACCGTGTACCAGCAGCAGATATTCGGTGACTCTGCGGCAACCCCGGGTGCCGCCGCAGTCTTCCGTGACGCGGGTTGGTCCCGGGTGGATCGGCGCTACCAGTTTGGCGTCCGGGCCAAGTTCTAAGACATCGAGCAACCGACTCACCCCATGGCACATATGAGCAGCACGCCGGAGCGATCTGGCGGAATCTGTTCGATTGCTACATCCGACCCTTCCCGGATGCGAAACGTTGGTGGCGAATGCGCCGCCGATGCTACCTGCGTGACACCCGAGAGTGCAGAAACCCCCAGTCGAGTTGGCTTTAGTGGCCGGGCATGTGTCCGTCGGTGTGCTCTGGTTGAGAGCGCCGGGTTCCAAAAAAAAAGAAGAGGCACTTGGGGGATTTTCCGTACTCGGGGGTCCTAATAGTGCACGGTCCGCGGCGAGTCGCGGCATCAGACAACAAGAGGGGGGTGCATGAGGACGATCAACAGGTCAGTTCGGATGGCGGTGTTGCGGGCGTTGGCGTGTGCGTCGGGGCTCGCTGTAGCTGTCCCCGGCAGGGCGAGTGCCGAAGACTCCTCAGAGCCCCCACTGCAGGAGGTGGTCATTGTCGGTACGCGGATGGCGATAGCTACTTCGCAGGAAGTGAAGAAGCTGGCTCCGACATTTGTCGACTCGATCTCGGCGACCGACATTGGGGCATTCCCCGACAAGTCAGTGTCGGATGCGTTACAGCACGTGCCAGGCATCAGCGTCAATCGCCTGCAGTCGAACGATGACAGCACGCACCCTTCCGGGGAACCCACGAACGTTCTCATTCGCGGCCTGACGCAAGTGCGCACCGAATTGAATGGGCGCGACTCCTTTTCAGCCGACTCCGGACGCGGCTTGAACTTCAATGACGTTTCGCCGGAGTTGCTCAATCGCGCCGATGCCTTCAAGAACCAGACGGCCGATATGATCGAGGGGGGCATCGCCGGTACAGTGGATCTACGCACCCGGCTGCCATTCGATCGGAAAGGTCTGGTTGCCGTCTTCAGCGCGCAGGGGGACTACGGCGACCGGTCAAAGAAAGTGACACCCGCTTTTTCAGCGTTGCTCAGTGATACTCTTGACACTGATTTCGGGACGTTCGGAATTCTCGGCGACTACGCACGATCGCACGTCAAAACGCGCACCGAAAGCGTGATCATGGATAAGATCGATACGTATTGCTCCGCCGGATATGGTACCCCCACCCTTGCAACCGTCAATTCCGACGGCAGCATTCCCTGCACCGCCAACCCGTTTGGCGGGACAGGCTGGGCGTTTGCTCCCGACGGCGTCCGCTATTCACAGGTTGATTACGACCGTACCCGGATCGGCAGTACTGTGGCGGCACAGTATGAGAACAATGCCGGATCCCTGGTGGCTACGGTTCAATACACTGACTCGAGTTATCACAATGCATGGCTCGAGGACGCCAGCCATGCGATTCTCGAGGGCACCTACTTCGGAACGCCCAGCTTCAACCCGCGAGGTTCGACGATCCTGGGGCCGGCCGATGGCACGGGTCCGCTCGTGTTCGGATCGAACGGCATGCTGCAGTCAGGAGTGCTGACGCAGGGTCACGGAAGTTGGGCCGGCAGCTTCTCGCCCAACCTGCAGGATGCGATCAACACGGGTTCGGCTGTGCCCGGCGTGCCCTTCGTCAATGACTGCGGCCCTGGATTCACCTGCTCGACTCTGCGGGACGGCCTGTACTTCCAGGACGAGGCCCGGGACTTCGATCACCGGGAGGAAACGAGGGATATCTCGGCCAACGTCAAATGGGACATTACCTCCCGACTGCATGCGAACTTCGACGGCCAGTACATCGATGCGGGAGTTTCGAACAACGATATCCTCGTGGCCAGCGGCTCCAT
>Ga0307511_10001319_pt1 | contig 26352 bp, 27 predicted proteins | sample 13_EM_MG_FD_200266 | JGI IMG/M metagenome (GOLD analysis project Ga0307511, IMG submission 200266) | Populus trichocarpa ectomycorrhiza microbial communities from riparian zone in the Pacific Northwest, United States - 13_EM | ecosystem: Host-associated > Plants > Roots > Unclassified | place...
GCCGCTGTCGTCCGGGTCCAGGGCAGCATTGCGGTCACCCTGGACGCCGCCGACCGCGCCGCGCTCGCCGGCCTGCCCGTCGACGGCCACGCCCACACGATCAGCCTGTCGGCCCTGGGTGACTACCGGGTCTACGCCTGCGCCGGCCGACAGGACGACATGCTGGTCGCCGGTCAGCCGCTGGCGCCGATGAACGCCACGGTCGGCGAGGTGACCATGGTCGCGTTCATCGTCTTCGGCGCGGCGCTGGTGGTCACCGGCGCGGCTGGCGCGGCGTGGGTGCGCCGTTCGCTGCGGCCACTGCGGCAGGTCACGGCGACCGCGGCGGACGTGACCGCGCTCCGGCTGGACACCGGCGAGGTCGTGCTGCCGGGACCTGTGGGCGCGGGCGATCCGCGCAGCGAGGCCGGCCAGGTGGCCGCCGCCCTCACCAGCATGCTCGGCCACGTCCAGGACGCCCTGGCCAAGCGGCACGCCAGCGAGCAGCGGCTGCGGACCTTCGCCGCCGACGCCAGCCACGAGCTGCGCACCCCGGTCGCGTCCATCCGCGGCCACGCCGAACTGGCGCTGCGCCATCCCGATCCGATACCGCAGAAGGTGGAACGGGCCTTGCGGCGGGTGGCCGCCGAGTCGACGCGGATGACCGCCATCGTCGACGACCTGCTGCTGCTGGCCCGGCTGGACGCGGGCCGCCCGCTCGAACACGACCAGGTCGACCTGACCCACCTGGTGCTGGACTGCACCGACGACGCGCGGGTGGCCGGCCAGCAGCACACCTGGGTGCTGGACCTGCCCGAGTCGCCGGTGGCCGTGGCCGGGGACGGGCCCCGGCTGGCCCAGGTGTTGAACAACCTGCTGGCCAACGCCCACCAGCACACGCCGCCGGGAACCACCGTGACGGTGCGCCTCGAACAGCGGGCGGACCAAGTGTGCGCGCTGACCGTCAGCGACGACGGTCCGGGCATTCCGAGCGAGATCCGGGACACCGTGTTCGAGCGCTTCACCCGGGCCGGTGCCCGTCATCGTGGCGCCCGACGCGGCACCGGCACCGGGCTCGGCCTGTCCATCGCGGCGGCGATCGTCAGCGCCCACCACGGCTCGCTGAGCGTGGTCAGCGCACCGGGCTCGACCACGTTCACGGTCCTGGTGCCGGCTGACTAGCGCTTGCGGGCCAGGTAGGTGGCGCCGGCCGAGGCAGTGACCACGCACATGATCGCCAGCCACTGGGCCGGGTGCAGGCTCTCGCCGAGGATGAACACGCCGGCCAGCGCGGCCACCGCCGGCTCCACGCTCATCAGCACGCCGAACAGCCGCGGCGGGATCTTGCGCAGCGCCTCCAGCTCCAGCGAGTACGGGATCACCGAGGACAGCAGGGCCACCCCGAAGCCGATGACCAGGATGGTCGGGTTCAGCACCGCCGGGCCGGCCTCGGCCACCCCGAACGGGGCGATCACGACCGCGCCGACGGCCATGCCGATGGCCAGCCCCGAGCCGCCGGCGGTGTGCTCGCCCAGCTTGGCCCCGAGCAGGATGTAGCCGGCCCAGCAGGCGGCCGCGCCCAAGGCGAACAGGATGCCGGGCAGCGAGGCGTCGCCGCCGAGGTCGGCCAGCAGGGCCACGCCGGCGGCGGCCAGCAGCGCCCACAGCACGTCCAGCCAACGCCGGGAGCCGGCCAGCGCGATGGCCAGCGGACCGAGGAACTCGATGGTCACCGCGATGCCCAGGGGTAACCGCTGCAACGCCTCGTAGAACGCGAGGTTCATCAGCCCCAGCACGGCGCCGTAGCCGAGCACGACCAGCCACTGGCGCCGGGTCAGCCGCAGGCTTGGCCGCCACACGGCCAGCAGCACCACGGCGGCGAAGGCCAGCCGCACCCCGGCCGCGCCGGCCGCCCCGACCACCGGGAACAGGCCCTTGGCCAGGGCCGCGCCGAACTGGACGCTGATGATGCCGCCCAGCAGCAGGCCGGTGGGCGGCACCGAGCCCAGCAACCGGCCGGCGATCTCCTCCAGACCCCGCCGTCGGGGCAGCCGACCTGGGGTTCCGTCCACGTAGACCATGACCATGGCTACAAAATAGGCGGGAGGACCGACAGTCCCGCTCACCGGAGCCTCACCCGGCCCGTGCGAGGCTGGGGCCGACCGAGATGAGAGCGAGGAGCCGCTGTTGCCGCGCCATCCCAAGTCTGGCCGGTCGCTCGGCGTGCTGGTCCCCGTCCTGCTGTTGACGGTCAGCGCCTGCGCGGTCGGCCCGTCGGTGCGCCCGGTGATCGCGGTCAACGACGGGAACCAGACCACCACCGGCAACCCGCCCCCCGCGGCCGGGCAGCTGCCGCCGCTGGACACGCCGCAGAACTCGTCGATCTCCTGGTCGGACTGCACGTCGGCGACCAAGCTGCGGATGCCGGAGACGGCCACGTCGCTGTCGTTCCAGTGCGGGCGGATCACCACCCCGCTGGACTCCCCCGACCAGCCCGGCGTCGGCGACGTCTCGATCGCCCTGCTCAAGGCCGGCACCGGCCCGATCCCGCTGGCCGTGGTCAACGACGCCACCGGCGTGCCGGGCACGCTGTACGCGGCTCAGCTGGCCGCGAAGCTGCCGCCCGAGCTGCTCAAGACGTTCTCCCTGGTCGGCATGGACCGCCGGGGCACCGGGGCGTCCGACCCGGCGCAGTGCGTGCCGGGCTCGGCGCGGGCCGAGATCGTCGGCTACGACCCGGACGACACCCAGCTCGACGACCTGCTGGCCGCGGCCAAGCGGGCCAGCCAGGAGTGCGTGCTGGAGCTGGACGACCGGCTGCAGGCGCTGGACAGCTGGCGCACCGCCGAGGACCTCGACCAGCTACGCGGCGCGCTCGGCGTGGATCGGCTCAACGCGATCGGGCACGGCGAGGGGTCTCGGGTGCTGACCCTCTACGCCGACCGGTACGGCAACCACACCGGCCGGTTCGTGCTGGACGGCTCGCCCGACCCGATCCTGGACGCGCCGACCGCGGCACAGGCCGCGGCCATGGGCGCGGAGGCGACGTTCGACGCGTTCGCCGCCTCGTGCCGGACCCGTGGCTGCTCGCTCGGCGCGGACCCCAAGCAGGCGGTGCTCTCGCTGCTGGACAAGCTCCGGCAGCACCCGAAGACCAGCCCGCTGTCGGCCGGCGAGGCCCTGCACGCGGTGCTGATGGGGCTGGCCGACCGGACCGCCTGGCCGGCGCTGGCCGACGCGATCACCGCGGCCCTGTCCAACAACATGGACGCGCTGGGCCTGTTCGTGGCGCCGCTGTCGACCGTGGTGGACGGCGACCCGCCGCTGCTGGACACACAGTTGATCACCGGGTGCAACGACGTGCAGATGCGGCTGCCCCCGGAGCAGATCAGCGCCATGGTGTCGGACTGGGCGAAGAAGGCCCCGCTGTTCGGCGGCCTGTTCGCGCAGCAGCTGCTGCTGTGCACCTCGTGGCCGGTGCCGGCGCAACAGCTGCCGACCCCGAGCGGGCACAACGCGCCGCCGATCCTCGTGCTGAGCACGGCCGACGACCCCGTCACGCCGGAGGACGGCACGCAGCGCACCGCGCGCCAGCTCGCCTCGGGCGTGCTGGTCAGCTGGGAAGGCGGTGGGCACGGCGCCCTGGTGCAGTCGCCGTGCGCCACCGCCGCTGCGCAGCACTTCCTGGTCGACGCTCAAGTCCCGACGGACGGCACCGCCTGCCCGCCGTGAGCGCCGGCCCAGTGTCAGCTACAGCCAGGGTCAGCTACAGCTGGAGCAGCATCCGCAGCCGGGGCCCGTGCAGCTTCCGCAGCAGCTGCAGCCACCCAGCTCAGGCGCCTTGTCGTCCATGAGGACCTCCCCGTAATCGAACGGACCGGCAAGGACGACGGTATTTCCGGGCGCGGGCCCGGGAACACCGCTACGCGAGCGACCCCGGGCTCACTCGAACGCTGGTCGTCATCGATTCACGGATAGCGATACGTGACCGAAAAGAGAGTGGGGACTCCCCGAAAGGAATCCCCACCCTGTGCTATGGCCTTATCAGCCGGCCAGCTCCTCGAGGGCCTTCTGGGCCGCCTCCAGCTCGGCGCGCAGCTGCTCGACCTTGGCGGTCTGCTGCTCACGGGCCTGCTCGAGGATCGACTCGATGGACTCGGCCACCTCGGGGTGCAGCGCCTTCGCGGCCTGCCCGACGACGGCCGGCGTCACCGGCAGCGCCCGCAGGGCCTTCTTCTTGGCCGCGACCACGTCCACGGTCCAATCGCCGTCGACGCTGCCGCTGATGGTGATGACCACGTCGGCGACGCGGGTCTTCTTGGCGGTGCTCGCCGCCGGGCGGGGCTTCTTGACCGGCGCCTCCTCCACGGCGGCGGTGTCGCCCGCGGCGACCTCCTCGGGCGTCTCGGTGGTGGTGTTCTCGATCTCCGACATTCTCTGCTCCATGGAGGGACGGGATACCGCTGGTACCTCTGCTGGCGAACGCTTGCGTCCGGGCCGTTCGAGCGTCAGCTCGCTCGGCGAGAAGGACAGCTCATCGTGCGAGCCGGCCGGTCGGACCTGGATGAAGTCGCCCTCGACCGGATCGTTGAGCCCGACCACCCTGGCCGAGCGGCCCGCCTCGACCCCGACCGCGTCGGCCGTGAACCACACGGTGGGCTCGCGGCCTCTGACGAGCTCGTCACGAAGGTGCTCGACGTCCTCCTCGGACAGCGAGCCTGGTTGCGCCATCTCAATTCTCCTCGATGCGTGCAGGGCTGGGCACCGGGGTGGCACACACCGTGACGACCACGCGGCCCGACGTGCTGCCGCCCGGCAACCTAGCAGTAGGGGCGGGCACCCCTGACCGGCTCCGTCCGGAAGGCGAGGCCGACGTTAGCACACGTGTTCGAAGACCCGCGTTTACGACTCGCGCAGCCGGTACTCCCAGCCGAACTGGTCGGAGTGGTGCAGGTCGTAGTGGTGCTCGATCTTGGGCCCGTCGTGCAGGTGCACGTGGGTGATCGTCGGCCGGGCCTCCTCGATCGGCCGGCTCCAGATCTCCTCGCGGCCGTCGAGCGGGCCGCCGACGAAGCGGGCCACATACGGAATCGTCACGGACGGCCCTCCTCGCGGCTCGTCGGGGTTAACCCTGGCTCCATGGTAAACGGCGGGCACCGCGTTGGAGAGGGCGATCACACTGACGTCTCAACACATTTTCCCCGCAGGTCATCGCCTGGAACGACGATGTTCCCAACTGTCAAGGGGCGAGACGGACATGATACGCCTTCGTCCACACTTATTGTCCACAAAGGAATTGCAAGGCGGTGATTCAGTCGGACCGGGCCTTGCTCGGCTGCACCCGCTTCGGCTCGCCCGCCATTTTCGGATAGTCCGGCGGATAGGGCATCTCGCCGCGGTCGTCGGCGGCGTACCAGTCCAGCAGCGTCTCGAGGCCGAACGCCTGGTCGTCGATGCCCTGTAGCGCGTCGCCGTGCTCGGCCAGCCAGCCCGGCGCGGTCAGCACGTCGAAGTCGTTCGGGTCCACCGACGGCAGCTTTTCCCAGGTCAGCGGCATTGAGACGGTCGCCCTCGGGGTGCCCCGCACCGACCAGGCCGAGGCGATCGTGCGGTCCCGGGCCGCCTGGTTGTAGTCGAGGAACACCCGCTCGCCGCGCTCCTCCTTCCACCACGCCGTCGTCGCCCGGTCCGGAACGCGCCGCTCCACCTCGCGCCCCAGCGCGATCACCGCGTGCCGGACGTCGATGAAGTCCCACTCCGGGCGGATCCGGGCCAGCACGTGGATGCCCCGCCCGCCCGAGGTCTTCGGGAAGGCCTGGATGCCCAGCTCGTCGAGGACGTCACGGAGCACCAGCGCCACCCGCACCGCGTCCGCGAAGTCGGTGCCCGGCTGCGGGTCGAGGTCGACGCGGAGCTCGTCCGGGCGGTCGACGTCCCGGCGCCGCACCGGCCACGGGTGGAAGTCGAAGGTGCCCAGGTTCGCCGCCCAGGCCAGCACCGCCGGCTCGGTCGGGCACACCTCGTCGGCCGTCCGGCCCGAGGGGAAGGTGATCCGCGCCGTCTGCACCCACTCCGGCGCGCCCTTGGGGATTCGCTTGGCGTAGAAGGCATCCCCGGTCACGCCGTCGACGTAGCGCTTGAGCGTGGTCGGGCGCTCGCCGACGGCCCGCAGCAGCGGCTCGGCCACCGCCAGGTAGTACTCCACCACCTGCCGCTTCGTGATGCCGCGGTCCGGGAAGTACACCTTGCCCGGGCTGGACACCCGGACGGTGCGCTCGCCCACCTGCAACTCGATCGCCTCGGCCACGGCAGCACCCTCTCACGGCGCCGGCGTTCTCACGACTGCTTCCGCCACCGGGGCCGTGTGCTTCGCGTCCAGCGTCGCCAGCAGCGCCCCCAGGGCCAGCTCGAAGCTGTCGTTGTCCACCTCCTCGGCGTGCTGCCGCAGCAGGTGGGCCTGGTTCAGGTGCGGGTACCGCGCCACGTACAGCTGGGCGTCGTCGGAGAAGCCGGCGGCGAAGGAGCTGGTGGCGGCGCCGATGACGACGTACTTCACGGCCGCGCCGATCATGGTCGCCTCCCGCGGCGGCCAGCCGGCGCCGACCAGGCCGCCGTGGATGGCGTCGGCCATGCGCAGCGAGGCGTCGCGGCGGTCGGGGCCGCGGGAGACGAACGGAACCATGTTGGGGTGCTCGGCCAGCACGGCTCGGTAGGAGCGGGCCCAGCGGACCAGGCCCTCGCGCCAGCCGGCCGTGAAGCCGGCGACGTCGACCCGGCCGATGATCTCGCTGGCGACGTCGTTGAGCAGGTCCTCCTTGGTGGCGACGTGGCTGTACAGGGACGCGGCCTGCACGCCGAGCTCGGCCGCCAGCTTGCGCATGGACAGCGCGTCCAGGCCGTCTCGGTCGACCAGCGCCAGCGCGGCGGCGCGGATGCGCGCCGGGCTGAGGATCGGGGTGTGCGGTCTTGGCATCGGCACCTCCTGCGCGTACATTAAAACTAACACCGTAAGGTTTAGATAGGGGACCGGCGTGGACTTCTCACTCAGCGACGAGCAGCGGGAGATCAGGGACTGGGTGCGCACCTTCGTGCGCAAGGAGGTCATGCCGCTGGAGCCCGAGGTGCTGCGGCGCGAGCGCGCCGGGCAGCCGGGCATCACCGCCGAGGAGTCCCGGGACCTGCAGCTCAAGGCCAAGGAGGCCGGCTTCTGGGGCGTGCTGACGCCCGAGGAGTACGGCGGCATGGGCCTGGACGCGGTGACCGCCGCCCTCATCGAGGCCGAGCTCGGCCGCTCCTTCGTGCCGTTCTACCTGGGCGGCAAGGCCGACAACATCCTCTTCCACGCCAACGCCGAGCAGCGGGAGCGCTACCTGCTGCCGACCATCGCCGGTGACCGCAAGTCGTGCTTCGCGATCACCGAGCCCGGCGCCGGCTCGGACGCCCGCAACATCCGCACCACGGCCCGCAAGGACGGCGCCGAGTGGGTGATCAACGGCGAGAAGACGTTCATCACCGGCGGCAACGAGGCCGACTTCGTGATGGTCTTCGCCGTCACCGACAAAGAAAAAGGGGCCAACGGCGGCGTCACCTGCTTCCTGGCCGACCGGGACATGGGCTGGAAGTCCGAGTACATCGACACCATGGGCGAGTGGGGCCCGGCGGCGCTGATCTTCGAGGACGTGCGGGTGCCCGAGGAGAACATCCTCGGCGAGGTCGGGGAGGGCTTCCGGCTGGCCATGCAGTGGATCGGGCAGGGCCGCTACCTGCTGCCGGCGCGGGCCATCGGCGCGACCGAGCGGCTGGTCGAGATGGCCATCGAGCAGGCCAAGACCCGGGTCACCTTCGGGCAGCCCATCGCCGAGCGGCAGGCCATCCAGTGGATGCTGGCCGACTCCGCGGTGGAGATCGAGGCGCTGCGCTGGCTCGTGCTGCACGCCGCGTGGCAGGTCGACCAGGGCGTGGACTCGCGGCAGGCGCAGTCCATGGCCAAGCTGTACGGCGGCGTCAAGGCCAACGAGATCGTGGACCGGGTGCTGCAGATCCACGGCGGCATGGGCTACACGCGTGAGCTGCCGGTCGAGCGGTGGTACCGGGAGCTGCGGCTGCTGCGCATCTACGAGGGCACCGACGAGATCCAGCGGCGAACCATCGCGCGCAACCTGTTGAAGGGGCACGCCAAGGTCGGCGGCTACCTCGGGTGATCGACTTCGGCATTCTGGGCGTCGTCGAGGGTCCTTGGCGCAAGTCGTGGACCGCCGACGACGCCCTGCGCTACGCCGTCGGCGTCGGCGCCTCGGAGCTGGCCTTCACAACCGAGAACTCCTCGGGTGTCGCCCAACAGGCATTGCCGACGATGGCGTTGGCACTGACCCATTTCACCGAACCCGAGCAGGTCTTCGGCGACGTCGACACGTCGCTGGTCCTGCACGCCGAACAGTCTTTGACGCTGCACCGGCCGCTGCCCGTGGCCGGCGCGGTCGAGGTTCGCCGCCGGGTCACCGACATCTTCGACAAGGGCTCCGGGGCGCTCATCGTCAGCCGGGTCGACGCCGTCGACGCCACTTCCGGCCAGCCCGCCTTTTCCGCCGTGTCATCGGCTTTCCTTCGCGGCGAGGGCGGTTTCGGCGGCTCCCGGGGCCCGTCGTCCCGGGTGTCCGCGCCGGACCGCTCCCCCGATTCCCGGCTGGAGTTCGCCACCGCCCTGAACCAGGCGTTGATCTACCGCCTGTCCGGCGACCGCAATCCCCTGCACAGCGACCCCGTTTTCGCCGCCCGCGGCGGGTTGAAGCGGCCCATCCTGCACGGGTTGTGCACGTACGGCATCACCTGCCGGCTGCTCATCGGCGCCTTCGCCGACGGTGACGCCCATCGGGTGACCGCCGTGGCCGGCCGCTTCACCGCCCCGGTGACTCCCGGCGATGTGCTGGTGATCGACGCATGGCGGGACAGGGACGGCGTCGCCTTCCGCACCAGCACCGCCGCCGGCACCGTCGTGATCGACGGCGGCCGGCTGTCGCTGGACCGGTGAGGTTCCTCTCGTATCTGCGCGCTTCTTCGGCGATCCACTGTTGACGGTGGCGGCCTAGCCGGGTGATATCGCCTCCCACCCCGTGCGCGGACCGCTACCATCGATCTGCGCTGCGTCACCTCTGGGGAACCGATCATCGGTGACCGGCGTCGGAGTGCTGGTGGCCGGCGTGTCGTCGCCACCGACACTCCGTTGGGTGCTGCGGCACGAGGGGAACAGATGGGCGACCAGGCAAACGGGCAGGCGCAAACGCCGCCCTACGCGGTGAAGGGCGTAGGCCGCAGCGAGACGGTCCAGGACCTCGCCAAGCACGTCTTCGGCGGGCTGCCGCCCTCGGGCGGCCAGTTCACCATGGACGTGGACCAACTCAACGACGCCATCAAGCAGTGGAACGACCTGCTCGATCAACTACGGGACGATGCCCGCAAGGGCCGGCGCATGGTGGGCCTCAGCGCCGCCGGAAGTCCGCTCGACCAGGCCGGTCAGGGCTTCGTCGATGCGGCGAACGCGTCGGGCCTCGCCTTCATGAAGGCCAACCAGGCGCAGCAGGACTTCGTCACCGAGTACATCACCAAGTTGACGGCGGTACGAGACGGCCACGTGCAAGCCGACCAGGACGGTGCCGTCCAACTCAAGAAGGCGTGAGGAATTGCCAGTGCGTCACCACACCTTGAAGATCGGCTTCGTTGCCGCCGCGGCGGCGCTCGCGGTGGTCACGACGGCGTGCTCAACGTCGACAGTCGGCGGCACACCGGCGCCGACGTCCGGCGTGTCGAGCGACGGCAAGTTGCCGTCCGGTGCCCCGCACGTGGCGAACCCGCTCGACACGACGCGGGCCCAGGCCGCGCCGTGCAGCGTGTTGACGCCGGCGCAGATCTCCTCGCTCGGAATCGTCGCGACTGGAAAACCAGATAACTCCGCGACAGGCCCGGATTGCAGTTGGGACGACACTTCAGCTGTTCCGACGCCGGTGAGCATCGGCAGCGGGTTGGTCACCACGAGTAAGGGTGGTCTGAGCTCGCTCTATGTCCAGGGCGATTCGCTCAAGAGGAACGGCGGCTACTTCGAGCCGATCGATCCGGTCCAAGGGTTTCCGGCCGTGCTGTATTCGCAGTATGACGACCGACAGGCCAAAACGAACGCTTCCTGCGGCCTAGCGGTCGGCGTCAGCGACACACTGCAGTTCACGGTTGGGGTCACCGTGACAAGCCTGTCGCCAAAGAACGAGCCGTGCGCGATCGCCAAGAAGGTAGCCGACATGGAGATCACAACCATCAAGGCAGGGTCGTGATGGGCGGGAACCTCGGACCGGGTGACATCCACAGCGCTCTGACCCAAGGCCCTGGCACCGGCAGTTTCCAGGATGCGCGGGCGGCCTCGACGGAGCTGGCGCAGAGCCATCAGGACCGCGAGAACCAGGCGATGGCGCTGGTCATGAAGATGGGCGCGGCGTGGACGGGAGACGCCTCGGAGGCGGCCAGGGCGGGGGCCGCCCCGCTGCTTCAGGCGTTTCGGGACGGGCAGCAGGCGTTGACCACGCATCAGGACCTGATGGGGCGGCAGGCGGACTCGTTCGGCTTGGCCAAGACGAGCGTGCACGACGTGCCCAACGAGCCGCCGTCGGCGTCGTTCGGGGACATGCTGAGCGACGCCAGCGGGGCGAGCCTGTTCACCGGCGGGGGCTATCTCAACAAGGTGCAGGACTGGGCGGACAAGGCCAACGCCAACGTGGCGGCGTACGGCAGCTACGCGAACGCCAGCACCTACAACCAGAGCAACATGCCGCACGAGTACGGCGACCCGAGCGGAACGGCCTCGGACGTCGCCCTGGCCCAGCAGCAGCCCGGGCCGGGCGACCATGGACCGGGCGGCCCGGGCGGGATCAGCGGCCCTGGCAGCACAGGAAGCACGCCCCACCCGGCATCCCACTACGGCGGCGACCCCGGCGCGTCCACGAGGACGCCGTCCGGCGTCGGCACGCCGGGACCGGGAGCCGGCGGCCTGCCGGGCTCGGGCACCACCCCGGGTTACGGGGGCGGTCCGACGAACACCCAAGGCTGGCAAGGCGGATCACCCTCGCCCGTCGGCTGGCCCACGCCCGGTAGCGGCGGCCAAAGCTGGGGTTCCGGCGGCGCGGGCGGCGGCTTCCCGGGCGCGGTCGGCGTGCCGTTCGGCGCGCCCGGAGGCGGCGGGTTCGACGGCGGCGGGTTCGACGGCGGCGGGTTCGACGGCGGCGGGTTCGACGGCGGCGGCACGGCCGGTGGTGGCGCGACTGGCGGCACGCGAGGCATCCGAGCCGGCGGCATGGCCGGAGCCGGAGCAAGCGGCGCGGCCGAGAGCCAGGCCGGACCGGGTGCCCGTGCCGGCGCAGGCGGTACGGGCGCGAGCGGGCCCGGCGCGGCGGTGGCGACGGGACGGCCGGGCGTGCCCGGAGCACCGGGCGCCGGTGGCATGGCCGGCGGCGCCGGCCGGGGCGGCCGCAAGGAGGAGGACCAGGAGCACTCGTCGGCGGCCTACCTGGAGGACGACTACTCCGACGAGCTCATCGGCGAGCTCCCGCGCACCGCGCCGCCGGTCATCGGCCTGGACTGACGACCACGAAGATCGGAACCAACTGGGGGTTGGCGTGCTACGAGAGCGCGTCGAGTTGTCCATGGACGCGCTGAAGGCGTTCTGGCGCTGGGAAGGCCACGACCGCATGCCGGCCGTGCTGGTGTCCACAGTGGAATGGCTGGACGAGGACGGCCGCCGCGAGGCCGACCGGCGGGTGCTGGCCGAACTGGCCGAGCGGGGCCTGCTCGCCGGCGGCACGGTGTCCACGGAGGCGCGCGCGACCTTCCACACCCTGACCCGGCCCGAGTTCGAGGTCTTCGGCTGGATCAGCAGTCCACAAAGGACGCTGGGCGTCCTGGCCGCGGCCGGCGGCGGGGAGGCCGTGCTGGTGGTGCGCTCGGGTGAGACGGCCCAGGTGTCGCCGGTGCGCCCCGACGACGTGGCCGAGGCGGTGGTCGCGCAGCTCCCGGCGGTGCAGCCCGCCCACGGCCGATCGGTGAACGTCGCCGAGACCGACTTCACCGGGGCGGGAGCCCGCGCCGACAGCGAAGAGGGATTCGGCGGATTCGCCGACCAGGCCGAGTCGCCCGACAAGAGGGCGCTGAAGGCGCTGCTCAAGCAGCCGGCGCTGGGCATCAGCCAGCTGTGGACGTCCGCCCGCGGCGCGGACGGACGGCTCCACCGGGCCGACACCCCGATCACCGTGCGGGACACCGCCGAGGGCCGCTGGCTCACGCAGACCACGACGGCGTCCGGCCGGCGCTGGGTGATCGCCGCCCCGGCCGGCCCGCAGCTGGTGACCAGCAAGCTGTACGAGGTGCTGCGCCGCCTCGGCTAGGACCGCGGCCGCCACCACGAGCGGCGTGGCTGTGTCAGATGTCCCTGTGCCACCAGCCAAAGCCCGAACTGCTCGGCGTCGTGCCGGGCCCGCACGCCGACGGTCTTCGGGTGGCCGGCGGCGTACTCCGCGAACAGGAGACCGAACCGGTCGCCGAGTTCGTCGGCGAGATCCGGGCGCAGGTGCCAGGTGATGCGGCTGCGCTTGGACAGCAGGGCATGGGCCTGCGCACGGATCCGGTTGTCGTCGAAGCCGGCGGGCGTGGGCGCGCCGGCCAGCAGCGCCTGAAGCAGCTCGGCCTGCTGGGCGGCGAGCCGGTCGCGGCTCACTGCGCTGAACGACTCGCTCGCAAGCTCGCTCATGCCAGCACGGCGCGGACGGCCGCGAGCTCGGCGGCGAGCTCCTCGTCGGTGGGATAGTCGTCGTCCCGTTCCAGCAGCACGCCGGGCGGGTCGACGCGGGCGCAGAGGTCGCCGAGCAGGTCGAGCACGGCGTCGGGCATCGCGTGGGCGTGGGTGTCGTGGTACAGGCCGTCGCGTTCGACACCGCCGGCGACATGCACGTAAGCCAGGCGCTCCAAGGGAAGCGTGGCCAGGAACTCGGCCGGATCGGTGCCGATGTTCCGGGCGTTGGCATAGAGATTCGCGACGTCCACGAGCAGCCGGCAGTCGGTCCGCTCGACCAGCTCGGCCAGGAACTGGCCCTCGGTCAGCTCCGCGTCGGGCCAGTCGATCAGCGCCGCCACGTTCTCCAGCGCCAGCGGCACGGGCAGCGCCCGCTGCGCCTGCCGCACGTTGGCCACGAGCACGTCGAGGGCCTCCCGCGTCCGCGGCAACGGCATCAGGTGCCCGGCGTCCAGCCCGCCGGCCCGCACAAAGCAGACGTGATCGCTGACCAGCGGCGCGTCCAACGCCCGGGCGACGGCGGCCAGGTGCTCGACCCGGGCCATGTCCAGCGGCTCGGCCCCGCCGAGCGACAGGGACACGGCGTGCGGCAGCACCGGCACGCCGCGCTCCCTGAGCAACCGCAACGACTCCGGCACGTCATCGGGAGCGACGTTCTCCGCGACCACCTCGACGAAGTCGACATCGGACAGCCGCTCGACGGTCAGATCGATCTCCGGCCGCCACCCGATGCCGACCCCGAGCCTCGGGGACGAGGTCACCCGCCGCATCCGCCACCTCCCCCGCCACCGCCGCAGCCACCTCCACCACAGCCGCCTCCGCCGCCACCGAAGAAGAAGCCGCCGGCGGCCGCCCCGGTGCCGGTGCCGGTCAGCTGCCGTCGCCGCGGCGACGAGGACTCCCGCAGGGCCGCGGCGATCCGGGCGTCGGGGTAGCTCCCCACGCCGTCGAGGGCGACGGCGGTGGCGGCGTCGATCACGGGCGCGCGGCGGAACTCCCGCAGGGCCCGGTCTCCGGCGAAGGTGCGCAGGTGACTTTCGTGGCGGAGCCTCAGGATGACGATGAACAGCACCAGCGCCACCAACACGGAAGGCGTCAGGAAGCCAATGGCCCGGCCGAGCAAGAGTCCGTTCACCCACCGGACGCCACCCGTGACAAACACGGCGAGCATCGGCAACGCGGAGGCGAGGCGGAACCGCGCCGCGAGTTCGGGCCGCACGACCAACCCGAACTCGACCAGCCCGCCGCCGACCTCCCCCATCCCAGGCTGCCGCTTCAGGTAGCCGACTAGGTCCGAGAGGCGGTGGCTGGCCTGGGTCCTGATGAGCACGCGTGACGCGAGTGCGTTGCGCGCGTCGTGCTTGCCTGTGGACCGGAGCAGGCCACCGCTGTCGGCCCGCAGCGCGCCGGCCGCCAGCAGTTCGGCGACGGCGGTCTCGACCGCCCGCTCCGCGCCACCGGAGAGAAAGCCGATCTCGACCGCGGTCGGCCGGAGGACGAAATTTCCGCGGTTCGACAATTTCGGCAGAATTCTGATCACGACGGCCAGCGCGACCGCGCAGCCGAGAGCGATGAAATACCATTCCAGGAACTGTTCACCGGACAGTCCCCAAGGTTGCTGGTCCATCCCCCACCCCCGTAGGGTCCGCGAGCCCGACCATGGTCGACGCACCGGAAATGCGTCGTGCACCGAGGTCACCGGGCGCCGCGGCCGACCCCCAGCCAGCCGCGGAGCCCGGCGACACCCCCGGTCCCGCCGACCCCTCCCCAGGTGCCGGCGGCGTTGACGTCGTCGCCCCTCTGCCTTTTACGGCATCGGGTGCGCATCATGGTGGGCGCGCGAAAATGCGCGGACAAGGCCTCTTGAGGAAGGCTTAGGGTCGACCGGTCAGGACTCGTCCGTCTGGGGGACGAGCCGGAGAGAAATGCTGTTGATGCAATACCTCTGGTCCGTCGGAGTGGCGTAGCCCTCGCCCTCGAACACGTGCCCGAGGTGGCTGTGGCAGGTGGCGCAGAGGACCTCGACGCGCACCATGCCCAGCGTCCGGTCCTCGCGCAGGATCACCCGGTCGCCGGCCAGCGGCGAGAAGAACGACGGCCAGCCGCAGTGCGAGTCGAACTTGGTGTCGCTGCGGAACAGCTCGGTCCCGCAGGCGCGGCACTCGTAGACGCCGGTGGTCTTGGTGTCGGTGTACTCGCCGACCCAGGGCCGCTCGGTGCCGGCCTCGCGCAGGACGGCGTACTCCTGCGGGCTGAGCTCGGCCCGCCACTCCTGCTCGGACTTGACGACCTTGGGGGTGGTTCCGACGACTGGTTCCATGCCTACAAGTTTATGGATCCGCTCAGGCCGCGACCATTACGAAAGCGGGACGTAGCTCACCCACGCGGACCCCGTGCCCGAGCACCGGCACGTCGGCGACGGCCGCGACCGCGTCGACGTCCACGCCCAGCCGGCGCAGTGCGGCGACCAGCACCACCGGCCGGGCCCGGCTGGACCCGTCGGCGATCTTGACGGCCACCGCCGAGCCGTCCGGCAGGCCGATGCCGTAGACGCCCTCGGCGCCGTCCTTGGCGACCGCGCCGGGCAGGCCGCGCATCAGCTCGGTGACGTCACGGCCGGTGCCGCCGACCCACTCGGGGTGCCGGCTCATCGCGCGGGCGACGCGATGCTCGGGAGTGCCGGCGGGGGCGGCGGCGAGCCGGCCGAACGCGCGGGCCAGGCCGGTCAGCGTGATCGCGAACAGCGGGGCCCCGCAGCCGTCGACGCCGATGGCGCCGACGGGTTCGCCGGCCAGGTCCTCCAGGGCGGCGCGGGCGGCCAGCTGGAGGGGGTGGTCGGCATCCAGATAGTTCTCGGTCGGCCAGCCGTTGGCGACGCAGGTCGCGAGCATCGCCGCGTGCTTGCCGGAGCAGTTCATGTAGACCGGGGCCTTGCGTCCGCCGGCGGCGAGGACGTCGGCCTGGGCCTGCTCGCCCAGCGGCAGGTCGGCGGTGCACCGCAGGTCGTGCTCGGTGAGGCCGGCGCCGGCCAGGATGCGCCGCACGCCGTCGACGTGGAACGGCTCGCCGGAGTGGCTCGCGCACGCCAGGGCCAGCAGCTCGCCGTCGAGGTCGAGGCCGCTGCGCACCATCGCCAGCGCCTGGAACGGCTTGTTGGACGAGCGCGGAAACGTCAGCTCGCCAGGCTGTCCGATGCCGAACACCTGCTGGCCGTCGCCGTCGACCGCGACGACCGAGCCGTGGTGCACCGACTCGAGGAAGTCGCCCCGCCACACCTCCGCGACGAGCTCGTGCATACCGGCCTCCCCCAACTCGACAGCAACTGCCAACTGTCGACAGTTAACAACTTGCTCGCGGGCGTTGTAAAGGCGGATGTTCGTCACATGACCGTCGACCTGCCCGTGCACACCAGCTTGGCCGGCCAGACCGTGACGCTGCTGCGCGAGCTGGTGCTGACCGGCGAGATCGCCGCCGGGGAGCGGGTCAACGAGGTCGGCCTGGCCCAGCGGCTCGGCATCAGCCGCGGCCCGCTGCGGGAGGCCATCCGGCACCTGGCCAGCGAGGGCCTGCTGGTCCTCACCCCCAACCGCGGCGCGCACGTCCCCGTCGCCGACGACAACGGCGTCCACGCCCTGTTCGAGCTCCGCTCCGCCCTGGAGTGCGCCGCCGCCCGGCTGGCCGCCGCCCGCCGCACCGACGCCGACCTCACGCAGATGCGGGAGGTCAGCGCCGCCTCCCGGGCCGCCTTCACCACCGGCGAGTTCCCATACCGCCTCGACCTCGCCTTCCACAAGGCGCTGCTGGACGCCGCCCGCAGCCCCCTGGTGGCCGAGCAGGTCCGCCTCGCCCAGCAGCGGGTCATCCTGCTGCGCGCGGCCAAGGAGGTCGCCTTCTCCCACGAGCGGGCCTCCATGGACGACCACGACACCCTCATCGAGGCCCTCGCCGACCACGACGGCGACCGCGCCGCCCAGGTCATGGCCGCCCATCTGGACCGCGTCCGCGACCAGCTGCTCACCGGCCGGTAGCGCTCACCAGGTCACCGGCAGGGCGTGGAAGCCGGGGACCACCATCTCCGCCCGGTACGGCAGGTCCTCGATGGGCTCGGCCAGCCGCAACCCGGGGAACCGGGAGAACAGGCTCACCAGCATGATCTCCATCTCGGCGCGGGCGAGGTTCTGCCCGAGGCACTGGTGCGGGCCATAGCCGAACGCGACGTGCGGCACCCGGCCGCGGTCGAGGTCGAGCCGCTCGGCCCGCGGGCACAGCGCCGGGTCGAGATTGGCGGCGCTCATGCCGGCCACCACCCACTCGCCCGCGCGGATCAGCTGCCCGCCGAGCTCCACGTCCGCCAGCGCGCGGCGGGTGAGGCCGCCCCCGCCGGTCAGGCCGAGGAGATAGCGCATGATCTCGTCGACGGACTGCGCGGCGTTCTCCGGGTGCTGCCGGAACTTGGCCAGCTGCTCGGGCTGCCGCAGCAGGTGCGCGATCGCCAGCCCGGAGAAGTTCGCCGTCGTCTCGTGCCCGGCGATCAGCAGCGTGACACAGATCGTGGTCAGCTCCTCGCGGCTGAGGTCGGGCTGCTCCAGCAGCAGGTGGCTGATCATGTCCTCCTGGGGCGCGGCCGTCCTGGCGTCGAACACCGTCGCCAGGATCTCCCCGAGCCCGTTCCAGGACTCCAGCGCCTCCTCGGCCGTCGCGGTCAGCCGCAGAATCGTGTTCGCGGCGTGCTGGAACGCCATCCGCTGCTCGTAGGGCACGCCGAGCAGCTCGGCGATCACCATCGACGGCACCGGCAGGGTGAACGCGGGCACCAGGTCCACCGGCCCGGACCGGCGGGCCACGTCGTCGAGGTGCTGGTCGACGATCTGCTGGATGCGCGGCCGCAGCGCGGCGATCCGCTTGACCATGAACTCCTTGGTCAGCTTGCGGCGGTAGCGCTGGTGCTCCTCGCCGTCGGTGGTGATGAAGTTGCCGGCCGCGGTCATCGCCGGGTCCACGTCCGCCTCGGCCGCCATGGCCCGCAGCGGCCCCGGCGGCATGTCGTCCCTTCGGTTGCTGAACCGAGGGTCGTTCAACATCGTGCGGAAGTGCTCGTAGCCGGACAGAAACCAGGCCTCGATCCCGTTGGGGAAACGGACCTTGCGCACCGGCTCCTCGCGCAGCAGGCGAATCAGCTCGGGCATCGGCTCAAGCAGCAGGCCGCCGCGGTCGGGCATGGGCATCGCTTCGTGCACGGGGCACGTCATGGGGACTCCCTTGGCTGTCAGTGGGTTCGGGTCACTCGCCGACCCGGCTGCGGTGCTGGCGCAGGGCGCGGGCGCTGTTCCAGCCCAGCGCGCCGACTACCCGGCCGTCGACGTAGTAGAGGGCGACGAACCTGCGGTCCCGTGGATCGCCGTCGACGACCTTGACCTCGGCGTCGGCCGGACACCAGCCGTAGGTCTGGATCTTCGCGTCGTACTGGTCGGTCCAGCCGAACGGGATCGGCGTGTAGTGCACGGCGTCGGCCGGACCGGCCAGCAGGTTCTTGGCCGCGGCCATGGCCTGCTCGGTGGCGTTGGTGCGTTGTTCGAGCCGTCCGCGTCCGCCGGTGACCAGGTGCGGCCAGTTGGCGACGTCGCCGGCGGCGTACACGTGCGGCGCGGCCCGGCAGGCGCCGTCGCAGAGCACCCCGTCGCCCACCGGGATCCCGGAGCCGGCCAACCAGTCCACCGCCGGCACCGAGCCGATCGCGACCACGACGACGTCGGCCGGCAGCCGGGTCCCGTCGTCGAGGACCACGGCGCTCACCCGGCCGCTGCCCAGGAAGCCGATGACGTTGCGGCCCATGTGCAGGCGGACCCCGTGATCGCGGTGCATGTCGGCCACCAGGCCACCGGCCCAGGCGCCGAGCTGTCGGGTCAGCGGCGTGGGCTCGACGTCGACCAGGTCGACGTGCAGGCCGAGGCCGCGCGCGGTGGCGGCGATCTCGGCGCCGAGGAAGCCGGCGCCGATCACCACCACCCGGGGCCTGGCCAGCAGCTGTGAACGCAGGCTGAGGGCGTCGTCCACGGTGCGCAGCACGTGCACGCCGGCCAGGTCATGGCCGAACGGCAGCCGCCGGGGCCGCAGTCCGGTGGCGATGATCAGGCCGTCGTAGCGCAGCCGGTTCCCGTCGGCCAGGGTGATGGTCCGGGCCGCCGAGTCCAGGCCGGTCGCCCGGCAGCCGAGCTCCAGGTTCAGCCCCAGCCGCTGGAGGTCGGCGTCCTCGCGCAGGGTGGTCCGCTCCGGCTCCCACTCGCCGGCCAGGACCTTTTTGGACAGTGGCGGCCGGTCGTAGGGCAGGTGCAGCTCGTCGCCGAGCAGCGTCACCGTGCCGGCGAAGCCTTGCCGTCGAAGGGTTTCGGCCGCGGTCAACCCCGCCGCCGACGCGCCCACCACGACGATGTGGTCCATTACGGGGCCACCTTGATGGCCAGCGCCGGGCAGACGCTGATGGCCTGCTCCACCTGTGGCCGCTGGTCGTCGCTCGGCGACGCGTCCAGCAGCACGGCGATGCCGTCGTCGTCACGCTGGTCGAACACCTCCGGGGCGGCCAGCACGCATTGCCCGGCGCCGATGCACTTGTCCTCGTCAATTGCGATATTCACACGGTTTCTCCTTGTTCCACAGATGTCGTGCACCGATGCGCGCCGACCGCGCGGCGATAGACGCGCCAGCCCACCAACAGGCCCAGCGCCTGCACAAAGGGCGCGATCACGTCCACCGTGCCCAGGGCGACGACCTGACCGGAAAGGAACAGCGAGAGCCGAATTGTCAGCATCACCAGGCTCAACGCGTATCCGGCCAGGGTGCCCAGGGCGAATGCCCGGCGGCGCACCGCGCACCGACGCCACCCCGAGCCCTCGCCGGTGACCATGGCCACCGCCAGGCCCAGCAGTGGCCAGCCGAGCAGCAACAGCACCGGCGTCGCCACGGCCATCAGGCTTTCCACCGTGAGGCCGGGCAGATAGAAGTTCGCGGCCCGATCGGTGCCGGCGGCCAGCGCGCCGGCCACTCCGACGACGCCGATGACCGCCAGGGCGCGCCACGCTGATTCGCGGCGCGCCATCCGGTAGGCCCCGACCCCGATCCCGACGGTCAGGGCGACCGGCAACGCGACGTCAATTCGGTGCGTGAGGGCGAAACTCACGGTGTATCCGAATGCCGGCGTCACGTCGACAACCAGGCCGCGCAGCCGATCGCGAGCGGCGCTCAGGACAATGTCGGCGTCATCGGCCGCCATGCCGCCCCCATCAGGTCAGTCAGCTTCTTTCAGTGCCACGATCCAGCGAACCGGACCGCGCTGACCTTCCCCGGACAGGAAGCTGACGATTGCCTGACAAGAGTTTCCGCATTCACCACCAGGCGGCCGGATCGCCTCCGGGCGTCCGTGGGCCTGAGCGGGCAACGACCGGGGCGTGCCGTTGTCGTTGGCGATGCCGGACACCATCTGCACCAGGCTGTCGAAGCCGCGGCGGCCGCTCGGCGGCCGGCAATTCGGAAGGCGGGGCGTCGCCGAACCGTTCCAACTGAACGACGGGGAGCTGCCCCAGCAACCGGGCCTGGGGATGCGCGAGCCACTGTGAGCGGGTGCGCAGCGCGCCGGCGGCGCCGCCGGCTTGCTGCACAAGGCTTTCCACGTCGATCGCGGCCAACTCACGGATCCGCGCTGCGACGGAGTCACGAGAATCCGAAGCCTCCAGGGCGTCCACGGCGACATCACTGTCCACACCGGACCGTTCCCGCAACAGCCCGGCGGCGGCCAAGGTGGTGGCGCCGACGCAGGTCGCCGCCAGCTCGCCCACCTTGAACCGCCCGGGCAGCACGGGATCCGCGCCGGTGACGGTCACGCCCGTGAGGTCGAACATCAGATGTCGGGAGTGATCCGCATGGCCACGGACGGCTTCGGGTCGGTGCCGTCGACGAAGGACCCGCCGCTCACCAGCCAGCCCTCGGCCCCGTCGAGCAGCTTGGCGGTGGCCTCGGCGGCCTCGGCGGACCAGGTGGAGCCGTGGCCGTTGGCGGCCTCGGTGCCGGGGGCGCCGGCGGCGAGCCAGTCGCGGTACTCCGGCGGATACGCCTCCCGCATGCTGATGTGGCCGTCGTCGGGCGACACGAGATTGCGTTGCAACATCCGCATGGCGAGGGTGTACCGCTCCACCCAGTGCTGGTGGAAGTCGAACCCGAGCAGCGCCTGCCCGGCGGCCGCGCCCTTGTCGTCGATGCGCTTGATGGTGTCCGGCGGCATGGTCAGGTTGAAGCCGCCCTCGCCGTCGGTCAGCTTGATCTGCTGGATCCGGTCGCGGAACCCGGGCAGCCGGGCCTGCATGGTGTCGTGCCAGTTCAGCCCGGCCGACAGGATGGCCCCGAGGTAGCCGAGCAGCCCGGGCCGGTCGTCCTCGCGGTTCGGGTCGACCGGCGGCTGGTCGCCGGCCGAGGACGGCACCTTGGGCCCGAAGTACAGGCCGAACGTGGGCCGGGTGGGCAGCCAGGCGTCGAAGAACTGGATCGGGAAGTTGCTGGAGATGCCGCCGTCGGCGAACCAGTGCCGGGCCACCGTCGAGCCGTCGACCGTCCACAGTGGAACGGCGGACAGCAGCACCGGAAAGGTCAGGCTGATCCGGGTGGCCACCAGCACCGGCAGGTCGTCGGTGGGCAGCGTGCGCAGCTCGCCGGCCCCGGGATAGACCACGGGGCTGATCCGGCCCAGGTGGTCGATGACCTCGGCCGGGAACAGCCGCCGCCACTCGTCCAGGCTGAACAGGTAGTGCACGTCGGAGTACGCCTCGTTGGGCAGCCGCACCGGCCGCCCGCCGGTCACGTCGGTGGTCATCAGCTGCAGGTTGATGCCCTTGGCCTTCAGGTCGGAGAAGGTCAGCGGGTCGGCGACGTCCTTGCCGGCGACGATCTGGATCTGCCGGTGCAGCCAGTCGGCCAGCGCCTCCGGGTCACGCGGGCGCTGCTGGTGGCCGATGCACATGCCGTAGTAGTTGTCGGGCAGGCCGCGCACCAGCCGCACCACCGACCACGCCAGCGCCAGGGTCAGCCCCAGCGCGCCGGTGATCAGCATGCCGACCACGAACACGGCCCAGCCCTCGACGCCGATGCCGCCGAGCGTGCCGCCGGCGCTGGACACCAGCAGCCAGCCGAGCCCGAACGCCACCGCGATCGACAGCAGCCACGGCAGGAACAGCCACCGCAGCAGGCCCCACAGGTAGCTGATGGTCTTCGCGCCGGCGGTGCGCTTCGCCTGCGCCGCGAGCAGGATCCGGAACACCGGCTCGGCCTGCTTGCTCGGCCGGAACTGCTCGCCGATCAGTCCGGGCTGCTGCAACTGCTTGCGTAACGCCTCGAGCCGCTCGAAGCCGCCGCTGTCGCGGGCGTACTCGGCGGCGGCGGTCACCGCGGCCGCCATCGCGCCCGCCGAGGCGCCGCCGATCGAGCGGAACCGGAACTGCTTGTACAGCTCGAGCACCGCGGCCGGATAGGCGACACCGCTGGTGATTCCACCCTGCATCACCAGGTCGCACTCGGTCGGGCGAGCCGGGATCCCCCCGGGATTGGTCATGACCGACACCTCGCTAAGCCGTTCGCACCAAGGCTAGTGATCTTGCGCGTCGGACAGAAGAGGGGCCGGCCGATGGGCTGGATACCGGCGCCGGCATCCAGCCACCCGTCCGCTACGGAAGATTGGCCACCAGTTCGGCGGCCGGGACCCGGGTGCCGGTGTAGAACGGGATCTCCACGCGCACGTGCCGACGGGCCTCGGTGTCGCGCAGGTGGCGCATCAGGTCCACGATCCGGTGCAGGTCGTCGGCCTCGAAGGCGAGGATCCACTCGTAGTCGCCCAGCGCGAACGCGGAGACCGTGTTGGCCCGGACATCGGTGTAGTCCCGGGCCTGCTTGCCGTGGTCGGCGAGCATGCGCCGACGGTCCTCGTCAGGCAGCAGGTACCACTCGTAGGAGCGCACGAAGGGGTACACGCAGAGGTAGTCCTTGGGCTCCTCGCCAGCCAGGAAAGCGGGGATGTGGCTCTTGTTGAACTCGGCCGGCCGGTGCAGCGCGACCTGGCTCCACACCGGCGTCGACGCCCGGCCGACGGCGGTGGTGCGGCGGAAGTTCGAGTAGGCGGCCTGCACCTGCTCGATCTCCTCGGCGTGCCACCAGATCATGTAGTCGGCGTCGGCGCGCAGGCCGGCGAGGTCGTACACGCCCCGCACCACCACGCCCTTGCTCTCCAGCGAGTCCAGGTACTCCTGGGCCTCGGCCGCCGCCGGCCCGCGGTCCTCGGCAAGCCGTCCGGGCTCGGCGCGGAACACCGACCACATGGTGTAGCGGATCGTGTCGTTCAACTCGTTGTAGTTCAAGCGGGCCATGAGCCCATGGTCCCACCGGCCCCGCGATGGCGGCCCAAGAGGTGGGCAGCGACACGGGCGGCGGCCGCCTGCGAGGTCGCGATGCACGCCGGCACGCCCACGCCGTGCAGGGTGGCGCCGGCCACGGCCAGGCCCGGCAGCTCGGCCACGGCGGTCTCGATCGCGTTGACCCGGTCCAGGTGCCCGACCCCGTACTGCGGCAGCCCGCCGCCCCACCGGGTGACCGCGGAGTCGATCGGCGCGGCGGTGACGCCGGTGAGCTCGGCCAGGTCGGCCCGGACGCCGCGGACCAGGTCCTCGTCGTCGACCTGGAGCGCGGCGGCCTCGCCGGCCTTGCCGACCGAGCCCCGGATGACCAGGGTGTCCTCGCCGTCCAGGTGCGCCCACTTGCGGCTGGAGTACGTGAACGCCTTGGCGGTGAACTTCGAGCCGTCGGCCCACTGGTCGTCGCCGGCGATGAGCACGCCGGAGTTCTGCGGCAGCGCCACGCCGGCCGGCAGCACGAGCGAGACGACGGCCATCGACGCCAGCTCGATGCCGCCGAACGCGGCCGCGGCCACCGGCGCGACGTCGGCCAGCAGCTTGGCGGCGGCCGGCGCCGGCACGGCCAGCACCACGCCGTCGACGTCGAGGGCATGGTCGCCGAACTCGACGGTCCAGCCGGCTTCGCGGCGGCGGAGCCGTTGGACCGGCCGCCCGAACTCGATGGTGGCGTCGGCGACCTTGGCCAGCCGGTCGGTCAGCGAGCCGAGGCCGTCCCGCAGCGTGCCGAACACCGGCGGCCGCTGGGCCCCCTGCGGCGGCGGCGCGGGCACCAGCGAGGCCGCGGCGGCGATCAGCGAACCCGCGCCGCGGTCCAGCGCCCCGGCCAGCGGGGCCATGGTGGCCCGCAGGCTCAGGCCGTCGGCGTGCCCGGCGTAGACGCCGCCGAGCAGCGGGTCGACCAGCCGGTTGGTGACCTCGGGGCCGAACCGCTCACGCAGCAGCTTGCCGACGGAGACGTCCTCGCCGTCCAGCCGGATCGGCGGCAGGGCCGGCTCGTGGGCCACCCGCGCCACCGCGCTGTCGGACAGCACGCCCCGCACCGCGTCGGCCGACGCCGGCACGCCCTGGAAGGTGTGCCCGGGCAGCGGGCTGATCCGCCCGCCGGCCCGCACGGTCGCCCGGGCCGAGGTGGGGTGCACCAGCTCCGCGCCCAGGCCGATCTCGTTGATCAGCTCGGTGGCCTCGCCACGCCGGGCCAGGAAGGCCTCCGCGCCGACGTCGTAGGACCGGCCGCCCAGCTCCACGGTGCGGAGCTTGCCGCCGACCCGGTCCGTCTGCTCGATGACGGTGATGGTGGCCAGCGGTCCGAGCAGCTTGCGCAGCCGGTAGGCGGCGGCGAGGCCGGACACGCCGCCCCCTACGACGGCGACATGGGGCTCGGTCATGACAGCGAATGCACCAGCTCGGTCACCCGGGTGACGACCTCGGGATCGGTCTCCGGCAGCACGCCGTGGCCGAGGTTGAAGATGTGCCCGCCGGCCGCCTTGCCCTCGGCGACGATCCGGCGCACCTCCTTCTCCAGCACCGGCCAGTCGGCGAACAGCAGCGCCGGGTCCAGGTTGCCCTGCACGACCGGGGCCGGTCCGGACGGCCGGGCGGCGGTCAGCCGTCGCACGGCCTCGTCCAGCGGGATCCGCCAGTCCACGCCGACCACGTCGGCCCCGGCGTCGCGCATGGCCACCAGCAGCTCGCCGGTGCCGACCCCGAAGTGGATCCGCGGCAGGCCGGCGTCGCGCAGGCTGTCGAACACCCGGGTGGAGTGCGGCAGCACGTATTCGCGGTAGTCGCGCTCGGACAGCGCGCCGGCCCACGAGTCGAACAGCTGCACGGCGTCCACGCCGGCGGCGACCTGCACCCGCAGGAATTCCTGGGTGATGCCGGCCAGCTTGCCCAGCAGCGCGTGCCACACGTCCGGCGCGCTGTGCATCAGCGCCTTGGTGCGCTCGTGGTTCTTGCTGGGCCCGCCCTCGATCATGTACGAGGCGAGCGTGAACGGCGCGCCGGCGAAGCCGATCAGCGGCGTGTCGCCCAGCGCGGAGGTCAGCAGCCTGATCGTCTCGGCGACCGTGGCGACCTGCTCGGCGGCCAGGTCGGGCAGCGCGTCCACATCGGCCTTGGTGCGCACCGGGCTGGCCACCACCGGGCCGACACCGCCGACGATCTCCACGCCGACACCCGCCGCGTACAGCGGGACGACGATGTCGCTGAACAGGATGGCCGCGTCCACGCCGTGCCGGCGCACCGGCTGCATAGTGATCTCGCAGGCCAGGTCGGGGGTCAGGCACGACTCGAGCATCGCGATGCCCTCGCGCGCCTTGCGGTACTCCGGCAGCGAGCGGCCAGCCTGCCGCATGAACCAGACAGGGGTCCGCGACGGCATGCCGCCCCGGGCCGCGACCAGCAGGGGAGCGTCTGAGAGGTCGCGGCGGACCGGGACCGGAGCAGTGTTCGTCATGGCCGTTCCATGGTGCCACGCGGCCGGATTCGTTCGTCACGGAGTCATCCCGGGCATACGGAATCCGTCGTGTCGTGCGGGACTTCGGCGCGCTATTGCCCGTAAGGTCACCGGATGTGACCGGGATGTCGGAGGAGCCAGCGCTGTTCCGGCAGGCAGTGGAAGCGCTCAGGTCGGTGCGTCCTCGACCGGAGGTCGAACTGGCCGAGGTCCGTGCGCCACAGCGGTTGGCGCCGTGGGCGTTCGCCTTCAGCGCGGAAGCCAACGGGCCTGCCGACGAGATCGCCACGGGGCGGTTGGTGCTGCTGCACGACCCAGACGGCGAGGACGCCTGGGGCGGCGTGCTGCGGGTGGTCGCCTTCATCCGGGCGGAGCTGGACGCCGAGCTGGCGGTGGATCCATTACTGCCGGCGGTGGCCTGGTCGTGGCTGACCGACGCGCTGGAGGGCTCGTCGGCCAAGTGGACGGCGCTGGGCGGCACCGTCACCCAGAACTCGTCGGCCCGCTTCGGCGACATCTCCGGCCCGGCCCGCACCGACGACCTGGAGCTGCGCGCGTCGTGGACGGCCACGGACGCGGAGCTGACCGCGCACGGCGAGGCGTTCTGCGAGCTGATGTCCAGCACGGTCGGCCTACCCCCGGTCGGGGTC
>Ga0307511_10001320_pt1 | contig 26328 bp, 17 predicted proteins | sample 13_EM_MG_FD_200266 | JGI IMG/M metagenome (GOLD analysis project Ga0307511, IMG submission 200266) | Populus trichocarpa ectomycorrhiza microbial communities from riparian zone in the Pacific Northwest, United States - 13_EM | ecosystem: Host-associated > Plants > Roots > Unclassified | place...
AAGAGTATACCATAACGCTAAGGAAATTGCCGAAGACTAGCTAAGGAATATAAAATATATAAGATTAATTTTTTTTGGACAATGTATTTTCGACTAATGAAGACTATATTAACAAACAAAATTTAATTTGAAGAGGAAAATTCAAAATTGAATATCTAAGGACTTAATTAGATTTGTTCAAGGTTTATTTGAATTTATTGAAGGCTTAGAAAATTTGATTTTTAAAAGTCTATTTACACTTTAAATTGAAGAAATTAAAGTTTGGGGGTTGAATTGCAATTTTTAGGAGTTAATTTGGTCAAATCAGGGGCATAATTTCATAAATATTGAAGTTTGATGGGCAAATAGGGACTTGATTAAAGAAATCCATAACCAAGGATCAAACTAAAAAAGGTGTGTGAATATAGTTGCTGAAATTGACCAAATTAAGAGGGTCAAATTGAATAAATTGAAAGTTTGTTGGTCAATTGAGAGCCAAAGTGCATAAATTCAGAACCAAGGATCAAAATAAAAAAGGCGGCTAACATAAAAGCTTATATCTGCGTTTAGCGGGGGTTAAATTGCATGCAATTAAAAAGTTTTTTGTGTCAATTAAAGGTGCATGTGCCACAATTAGAAGAAAATTGACTAAATTGTAACTTTTCTAAATTTCAAATTAAAAACCCTAATTTCTATGGTTTTTTAACCTAGACGATGCGTCATTTAGCCTTTATTTGTTTTCTTCCATGGTAGTTCACAATGATCAAGTTAACACCTTTCAAGAGCTCGTTCTGGAGTTCTAGACCTCTAAGTGACATGATGCTTTTTTTTTTTTTGCAAATAGAAGAGGAACATCCCTCCACAACTCTATTTCCATGAAATTAGATGTTTACATCCCAATGTTTTCATGGAAGTCCTTAACATCTTGTCTCTGGTCAACCATTACTCAATTTTCAAATTTTGGGTTGATCAAGTTGGTACCTTTAAATGAATAAATGTGGAGTTATAGACCTCTAAATTGAATAAAAATAAATCCAAATGAAAGGTGTGCACCCTGTTTACTAGATTTAGGTGGTCTCAGGCGACTATGACTTTATAATTGCTCTGATGAAGCTTTAAAAATGGGTAACTCAGTCAGCCCAGACAATACAACTATCTTGCAAAAAATGATTTGGTTTCTTTGTGTTTACATACAAAAGCTTCTCAATGGGTCTTTATTAAGGGTTCATAACACTCTTCTCAAGATCAAGAGGTCAAAATGAATTCAAGACTTCCCAAATACCTATAAATACCCCTCTTCAAGCATGCTTAAGGGCTGTAACAGAAAAAAAGGGAAAGAAAAAAAGAAAAGAATAAGAAAAGATAAGGAAAAAAAAGTAATAATAGCAAGAAATACAAGGTTAGAGGTCCAAAAGAAAAAAAGTCAAGTTTTCTTAAGTTTTGTAAGCTTGTGAGAGGAAATTTTTTCCAAAAGAAAGCAAAGAGAGAATAGTTGTTCTAGGTATACATTGTAAACCAAAAAGTAGGTCTTTTATGGCATGCTTTTATTGTTTTTGTTATTTTTTTTTGTTTATGTTTATGTTTATAAGCATAAAAGAGGTTTAAATTGTCATCTCCCATAACTGTATGGTGAATTTGCTTAACATCCAACCCTAATTGTACAAGCCAGTCATTAACTTGTACCACATCCTGTTGGATATCAAAGAGCAACTTGTCAACTTCTCCAGCTTTTTGATCCCACCTTAATGTAAAACTATCAAACTTGTTGGTTAAAAAATTGTTGAAGCAACAGGTTGGTTGAGGGTGACTCTAGTTTAGAAGAGGTGGACTCGTTATCAAAAGGTCTTTTCTTGCTAACCACAGCTTCAGATTTCACAAAAATTACAACATAAATTTTGCCAAACATTTTCACTATGGGTTCAACATCTCTAAAGAGAACCTTAGCTAGAATAACTACTCTAGTGATCAGACACCTAAAAATCAAACTTGATTCCTTGTTAGATAAAACTTTTTGAATCACATTTATAAAATGTGTAGCAAGATCAATGGGTACATTAGTTGCAATGGCATACATAAATTGTTCCTTTTCAATAGTTAGTTTTGTGTGTCTAGCAATTAGTCATAAGTTAGTCATGACAATTTTTGCTAATAGTCTATAAGGTGCCACCATTGATTTCATAGGTAACCTCTGTGAATTGGTTATTCATTTAGGTCTATTAATTCTCATAAACAAATCACTCATTTGAGTTTTGGATGATGTCCCAATTCCTTTGAAAGGAAGACCCAAATTATTGACATTACGCATGCCATACAAATCTTTAATAACAGAGGGGGCAAGGTAAGGGGTTGACCCCTTACTTAGAAAGTGATTGACTTTTCATCTAAGGTCCTATTTGTTTCATCAAAAGTGGTTTCCTAGAAACCATTTTCCAAACTTTCTTGCATTTATTTGTCATTAGAAAAGTTGGTAAATGAAAAACACTTTCTAATCAAAAGAAAATTTGGCTTGGTTTTCAGGAAAGTATTTTCCTTTTATTTTCGATGGAAAACACTTTCCAAAAGTTATGAAAAATTTAAAAATATCATGTTTGTTACTGATTATCTCAAATTTGATCTTCAAACTTTTGATTGTTATATATTTTATTTTGAATCTGTTTTTTTCAATTTCATCCCTTATAATTTGATCTAATTTGATTTTTATATCAACTTTGGTCCTTATTTTTATGATTGTTATTTTTCTTTCTCTTATCATTTTCTTAATTGAAATTTTTTATCTATCAGATTTGGTCCTCATTCTTTTGATTGTTATTTATTTTAATTTCATCATCTTTCAAATTTTTTATTTGTTAGATTTGATCTCTGTTATTTTGATTGTTATTTATTTTATTTGAGATAATTTATGAAATTAGATTTTTTTTTCAATTTCATTCTCATTTAACATTTTAATTTGTAATATTTGTTTCTTGTTATTTTAATAAACTTGAAAGTGTTTTTCAAATTATTTTTCATGATACTATCAAACATCGAAAAATAATTCACTTTCTAGGAATCCATTTTCCAAAGAAACCCCTTTCTAAAAGGAAACTACTTTCCAATAAATAAAATTCTCTCATAATTTCCATATAAGGACCAGATGCCCCTTCAATTAGCTTTTCCCATTTTCTTTTTCTAAAAATTTCTTTAATGAAAGCAAGGGCAGTATTAGATAAATGAATTATAGATACCTCACGTTCTCTCAACACATTCTTCCTTGAGAAATTGGTCCTGTATGCCTTTCTACCTCTAGTGAGGTGAAACGCTCCATCTTGGCAGAATGTTGTTCAGGTTTTAATAAACTGGCTACACCTTTGCTTTTCTCATTAGTCTTGTGAATTTGGGAAGGCTGAATAAAGGTTTTCTCAAAAGATAAGGTCTCCTGCTCTTGTTCATCCGAGGAGCTCAAAAAAGGTGGTGTAAGTTTCTTTTATGCTTTCATCTTATATCGACCTTGTATAAATTAACACAACATTCATCAATAATGTTTCCAAGAAATTTCAAGATTCATGCTTTTCAACCTCACATAAGATCCAACAACATGTTCTATTGTTAGATCAACAAACAATCATCTTACCATTTGTCTTGAACGATGTAGAATGCAAGATTGAAGAGAAGATTTTGAATAAATGTTGAAGAGGTTCTCGGGGATATCAAAATAGAAAAGAGATGAAAGGTTTTGTCTTGGAAATGGGCAAAACAAGGACTTTAAGTCAATAAAACAATAAAGAGAATTGATTTGACTGAAGTTTGTGGTGAAAACAATATAATAATGCAATATCTGACAAAGGCTTTGTCATATCAAATCACGTTTCTTTTCTTTTTATTAATAAGTCCAATTGACTTTTCCCTATTAAAACATGTTTTTTGATTGTTTAAAGACCTTTGTTGAAACAAAAAAACCTTATTTGAACCACTGATTATTATTTTTTTCAAAAAAATAGCCACGTCATTCAAAGTTATAAACGTTAATAAGGCAAGCCAACTTTTAGCCTAAAAACACTCACAATTGACAATTTTGAAAAGAGATACTTATCTCAATGGTTAATTTTCATTCATGAAAGCATATCCCTTTATTTGACCAAATAGAGACATGAGTATGTGAGTGAGATAAACATACCATTCTAAATTTTTTTAGAAAAAACAAATTCTTTGATCATCTTCATACATTGATAAAATATGATTAGCAGGATGTTAGCAATATACCTTAAAAGTCACTTTATGTTAGGACCTAGATACATAAACATTTATTATTCCCAACATAAAATTTCATTAACTCAAATAAGAAAAGACGTGTGAATATAAGGGCTGAAATTGACCAAATCAGGGAGCTAAAGTGAAAAAATTGAAAGTTTGTTGGTTAATTGAGGGTTAAAATACACAAATTCAGAATAAAAGACCAAAATAAAAAAGGTGGCTAATTTAAAGGTTGATATTTGAGTTTGACGAGGGTTAAATTACATGCAATTAAAAAAAGCTTTTATGTCGATTAAGGATGCATGTGCCACAATTGGAAGAACAAGGACTAAATTGAAACTTTGCCAACTTCTAAATTAAAAACCTTAATTTCTAGGGTTTTAATGCATAGGTCCACTTTGCTTTCAACTAATCTTTTACTTTTCTTTAGTTCCTGAAGTAAAAGCTTTATTAAGCTTTTTTTCCTTCATGGTTGCAAGGTATTCCTTGTAATTCCTCTTTTAATGTCTTTTCTTGCCACAATGATGTCAAGTGCCCTTATCTTTCTTGATGCCCCTAGTAGGTTTGTTTGCTTTAGAGACAACACCCTTATTATTCTTATCCTTCTTCATAGACATTATAGAAGACTAAACTAGAAGAACTAGACCTTTTTCCTTCTTAAGAGCCCCTTCAGCAGTCTTAAACATATTAAATAATTCTAGCACTGTACTATCCAACTTGTTCATATGATAGTTTATAATGAATTGCAAAAATATTTGGGGTAATGACAAAACCCAATTAGCCCAATTTCTCAATATAGCCAATCATTTTCAAAACATGGGTGTTCACTGAGGAACCTTTTGTCATCTTACAGCAGAATAACATCTTACAATAGAATAATTCCTTAGAGTACTCATATCTCTTAGTCTTATTTGTCCATTCAAATAATTCTTTGAGATGCATAATCATAGCATGGGCATCCATATTCTCACGTTGCCTTTGAAGTTCAGGGGACATACTAGCTAACATTACATATGCAGCCTGTTCATCGTCATCAACATGACTCTGATATTCATTCTTAACTTCTTCTTCAGCATCCTTAGCAGGGGCATTTGGAACTAGATTTTCAAGAACATATAACTTCTTTTCTTGCTTTAGAAAAATTCTCACATTTTGGTGTCCATCCAAGAAATTTGGTTAAGTTAATTTGTTAGCATCAAATATGTTTCGTAGGGATATGTTACTACTTATTTTGATCTATCCATCTATTTATATAAAGATAGAGAGTATTAGTTTCATGCATATATATTTAAATTCTAAATTTAGATAAGGTTTTTAATACTAACTTGATCTCCTACTATTTTCTTGCAAATTAATAACGGTCCCTATTAATTCATGAAATCTCACTTAGATTTTTTTAGTGGCCTAGGATCCTATTTAATTTTTCTGACATTGAGTGACTCAATAAATCAAAATAAATTAAATCAGATAGATAACATAGTTTATCAATCACATCCTTTTGTGATTCCTAGATCAGTTAGGTGTGTTAAGTGGAACCTAATTTTACAATATTAAACATATTTGATTAATGGTAACCTTGAGTGACTTAACAAATTATCCATGAATAAAACTCTGGTTTTATGCATATAAAATTGGAATGCAGCTTTTCATGTTCTTAATATGTTCTTGATATTTTAATGAGGAATTTATTATCAATTAATTAGGTCTCATACATAACATGACATAACAAATATACATTTTATACATAACAATTTATATATAAACATACATCCCTAGCACGCCATTCTAATTGGATAATTATGGACATATCTAAGCTAATTCTCTCAAGCCATTAAAGGAAATTAGGTGGTCAAAACCTAGGTATCTGCTGTAAATCTTCATAAGTCCTTTACGAGCACCATAGTTATATCTTCATGGCTCTTTGTCTTGCATTACAAAATAATTTCTCTATCTAAATTTCAACATTTCTAAATTAAATAACCTTTATATAATTAATTAAGAAACCTCGAGTTACATTCGAGGGGAATTAGATGAGAAAAGAATACAAAATATTTATTATTTAAAAAATATAAAAATATGTTTTTATTTTTATGCATATGGCCAAATTCTATAAACGTTTCATGCATATTTTATAAAAAAATAAAAATTACATCTTTATCATACTTTGAAAAATACAAAAAATCAGTCAATGAGTATCATTACCAGTTTATACTTATACATTAGGATTTGACTAATTTTTTTTAAAAAAACCAAAAAAATTAAAAATTTTAATTAATATTCGGGGTATGAATTTTACAATGTAATGTATATTCCCGGTATTAAATTAAATGAATTAAAAATAATAAAATGTTAGGAATTAACTATAGAATTTAATATTTGAGGGTATAAAATTACACTTTAAAGTATATCCTTGGGTATTAAAGATACAAAATAGAAATAAAAACATCATTAAAATTTAGACTTTAGAATGATTATGTTTTAGCCTGATAAGATAGGGACCCCTTTTACTAAGGGGGGAGCTTTCTTGAACTTTAGATGGGCCAACAAATGAAAAAATAACTTAGAAAAACAATCAATCAATAATGCAACTTAATATAGTTAGAGTGCATTGGGGGGTTTTGTGTCTTTTCCATGCACAACTTGTTCCTTTACCCAGACTCTTGCAGATCAGTAGGTTTCGTAGTGACTAGATGGTGACTCTAAACATTTCAAAATCATAAATTTATAATTAATCCAAACACATTCGAAACCCTTATTTAATGTCGTGCATGCTAAGATAGGATGACGACTCCACTGGGGATATCTCTGGTTGGAGTAAGCTTTGTTAATTGTTTTCTTATTTTGTCCTGTTTATTTATTGGTCTAGTTATTTAATCTAGCATGCATTTCTTTACATGCTATTCATACATATGTAAATTGAATATGGATTCATGTCTTCATGCATTTTAATTCTGAGAGTATAAAACCCAATTCTAGCTTAGTTGGGGGATTATCGGTATACCTTATGACTTTCAGTCTGGATTCAAATTCGTGAAATATCCAACTATGAATTAAGTTATCACTTGGTAATGATGATCATACTATGTCTTAACCATTACTTGTAAACCTCTAGAACCTGCCCTTAAGATGCTTAACTCCTTAATAATTCATTTTTGCATTAAGGAAACTTGATCAAAATCCTAAAATCTGCAGGATTGTTTTGAGCCAATACCATGACTTCCATAATTTTTTCTGAATATGAGCAAAACTTTGAGATGATACAATTAGTTTAGGGGAATTGCATAAGAACCAAGACAGGTGAATTGCCGCACATAACTAAAGTACATCATTCTATAAATAATATGGAGAAACTAGTGTCAATTCTGGGTTATGTAGGTGAGACTTTTTTTTAAAAAAGAAGTATGAAAGGATCGCTCATCTAATGAAGATTATAGTACAAGTTTCAGCAGTTAAAGCCCTGTTGCATTTCTAGGACCTAAATTACTTATGTTTTACCTTCGAAGAGATTGACACGCCCTTTACTATTGAGGAATATGTTTACATTTTGAATTTCCTAAACAACCTTGATAAAGTTTATTTCAGAAAAAGAATTGGAGACACAACTACTGAAGTAACTAAATTGCTACACTTAGACAAAATTAGCCAATATAGAACAATTAATGGAAGTTTTAAATGGAAGCTTATTAAAGCTAAGCTGAAGATAAAAAAAAAACAAAGATAAGGGAAAGTTAGGAGATGAAAGATACCAAGCAATTGCCTTTTTCATATTTGGGTTAGTGTTGTTTCCATCAGAAGTTGTTAAGATTATCAATGTTAAAGCTGTTAATGCTTTTATTGAATATGAGCAAACGAGGAGCAACCCTACTACAACTATTTTAGCTTAGACTTTCCTGTCACTAAACCATTGTAGGATACATAGAAGGGGTGCAATGCGATGTTGTATTTCTATGCTATTTATATGGGTGGTAAGCCATTTGACAACTCCGAGAGAGGTTTCAATAATTTCTAGTGGTTTAACATAAGGCCTTTAACTTGCTATGAATGAAGAATGAAGTAGCTTGGATGAAAAAACATGGGTAGAGAAATATCAGACTATTCCTCATAGTAATTTCAGATGGAAAGCCTATTGGGTTGGAAACTCCTCTTATGTCATAAGTTGTGGAGAAAAAGCATAGGTCTCGCTGATTGGACTATTTGGTTATATTAGTTATTCATATTTATTAGTTTCTAAGTAGTTTGGGGAATTCATCATGTATCAAGAACCTAAAATTTAGCTGAATACACTAGGTTGTTTAAGGATCTTGATTCTCTAGCCAAATTAGAAGTTATCAAACAAGACTGGAGACAACTTGCACTAGTTCAAATAGGTGAAAAAAAGGTCAAATTCTCAGTTAGTCCTAATTATTCAATTTGGATAAACGATGGGTTATCTAGTGTATTTGATAACTTTGAAGCACAAAGCCCAAAAATAGTTAATGAAGTTCGACCATTTGTCTCTGGAGAACCCAACACTACCAGAAATTCGCTTAACACCAATAGAATTACTGACAGAATAATTATGTTGGTAAATTGCGGAGATAATTACCGACGAACATTATTATGTCCGTAATTCAGTCGGTATATACCGACGGAATACTGCCGTCGGTATATACTGACTGAATTACATACAAAATATTCAGAATTAAAAAAAAAAATGGTTTGCTGACGTGGAAGTTTTTGCCGGTGATTTTACCGATGAAATCACTGAGGGATTCAAATTGAGATCTCTATACAGTGATGTGACCAATTCACCGTCAAAATTACCAACAGAATCACCAAGGGATTCAAACCGGATCTTCGTACAGTGACATGACTAATTCACTGTTAGAATTGCCGATGGAATCACCGATAGAATTATTGTGGATTTTAGGTGATTCCCTCGAAAAAAGTTAATATATCACCACTCTGCTGACCCTCTCCTCCCCTATTTCTCCTTCTTCCTCCCCATCCCAACTCTCCCCTCCCAAACTGCAAACAACCACCCCCCAAACAAATACCCCTCTTCTCAACACAAGTCATACTTCTTTAAGTTTTGTGGTCACAACATCCGTGTTCTGATTTATTGTGGATTTTATTTTTTATTTTAAGTAAATCTATCTTTTTTTATTTTAACATTTAAATGTTAATTTTATTATTTTTTTAGTATATGTATTTTGTTAGTGTATGTACATGTTTATTGTTATTTCTCAAACAAACTTGTAGTATGAATGTATAATTTTGTATTTGTTATGGTTTGTTTTAGATTTTATAAAATTATATTTGTTTGTAAATTGTTGAAACTTTGTTGAATTACCGAATTACATGTGTTGTGGTAAAATAATTAATAGCTTGCTTAATGAGTCCATTTTAATTTTTATCAATGCTATTGCGGAGTTGTAATTTCCGTAAATTTATATGTATAAATTTGTATGGACGTTGATAATTGATAATGAATATTTATGAGAAGTTGTAATTAGCTTGTTGGATAATCTCGAGGTAAACCAATATTTTTGCAAATTTATTAACTTAACATAGTTAATTAATACATGTTGTCATCGTAATTTTATAAAGGTTCGATAGAAGTCATGAATGATCATTGATGGATGTATCGAGATTCACCCCAAGGATTTTGAAGGATGGATTATTGTAACGGGGTTCAGGGTTTTATTAGTTTCGTAACATCTATTCCTATAAATTTTACTGGAGGCGGTATTATGTGTCCACGCAGGAAGTGTGAAAATAAAAAGTATCTGCATCCAGATGTTGTAATGAAGCATCTTCTACACAAATGGTTCATGGAGAATTACCTGTGTTGGTATGCACACAGATAAGTATTTGTTCGTAATAAGAGCATGAGAGAAAGCGTGGTTGGGTCAACTTCTAGTGCTAGCAACGTGTAGGGAGTTGCAAATGACAACAGTAATCCTTATAGGAATATGGTTATGGATGCAATGAGAATGAATCAAAGGAAATTTCAGTCAATGTCCAATTGTAGAAGAAGAACCTAATGCAGATGCAATTAGGTTTTTTGATCTGTTGAAAGATTCTGACGAACCATTAAGGGATGGCTGCACGAACCACATTAAATTATCGGTCGTAGCACAGGTGTTCACCATCAAGTCAGATCACTAGTTGAGTGAGGCCGGTTATGACAAAATTATCGAATGAGCGAGAAGCATTTTACTTGAAAGGAACAAGCTGAAAGAGAACTTTTATGCTGCAAAGTCCATGATGAAACCCCTCGGTTTAGAATACCAGAAAATTGACATGTGCCCTAACTTCTGCTTGTTATACTACCTTGAAAATGCTGAGCTGATCGAGTGCATGTTATGTGGGCATTCTCGTTACAAACTCAGAACTAGCAGGGGAAAGACTCTCGTGGCATATAAAAACTTAAATACTTTCCAATCACACCTAGACTGTAGAGGTTATTCATGTCACCAAGGACTGCTGAGCACATGACAAGGCACCAATCACATGATATGATTGATGGAGTGATGGTGCATCCTTCTAACGGTGAAACATGGAAACACTTTAACAGTGTGCATCCTCACTTTTCAGCTGAATCAAGAAACGTGCATCTTGGGTTATGTATAGACGGATTCAACCCATTCGGGTCATTTGCTGCTCTCCTTATTCTTATTGGCCGGTTATACTTATGTTTATAACTTGCCACCTAGTTCATGTTTTTATCTACTGTCATACCCGGTCTGAGTAACCCAGGCCGGAATATAGATGTTTGTCTTCGACCATTGATTGATGAGTTGACGCAGTTGTGGTCCTCCAGAGCTTTGACTTATGATATATCGATGAAACACAATTTTGTTATGAGGGCGGCTTTGATGTGGACTATCAATGATTTTCCAGCTTATGGAATGGTTTCTGGTTGGAGCACGCATGGAAAACTAACATGTCCACACTACATGGAAAACAACAAGGCATTCATGCTAACAAACAGAGGTAAAGCTTCTTTTTTTACTGTCACCATCGTTTCTTACTACAGAATCACAAGTATAGAAAGAACAGAAAGGATTTCTTTGTTGATAGAATTGAAAAGGATGTTGCACCCCCGCGTCTTTCTGGTGAAGAATTGCATGATGTTGTATCAAAGTACGGTGACATTGTGTTTGGTCTCCAATCAGGTAAGCAGAAGTTTCCTGGTTTTGGTTTGACCCACAATTGGGTAAAGCAAAGTATCTTTTGGGAGCTTCCTTATTGGAAGACCAATCCCCTCCGCCATAACCTTGACGTCATGCACATAGAAAAGAACGTGTTTGAGAACATTTTCAACACCGTCATGGATGTGAAGAGGAAGACAAAGGACAACATCAAGGATAGATTGGATATAGCTTTGTTCTGTAATCGTACAAATATGGAGTTGGTTTGTGATAGGTCACGGGTCGCAAAACCAAGAGCAAGCTTCATGTTAGAGAAAAATGCACAACTACTAGTCTGCAAATAGCTTAAGAGTCCGCGTTTTCCTGATGGACATGCCTCAAACATATCAAGGTTGGTTAATACGGAGGAATGCAAATTGTATGAAATGAAGAGTCATGAATGTCATATGTTTATTCAAACACTTATTCCATTAGCTTACTTGAAATGATATTTCCTCTATCATTTTTTGACTCAATGAAGCATCTGCCCATACATTTACCGTTTGAGGTAAAAGTTGAAGGACCGGTTCAGTATAGATGCATGTACCCATTTAAAAAGTTAGATATTATAGTTGCAATGTAATTCATATATAAAAGTATTGCTTTTTTTAATTGAAATTTTTTGATTAATTGAATGCAGGTACTTGTTCAATCTCAAGAAATAGGTTAAGAACAAGGCGCATGTTAAGGCTTCAATATGTGAGACCTATATTGTTAAGGAGATCTCAATATTTATCTCGTACTATTTCGAACCTCATTTAAGAACGAGAATCAATCACATTACACGACATGATGATGGTGGTGAAGTGCCTTCCAGTGAAAACTTGTCAATATTCTCGAATCCTGGATGACCCACGCCTAAAAATGTCATAAGGGGAAGATATTTGTCGGAAATAGAGTTTAGACAAGCACACAATTATGTTCTATTTAACTGTGATAAGCTGAGACCTTTTATTCAGTAAGTATATATACTACTAATTGAACACTTTGTTAAGAACATACTATTTATATATTGTAATATCATAAACTCATATAATTTGGAACAACCTTGCAGACAACATCGACAATATTTACTGTCCAATAACTCATAGCTGACCGAATCCCAAATCTTTCAATTACAAGATGAACAATTTGCCACATGGTTCATAATACATGTAAGTACTACCACAAACTCATTCTCTTGTAAAGTTATTGTATGTCATTACAAAATTCTTGTTTACTGTTTATTGCTGTATATTACATACAAGGTTTATCAAATGAGAATGAATGCTACTAAGTCATTGTCTTCACTAAGCCTGGACCCTGAAAGAAAAGTTAAGTGCTACAACGAGTATTTTGTCATTGGATATGTGTTCCATATAGAAGAATACGGGCATGGAAGAAAGACATATAACAACGGTGTTTGTGTTAAGGAATCGACTAGTAGTGAGTTAGAAGTTGACTACTATGGTAGATTAAAAGAGGTCGTCGAACTTCAATATCATAGCGAGTACATTAGAGTGTTTTTATTCAAATGTTATTATTATGACACCACTAACAGAGGAATCGGAGTAGATCATCACTATGGTTTGGTTGGAATCAACTCAAAAGCTAGACTCTGCAACGTAAACGATGTCTTTGTTTTCGCAAAGCAATATCAACAAGTTTATTACACAAAAACCCCTTCCTTTAGAAAGGATCGATCAAGAGTTGATTGGTTATCCATTTTAAAAACAAAACCCAGAGGTCGTGTCAAGGTTGTTTAGAATGAGAATGAAGACACAAGTGTGCAAGATGAAGTCTTTCAAGTTAATGAGTTGATTGAACCATATCGAGTTGCTCCTTCGATTGACTGAGAAGAAAATTCAAATTTTCATGTTTTCGATGATAGTATTGTTGATGTTGATGTAAAGGAGTTGAACGTTGTTTCGAGTTCTAGTGGACAAGCAAATATCAATGAAGATGATGATGGTGATATCCATATTGAAGATTGCGATTAAGCTGATGACTATTCAATTGATGATTGAGAAGAAGAAAATTTTGACTTACTATCAGAATGAAGCAATGTGTAAAGCATTTTTTTTTCATGTAATATATATTATGGATGATATTTTGTAACACGAAATATTTATTTTATTAGTGTTAACTGTTGTTATTTTTTTGTGCGATGGACAGTTTGTAATTTAAGTGTTTGCAGGAAGGTAAATAGGCAATACAAACATAATCTTACATGCACAGAGCACGATCACCAACTTCCGTACCGACGGATTACACATCCGTCAGCATTTAACAGAGAGTTGAAAATATTTACTGGAAATGTCACAATCATCGACGTCTATACCGACGGATTACACGTCTGTCAGCATTTCACAGAGAGCTTCACTAGAAATGCCACAATCACCGACGACTTTGCAGACAAATATACTCCGTCGGCATTTCACAGAGAGCTTCACTAGAAATGCCACAATCACTGATGACTTTGCAAATGGATACCGTCCGTCGGCATTTCACAGAAAGTGGTGGAAATGTCACAACAACTAACGACTTTGCAGACGGATTACAATTCATCAGCATTTATCGGCAGTTCACAATTATTGACAAATTCACCGATGGACGGTGCGAATTCTAAAGGGCAGGTATTAAATGCATCTCTGACCACGTGCCGTTGTAGATGGAATTACCAACGGACTATGAATAATATGGAGGGTGATTAAAAATTCTGTTGTGAAATTCAAAATTTATTGACGGATTTTCGACATATCACCAATGGAATAATTAAAAATAATACTATTTAAATTGGTTGTTGGCAATGTCGTCAGTAAAACTGTGCGATAAATCCCAACGACCGTCCCTTCAGTTCATTTCTTCATCTTCTTCGTTTTACAGCTTCATTTTCGTTTTTTTTCCTCTCATTTGCTTCAAATGTCTTGTTTTCTGCTTGTAATCTTTCGTTATATCTTCAACAAATTAAAAGGTATGTATTTCCTTTACTTCATTTGCTTTAAGATTTTATTTTTTTATTTGTTCTTTGTTTTAGCTATTGTTATTTTTGTTATGTTTTTTTTTGTTTTGGTGTATTTTTATAAAGTAGATAAAGTCTTGAAATAAACACATTATTAAGGTAAACATTTTTCATTCCTAAAGTTTATAGTTTTTTTTTAATTTGTTCAATATATTTTATTGTTTGTATTGTCATAATAATTGAACAGTTTGTTGAATTTTAATTGTTATTGTTGAATTTACTTTGTAATTAGTAATTTAATGTATAGGAATAAATTTAATTATTTTATCTCAATTTTACTCTATTATTGCATGATATGTGTTTAAGTATTTCCATTAATTTTAACTGTTATTGTTGAATTTACCTTATAATTAGTAATTGAATATATATGAATAAATTTGATTATTTTATCTCAATTTTACTCTATTATTGCATGATATGTGTTTAATTATTTCCATTAATTTTAATTGTTATTTGTATAGATATTAGGTTATATACAAGATTTTTGAATGGGGTCAATTGGTTGTGGCTATTGTCAATATTTGCAGGTTTGAAAACTTTGGGTAGTCTCCAGTGTAGGGGAGGCGCTGTTGAATTTTTTTTTAACAATCAAATTTAATTATGTAATTATTCGTATAAAATTGTAAAGATACGTAGAACGAAATCAACAGCTCGTCGAAATCAACAGCTCGTCGCTCAAATTTAATGAGGATGACATGTCCTTAGGTGCCAATCAAGAAGAGGCACCTGCACCGTCTACCGATGCTGCCTCTTCTAGCACGGTTTAATAGAGTAGAGACAGTATGCCTTCACAGCGGAATCAATTCACCCGCAAGTACGAGGCACAGTGGAAGGACGACCTTTCAATGTAAGTTTGTTTCGGTTTTAGTTTTTTTAAAAAAAATTATAACATAACTTATGAAAAAGTAATCAATATTCATTAATTTAATTTATTTTCAGGTTTACAAACATTGAGGCTGCCCGAGTAATATCATCGGTGTTTAAATCGTCGATAGATATTCCATTATTTCAATGGAGTCAGGTATCCAGAGATCCTGAATGGATACCGAATATCGATGCATGGTTTCACAAATTTGAGGTTGGTGTTAATTTTTAATTTCCAGCTTATTTTTAATAGATCATTCATATAATTGTAAATAAATTATTATTATTATTTTAAATAAATTACTTATACACAACACAAATTCGACTGGGACAACGCGTATGATAATGTTGTGAGGAGGGTGTGGGAAAATCACGCGGCAACTAGGTAACATTGAAAACAATATGAGATATATATTTTTAAAAAATTTATGTTTTAAAATCTAGTTTGTCACTATGGAAGTAGGTTGCGTGATTTTTGGTATGAAGCACAAAAAAAGGCAAAAACAAACGCGAGAGATAAAGGTCTCCATGGCTGTAATGACGTGGTGGTTTGGAGGGATTTCAAACCGCTACACATCTCGGAAGATATTTGGCTGCAATATATTGAGCACGTGACATTTGAGTGGTTCACACGACGTTCACAGTCCAGTGCTTGCAACTAGAACCGACAAATTCATGGTTCGCTGACAACGCACACCAGTGACTTCGTTCTGTTTGCTACACATACGAAATGAATGGTGAAATTAATTTAAATGAAATATATCGGTAAATAATTTGTTGTTACTTAATTAATTTTTTTTTCTTACAGGTTACGTCTCTTGGACGTGAGCTGAGCCCAATGGAGATGTTTATAGAGACGCACGTGCGGAGTCAAGACCGCCAAAAGGGGGTGCAACAGTTCATTGACAACCACACTCAACACTTTGTGGTATGTTCGTTCAACAATTTTATTTTGTAAGTTATTATTTTTATTGAATTGAATATGATGATTTCTTTTTTCATTTTCAGGAGACCTATAATAGCCGGTTCAGAGAGAGATATGGGGACGATACTTCGACCCATCCAGATTTCGATTCAGATTTGTGGATGGTGGTAGGATCGTCTAGTGGACCCGATAAAAATCGGGTGTACGGGCTCTCAAACACTACGATCGAGAATTTGCGGGCGGCCCGTAGTATCTCAACCGTTGGGAGCTCCCAATTAGTATCAAGCACTCAATCTAAGGAGTTTGTGGCCTTGTAGGAACACACGACTCATCTCACCGAAAAATACAAGCAACTATCGGTGAATTACGAACAAAACACGGCTCACACGGCTCATCTTACCGAGAACTCTCAGCAAATTATGAACAACTTCGCCAAATGGTCATGAAGTTGACATCATAGAGTGGTGATACATGTGCGCCCCTTTTTTGGCTGTATGGTTCCGGGAACAACCAGCCTCCTCCTACTTCTCCAGCTCCGCCATTGTGCTAATTTAATATTTTTTTGGAAACACATTCAATTTGTAATGAATATTATTTAACTTTATTTTTTTTTATTTTTTATGTTTAATAAAATTTTATTTGCGTAATTGAGTTTTTTATACTATAACTTTATATAATTTTATATTATTTATTCTAAATAATTTTTTTAAAAACAAAATTAAAAATACACACCGACGGATTTACAGACAGAATATATCCGTCGGTATTTTATAGAGAGCTGAAAATGCCACACTCACCGATTAATTTACAGACGGATACCGTCCGTCGACATTTCACAGAGAGTGGTGGAAATGCCATACTCACCGACGACTATGCAGATGGAACAAGTCCGTTGGCATTTTACTGAGAGCTGAAAAATATTTACTGGATATGCCACTATCATCGATGGAATAAATTCGTCGGTATATTTCCATTAGGAACTTTTTTTTTGCACGTATTTTCCGTCTGTAAAACCATTGACAATATTTTTTTTACCGATAGAGTTAGCGACGGAATGTGGTATTACCGACGAAAGGGATGCCGATAGACACTTTCTGTTGGTGATTTAGTCGGTAAAAAATTTACCGACAGAATCTGAATCTTACACCGACGGATTATATCTGTCGGTAAAAATGTGAAATCTTATAGTGCAAAAGAAAGAGAATTTGCAATGAAAAGGAGTTACAAGATGATTTGGATAATTTTATAATTGAGATAAGTCATATTAAGAGTCAACATAAAGTTTTAGAAAACCAATTTCTTGTAGAGGACAAGGTGAAGGCCTCTTTAAACCAATAATGAAGAGAAAAGAATAAAAAGATAATTGCGCTAATACGAGATTTGGAATTAGGAAAAATCAACCAATGGATGATTAGTGAATGGCAAGACATAGCCAAGAAGTCTGAAGAGATTGCACAAGGTATCCAAAAAAGATGATCAGGTATGATGAATTGACAAATAAAAATGTGATGATGGAAAATGAGCAAATTACTCTGAAAAGGGCTTCCAAAAACAAAGCAAATGCTGAGAAATTAATTTCTTCTCTAAAAAGGGGAAAGAAATAATAGTAAAAGAAGGCTGTAAGTTGAGAAAGAAAAGAACAAGTTGGCTAATCTCAACATTAAAGAAGAGGGAAGACTAAGAGCTCAATATACAACTCAAGCTGACTATGAAAGAGAAGTTAGAAAAGTGGTTAAAGCAAAAAATGGGAGATTACCAAGATAGAATGAATGCCTTAACAGAATAGGTCACCATGGTTCAATTTGAGCTAAAATTTTGAGAGGAGGAGTTAAAGAAGCTAAGAGGGCAATATCTAGAGGTCGAGGAATAGTTTAGTGAACTAAGATAGAAATTCAAAAAAATAACAAAAGATTACATTAGCATATTTGATGTCTAGATGAACACAAAGTTAGTTAAACTTGATATTGAGCAAGAATAACTTCAAAAGACTAAAGACCAAATCCAACAGCTTAAAAGGAAATTTCAAATACTGAATAAAAACAATTAGTCACTGGCTACAAGCAATAGTATGCTTCTTTAAGACAATAGTTTGTTTTATTATAAGATAGAATAAACAGACATGTTAATTGATAGGATAGCTTGAAAGACAAGTGAATTGCGGGTAAAGGGCTCTCTTATTAGCAACAATGCTAGCATATACCAAGAATACTTGGATGATGTTTCGACCTTTATTAGAAATGTAGCTCATAGGGGTATTATTTTTTTATCTTTCAACATGTTAAAACTCATCTTCAAATGTAAAAACTATTTGTCTTTATTGAATGAAAGGGGATCGGACCTACCTTTTTGTATTGCACTTTCTAATGTGTATAAGATTTAACTAAGATGAGGACATGAGAAAAGATCTCTTTAGATTCATCTGACTACAAATTTTACTTTTATTCAACAAAGAAACCATGGATTACCTTTTTGAACAGGCTAATCCATATTCGATGTATATGTACATATACTCTCATTTGTATTCATATATGATCATACATGTTTTAGGGTTTTAAATGTCATAAGTGCATGTATAGGTTAAAAATGGAAGATGGGGAACGTGCCCATCATGATGCTCATTTTCAAGAGGAGTTGGATTCCTTAAAACTCAACATGGCTTGCATTACTAGCCTACTCAAGTAGATGCAAAAGAATATTTTTGGCGAAGTCCCATCTAATCAGCCTGTGACCTTTGCCCAAACTTAGGCTACAATCTAACCTAAAGAAAGGATAGGTGGCTAGGGTCAAGAACCCTACTATAATATGGAATTCGTGCAACCAACTATACTAGGTGGCTAAGGTCAGGAACCTCATTCCAATATGGTATTCGTGTAGTCGACTATACTTGCACCAACCCCAAAACTTGTGGATGGATCTGCTAATGACATTGAGTATGATAAGATAGAAACATTAGTGGCAAGAGTGAGGGCCATTGAAGGTGTTGACTTATATGATCTTATCTAAGTTGTGGAGATGTGATTTGTTCCAATGTAGTAGCGCCAAAAACATTATATACCTGAATTCATAGAGTATATTGGAACTTAATGTCCTTCCATTTATCTCAAACCTTATTGTAATAAGATGGTAGAGGTTATGCATGATGAAAAACTGTTAATGCATTTTTTTCAAGATAGCTTGAGTGGAGTTGCATTAAGCCAGTATATGAAGTTGGACAACATGAAAATCTAGAGGTGGAAGGATCTTATAAATTCTTTGATTAAGCAATACAAATACAACATAAACATTGTTCCTAATAGGTATAGTTTGTCTCTTCAAGAAAAGGAAGATAAAGAGACTATATATGAATATGCTCAACAGTGGAGAAATTTGGTTGCCTAAGTACATCCCCCACTCTTGGATAAAGAGATGGTCACTTTGTTTGCTAATACCCTCAAAACACCCTATTATGAACATGTAATGAAAAGCTTAATTGAGTAGTTTACTGATGCTATGGTAGTGGAGGAGCGTATTAAACAAGAAATATAAAGTGGAAGAATCTTTGCACCCATCGAGAAGGGTTTTGAAGTGAAAAAGAAATATATTGATAATGTAGAAGGTGGCTATAAAGGCAAAAAGAACAATTTCCAAAATTATAGCACTTAAACCCCTTCATCCCAAATAAGCAATATTAACTTCAACTCATATTTTCCAAACACAAACCTGAAGCATAAAACAACCCTATTAATAACCAGATTGAGAACCGACCTAGAAAAAATTACCAAACAATCAAAGAGCAATTACCCTCGCTATCCCTACCTTTGAGTGAAATGTACTAGAAGTTACTGAGTATTGGAAAAGTAGCTTTAGTTCCTCTCATACCACTATAACCACCTTATCCTAATTTGTTCAAACCAAATCTCACTTATTAATATCATATAGACGTAGCTTGGTATAACATTAACACTTGCAATGCATTAAAAAACAAGCTTTTACAATTGATCAAAACAAGATGGATAACATTTAAAGAAGCTCGTAATATGAATACAAATCCTTTACCTAATCATGCTATAAGTAGTGGAACTATAAATGTACTAAAAAACAGAGGTCTAAGGACCTTAAAGGTGTTTATGGATGGGATCTATGAAATGCTTGTAAAAGTTTGATTTAGAAAGGGTAGTTGTGAGAATGGGCCAATAAGTAAGAGTTTCTATATGTATCACTAAAAAAAGGATCATATGATTGATTAATGTAAAGATTTTCACAATGAAGTGATATAGATGTTAACTCAAGGTAGAATGAGGATCGAAGATGAGTTGGACCATAGAGCACTTGGTAAGTAGAATCCAATCCTTAAATCATTTGTATTTTATTGAAGATGAGTTGGACCCTAAGGGTACTAGGCATAATAAACCATTATATATCACAATACGGCATAAAGACATTTTGATAGGTTAGGTATTGAATGATAATGGATTAGTATTGAATGTGTTACCAAGATATATAATAGAGGATATGCCTCTTAATGTATCTCATATGAAGCCAAGTACCATGATGGTAAAGGCGTATGATGGCTTATCAAGACAGATAGTCAGGACTTTGGAAATAGAGTTGTATGTGGGATTATAAGTGTTCATGGCGACACTACAACGGATGGACATCTATTTTTCCTATAACATGTTGTTGGGAAGGCCTTGAATTCATGCGGGTGGGGTAATAGCTTTATCATTGTAAGGATGAGGATATTCTCGCTCTTGAGATTTTGATTACAAAGTAAGTTTCTAGAAACATTGTGCTAAGAAAGCCAAAAATCTCTGAAGTAGTAAGTATGACAACTAATTATTTCCTAAAATATTGAATTCCATTCCAATATAACCTTAACACTAGAATAGTAGAAAAGATCAATTTGATGAAGATGAAATGAAATATGTTGATTAAAGGTTCATACTTGGATATAAGCCCAAAAAAAGATGACTATAAATGGGTTGCCAAGATTAAGAAAGAAGCAAAAATGGCAAGAATTGAGGAAAGAGAGCCAGAAGAAAAGGAGTTGACAATCCCACCACTCTGAGTAACTTTCCTAAGACTTGTTTAAGTGATAAGATTTGATGTGAGGTGTTGAAGGCAGCTGATCTCTATATCAACACTTTATAGTCTAAGAATAAGAGACATATGGATAAAAAAGTTAAAGTGAAGGATGAGATGCTGCCTTAATTATCCATTCACACAGTTGAGGAGATTTTTGCAAGAGCTTTATGAGGAGGCTAGCAAATGGGAATAAGTTCTAGAATTGGAAAACTGAGCCTATTTCTTTTGTCTTTAAAAAGTGATTATTCTTATTTGATCATGCATGTTAAAATGATTTGTCTTTGTTTTGCTTTGTCTTTTTTATTTTTACCTTTCTGATCTTGTTGGCAATCTAGCTCATGAGGCCACAAGCTTTCTCTTTGTCAATAAGCCTTTATTTTAATGAGACTGTGCACTTTCTTTGTCAAAAATATGTCTTGTTTCCTTTTAATTTTCTATGCAAATACACACTTACACAAGCACACCTTCTGTTTTCAAGAATTCTGAAAGTGAATCTTCCACCAATCTACAAACCTAATTCACGAAATGGGAAGAAAAAAACTTAAATGAATTCACCAGGCTAGTTGAAAAATCTGAGAAAACTTGAAAACCTGCCAAGGAATTAGAAGTAATAAATATAGGCACGAAACAAGATAGAAAATATTTGAAGATTGGTACTTTTCATTACGGTTAAGGAAAAAGATGGTGTGGTCTCCTTGTTACAAGAGTATGTAGATGTCTTTGCTTGGTCATATGTAGACAAGCCTAATTTGGATACTGGCATTGTGGTACATAAAATTCCCCTAATAGAAGGTAGCAAACCCATTAAACAGAAGTCAAGATGGATGCACTCAGACATTCTACTCAAAGTATAGGCTAAAATTTAGAAGTAGCGAGATACAAGATTCTTGGACATAGTCCATTACCCCCAATGGATGGCTAACATAGTGTTGGTTCCCAAGAAAGATTGTAAGATTAGGGTATGCATAGATTACAAATATCTAAATAAGTCAAACCTAAAGGATAATTTTTCTTTACCCTACATAGATGTCTTAATTGATACTGCTGTAAAAAGTTCCACTTATTCATTCATGGATGAGTTTTTGGGGTATAACCAGATTAAAATAGATGAGGAAGAAAAAAAAAGAAACTATCTTTGTTACATAGCAGGGAACATTTTGCTACAAAATGATGCCATTTAGGTTGAAAACATTGGGGCCATTTATCAAAAGGCAATGTAACCTTATTTCATGATATGATGCATCAGGAAGTATACCTATATGTGGATGATATACTTGGTAAATAAAACAAAAGTATGATCATATGCAAGTCTTCAGGAAGTTGTTTGAGAGGCTGCAAAAACTATTTTGATTATGATTGAATCCTATAAAGTGTTCATTTGGATTAAAGACATGGAAACTATTGGGCCTTATAGTATGCAACCAAGGAATAGAGATCGATCTAAATAAAACAAAGGCTATCCAGGCTATGTTAGTGCCTAAGATAGAGAAATAAGGGTTTTTCTTTGGCATTTGAATTACATAGCCTAATTTATATTCTAGCTTATGGTGACTTTTAAGCCAATATTCCAGTTGCTTAGAAAGAAAAATCCTTTGATAAGATCAAGAAGTATTTATAGAACCCGCTTTTGATAATACTTCCTATGTTGGGAAGACCTTTGATCCTATATCTGACAGTAATAAAAATAGTTATGAGGTGTGTTAGAATCATGATGAATATGGGAGGAAAGAACAAGCCATTTATTACTTGAGAAAAAACTTTAATGATTGTGGATCCCGATACACTATGATAAAAATGTTATACTATGCTTTGGTTTAGAGTGAAAAAAAGGCTTACTTGTCAAGCCGAATAGCAAGTGGCAAGTGTTATTGGCAGAATATTATATCGTTTACATAACAAGGAAGGCCATAAAAAGGAGTGCAATTGCTGATTATTTAGCAAATAATATTGTAAAAGACTATGAGCCACCAAATTTTGCTATTCTCAATAAAGATGTGTTAGTAGTTGAGGTTGATGATGGAATGAATGATTGGTGGACCATGTATTTTGATGGAGTTATGAATGTATTAGAGAATAGGTTGGAGTAGTAATAATTTCCCATAAAAGAAGCAATATCCTATTTTAGTAAGCTTACAATTTAAATGCACTAACAACACGACCAAATATAAAGCTTGAATCATCAATTTAGAAGTTGCTTTCGAGCTAGATGTTGAAAAACTTAATATTTATGGAGATTCAATGCTAATTATCTATTAGGTGAAAAGAGAATGGAAAACTAAGGATGAGAAACTTAAGTCACCCCAAAATTATCTCTCAAAGTTAGCTAGTGAGTTTGACAAGATAAAATTCACTTATATGAGTAAAGATAAGAATCAATTTACTGATGCCTTAGCTACTCTAGCCTCAATGACTTGGATTGATATTGGAGGTAGAATTCAACAATAAACATTAAAGTCATAAATTTTCCAGCTCATTGTTGCTCACTTGAAGATATAACAGATGGAAAATCAAGGTGTAATGATATCAAGAGGTTAATCTATTACCCAAAATATCTTATAGGAGCATTCAAAACAGATGCAAAAACTTTGAGAAGGATGACAATAGATTATTATTTGGATGGTGAAATCTTGTATAAGAGGTCATTTTATTGGAATTTTTTAAGGTGTTTAAATGAGAATGAAACTAAACAAGCATTACAAGAAGTCTATAAGGGAATAGTTCTAGTTAACTATGAAAAGGGATTGTATCAATTATGTTAGAAAATGTTAAATACATGGCGACAAGATAAATGCACTCTCAACACCTTTACTCATTATGACTTCATGTTAGCCTTTTGATATATGGAGATTGGATGTTATAGGACTGATCAATAAAAATACCAGCAACGAGCATAGATTCATCTTAATGGCTATCAACTACTTTACTAAATGGGTAGAAGCTAGTTCTTACACACATGTGACGCAGAAGGTGGTCAAGAAGCTTATTGAGAAGGATTTGGTTTGTCACTATGACTTGTCGGCAAAGTTGATAACTGACAATTCTCATTATTTTAATGGGAAATTGATTCTTGAACTTTTCACGAAGTAGAAGATTAAGCACTCAATTCTTCTATTTACAGACCTAAGATGAATGATGTTGTCGAGACTTTTAATAAGAATCTCAAGAAAATCATCTAAAAAATTATAATCATTTACAAAGATTGGCATGAAATGTTTGCATATGCATTTCTTGTATACCGCACTACATATACAACTTTTACAAGTGTAACTCCTTACTTGGTATGTGGGATAAATACAGTGATGCTTTTAGAAGTAGAGATTTCATCATTGAGGATTTTGATAGATGCAAAACTGGAAGAATCAGAATAAACAAAGTTGAAGTTTGAGTAGTTGAATCTAATTAGTGAGAAGAGACTTGTAATTATTTGTCAACACCAGCTATACTATAGCAAAATAGCTAAAGCATACAACAAGAGGGTCAGACCAATGGTATTTTAAGAAGGAGAACTTGTATTGAAAAGGATCTTGCCAAACTCAGGAGAAAATCAGAGCAAATAGATGCCAAACTATGAAGGACCATATATGGTGAAAAAAGCCTTTTTCTAGAGGAGCCCAAAATGGATGGAGATGATTTACTTAAGCTTGTAAACTCTAATGTTGTAAAAAAATACTATGTATAATTTATTATGTCAATGAATCAATAAAGATCAAAGTTTGGCCAGAAATCTTTTGGTGTATTTTCCTTTTTATAAAATCTGAATAGCCTTTCACATGATCTCATAGGCTTAAAAAACATTGTTTTTGCTTAAGATAAAACAAATTTCAATAAATTTTTTTTGAAAATCAAAGGTATTAGTGCAAATTCAGAGATTAAAGTGGTGTTTGTTTTTAGGAAACGAGTTTAGGAAATTCAAGTGATCTCTTAGTGAAGTAACTATACGCTTAGAAATTTGAAAAATGAACAAAAAACCATTCAAACTTTAAAGTTGAGTTTTAGTTGGTTGAATAATGATTCATAATTTAATTTGCAAATTATATTGGAAACTATTTTTCATGTCCAACTAATCACAATGAAAGAGAGCAAAACTTACTGATCCTAAATGCATGTGTTTGAGATGATAAAAGGCCATTTTTGACAATCATTTCACAATACTTGAAAAATATCATTTGCAAGTCCCTATGGAGCCTAATAAAATGTTTCTTGCAAAAGAACCCTAACTTAGATCACACCTCACAGTAGGGGCAAGTAAGAGGATTATAAAATCAATATTGACAATGGAATTATACAAAATTGTCCTCAATGATCAATGAAAAAGACCAAAAGTGCCGACATAAAGGTTCAGGACACATAGTGATTCAAAGATTAAAAAAAGCTAAGCACATCGTGTAAGAAATAGATCATTAAAAAAATAAAAATGATGAGGATAAGGATGATGACGATGCTTAAAATAAAATGAAGAAACCAAGGGTAAGAAATCCAAAATCGATATTGAGGAGTATGACAATTTCATTTTACAAGATAAATCCTAATGAATAGGAGGCCATTAACCATAATGAAGAAAAATAAAGGAAGGCTTAGAGACGAACATAGCGATCCTTAGTTTTGAGAACTCTTAAACACCCTTTGAGCTTGTAAATATTTTTTTCTTTCATAACCAAGAGTCAAGCTCCATATTACGTGCTTGATAAAGTCCTTTTTAATCTAAAGCAAGCAATCTAGGTTCGTAAAAAATGCTCTCCCAAGAAAAATGAGATCTTCAAAATATTATTTTATTTTTCATACAAGTAAAATGAATGATTCAAAGATTTTCTTCTCTTTAAAACTCTTAAGTTGAAACTCGATTCCTTTGACCAACAAATCATGAAAACAAAAGGTCACCTCATATTTTTACTAAAAGAAAAAGCTACAACAAAATCTAAAACTCAAACTTTATGAAACCCTATCCATGGGAGTTGCTTGAATTATTTTTTTTTTGAAATAAATTTGCATTAAACTTCTATCAAAATGGTTTTTGCGTTTGGAAGTAGCTTTAAAATTCTAAAGATTTTTTTTATGTGATATTGATCTTTTATAAGAACCAAACATCTTCT
>Ga0307511_10001321_pt1 | contig 26297 bp, 28 predicted proteins | sample 13_EM_MG_FD_200266 | JGI IMG/M metagenome (GOLD analysis project Ga0307511, IMG submission 200266) | Populus trichocarpa ectomycorrhiza microbial communities from riparian zone in the Pacific Northwest, United States - 13_EM | ecosystem: Host-associated > Plants > Roots > Unclassified | place...
CATCCGGAGGAGCTACAAAGGCTTGTAGGTTTTGCTGGCTAAGGAATGGAATTTTTGGCATAGCTGGGTTTTTTTCAACCAGTGGAGATAGTAATAGTGCGGGATTCTGGGGTTGGATGAGCTTCTAGCCAAGTGAGAAGGCCTTGACAACGGAACTGTCGACTGAAGTCCTTTAACGTTGCAATAATTCCTATGCCGCATGGTTGCCATTGGGAGGTAGTATTCGGAGGCAGGAAGATTATTAGGATATTGGCTGGAACTAAAAGCACTACTCAAGTGTGGTACATGTAATTCCCGAAATCCATGCCTCTTGTGCCTAGCGAACAGCTTGTAGAAGTGAGATCGATTTATACAGATTGAGATCGGAACTCGGATTCTCTTCCACCTTTTGAACAATGTGTCTTAGCATCATGCACCGGTAATAAGCCTTCCAGGTTCGAATAATTCCTTGGTACATAGGCTGCAATCGAGATGGAGCTTTGGCAAGCAACCGTAGGATTAGGACGTTGATAAGATCTCCACCTAACTCGTCTACTGCACCTTAATGGGCACTGAAATTGTCCCATAAAAGTACGACTCCTCTCCCCCGGTTTCGAATCCTCCGATGACACCATACTAGCCACTCTTTCATCAATCATGTGTTACTCCATGCTGTGGAATTTGTATGCCAAATGCAGCCCACAGATGCTTTGCTGATGTTCTTGAACCCTCTTGGCTTGGCTGCCTTCCCAATAAGCCAAATCGGAACCCCCTCACGCCGATGGCATTCCCGCACATACAAGACGTAATTCGAGCCTTGGTCTTCTCAGTTCCAGCTTGAGCCTTGGTACCTAACGTATAATCCAGACCTCGCTACCAGTATAATCCAGTCTCATCCATATTGTAAACACGCCCGAGGGACTTCGGGATATCTTGGGATTCGGAAGAGAAAGGAAGACTCAGGATGACGGACAGCACCCCACAAGCCAGCCCACTATTACCAGTGCTCTGGCTCATCTACATCGGGGAGACTTTGAGAAGAGCAGAACGAAAGTGCAATAATATCGCCCTGGCGCCCAGACGAGCTTCCGAAAGACTGGCAATCACACCCGCCCCACAGTCGATCATGATCCTACTGAGAAGCTACGCCGGCGACGTCAACCCCGTAGCAATCTCCCGCGGCACCTCCATCCGGGAACACAGGGAAGCAGTCAAGGAGGGGGCACTACGGATAAATAGAAAAATCGGCTCCTGATTTGAATAATACATTGAAAACTCGAGTTCTACAGAAGAGGGCTTGATCTAGAATATTTTATTTATATATCTCTGGAGGACTTGATTTTCTCATATTTTCATTTATTTCTACATTATATTTTTCTACGTCTGGAGGCCTAGATTTTCTAGTCTTTTATGTATTTATATCTTATATTTTTCCATTTATCCGTAGTGCTCCATAGTCCCGTAATTCTCAATGGTTCCGAATATACGAGATAATTATATTAAAATATTATTATAGCCGTCAGATTGATGGGTGGGCTGGGCCCATTTGATGAATGGGCCGTATTGACGTATGGGTCAGAACACTTTGCATCCCATGTAATGGAATATCCTGCGATAATGCATAGAAACCTGATGAGTTTTTGTGTGAGCAGAAATGACAGCCAGAGCGGGAAAAAACCCCGTACCTATACATTGCATGCATACTCGCTAGCGCATCCAGATTAGTATCTACAGGCACTCCGAGATAACAATTTTGTTTTTTTCTGTCTATTCGCCTTGTGCAGCCTTAGGCTATGCGGCGGCCTTGGAACCTTTGACGGAACCTTCATTTGGAGCGGTGGGCCCCCAAGAAAACTAACTACGTACAATCTGTATGAGACCCGAACCCACTGTGTAAAAAAGCAAGAACCAGTCGGGGTAATAGAGACGTGATGATTAAGCCGACATCAAGAGTCTTCTATCACCAGTCACTGCATTCCTCCCTTCTCCTTCCTTCTCCTCCCTCTGTCAAAGCCGTAGGCTTCAATCGGTAGCCAGCGTCCCCTCGCCTTCAGGTGACTTCCTAGTGCCAACTTCTTTTCAAAGAACACGACAGCGTAGCTGGTGGCTTTACCCAACATCCGCATACCACCCAAGAGCCAGCGTGCCCCCATTACCCGTCTCGCTCCAACATCCTGTATAATATCTGCCATAGATCTCTCGCAGGGGACCCCAAGGGTGATTACCGCCTTGCCAAGGTTGCTGTCGCTTGGTGAAGAACTCCGTGGGGGTGTTTTGGCCGGTCGGCGTTTCTTCCCAGCCGGTTTTGCTGTCGGACGTTGAGCACCCTGTTTGTGGTGCCACCACCAGAGCCTCGCCGTCCTCCTCATAGTTGGATAGGTCCTTGTACTCCCGGTATCGATCCCTATCAAGGTCCCCGGACCCATCCTTCATCACTATATCTTCCCTGTCCTTGGCCCTCTCCCCTCCTTTCCTCCTACCCCCCCTCCGATCTATCGCCTCTCCCAGCTCCTCCAACGTCACTTCCGTCTGTGTAGCCCTCCCTCCCTGTACCATCTTGGCTGTCTGTCTACCAAGATACACCTGTATCGGCTTCTCCTCCTCAAGCTCAGTCTGTGGTGCTTTACCCTTTGCCTGCCACTTCTTTCTAACGACACTGCCTTCTCCGCCTTCATCTGTCCTTCCTTTTCCAACCATTTCTTACACTTCACTTCACACTCCTTCATTTTCACCTCATGTTCCTTCTCCCTTTTTGCAGTCCTCTCCTTCAGTAATACTGCCTGTTCTGCGGTGACGGTGTTACCGAGTGTCATTTTCGCCAATTTGACTTCCAACTCCGCATTGCTGCTAGTGTTCAACTTTTCTAACAGGTCCGTGAGCCGCGATAATCACATCTCTTGCCTCGAGCTGCTCATCAGCATCAGCTTCATGTCCGTGGCGCCTCTGCCACTATTCTACATGATCAAGAATTGCGTCTGAAATGGCATCTGAAATGGCATCTCGTCCACCGCATTCTTGGATCCCATCAGCACCGAGAATCCTGAGTATCAGGCCGAATTCCTCCAACTCGTCTCCGGTTTCAATCAGTCCCTCCTCAGTGAAGATAGTCATTCGTGTTAACAGGAATCTCGCTACGAACTTCCATTCCGCCTTTGCGACATCTTCCACTCTCGTGGTCCCCCCAGTCTCGACCCATCTGATCTGTTACCTCTTCATCATCAGAATCGAGTACCCCGTTGGATTTCCTTTCGAAATCCAGGGTCCACTACCAAGCTGGTCCTCCTTGTCGCTTACTTCTCCACGAGCACTTTCGTCCTCCTCCTGTGCGGCTTGTTCCTCTTCTAGGACTCGCTGTCTCTCTTCCTCCTCATACTCCTCCTCCATCCTTAGCGCTTCCGGGTCGACAAGAGCTCTCGCGGGTGTCAGAGAAACCTTAGCTCTAACTAAGGGTTCATTGATATTGACAAATGACACCCGGTTTCTAGCCTTAGTGGCTGGGGTTGGTATGGGGGTCGGCAGTTGATGCACCTCTAGAGTGCTGTATCTTGGCTTGTTGTCTAGGGGGACAGCCAAAGGTTTAGCTGTCGCCTTTGCCTTTCTTTTCCCATGCTTTGGCATCCTGCTTAATTCCCCAAAGAATTGTGGATACGTGAGGAGCGGGTGACACCAAGATCTCACGCTGCTATAAGGGTTGCAACCTGCTGCTTATGCCTGCAGAATCCTTAGTAGTTGCTACCCATCAAACACGGGTTTTTTTTTGGTTTTTTTTAGTCATTACTCGTATTCAGCCTTAGGCTATGACGAGCCCCCCGGAAACCCGGGAGGATTCAGAGCGCACCTACTCCACCACTACCAAGACCATTTAGGCCATTCTCGAACTCCTGCGTTTCCCGTGATGTCTCCCGTGGTATCGCGCGAGAGTAATTCCTACAGTGGGCTGGTGTTGTCGGTACTTCCGGTCCATCAGATGGCAGGCGTGCACAGCCCTACCGCTACCAATTGACAAACAAATTCAGGAATCAATATGAGCTTACCCAATGGTATGAAGCCTACAAATATGTAACGTTATTGGATATTATTGGTAAATCAATGATTATAAGGTTTGAGCGATCCTTTGAACAATCCATCAACCAAAGGACTGTTTCACGCATATTCCGAAAATTCAATAAAGATCCAGCTTTGCTCCTGGCTCCAGAAACTACGCAGAAGTCAACCAAGCGCAAGCGAGGCCATTTATATATATATATATTTTTTTAAAAAAACTCTTTACTCGAATTCCGACGGCTCCCTGCAGAGAGAACACAACGCGGTAATAACCACGACAGTCAACCACAAATCAAGGGTGCTCTCAACCACCCTGGGCGAGAAGGAGATCATACTGAAATGCTGCAGGTACTAGGAATTAGTAGAAAATGAGCGGAGAAAAAGCTAATTATTTACAGGTTGTCACACTGCCGCACCAGCTTTCACACTGCTACAACGGCTGTCACTGTTTCAACGGCTGCCGCAAAATATATGCAGAGAGTAGCCGTTGCAAACCTTTCACAAACTCTTGAGACATCATGTCTCGTACGCAGGGCTAATTTCGGGGCGGTCTGGCGACGAAAATAATATATTGCACCACATGTGATTCATTACTTGTAGTTCAATTCAGTCTATCGGTGCCCTCTATTCCATGTATCTTTGTTCTGACCCATTCATAACGGTCAGCAATGGGACGCTATTGCTGGTTGGGACGGCCTATTCACTAATCGAACTAGTGAGCGACCCATTGAGCAATGGGCCCAGCCCATTCATGTATTTCCTTTGTTGGAGTTAAGTGATTTTACTCTGATTACGGGTTATGTAATCCGCTGCGGGTAGGACTCTGTGCAGCATACCACAAAGTTATCGTAGCGTAATAAATCCACAATCACCCATTGAGCAATGGGCCCAGCCCATTCACCAATCTGCATAATATTCTAGTATTATTACTTCATACTAAACTATTTCCTCTATTTCGCATTCAGCTTCCGCCGGGGCCTCTGGTTTAGATAGTACATTGCATTCTATAGTGTTGCGGAAAAGGACTTGATTTCCTAAATTTTATTTGTTATAGTTTAGTATGAAGAATATTATGCAGATTGGTGAATGGGTCGGTCATTAGTGCGGTTGGTGAATGGGTCAGAACATCTTTTCCCTCCAGTTTGTCTCCATGAATTTATGCTTGTATACCAGGAAAACTGGTGAATAAGACACATTATCAGTTTTTCGAGCCATAGCTGTAAAATCCGAGTCAAGGTTACCAATCTGCCCACAAGTAGTAACGCGGCTACTAGCAGGGGCAAGATCAAGATTTTCGGTATAACCGGTAGAGTGCGGTTCTTGGCGACTCGAAGCAAATTAGTCAGCCTTACTGTTTATAAGGAGGTTCTTCTTTCCCTACTTCTTTCCCTACCTCCTACATGTACATCCCAACCAGACAACGGCAACAAGGATAACGATGGGCCAATACTGGGAAATGATTGCGCATGAACGACGCGAGACGCTGGGTCAATGGGGCAAAATGGGAGAAATTTTATCAACTAGTCGCCCCACCTCGGTAATTCACCTACTTGCAGTCCCCGTCGCTCTCGAGGTGGATGAGGATAACGGCGATATTGGGTGCGGTACCGTCGCCGACCATGCTTCATCTCAAGATCATTGCCACCTTCTCCAATTGCCGCTCGACATTATCCTCCTCATCACAGATCAACTCGACATTAACTCGCTCTACACCCTTACTCACTGCTGCTGGCTTCTTCATCGCCTCCTACGCCCCGAGGCTAAAACTCGCTTCCGACGCACTCTCGCCCCATGGGCAAACACTCCGCTGCTGTGCGCTGGGGACTACATGTATAATAATCCCCCCGGGATCACCACACTGCTTCCCAAAGACTTTTTCCCGGACCGGGAGATTGCGGAGGACATCACACTTGAGAAATACCAAGATCTGACTGTATACGATGTCGTGCGACGCATGCACCCGACCAACGTCCTCAGCCGTTATAGCTGCCTGTCCCTGCCCACCGTCAACAGTATTCCATTGGTACCACACTATGATTTCTTTCAGTGTCGGCCCTTTAATCCCTGGCATAGTATCCTGAAAATCCAGAAATACTTTCCCCCCGGACGACACTGGATGCTCAGAAATCACACTACGAAGGAATATGTCTATGCCCATGTATTCACGAGTAAGGATGGTACAGGCGGAGGGTTAGACAGACCAGATGCGAAAGCTATATTGGGTTATACGCTCGGGACACTGGTTGTCGTGAACACATGTTGGTCAGATAATAATAGTGCCAGTATGCTCGGACTGAATGTGCGTGGGCGGTGGGCTGGGCACTGCTTTGATATTGTTGAAGAGGAAAGGTTGTGGCAAGACATGAAGGCTGGCGAGGTGTGGGTTGATGTGAGTTCTAGAGAGTATGAGGCCATGGTGCATTTGGCTAAGCAGAATGGGTGGGGGGATGATGAGTCAGATGAGTCATCGTAGTTAGTTAGGCAATGTTTGTTAGTTTGCCTACCCTAAAAGAGGCAGTTAAAATGTGGCTCGAGGACGTATAACTCAAGAACTGGTGCCCCCGAATCTAAGCTTTTTGCAAACAATCGAGACAACGGACTAGAGGATGCATGGGTGGAGCACCCAGGACATATTGGCAACGGAAAGGGTGTACGTGACGGAATAGAAGTGAGATAATAATAGAGATGAAGAGAAGTTGACGACGGCTTTGATGCTTGGGATCCTCGAGTGTGTACGCCACCACGGGCTTAGGCAACAAACAAAGCCCATCTCACGGGATCAAGCAAATATACAAGGTCGTGTACGACCACCAGGCCAAATTCACACCTCTAAAATCCCAAAGGCTTCCGACGCCCACCTCCGCAAAGAATCTTGTGCATGCAATCTGACAGCCAGTGGATCTCCTTCCTTCCAACCTTTGACCTCCTCCATATTTCCACCGTGAAGTCTTTAACCAGGTCCCCTGCTTTTACTCTTCTGTACTCAGCGCAATAGACATCGCGGGTTTCACAGGTCAAGAATTTTTTTGGCATTACAGCCCCCAGATCTGGAGGTACTAGAAAGACCTATTCTTCTTAACTATAACTCTTTACTCTTCCCTTCGTCTCAATAAGTCCTGTATCGAAAAGACGACTCACAAGAACCCAGCATCGGGTGTCGTACGAACGAGGAAACCTCGAGTGTAAGTAGACGAATGGTCGGTTCCAGCTGTGTCAGTCAGTGGCCTTACAGTGTCTAGAGAAGAACTGGCTAGGGCAGCCGCTGTTGCCGGAAAGAACTCGGGAACGAAGATGAGAACCAGGATTGAAACATCAGGAATACAACAACGAAGTACTACAGTGGCTGCAAGACTTATCTTATATGGGAACTGAGTCAGAAAAGGACAGAGAAGGAGAAGGAAATACAAGCGTGTTAGGACAAGGAATAACATTGAAGATGTCTTACAGGCTGACGGAGGGGGCAGGAGTATTTGGACAGGACATGGGTGGTACACGAGGAACGCTATTCACAGTCGATTGCTTTTCCGGAGACGATGACAAGATGACTCGGAATTCCTGGAAGCGATTATTCTATCCTTCACTCCTCAAGAGAGCCACTTTGGAGACGGATAAGAACGAGAAAGAAGAATTGCTGTTCTTGGGATCAAGATGGGATGGGAAAGCAGTGGTGGAAGTAAGTGGGCAAGAACAAAAGGGATCCATGGGATACGACAGTTTCTCTGTTTCAGGCCAGATCTTAGGGCAAGAGTGCGGGAGAATTGACCGAGTGGGAGAGGGCTAATGCAGAGTTTAATATCATGGAACAAGGAGGGTATGCAAGATACGTTTCAGAACTCCATACGATTCTGGGAGACGGTTTAGGCCCAGAATTAGCTTCCAAGTTTGTAGAGGGAACCACAGACTTAATTACCAGAAAGATTGCTCACAGTGAATTGGACGACAAATATTCGTTGCATGACCTGTTGAAAGCATTGGCCTGGGTAACCGGGGATGCCAAGGGCTTAAGCGCAGAGCCAATTACTGAAAAAGGACTAGAAGAGCAAGAAGATAAATGAGAAGGACAGCCGGGAACTGGACTTTGCAAAGCCTGAGATCTCAACCCGAGAAAATATGGCGAAGATGGTGATGTAGATCATTCAAAAGATGGTCGAGATGATGACAAAAACAATGGAGCAAGTTTAGGTTGTGAAAGTTATTGTGCAGCCCACTGGATAGCCGACCTGGGGTTAAGGTAACAACCAAAGTAGAGGGAGGCAATAAAGGACCAAGACCGACAGGCCAGCCTGGATGTGTAATTGCCTTTGCCTTTCACTATTCCTTTGGGGTAATGTGGTCATGTAGATGCCGGTGTACATAACCGGAGCATAATGGCGGGGATCTCCAGTGTGTGGAATGGTCTAGCTCGTTGTTCTAGGCACAAGCATCTTTAGCTAGCGTTTCTGCGTGTTCTCTGTTAATATATGTGTGATGTAACCACATGTCATTGTTGCCTACACTACGCTTGGCCGGCTTGACCCACATGATCTCATATGGCGCTCCATATGGTGCTCTACATGGCGCCACACATTGAGCTACACATTATCTGATGCACGCCATAGCTTCCATGATCTCATGTGCACTCATTTGATTGTGGATTTATTACGCTACGATAACTTTGTGGTATGCTACACAGAGTCCTATCCGCAGCGGATTACATAACCCGTAATCAGAGTAAATCACTTAACTCCAACAAAGGAAATACATATGGATGTTCTATGGTGACAGGCAGGACACAGGGAGGCCCGCCCCTACTCACCGAGCCACGCTCAGCCCCCAAAATGCGAGATCTAAGGTGGCGGAAACCTGCTGATTGTAGATTTTTTACGCTACGATAACTTTGTGACTCGAACTAGGGCTTTCCTCCAAAAACCACTCGGCCAAGGGGGCACACCCCTAAAAAAGATTTCATTGATTTGTTATTGGTTTGTCGACGGCGGCGAGTTTCATATTTTCGCCGTTGTAAATAGATTGCGAGCGCGGGGCTAATTAACCTGTCCCTCCCTTAAGCCCCCCCGTTTTCCGAGTGGCTCATGGTGAGCTACTTCCCCCTTATTGGGGCCGAATATGGAGCAGAGTTTTTGAAAATGATTATAAAAATGAGTAGTGTTCCTCTTGCTCCGGTGTACAAGGTTTTCATGGCCTTGGGGGGGCATGCCTGCATTCGAATTTACTAGTCTGGTCCTAACCGCCATGAGTTGTCCCTTTTATGGTACCGTTATCCCTGTGCCTCTGGAAATTGAGGTGGGAAATCTAGTTGTATAGCGAGGATTGTTGCACGTGTGATACAACCTTCTGTGGAGAAAGTGAGGCTGCTGTTTTTCTTGTGATCACATTTAAACTTTTCCTCCAATGCCACGGCACCTAGGATTCCGTCGATCGATTGTACTACCTTCTAGTGTTCTTCTCTCGGTGATTACTCGCGGGTTGACAGTACCCCAGGTATTTGAGTCTATGGCTAACTGTTTTTTTGTTGGGTAAATCAGTACTCGTATTCATACTATGGTATATGACGAGGGCCTGCATACCCGAGTGGAAACTCGGCTGGATTATTCAACCCCAGGGCCAAACCGACCTGCTAACTACATACACGCAACATGCACCAAAGGAAAAGTCAGGTCCACAAAAATTCCTCTCTCCGCACCCTTCCCCGGGCCTCCTCCCCAACTTCTTCCTCCCCGCTCCGCTCACCAGACTACGCGTTACGCAGCTCCGGGGCTACACACCCGGCTCTCCTCCCTCAAGAATTTTACCACCCTCGCGCAAAAGTAGGTACTGTAGGAATTACTCTCACGTGCGATATCATAAGAAGCATCACGGGAAACGCAGGAGTCCGAGAATGGCAAATTGGGATATGCGGGCAAAAGCAGGGAAGACTAAAGTGGCATATTGGGATAACTCGGAAGGGATAAAAGAGCTGGAATCCGCTGGCGAAATAGAAAAGAAGGAACAAGGCAGTAGAACCATAGCATTCATACTATAGCGATCTCTACATAGTCTTGACGAATACATCTCTACTTCTCTCTCTCTCTCAAGATTCCTCCGCTCAATAACCTCGTAATCTTACAGGTACGTGAGGCCCCTTAGCTCGTCTCTGTTCCACTTCATGTGTCTCCCGCCTGAATGAAGGATATGTTTGTTTGATCCCCGCCGGAGTCGCTAGGTTGGGTTCATTATGCCATATCCCTTTCATCACTGCTTCCTTCGCCCTTCTGTCTGCCCTCTCATTCCCCTCGACCCCGCTGTGTCCTTTCACCCACCTCAGTTCCCATCCACTCCCCTTCTTCGCTGCCTCCAGCACCTTGTCATCAATCTAGGACCTCCCCTCCTGGAACCCCGTTGTAAGGTTCACGCATCTCGTTATGCCGCCTGGATGGCAGATGCTACTACCCGGTGGCCCTCTTCCCAAGCTCCCGCGATCTCCAACACCTCCGTATCCATCAGTGTGCCCACTCCCCTAGGTATGTCCCTCCCTCCGCCAACACACTCGTCGCGTGTCCGTCTATCCTTGATCCGTCCGTGAAGCCCACCTCCCCGGACGACTCTGACGACCACCCCCTCACCCTCGCTTTTGAGTCTGGCTCCCATCACCCCCCATTCCGCCACCTCAAAATGACGTCCTCCCCAAGTTCCTCTCTCAAGATCCTTTCTGCCACTGGCCTCAGCTCCTCCTCGCATCGACTGTATACGCTCGCTGCCCACCTGAACTGTTTCCTCGTTGTGAGTTCCTCCAACGTGCCTATTCCTGACAGTTTGCTAACCTTTTCCCTCTGCTTCCCCTGTATGCCATCACCACCCATCTCGATAACTCGCTTGCGAATCTGCAAGCCTCCTCCGTTGGTGACTGTTGTAGCTCCGATCCGTACAACTGTATTGGAAGTATCTGACCTATTGCTACCTTCCGTTACTCTGCCGGCGGGAGTCTCTTTAGTCTCCTGATTCTGTTGAACCCTACCTTTCCTCTGTTCGTGCGTAAGTTCCACTGTCGTTTGCTGTTCAGGTTAACTCCTAAATGCACAGCGTTTGTCCAGTCCTTCGACCTGTCCCACTTCAATCTGTACCTCGTGGCCACCTCTTCCAGCACCTCATCCATTTATCTTCCCTCCCGACCCTCACCGAGTGCACGTCGTCAATATAACTTAGGGGAATGAATTTCCTCCGATTCAGGTCAACCGCCTTCCCGCCTCTGGTATCCATTCCCTGTCCTGCCTCCCTCCTAGCCATCTCCTCCTAGTCTCTCACCATCGCTGACATATAAATCGTGAAAAGTGTGGGCGAGATCGGTGAGCCTTGCGGGGTGCCTCTTATCATCATGGTGCTACCAATCACCCTTCCATCCGCCTTGATGTTGAAAGTTCTCGGCCTCAAAAAATGGTCAACCCATCCCCTGTGCTCCTCGTGTCCTCTCAGGATCTCATACATGATATCCCTGTCCAAGCTGTGGTTTTTTCCCTCACGTTGGCGTTCGCTCGCTTCGTCGGGCCGGCTCAGGACATCTTGAGCGTGGTTCAAGAAATGTGGAGCAGAAGGGGATTAATGGCTCGCACCCTCCGTCCTTGGCGGCACTGATGATGCTTTATTTTCTGACATTGTTGAATGCGGATACGATGTCTGTGCCCAATAGAGTGGCCATTTGTCCTGCATGGATCCTGCGGCAGGTGTGGAGACCGTAATTATCATGGCGTCTATGGCCGAGCGTCCTTTGTGCGAGCGCTATAGGAGGTCATGGAAGAGGTTCACTTTTGAATGCGAAGTATTCCCTGCTACTTTCCCTCTGAGTTTCCCTACCGTGTTGCTGAGTACAATTAGTAACAGAATATTCCTTATGGAAGGAGTATTGTTAGGCAGCGGAATAGTTCTATAGGGACTAGATGCAGCGGTGCTAATAGTCGAAGTGTAGTGCATGGTCAATTGAGTCTATGGGAAGAGATCTAGACCGTTGGTATGCTTATCGAACTAGGAAAAACAAGGGCTTCATTGATTGATTGTGTTCATGACTCCTATGTGAGTCCGATTGCGGACCATGAGGAGCCTCTCGGAACCCCGCGAGGTTTCAGGGCGGGGGACCGCTGCATGTATAACGATGGTAACTGAAAGGAAAATCGAACATCCTCCTGGCTGACCATAATAGTTGCGAGACGAAAGACGAAGGCCTAATGCCTCCTTGTGAGATGGTAGTTGACTATTCCTTAACGACACGAACCAAGTAAGCATCCATTCTGCATAGGTTCTCCCTACGGCAGCTCAGGCGCGGCAATTGTACGTCCGTTATTGCATCAGGAGTTTGGCGTTTGGGGAGGACTAAAGGTTATATGTACTTAATAACGCACCACGAAACTCTTGATATTTAGGGTTAGCTTAAAATTTGGCACATGAAAGTACATGTGGGAGGAGTATTTCGGGGGACTTGCACGTACTATGCAGTAGTCAACGTGATATGGTACCAAGTATCCTCTGTACACAGGTTGCAAGATCCGGCGGTTATCCTCGTTTCAAGTTGATTTGTTTCAATTTGGTTCCCGACCCAAAGATGACCAAGACTCTTGCCCAGATGATATTTCATTGTTGCTCACCACGAAAACTTATGACGTCCAGACCCGTCACAATTTGCATCCGCTAGAGGCTGAAGGATATGTTTCTCTTCCGTAGGCGTCTTAGATCTTTGATTCGTGTTCAAGGATGCATCCGGACACCTGCTTTAGATGAACGGGGGAGGGGTATGCCGGCTCCTTCCCCAAGGCTAGCGACTTGTTTGTGTGCAAGTAAGCGGTTGCCGTTGCGGTCGTGGGTCGATGTGGGTGAGATGGCGGTTGTGGTTGTGGTTGTTGTCGCTGCTGCGGTTGTTGTTGTGCTGTACGAGAGGCTTGTTCCAACCAGACTAGCGGTTGTGGGTGTGGCCGTGGTTGATTATAGGCCTCGTGAGCGAAGAGTTCATTGTCAGTTCACAACTTGGTTGTTCAAGTCCAAATAACACATCTTTTGATAAACTTGTTCGGTGGTCAAATTTTTGACGTCGATACAATGTCCCTCATTCGGCATCACGACGATCCATTATTTTTCGTCAAAGTCAAAGCTGAAGGGCAGATCCGCGACGAATCCTGCGTGCATTCGCGCTTAGGGAAATGCAGCAGAGGTTTGCTGGGCTAATGAACCATGTCCATGTCCCCATATTGCATGGAATGAGATCAATTGGGACAAAGGTTTGCTCCTTCAAGTACCGAAAGCATACGCTACAGATCGAACCGGAGCGGATTCCCTTTTACATTTACACGGTACAGAGGGATAGTTGGATCTTGACATGTTGCCACCTGAGCGAGAGTACCGGTTTCTGGTTGTTTTAAGACATGTGAAAAGAATGTCCCAGGCAAGGTAGGTTCCGTTTATTTCTGATTCTTGAATTATTGATTGAGTCCTTAACTAATGAAATAAAGGGAGTTAATCGAACCGTTAGAGGGGTGGCGCATCACGCTATCAGCACGGGTAGCATGATGTGAATACAGATGTGCAAGGAGCACCGACAACTACACGGACAGAACGAGCGCTTGGTCCGAACTCAACAACCAGAGTAGCTACAGAAAAGTGGACGGCACCACGAGATAGCCCTGGCCGCCCACAACAGGAATATTCACACAGGCATCCGGGGAACAACCATTGCGAACTCTTCCCCTTCGCTTGGATCTGTTTGACCTCTTCATCCCTCGTCTTGCCTTCGGCTCACACAAAGGCATCATCAACGGGCATTTATCCACGACATGTGTTCGAGAGCATACACGTCTAAGGAACCCATCCACTCAGAGAAAGAAAAACATAACTCCCACACCACACTAGTGAGTTAGCGCAGGAGGACTGATAATTGCCACATCGAACAGAGCCAACCACAGACGTCACCGAGCCGAAAAGCGATTAGAGCGGGAACCGACAACAACGGAGCGACGTTAGCACATAAAAAAGGTTATGCAATACGCTTTTTATTTGATGCAATCGGGGATGGCCCAGGCCCATCAGCACTCAACCACCTATTGGGTTTATCCACACGAGGACTTCAAGATGTCGGTGACTTCTTCTTGACTGCAGAGAAGGCTGCCAAAGCACATACCAAAGCACGCCGGGGTGCCGGCCCCCAGACCACACCACCACAGACATCACCAGAAGTCAACAGTGTCACATTGCAGACCACAGATGCATCGACTGTAACAGAATATTCCTAGTAGAAGGAGTATTGTCAGGCAGCGAAATGGTTCTATAGGAACTAGATGCAGCGGGGCTAATAGCAAAAGTGCGGAGGAGGTCTATTGAGTCTATGGTAAGAGATCTAGACCGTTGTTATGCTTGTTGAACATAAAAAAGACAAGAGATTGATTGATTGATTGATTGATTGATTGATTGATTCATTACTCACATGTGAGTCCAGATGCGGACCATGATGAGCCCCTCGGAAGCCTGAGAGGATTCAAGGGGAAGTCAGTTAATCGACAGCCCCGCGCAGTATGTACAAGATATAGGTGGTTCCCCGTGACAATAAAGGGATCGTCCGAGAAATATACGATATAAGTAGTGAAGTTCCTCCTCCGCCACGCTCTCCTTCAACCCTCCCCTGTATGAAGTTCCTCCTCCACCACGCCCCTCCCGGCCCTCCCCCTAGTGCCTCCTAGACATCCGTTGGTGGCAATAGTAAAAGAAATCTTCCACCGCGTCATATCTATTCCCCTCCTCTCCTTTCATCATCGGCTTATCCAGGTCCTTCCATTCCTGGATCTCGCCCGGTTTTCTTCTCTCTTCCTGGTGTCCTGGACACCTAAAGACAATATGCTCTCCCGTCTCCTCCTCCCCGCACTCTGGGCAATCGGGATTGGGGGTCCTCCGGATCTGGTGAAGCCAGCTGCGTTGGGGTCCTTTGTTGGTTCGGCACCAGGTGTAGGCTGCGAGGGCCTGGTTGCCCCACGTGTGTCTGTTTTTACCGAACCCTTCTTTCGACCAGTGTTTCTCCACCTTCCTCCGGGTCATCGCTTTGACGCCTTCTTGTGTGATGACCGGACTTCCCTTCCCCTCGGAGCTCCTCCTTCCCACCAACTCGTCCGCTACCTCGTTGCCTGGAACTCCGATGTGAGAAAGACAAGAGAAACTCGAGAGGGCTATAAACTGCGAGAGTTCAGGGTAACTCCTGACAAGGATCTGAACAGGCCAATAAACACAGGTGGCAACAGCAAACTGGTGGCGAGCGGCATGCAGAAGAAAAAGTACTTGAGCTGACGCATTATAGCTGAAGAGCTGACGCGGTACGGCTAAAGCGGAATTAATAAAAGAAACCTAGAACTAGGAAAGAACAACCGGATGGGCTAGTAAGTTCAGGGTAATTAATATACGAGTGCGCTACCTAAGGTGGCGCTGGAAACTCGGGTGTGGTGGATGTGCGTTCCAACAGACTGGGGATGCGTCCACGGAAGCACCAACTCAGGGTGCGCCTACGGAGGTTCCACCAGCACCCCCAGCCTGTACCTACTACCTACGCGGAGCTGACAATCCAACTATCTGGTCAGGCAACAGTTGAAGGGGGAAAAGACGAGCGGCGAAATTGTCACCAGCGAAGAGTCAAAACAGAAGCAGTGGTAATGCATGCGATTCCACTTCGTTAGAGGCCGGGGATGATGCGATGGTGGATTGCGGAGAACAACAAGGGGTGGAGATCGTGGTGGTTGTTGAAAGAACACGGACCGGAAAAGATGGCATTCTCTTTGGCCATCTACATGAAATCTACCTAGGAGATAAGAAAACCAAGAGGCTCCTACGGACCACAAGATGTGGCAGGAGCCGCGGCAGCAGGGTCACGTGCAAAGATCCATGCCGAACACACGAATTTTGGATAAGTTGTTGGAAGGGGGTTATTTCCACAACTTGCGCCGGCGAGAGGACCGGTGGGATAGTGACAGAGAGAATTTCAGTTAATAATCTACTCGAGTGTTGTCAATTCGGCTCTTGAGCGCCACGTAGAGCCCCCCTCCCACTGGCAAGTTGTTTTGGAGTATCTTCTGTTGCTGTTCGACTTCTAGGGGGTATCTAGTCTTGCACGTAGATACCGGGCAGGGGACGGCCCAGGGGCTGGATAATCGAGCCGAGTTTTCACTCAGGGCTGCGCTCCCCCGTCATATACCATACTATCAATACGAGTACCCATTAACAGAAGGAAAAAACATAGTACAGATATGATGGACTTATGACTTGTCAATCGCGCTGAGACGAGTAGGGGAATAAACAGGTTTTACTCTGGCATACATCTGTTTGTTTTTATTTTTTAATCGCCCCGCCTTCGGTCGAGAAAGCACAACGAAACCTTGGTTATTGCGTGGGATATTGATGCTTTAATTGCCTGGTTTTCAATATCCCTGTCGGCATAACCTCGAACCTCCCGGTAGAAATTTTAATCAAAAAAACTCTGTATTGCCAGGTCACCCTCCGCAACGTCTGTTGACCGGCCGGGTCCCCTCGGATCCTACACGAAAAACTCAAACTGCGCTTCGTACGACATTATTTCGGGGGTCGGTCATGCACGGACCGGATCTCCCAGTCAGTGGACAAGGGATATTCATTTTTTTTCCTCTTATCTATTCAGGACTCATACGGTCCCATCATAGTTCCAAGATGAAAACCCGAGAGGATTTACAGGGGCCAAGTACCTATATATCCAGGATTATTATGAAATTTCGATAGTAAGGAAATATGACCCCTGTGAAAACCAGATAGTTCGGAAAATCACTGGGTAACTCTGATGTGGTAGCGAAAACGATGTTGTTGGGTAGTCGACCGTGGACCCGTACGTTCATACGTTCTATCAAAACAGTCCCGTGGGCCTTAGGTGTCAAAGTGAGGATATCCGGCCTGATACGCCAGGTGGAGAACAAGGGAACCGGAACCAAGATCACGGTTGACACGAGAGAACCGCAGGGCTGGGAAGCTAACTAGTGTCGTCGCTGGTTCTCTACATTAAGGGGGGTTGACCTAGGCCAGAGGATTCGCATGGGAAGGAAAGGTTTTCATATCATAGGGTATGACTAGGATAGACGAGGGGGTCATGCGATGATATTTTCCTACCCGCGCCGTTTATGTTCGTTTTTTCTACTTGCGATTGGGACTGGGATGGGGATACATTTGCCACCTCCGCTGTTTATTGTTTTTCTTATCTACGCCGAGTGTAACGACCACGGACGTCATGTGTTCATCGTTGTCAGGAATGCCGGTCCAGACGTCACGGACGTTGCTACTCGTTGCTGTTAAACTCAAGTCCTTGGTCATCAAACCTGATTCGTATTATAGATAACCTACTATTCTAGTTCTTGCTTCCTTTTCGATTCCCTCCTGATCTAACGTCTTATCATTTCCCATAACTAGTCACTGACGGCGCTTCCCCCCCGCTTACCTTCCTGGCGGCGCTGGTTAGCCCGTCACCCGCGAGACCCTGCTATAACTTCTGCAGGTCAACTGCGCGTGCCACCACTACCCTACCATCGTACCTCTTGGTCCTCCCCTCGCTCCCCGAACCCAGAGTCGTGCCTGACGCTAACCCCTCAGACGTGATAGCTGCGCATCTACCTACAAGACTAGCTACCCCCCTGAAAGACAAACAAAAGATTATCTTCCAAAGCAACTCGCTAGTGGGAATAAATACGTGACGCTCAAATATCCACCCCCTTCACCGCCGGTGTACAATCCCAACCCCCCAGCTGTTCCAGTCGTATTCTGTGATACGGAAGAGCTTACTTCCGATGCGTAGCCCGTAGTTAAGGTCAACCTTCTGCCCCATGTAGATGACCATTGAAGAAGCCAGATTTCCGACTCTCCTGTATTCTTGTTTGCGCTAGTGTATCCTGAGTTCCTGAACCCCTCTCGTTGGTTGTCTTCCTCGATCTATCGGCATAGCCGCGCGGGTTTATGTCTCCTTACGGCCACATGCAGGACTAAGGTTTGTGCCTGCTGGGTGGATGCCCTCCCTGTGCTCGGTGGCTGACTCCCTTGAGGTGGTGATGCCTTCCCCTTCCCTACTGTCCACCGCCTATCTGACCCCTGTGCGGGAGCTTCCTCCTCCATAGGCACTATTTTCCTCAATTCTTCTTCCTCTATTTTCCTCAATTCTTCTTCCCTCCCCTCGTTTGCCCGTTTCGTATCCCCAAACTCCTGTGTGGTAGCCTGTTGTGCCGCTATTGCCTGTGTAGCCTCCGCTTCCTTATCTGCTAGCTTATACTTTGAAACCGTTGCTTGATTCGTTGTACCCGTTCCTCTTCTGTATTCGACCTCAGCTTCCTGGTATCTCGCCGCCGTTTCTAGGTGACATTCTCTTATAGTACAATGGAGATTGTTCAAGGTCGACGTGAGAGTGACCAGGGTTCGTAGGGCGGGTGTCAAATCGTCTCGTCCTGCTGTCGTTGTAAGTGGTTGAAACTCCGTCTCTATCGTGACCTTGTCTCCGGGCACCTCGGGCGAATCATCCCCGATCTTGTCTATCTCCGGTCCAAGTTCAGAGTCCGATTCTGTCCCTAGGTTCTCCCAAATCTTCCGCTCGTATGCCCCCTTTTCGTAACTATGCCTTCTCTGCATCTCCATTATCTCGGTGAGCCTGTACTGACGGTACCTGTGGCGCTGTGGCTGCGCTTGTGTCGTGCTCACGTCGCTTGTGCTCGGTGCCTTGGTTGTGGGTCCCGGCAATCTGCCTTGTCGAGGCGGCTCTTTCGATTCCTCGGTAGCATAGCATGTGGTGTGGGAGTTATCTTTTCCAAGAGTGGTTGGGTCCTCGTGTTTGGGTACTCGTGCAGAAATGTCGTGGACCAATGCTGGTTGGCGGAGCCTCTGTATGAGAGAGTGGAAGACGCAGAAAGGGGGGGGGGGGCGAAGAGCTTCAAAGGAGGGGGAAAGGTCCGCGACCGTTGTTTCCCCAGGATTGGTGTCGATATTCTTATTGTGGGTGGCGAAGGATATCGGGTGGTGTCGTCCTCTTGCATAGAGCTGCTCTGGCTGTTCAGTTCCGACCCAGGCGCCTCGTTCTGTCAAGGTGGTTTTAGAGGTGAGAGGGGTCTAGGTTCTAGTCTTGGTTCTACCTAATGGAATACATATTTGATACGAGATTTGGCTTGAATAAGAGGTAGTGAAGTGTGTTTTTGGTGGGGAACTCTATGTTGTTCTAATAGGGGAAGAAGTGTAGAAGGTTACTTGAATGGTCCTGGATTAAACAAGGTAAGTAGAAAAGTATCCTTTAATTCCTAGCCTAATTTTGAGTCTATTTTGGATAATATGGTAGGATTTTCGTTAGCTATTTAAGTAGCAGTAGAAGGAATTGCAGTGGTGGGTATACACTGTGTAGCTTTTTGTAGAGTAATAGGAGACTAAGTTGGCATAAGCTTCTATAATAATTCTTGAGCTAGCCTTATGATTTCTTTGGCTAGTGCTAATAGACTTTAAGCTATTAGTTCAAACCCAAGTCTATATAGTCTATGAAAGTTATAGATACTGTATATACTATCAATAAGGGTATGTGCTTCTTATTCTTCTCACTCTTGTCTAGTTTCAGGAGTGAGAATAAGCATGATTAGATTAGTGTACTAGATTACCACTTCTGCTCTTTTCTTTTTGGGTCTTGAATAGGAGTTGCTTCTGCATCTGCAGGATCTGGATTATTCTCTAATTCTTACTGAAGAACCTGCTTAGATTTAGAGGGTTCTTCTTCTTAAGGCTCTTCTATATCTAATCTTATAAATTATCTAGAGGTAGATCTGAAAAAGTATATAGGTAGGTTTACCCTCATGGTCCAAATTTAGGAATTTGTACTGAGGGTCTATTAAAGGTTATAGCGTAGGACAGGGCTAGTATGGTTATTGTGGCTTGCTAATTTCGTTTGCAAGCCTTTAGTTTTATTGGTTAGTAAGTTGGGACTAGTGCTGATTTACTAGGAGTAAAGTTAGATTTTATGGTATTTCTGACAACAGAGGTACAGGCACTGCTGTTCTACTAGCCTTGTGTAGCTCAGTTCTAGAGAGCTAGATAAGGTGATAGATCATCTAGATAAGTTTCAAGAAAGTCTTGTATCGAGTAGGTGCTAGAAGTTGTAAGTGAAAATTTAAAAGGTTTAATTACACGTAAAAAAAATTTAAGTATGGGCCAAGTTAGTAGAGGAGTTCTGGAATGAACTCGGCTTTAACTAATATAACTATAGAGTCTTAAGTACACCTACTAAGTGCTATATAGGCCTATAGTAGATGGCTAAGAAGTATATTGAGTGTGAAGGTTGTTAGGGGCTTAAGAGGAACAGGAAGACAAGAAAATTACCAGAGTAGGTTGTATATTTCTAAGTTAGTTAGACTCAACTGTTTTGAATAAGCACTAGACTATCTAAGGCCGTAGAATTTATATCTTTACTAGATACAAAGTTCCTAAGGCAATTAGTCTATTTATACTTATTCTAGGCTACAGTAAGGACTCATTATAATGCCAGCCTATAATGAATATATGATAGCTCATTATAGAAATATCCAGTATCATGATGATACCTAATAAGGTCACAGAAACAAAGCTGCCAATGACATTAACAATTATCAAGAAAACAAAATTAGCTACTGTCTAATTAGGTAGGTATAAGAGGAGATTGTAGTCAGCAAGATAACATATATAGAAACTAACCTAGCATAATATAGCAATATTACAGATAATATTAGAGAAATATAGTGAGAAAACTTTCAAAGATAACAATGAGACTAATATCAAAATAATCCATTCTAATCCAAAGAATATTTAAAAAGTGTAGGTACCAAAAGAGGCTAAAAATGTACTCGAATTTAAACCAATGAAATCAACCAAAACTATTTTAGATAAAACATGTGTAAAGGAAATATATAACAGAAAATCAATTCCTTATACTTGTATAACCAGGTAAGCCAATCTAGGGTCAGGAAATATAATTTAGGTCTACATAAGATCCTAAATCGCAAAGCCACAGCAGTAGAGTGCAACAAGCATAATCTAAGTATTAAACGAGTTACAACAATTTAATCAGATCTTAAACTTGGATTTACTGGCCCCTGAGGCTATATATACTCTATTGGAGGCTATATCTAGATTACCATAGAGTTAGGAAGCCTAAACCAATACTGGGCTGCACATAATTGATGTGGAGCTAGTACAAGCTGGTGTAATAACTTCAGAGTGGCCTAAGCAGGCCCATTTGGAGTCATAGAGATTAACCTAGACTTAGGCTTAGATATTTTCAAGCTAGATAAGGGTTGGTGAGTTTGGAGTAGTTTATAGTGTTCTTGTTCCTCTATATACAAACTACCAATAAGTAAACTAAGTCTTCATGAACTCTCTTCTCTAAACAAATAGCTACATAACTTCCACCCAATTTGTAATACATCTATAGGTACCAGAATACATTAGTCAACTTCAAACTGATATATATTCTTAAGCCATGACTAGTGCTGAGGGCCAGTTGCTTGTTGCATTTATGCCACTTTCTACAGAATGCTATCCTATAACTCCTCCATTAACTGCCATTAGGCATCTCTGACACATTCCCACCATATGTCAATGAATCTCTGTATCTTCATGGTGCTTATATATTTTGCTGAATATGATCCCATTGATTTTACATCCAGCTTACCCGCCAAGAAGGTCCGATAGAGATTGCGTGGGGGCTGACGCATATCCTGGTGTTGATGCACATCCCGCTGATGTATGGTAGTGGCCGGGCTCTGGCCAGATCACTACCTATATCACTGCCTGTGTTGCTGCCCATATCGCTACTGATATCGCCACCTCCGAGAAGACATAGTTGTTATCCCAGCCGATATCTTGGTACTGTATTATGGGAGGATTCCAACCTGATGTCCTGGCTGCTTGTAACTTGAGTCTACCACCTAGTTTCCGCTCACCATTAGGTTTCCGCTCAGCTGAGACATACTAGCCGTTTTCGGCAAACTCGTGGGGTTTTGCAAGCACAGTGTCCAGCGGCCATTCCGCCTGAGTTGAGATCTAGGGAAACAACTACGCTCTACAACCTGGCTACCCTCACGGCCTGCCAAAATCAACCTAGTACCACCGTTCTGACCCATACGTCAATACGGCCCATTCATTAATGGGCCGCTAAAGATGGTTGGGCCGGCCAACCCATCAATCGCGCTAATGGCCGGCCCATTCAGCAATGGGCCCAGCCCACCCATCAATCTAACGGCTACAATAATATTTTAATATAATTATCTCACATATTCCGAACTATTGAGAATCACCAGACTGTGGAGCACTACGGATAAATGGAAAAATATAAGATATAAATACATAAAATTCTAGAAAATCTAGGCCTCCAGGGGTAGAAAAATATAACATAGAAATAAATGAAAATACGAGAAAATCAAGTCCTCCAGAGATATATAAATAAAATATACTAGATCAAGGCCTCTTCCGTAGCACTCGAGTATTCAATGTATTATTCAAATCAGGAGGCAATTCTCTATTTATCCGTAGTGCTCCATACTGTATTTCTCAATAGTTCCGTATATTATATTAAAATATTATTGTAGCCGTCAGATTGATGGGTGGGCTGGGCCCATTAATGAATGGGCCGGCCCCACCATCTTTACCGGCCCATTGATCAATGGGTCCATCAATGGGCCGTACTGACGTATGGATCAGAACACCACTACTACCTACTTGCATATACCCTCCCCGTTGGGGATCCGTTCCACTCTACCCCCACCCTGGAGAAAATGTTTCAAACGAAGGGTAAAGGGTCGTGAAAGGTGTTCCCCCGAGGTCTGAGTAGATCGTGTTGTGGTCGGTGAGGGCTATATCGTGGTGTCGTCCGGTTATCTGTAGCTGCTCCGGTTGTTGGGTTTCGACCAAGCGCTCGTCCTGTCCAGCTGGTTCGTGGACTTGCATAGCGTAACATAGATAACGCAACATAGGCTAGTTCTACGTAGCGTAGTTTAGTATAGCTCGGTAGTGTATGCTTATAGACCCCGTGTATGTGTGTGTTTCTGCCCGTGTTGCCCTTTGGCCGCCCTTCGGTTCCTGAATTTATGTTATCCCGTGCGTCCTTTGATGAGCCATTTGGCCAGTCTTGCAGTCGGGATTAGTCCTAGTGCTTTCAAGATGCGGTCTGCCACGACTTGGGCTCGCGGGGTCCCATCTAGGCACGACCAGTTCTATAGAGTGCCTTTTGAGGCGCACTCTGGAGTGTGGCCTCGGGCTGGGGTCTCCTCTCCGGAATAGGCATCTCCGTATGGCCCCTACGGACTTGATTAGCCCCTCCACGAGCATCCCTGGTCGGTGAGCGGTGGTGAGTTTTAACCCCTCTGGGTAGGACATGAGATTCGTTACCCAGATGGCGACCGCCAGCTATATCCCTCGGGCTGGCGATCTCTGACTCGGTGAAGATCGATGTACCAGGGTCATTTGTGTGTGCGGCTGATGTGGGTGTCTTGGCCAGTGATAGGCGCCAGTAGCTTAGCAATGGTAGTCGTTGAATGATCTTGTTGGCTTGTTGAACCTTGTAGGCCTGTTCGCTGGCGTGTTATGGGATTTGCCTTTATATGTGTTCCGGGTGCCCGGGGTGGTGTTTCTTGGGGGGTTGTTTCGATTTGTTCGGACTCCTTCGTGTACCCGTAGTTCCTCTCGTCAGTGAGGGAAGGCTGGTTCCCCGGCTGTTTGGGCAGGAATTGGTGGCATGGGGCTGCGAAGTTGAATGCTCCCTTTGTCCCGCGACCACTTCTCCCTCACCTCCTTGTCAGTACCTTCTCTGCTAGAATGAAAAAGCAGCGGGAGCAGAAACAGAAGAAGTAAAACAAGCCCTTTTAAAGGGGAACAGGCGCAGTAGCTGGAAAAGAGGCCAAAGCCTCTTTCCTCCCTGTTATCAATATTATAAATAAAACACTCTCTCTAGTATCTTTCCTAGCGGAGCAGCTCCTAGTCCAAACATACCTAATATCCAAACATCTCGCTGGTATGCTTGGGGATGGGAGGGAGATTGCTTCTACCTTCCCCCTCTTCTTTCATATATGATTTTATATCATTATTTATAGTAAATTACTTTATAATTTACGCATTGGAGGACAAATGATACAGGGGCTGGTTCGCTTGAGAACAAAAGAATAAGGACAGGAACCGCTGGGCACCTGTTTAATTTTTACGGGTAAAAGGAAACAAGAACTGCCTCACCGGAAAAAAAAGAAACAAAATTGGTGGCGGCTCATGCTAGACGGTGGGGTGGGTTGGGTTTTGCAAACTTTACTCCGAAGAGCACAAGCAAAGAGAATGTGGATCTATCGGCATTCGATGCTGAGCCTGCTCGGTTGTAGGTGCACTTGCCCCCTTCGGCACTTCTTGCTTTGTGGAGGTCGGCGATTGCTGGCGCGTTGCTTGCTCATCTGCTTGCTGGGCTCGGGTTGCTTCTTCCTATCGTCTTGTGATCTCTTCTTTGCCCTGTTCTAAATTTTCGGCCGCTGCGACTCTCCGAACTAGTTCCTCTGCTTCCAAAGCGTTTTTTGGGAACAGGTTCGTGAAGCCTTCTCTTGGTTGTCTATTGGGGGCCTGTCTCTTCCTGTTGAGCCTGAGATCGGGTCGATAGTAAGCCTGGGCACGAGCCCGACCGGGGAGAAGTTCGAGCCCTAAAATAAATAGCAAACGCTCGAGCCTGTCTTGAAAAATGACCAGCAGGCGCGTGCCCAGGCGTAGTCGATAGGTGGATCTACTCTCCCGATTCCGGAGTCAACGTCATGTCGGATACTGGATCGGAATTTGGGTCGCTTATCTGAAGCCATGCTGGTCAGGGTTAGCGAAGGCCTAACCAAACGTTGATCAGCTTTCCTTCAAGAACCCCTGCTCGGCGTGTCTATCTATAGTTGACCGTTGACCTGGTCGCTTGAAGTTGATTGTCTATCATACTCTGGTGTTCTGCCATCTTCTTGTCTTGTGTGAATTTTGTGCTCTCACTACCGTGCCTAAACATTCGTGACTGACTTTCACCTTGTCGATTGTCAATGCGTGTCTTGAGGTGAGCATCTCGTTGATCGAGTCTGTCGCCCTCCCAATCCTCCACCAAATCTGACCTTGAGGTGTCATGGTGTTGTTCATCTGTAACGGGTGATAGGGATGCTGCAGGGGCTGACTTGAAGCCGGTTGACGATATACCCGGTTGGCGGGAGTATTCCCGGGACATGAGGGGGTTGGTCGGTGGAGGTGAGAATCGTACTATGGCTACGCCTGAAGTAGTCCCAGCCGGATACCGAGTTTTCTCTCGACGCCCTTGCTACCGAAGTCGTAGGTGGTTTCTCCTGTATTTTTTCTTGGCCTGGCTTGCAATCGGCTCCGCAGGCGAATGCAGGGCTGTTGAGGGATACGCTGATGATGAGAGTCTTTTCGTCAGTCAAGTCTATCTTAGAATTCTCATCGTTGATCTCTTTGTTCTAAATCGGGCCGCTGATGGTTGGCTAGATATCCGATGTCCGTCCAGGGCGTAGCTGTGGGTTGTGGTCCAGGAACCTGTTTGGCCGTGATGAGGTGTGGGGGGTTCTTTTCTTCTCGTTGGCTGGTGCCGTCGTGATGTTGCTGAGCTGGCGAGTTCGTCTGGTAAGGTAAGAGCGGGAAGTCGTGCAGGTTATCACGAACCTTCAGAACTTCAACGGAGGGGGAAAGGGTCTGGAAACTTGTCGTTATGGGGGGCTTTGGGTGCCAACCAGACTAATACAGTCGAACCTCTATATTTCATAAGTTCGGGACCGGGAGGGTCGATACTAAAGGGGAGGTTATGCCTTTAGAGAGGTTTTGCAGAGGGTCACGTGTACAAGGGTAGTAGTATCCGAAATTCATGGAAGTAGGTACCAAATATTCTACCACAATCCCACCATTGCCCCAGTCACTCCCGCTATCCCCGCGACTTCAGCTGATCTCATCTAGGCTTACCTACAGGATTTCCACGGATTATACATTTAACAATTTTCATTGACCCGTCAGCACCGACAACAACTTTGACAGGACGAGCGCTAGGTCGGAACTCAACTACCAGAGCAGCTACGGACAAGCGGACGGCACCACGAGATAGCCCTCGAAACCCACAACACGAATATCTCCTCAGATCTCGGGGGAACAACAATCGCGACCCTTTCTCCCTCTTCTGAAGCTTTTTCCCTTCTCTTCCCCGCTCTCTTCTTCCTCTTTTCTCACGAAAAACTCCCTCGACGAGCATTGGTCCACGAGTTCACCCACCCCGA
>Ga0307511_10001322_pt1 | contig 26289 bp, 27 predicted proteins | sample 13_EM_MG_FD_200266 | JGI IMG/M metagenome (GOLD analysis project Ga0307511, IMG submission 200266) | Populus trichocarpa ectomycorrhiza microbial communities from riparian zone in the Pacific Northwest, United States - 13_EM | ecosystem: Host-associated > Plants > Roots > Unclassified | place...
GGAGTCGCCGAAGCCCGGCAGGTCCAGGGCCTCGCTGTCGACCAGGCCGTCGAGCTCGGCCATGAGCAGCGACCAGTTCTGCGAGGAACCGCCGAGCCCGTGGACGTACAGCGCGGGCGGCAGTCCCTCGCGCGCCGCCGCTCTCGACCGCACCGTCAGGGTGATCCCCGGCAGTCCGACCGACCTGAGCCGCTCCCCCTCGCCGACCCTGACGGGCGCCACTTTGGGGAGCACACTGGCGGCCGACACGGAAGGCAGCTCTGTCGAAGACATGCGGCAATGTTACGAGACGATCACGCAGTGGCTCATGTGTTCGCCGTCACAAGCCCTACGACAGCTCTACGGCAGCCGCAAGGCAACCCCACGACGTCCGCCATGGCACCCCTGCCCGGTGTCTCCTAGGCTCAGGACGTACCAGGAAGGGAGCCCGCCATGACCGTCGACCCAAGCGATCCGGAGACGTTCGAGGACGAGAGCGCCACCCCGTTCGATGCCGAAGCCCCCGAGGACGACACCACCGACGAACAGCCGACCGACGTCGACCCGAGCAAGGCCAACGAGGCCGACGTGGCGGAACAGGCCCGTGTCGTCCCCCTCGACGAAGACGACTATCGGTGACACCGACCGGGCTCTTCCGTGGTCGGACCGGGCCTCTTCAGTAAGAAGAAGGCCCCTTACCTCCGAGTACCTGCGACCTCTACACCCCCTTCTAGGGGCATTCGCGCCATTTTCACCATCGTCCGGTACGTGAAATTCTGCGCTCGCACCGCGCACACCACGGTTACCGAAAAGTACGATGGCGGCGCGGCGCTCACCGCATGAGGACGACATTTGGGAGGCGGCGTGACAGCCATCGAGCAGACAGAGGCGGCGCGCCCGCGGGGCACCCGCCTGCCGCGCCGTGCCCGACGGAACCAGCTGCTGGGCGCCGCCCAGGAGGTCTTCGTCGCACAGGGTTACCACGCGGCCGCGATGGACGACATCGCCGAGCGCGCCGGCGTCAGCAAGCCGGTGCTCTACCAGCACTTCCCGGGCAAGCTCGACCTCTACCTCGCCCTCCTCGACCAGCACTGCGAGTCGCTGATCCAGGCGGTGCGCACCGCGCTCGCGTCGACGTCGGACAACAAGCAGCGCGTCCGGGCGACCATGGACGCGTACTTCGCCTACGTCGAGGACGACGGCGGCGCCTTCCGGCTGGTCTTCGAGTCGGACCTGACGAACGAGCCCGCCGTGCGCGAGCGCGTCGACAAGGTGACGAACGAGTGCGCCGAGGCGATCTGCGACGTCATCGCCGAGGACACCGGCCTGTCGCGGGCCGAGTCGATGCTGCTGGCCTCGGGCCTCGGCGGTCTCGCGCAGGTCGTCGCCCGCTCCTGGCTGCACAGCGACCGCAGCGTCCCGCGCGACCAGGCGGTCCAGCTGCTGGCCTCGCTGGCATGGCGGGGCATCGCCGGTTTCCCGCTGCACGGGAACGAACAGCACCACTGACGGCCGCCGAACGCCATGAAGGCCGTGGGCGGCCGTTTGTTCCCACAGGCTGTTCGCTCTTGGCGTTCCGGGGCGGAACATCTACGCCCCCTCGCCGGGCTAATGTGTGCTGCGTACGGCGCGGAAGATCGCGCACTTTGCTGACCGTCGGAGGGACATAGCCGTGGAGGTCAAGATCGGCGTGCTGCACACGCCTCGCGAGATCGTTCTGGAGACCGGTCAGAGCGCCGAGGAGGTCGAGCAGGCCGTGGCCGAGGCGCTGACCGGGAAGGCTCCGCTGCTGAGCCTCGTGGACGAGCACGGCCGCAAGGTCCTCGTCCCCGCCGACCGGCTCGCCTATGTCGAGCTCGGCGAGGCGGCCCCGCGCAAGGTGGGCTTCGGCGCGCTGTAGTCACGAGCGAACAGCGAGGGGGCCCGGCGGCCGGAAAGTCGCCGGGCCCCCTCGCGCTTCCATCACAGATGGAGCACAAGTCGCCCACAGGGGAGGATTGCATTCCGCAGGTCACGGGTATGACCGGCTACGACAGCAGTACGCAGGCCGACCGTGGGAGGGACCCCCGTGATGATCCTGGAAGCGCTCGGCTCCGCTGTGCTGGGTCTGCTGCTCGCATGGGCCGCCACCCACCGGCTCGCGGACCGTCTTCCGGCCCGCACCCTGGTCTTCTCCACCGGTGTCGCCGGAGCGCTCTTCGGCGACTTCGTCACGCACAGCGCGCTGGGCCCCGGCAGTGGCCTGCCGAGCCTGCTCGGCGCGGCGGTCGTCTCGGCCGCCTCGCTCTCCCTGCTGCTTCGACCGTCGAGACGATTCCGCGGACGGTCGGCCCCCGCGTAGCCGTAGCTAGGCGGCGAGCCCCAGGGCCGCCATCCGCTTGGTGTGCGCCTCGGTGATCCGGGAGAACATTCGGCCCACCTCCGCGAGGTCGAACCCGTCCGCCACGCCACCCACGAGCATCGTCGACAGCGCGTCCCGGTCGGCGACCACCCGCTGCGACTGCGACAGCGCCTCACCCATCAACCGCCGTGCCCACAGGGCGAGTCGGCCCCCCACGCGCGGGTCCGCGTCGATCGCCGCGCGTACCTTTTCCACGGCGAAACTGGCGTGCCCGGTGTCGTCGAGAACGCCGAGCACCAGCGAGCGGGAGTCCTTGTCGAGGCGGGCCGCGACCTCGCGGTAGAAGTCGCTGGCGATCGAGTCGCCGACGTAGGCCTTGACGAGCCCTTCCAGCCAGTCCGAGGGAGCCGTCTGCTTGTGGAAGCCGTCGAGCGCGGCGACGAACGGCTGCATCGACTCGGTCGGCTCGGCCCCGATCTCCGTGAGCCGGTCCCTGAGCTGCTCGAAGTGGTGGAACTCGGCCGATGCCATCTTCGCCAGCTCCGCCTTGTCCGCGAGCGTCGGCGCCAGCTTGGCGTCCTCCGCGAGCCGCTCGAAAGCCGCCAGCTCGCCGTACGCGAGCGCGCCGAGCAGGTCCACGACCGCGTTGCGGTACTGGGGGTCGGCGGCGGCCGTGGCCCAGTCCTGGGCGGCGACTCCGGTGGGTTCGGCGGGTGCGTCGGAGGCATTGTCAGCGGTCGTCATGAAGCGCACAATAGCCCGCTCACCGCACGGCGGAAGGCCCTGGTCAATCAGTGTGACGACGACTACGTGACCAAATCGGCCAACGCATGTGCGTGATTCCGGGGTATGGTGGTAATGCGCCCGCCGAGTATTCGCCGGGCCGCACGAATGAGGATGCCCGGTCGGTGGCCCGATCGGCTCCGACCCGACAGCCCTCCTCGCCCGTACGGCACTTTGCGTACGAAGTTCGGAGGGGGACCCTCAGCGGTTCGAGCGCTAGAGCGTCGGCAGTGGTCCCGTGCCTCACGGTTTGCCCTCACGGGTTGTCCGTAAGGCAGCCGACGTCCCCGGCACGGTCCTGACACGACCCCCGCGCTCGCCTCGCACCGCGCACACAGAAGAGGCAGCACCCTGACTACTTTCCGAGAGCTCGGAATCCTTCCCGAGACCGCTGAGGCCCTTGAGGCCGTCGGCATCGTCTCCCCCTTCCCGATCCAGGAGATGACGCTCCCCGTAGCCCTTTCCGGCACGGACGTCATCGGCCAGGCCAAGACCGGCACCGGCAAGACGCTGGGCTTCGGCCTCCCGCTCCTGGAGCGCGTCACCGTCCCCGCCGACGTCGAGGCCGGCCGCGCCAAGCCCGAGCAGCTGACCGACGCCCCGCAGGCGCTCGTCGTCGTCCCCACCCGCGAGCTGTGCACCCAGGTCACCAACGACCTGCTGACCGCCGGCAAGGTGCGCAACGTGCGCGTCCTCGCCATCTACGGCGGCCGGGCCTACGAGCCGCAGGTCGAGGCGCTCCGCAAGGGCGTCGACGTCGTCGTCGGCACCCCGGGCCGGCTGCTCGACCTCGCGGGCCAGAAGAAGCTCGACCTCAAGCACATCCGGTCGCTCGTGCTCGACGAGGCCGACGAGATGCTCGACCTGGGCTTCCTGCCCGACGTCGAGAAGATCATCAACTTCCTGCCGGCCCGCCGCCAGACGATGCTGTTCTCGGCGACCATGCCGGGCGCGGTCATCGGTCTCGCCCGCCGCTACATGACGCAGCCCACGCACATCCGCGCCACCTCGCCGGACGACGAGGGCAAGACCGTCGCGAACACCACGCAGTTCGTCTACCGCGCGCACAACATGGACAAGCCCGAGCTCGTCGCCCGCATCCTGCAGGCCGAGGGCCGGGGCCTGGTCATGGTCTTCTGCCGCACCAAGCGCACCGCGGCCGACCTCGCCGACCAGCTCCAGCAGCGCGGTTTCGCCTCCGGCGCGGTCCACGGCGACCTCGGCCAGGGAGCCCGCGAGCAGGCGCTGCGCGCGTTCCGCAACGGCAAGGTCGACGTGCTCGTCTGCACCGACGTCGCCGCCCGCGGCATCGACGTCGAGGGCGTCACGCACGTCATCAACTACCAGTCCCCCGAGGACGAGAAGACCTACCTGCACCGCATCGGCCGTACGGGCCGCGCGGGCGCCAAGGGCATCGCGGTCACCCTCGTCGACTGGGACGACATCCCGCGCTGGCAGCTCATCAACAAGGCGCTGGACCTCAAGTTCAACGACCCGCCGGAGACGTACTCCACCTCCCCGCACTTCTTCGAGGAACTGAACATCCCCGCGGGCACCAAGGGTGTCCTGCCCCGCTCGGAGCGCACCCGCGCCGGGCTGGCCGCGGAGGAGGTCGAGGACCTCGGCGAGACCGGTGGTCGCGGCGGTCCGCGCGGCCGTGGCGGTCGCGACGGTGGCAGGGGCGGTCGTGACAGCGCCCGAGGCGGACGTGACGCCGGCCGGGACAACCGGAACGAGTCCCGCTCCGGTGCCGGTCCCGTCGACGCCGAGCGCCCGGCGCGCACCCCGCGCCGCCGCCGTCGTACGCGCAACGGCGCCCCGATGGAAGGGACTTCGGCCGCTACTGCCGTGACGTCCACGCCGGAGGAGACCGCACTGGCCGCCTCCGAGGAGACCGCGACCCGCACTCCGCGCCGCCGTCGCCGCACCCGCACCGGAGCGACGGGAGAGCAGCTGCCGGCCACGGCAGTCACCTCCGCGGTCGCACCCGAGGCGGCGGAGAACGCCGTGGCTACGGCCGAGGGCCCGGCCCTGGACGCCTCCGCGCCGACGCGCCGCCGCCGTACCCGCAAGTCTGCGGAGCCGGCGATCGCGACGGCCGAGACCGTGGTCGCCGAGACGCCGGTGGCTGAGGCCCCGGTAGCCGAGGAGACGAAGCCGCGCCGCCGGACCCGTAAGGCCGTAGCTGCCACGGAGCCGGTCGACACGGTCGCCGTGGCCACTCCGGAGGCCGCTGCCGTGGCCGCCGTCGACACGGCCGAGGCCGTCGAGGCCAAGCCGCGTCGCACCCGGACCCGGAAGACCGCGGCTCCGGCCGAGGTCGTCGCCGTCGACACGGCCGAGGGCACGGAGGCCAAGCCGCGCCGCCGCGCCACGACCCGCAAGGCCGTCGCCGACATCCCGGCCCAGGTCGCCGAGGAGCCGGAGACCAAGCCCCGCCGCCGTACCACCCGCAAGACCGCCGAAGCCCCGGTCGCCGCGGAGCCGACGGTCACGGAGGAGGCCAAGCCTCGTCGGACCCGCAAGACCGCGGTTGCCGCCGAAGCCGTCGTCGACACGGTCGAGGCCGGCGAGACCAAGCCGCGCCGTACCCGCAAGGTCGCTGCCGCGCCGGTGGCCACCGAGGCGCCGGAAGCCGTGGCCGCCACGGCCCCGGCCGAGGTCAAGCCGCGCCGGACGCGGAAGGCCGCGGTTGCCGCCGAAGCCGTCCTGGACACGGTCGAGGCCGTCGAGGCGAAGCCCCGTCGGACCCGCAAGGCGGCCGCCGCTCCGGTAGCCACCGAGGCGTCGGAGGCCGCCGAGGTCAAGCCGCGCAGCACGCGGACCCGGAAGACCGCGGCTCCGGCCGAGGCCGTCGCCGCCGTGGACACGGCCGAGGGCACGGAGGCCAAGCCGCGCCGTCGCACCGCGACCCGCAAGGCCGTCGCCGACATCCCGGCCCAGGTCGCCGAGGAGCCGGAGACCAAGCCCCGCCGCCGTACCACCCGCAAGACCGCCGAAGCCCCGGTCGCCGCGGAGCCGGAGGCAGCCGAGGCGAAGCCGAGGGTGCGCCGTCCCCGCAAGGCCGCGGCGACAGCGACTACGGCGGCGGAGGCCGGCGAGAGCTGATCAACCCTGCCCCCGAAGGTCACAACACCGAACGGCCCGGCCCACTCCACGTGGGCCGGGCCGTCGGCGTTCCCCCTCCGCCCACCGCTCCCGCTCCCCCGTTAACCCCGGTTACACCCTCCCGTCCCCCTTCCGCTCAGCTCCGCCGGATAACCTCGGGCCATGAGTAGGCCCCCCTCCTTCGTCCCGCCCCCCGGCGCTCGCGCGTACCCGCTGCGGACCGGTCGCGGTGAGTTCGCCGTCGTGGACTCGCCCGTGGCCGACGGTGTCGAGCCGAGGGGGGTCGCGCTGTTGCTGCCGGGATTCACCGGGAGCAAGGAGGACTTCAACCCCTTGCATGTGGCGCTCGGCGCGCGCGGGTATCGGACGGTAGCCGTGGACGGGCGGGGGCAGTACGAGACGGACGGGCCCCGGGACGACGAATCCGCTTACGCGCAGGACGAGTTGGCGCGTGACGTGCTCGCACTGGCCGAGGCGGTCGGCGCGCCGGTGCAGCTGCTCGGGCACTCCCTCGGCGGACAGGTCGCGCGGGCCGCCGTACTCCTGGACCACACGCCGTTCGTGTCGCTGACGCTCATGGCGTCGGGTCCCGCGCAGATCTCCGCGTCCCAGCAGGACCGGGTGAAGCTGTTGCGGGACGCGCTCGCCGTGATGTCGATGGCCGAGGTGTGGGACGCGATCCAGGCGATGGAGACGCCCGAGGAGACCGAGACCGGCGGTGCGCTGGACGAGGGGCTCGACGACCGGGCCGACCTGCGGCGCCGCTGGCTGGGCACCAAGCCGGCTCAACTCCTCGCCACGGGACTCCAGTTGTGCGTCGAGCCGGACCGGGTCGCCGAACTGGCCGCCGTCCCGCTCCCGTTCCACGTCCTGTCGGGTTCACGCGACGACACCTGGCCGGTGCCGCTCCTCGACGACATGGCCGTACGGCTGAAGGCGCGGCGGACGGTCGTCGCGCGGGCCGAGCACTCGCCGAACACGGACCAGCCGGCCGCGACGGCCAAGGCCATCGCCGACTTCTGGGACACGGCAGCCCCGTAGGAAGGGGTCAGTACTGCGTCTGCAGGTGCTCCCAGAACCCGTCCCGCAGCGACCGCCGCAGATCGGACTGCCCGCGCAGGGAGTACTGCAGCAGCCCCTCCGCCTCCACCAGCAGATCCTGGTCGACCGAACCGGGCAGGTACGGATGCCCGGGCAGCAGCTCCACCAGCGCCTCCCGTCCCCGCGCGGCGAGCCACTTCGCGGCGATCTGCGCGCCCACGAAGCGGACGTCGTCGCGGGTGGGCCGGGTGGCGGCGGCCTCGTAGACGGCGGCCGTGCGCCGGGAGACGTACGGCTTGAAGAAGTCGAGGTCGAAGGTGCGCTGACTGTCGACCTCCCAGAGGAGCGGCTCGGCCTGGTTGCGGCCCTCGGGGGCCTCGATGCCCCACAAGTGGACGCGGGCGCCGTACCCTTGGGCCGCCTCGACCGCCGACACCAGGTCCTCGTCGCCGCCGATGAGGGCCGCGTCGCTGATGGCGCGGTGCCGGGCGAGGGACTCCAGGTCGGAGCGGATGAGTGAATCGACGCCCTTCTGCTGGTTGTTGGCGTTGAGATTGCCCAACCGCACCTTCACGTCCGGGAGTTCGGCGATGGCCTGCTGCTCGGCGGTGTGGATGCGGCGGCGGGCGCCGTCGTACCAGTAGACGCGCAGCAGCCGACTGTCCGCGAAGATCGTGCGGGCCTTGTCGATGAGCGCCTCGATGAGGCCCTCGGTGTCGAGGTCGAAGGTGCGCCGGTCCTCGGTCCCGGAGACGAGCCGGCCCGCGGCTGCATACAAGTACCCGGCGTCGACGAAGATCGCATGCGTCGAGGGCGTCTTCGCCACTTCGGCGAGCATGCGCTGCAGCAGCTCGTTCGTGCGGTCGATGCGGGCGCTGAGGGCCGCGAGGTCGTCGTTCATCGCCCCCATTGTCCCGGCGGTCACGCTGCGAACACAACCGGTCCCGGTCAGTCTCGCGCCGATCTCTTACCGGTCAGTAATTAGGCGTTCGAAAAATTTCCTTAGCGTAGGGAATGTTTGTAACACGCATCCCGTTGACTACCTCAGTAACCAAGTAGTTCTCCTCAGGAGGATGACCAGACGAAGGGAGAAGCCAATGCGCTTCGAAATCATGCGTCTTGACGAGGTCGACGGCACCACCGTGGACAGCACCGTCGTGGACGCCGCCTCCGTCAATCGGATCGTGCAACAGGCCGCCGCCATAGGACAGCGACTGTGGATCCGCCCCGCCGAGACCAAGGCCTCGTAACACCTACGACATTCGCCCGCGCACCGAAGACGCATAGCAACCACACTTCAGAGCCCCGCACGGCACCGACGCCGTGCGGGGTTTTGCGTGTCCGGTGTTTCGTGTCCGGCCTGCTCAGCTCGCCCGGATCACCTGGGTGACCCCGTTGATGATCTGCTGCACGGCGATGGCCGACAGCATCATCCCCGCGAGCCGCGTGACGAGGACGACCCCGCCGTCCTTGATGACCCGGATGATCAGCAGCGAGTACCGCATCACCACCCACAGCACGGCGTGGATGGCGAGGATCGCCGCCCACACCGACACCTGCGTGGCCACACTGTCGGCCTTCTGCACGGCGAGGATGACGGACACGATCGCACCGGGCCCGGCGAGCAGCGGCATGCCCAGCGGTACGAGGGCGACGTTGACGTCCTTGGTCTGCTTCGGCTCGTCGGTCTTGCCGGTGAGCAGATCGAGCGCGATCAGCAGGAGCAGCAGTCCGCCCGCGATCATCAGCGCGGGCACGGAGACATGCAGATAGTCGAGGATCTGGTGCCCGAGCAGCCCGAAGACGGTGATGACCCCGCCGGCCACACAGACGGCCTGGAAGGCCATCCGCTTCTGCACCTTGGCCGGCCGTCCGGCGGTCAGCGCGAGGAAGATCGGGGTGATCCCAGGGGGATCCATGATGACAAAAAGGGTCAGGAAGAGAGAGCCGAAGACGGCGACGTCGAACATGGGTGAGCCACAGGCCTTGCAGAGAGAGGTGAGCGGGGAGGACGCGGGCGAGGTCAGACTCCGCCGGCCCCCGGCACCGGGAAGGCGCCGGTCGCACGCCGCGTGATCTCGCCGTAGACCTCGGGATCCGTCGTGTACTCACCGAGCTGCACGCTCTTGCGGCTCCCGTGGTAGTCGCTGGACCCGGTGACGAGCAGCCCGAGCTCCTTCGCGAGCCCGCGCAGCCGCACCCGCGTCTCGGCGTCGTGGTCCATGTGGTCGACCTCGATGCCGTCGAGCCCGGCCGCGGCCATCTCGGCGATGGCGGACTCGGGCACGGTGCGCCCGCGCTTGCTGGCCCCCGGGTGCGCGAACACGGTCACGCCCCCGGCGGCCTTGACCAGCCGGATCGCCTCGAACGGATCGGTCTCGTGCTTCGCCACATGGGCCCGGCCGCCGTCGCCCAGCCAGTCCACGGTGAAGGCGTCGTTCACGGTCGGTACGACACCCAGCTCGACCAGCGCGGTGGCGACATGCGGCCGCCCGACCGACCCCTCACCGGCGATCCGCGCGACCTGCTCCCAGGTCACCGGCACGCCCAGCCCCTGAAGCCGCTCCACCATGGCCCGCGCCCGCGGCACCCGGTCGTCCCGCACCAACTCCCGCTCGGCAAGCAGCGCCGGCTCCTCGGGATCGAAGAGATAGGCCAGCATGTGCATCGAGATCCCGTCGACCCGACAGGACATCTCGGCCCCGGTGACCAGCGTGATCCCGGCAGGCAGAGCGTCGATCGCCTCGCCGTACCCACGACTGGTGTCATGATCGGTCAGCCCGACGACATCCAGCCCGGCGGCAGCGGCATTCCGCACCAGCTCAGCAGGCGAGTCCGTACCGTCGGAGGCCGTGGAGTGGGTGTGCAGATCAATACGCACGCGCAGACTCCAGACGGTGACAGTACAAAACGGGACCACCCAAGGGTAACGGCAACCCCGGGGGCCTCATGAACACCGTGCAGGGCAGCTAACCCAGGGGCGCGGGGCTGTATCGATATGCGGCTCCGCCGCGTGGGCGCGACAAGCCCCCACGCACCTGCACCCACCCCTCAACCGACCGAGGCACCCCCTTAGGCGCTACGGCTCAAGCAACCGCGGCGACAGCGCCCCACAGGGCACAAGGTCGACCTCAGCCCCCGCATCCCGCAAATCCGTAAGCACCAGTTCGTCGTACATCAACAACCCGGACTGCTCGGGCCAGACAACCGCCCACAGCCACAGCCCCAACGCCTCACCGGCGAAAACGGCCCGATCATCCGGCGCCGTAGCCACATGCCACAACGGCGTAGGCCGCCCGGCCGCAAGCAGCTTCGCCTGCGGTGGCTTCTCGACGCTCATGTACGGCCCCGGATCCGGCCCGTCGATCCCGGCGTACCGCGCACCGAGCCCGACACCGAGCTCCTCCGCGACGAGGATCAGCTCACCCATCCCACCGAGCGGCCCGGGGCCCGAGCACGCCACAGCCGTCGCACGACCCCCGCTCCGGTCGTCCCCCGCGCACGCCACGCCCGTGAACAGCCAGCCGACCGGCAGGGGCCACGGCATCCACACGGGTACCTGCGTGCGATGCACGACAACACTGAGGGCCTCGACGCTGGGCGGGATCACGGGCTGCACCGGATGCACCGTGCCGTGGACATCGCACTGCCAGGAATCGGCGAAGAGTCCGGGAGCCCTGACCCGGCCACCACACTTCGGGCAACTGGGTTCGCCCCTCATAGGGCCCCACGGTCCTACCCTCGCACCCGCACGTCAAGGACGATCACCCGTCCGGACGGGACCACTCACCGAGCGAAACTAGATGCATCTTGCATTTATTACCTTGCCTAACTTACTATGTGCATACGCCAACTACTTGGGAGGAAGCATGGACGGGATGGACGACCCCTTCGACGCGGGAGCCGGCACCAGCAGCCTGCTGCGCCAGCCGAAGGCCGTATGGGCGACCGCCGGCGCCTCGGTCGTCGCCTTCATGGGCATCGGGCTCGTCGACCCGATCCTGCCGTCGATAGCCAAGGGCCTGGACGCCACCGCCGGCCAGGTCTCCCTGCTCTTCACCTCGTACTTCCTGATCACCGCCATCGCGATGCTGGTGACCGGCTTCGTCTCCAGCCGCATCGGCGGCAAGAAGACCCTGCTGCTCGGCCTCGCCCTCGTCGTGGTCTTCGCCGGTCTCGCCGGCACCTCGGGCTCGGTCGGCGAACTCGTCGGCTTCCGGGCCGGCTGGGGCCTCGGCAACGCGCTCTTCGTCTCGACGGCCCTCGCGGTGATCGTCGGCGCGGCGGCCGGCGGCAGCGCCGCAGCGATCCTGCTCTACGAGTCCGCCCTCGGCCTCGGCATGGCGTGCGGCCCGCTGGTCGGCGCCCTGCTGGGCAACCAGAGCTGGCGCTACCCCTTCTTCGGCACCGCGTTCCTGATGGCGATCGGCTTCCTGTGCATCACGGCGTTCCTGAAGGAACAGCCGAAGCCCGCGCGGAAGACCTCACTGCTGGACCCGCTCAAGGCGCTCGGCCACGGCGGTCTGGCCTCCGCGGCCGTGTCGTCCTTCTTCTACAACTACACGTTCTTCACCGTGCTGGCCTTCACCCCGTTCGTGCTGAACATGACCCCCTACAAGTCGGGTGCCGTGCTCTTCGCCTGGGGTGTGCTGCTCGCCGTCTTCTCGGTCTTCGTCGCCCCGCGCCTGCAGTCCCGCTTCGGCTCCCTGAAGGTGCTCGGCGGTTCCCTGGTGCTCCTCGCCGTCGACGTGCTCGTCCTCGGCTACGGCAGCCACACCACCGCCGTCGTCTGCACGATCCTGTCCGGCGCCTTCATCGGCGTGAACAACACCGTCTACACCGAGCTGGCCCTCGGCGTGTCGGACGCGCCGCGCCCGGTGGCGAGCGCGGGCTACAACTTCGTCCGCTGGTTCGCCGCGGCCGCCGCACCGTTCTTCGCGCCGAAGATCGAGGGCTGGAGCAACATCCACATCCCGTTCGTGGTCGCGGCGGTCACCGCGGCGCTGGGCGCGCTGGTGGTCGTCGTACGACGGAACGCGCTCACGCACGACGCCGAGGTGCTGGAGCCGAAGCATGCGACCGAGGACGGTGTCGCGGTGTTCGCCAACTAGCCGATTCCCGGCCGCTGTTGGTGAGCTCGCTGGTGAGCTTGCTCACTCCGGCTGCCACTTCGGTTTCAGTCGAGCGGGACGGACTTGCGGGACGGATCCCGTAGGTCCGTCCCGTTCGTCAGCCAGCGCTCCTGGAGGGCCTGGGCGCCGTGGACGCGTTTCCAGGCGGCCTCGTTCGGGGTCATGGGGAGCAGGGGGAGGAAGCGGACCGGGTCGAGGGGCGCGTCGAGGTCCAGGTCCTCGACCAGGCCGCCCGGTTCGGCGACCAGCACCGAGGTGAAGGGGGCGCCGGGCCACAGCGGTTCACCCACGTCGAGCGAGGCGCCGGGGGCCACGACCACGCCCTCGACCTGCGGGGACGCGGCGAGTACGGCGAGCGGGCGGAGCACCTTGTCGGTGTCGGCGAGGCCGCCGCGCACGGACAGAACCAGCTCGGCGCGCGGACCCGCGACCGGGTCGGCGAGCATCGCCGTGGGGTCGCTCATGGGCTGTGCGGACATGCCGAGGGTGGCGTAGCGGACGAGGCCGCCCTCCTGGCCGGTGTCCTGGAAACGGAGTACCTCGACGCGGTCCGTGCCCAGGAAGGTGACCGCCGCGCGCGCGTCCGGTTCGCCCAGCGCGGTGCGCAACCGTGCCTCGACCAGAGCAAGAACATCAACCATGCGGGGAGCATAGAACTCGTCAGTACCGGGCAAAGCAGCGCCTTGACACTTCGGCCTGCTGATAGTCTGGGCCGGTCGTTCGGGCAGCACGCAGAAGCGTCGCGTTCAAGTCCGACGCCGTTGAGACTCCCCTACGGGGGACCGGCCGGAGGAGGTGGGGCTGCAATGGACCGAAGTCGACCTGGCAGTACCACCCGCTCTTCCGGCCGCTGATGTCGTCGCTCTGGCTCTAGCCCCTCCAGCCGGCTGCCGCCGCTCGCACTTCTTCACTGTCGCGGAAGAGCACTTCGTTTCCTTTACCTGATCTGCCTGATCTGTTCGATCTGTCTGTTCCGAAGTCAGTGCCTGTATCAGTAGCGAAGCTCGCCACCGCGACGGTGCGGTGCTCCCCGCTTTGTGGACGTGCCAAACATCCGCACCCAGGACGTCCCCATTCCGGGCAGTTCCAACCGTCGTTGGCGCCTTTCGTTGCTCGTCGCGAAGGAGCCCGCCATGTCGATGATCCGCGACCTGCGTGCCGTGGTCCGCCCGTCCCGCCCCTCCCTGCGCAAGGACGGCGGCCCGTACGACACCACGCGTGACCCCGGCACCCCGTCGGCCGTCGTCGACTGCGCCGTCTACCGCGACGGTGCCCGCGTCGACACCGGCAAGCCGCTCACCCCGCACGAGGCGATGCGCCAGGTGCGGCGCGACGGCGGCTTCGTGTGGATCGGGCTGCACGAGCCGACCGAGGCCGAATTCGCCGGTATCGCCGGGGAGTTCGGACTCCACCCGCTCGCCGTCGAGGACGCGGTGCAGGCCCACCAGCGGCCCAAGCTGGAGCGCTACGACGACTCCCTGTTCACCGTGTTCAAGACCATCCACTACGTCGAGCACGACCAACTCACCGCCAACAGCGAGGTCGTTGAGACCGGCGAGGTCATGTGCTTCACCGGGCGGGACTTCTTCATCACCGTGCGGCACGGCGGGCAGGGCTCGCTGCGGGCGCTGCGGCACCGGCTGCAGGACGACCCCGAGCTGCTCGCGCGCGGTCCCTCGGCGGTGCTGCACGCGATCGCCGACCATGTCGTGGACGGCTATGTCGCGGTCGCGGACGCGGTGCAGGACGACATCGACGAGGTCGAGACCGAGGTGTTCACGCCGGGCCGCAAGGGCGGGGTCTCGCGCGGTGTCGACTCGGCGCGGATCTACCAACTCAAGCGCGAGGTACTGGAGTTCAAGCGCGCGGTGTCGCCGCTGCTGCGTCCCATGCAGCTGCTGAGCGAGCGGCCGATGCGGCTGATCGACCCCGACATCCAGAAGTACTTCCGCGATGTCGCCGACCACCTCGCCCGGGTACAGGAGCAGGTCATCGGCTTCGACGAGCTGCTCAACTCGATCCTCCAGGCCAACCTCGCGCAGGCGTCCGTCGCGCAGAACGAGGACATGCGGAAGATCACCGCGTGGGCCGCGATCATCGCCGTACCGACGATGGTGACGGGCGTGTACGGCATGAACTTCGAGCACATGCCCGAGCTGCACGCGCGGTACGGGTATCCGGTGGTGCTCGCCTTCACGGTGACGGTCTGTCTGGCGATCCACCGCACACTGAAGCGCAACGGCTGGCTGTGAGCGGCCTGGATAGGCTGGGCGCCATGACTAGCAGCGAGCTGCTCGACCAGGCCCTCGTCGAGGAGGCCACGAAGAAGTCCGGCCTCGTCTGGGTGGGCGGTCCGGGCGTCCCGGCCCGTGCCCTGTGGCACGTCTGGCACGAGGGCGCGGCCTGTCTGATCGGCGACGGTCCGGGCGAGCAGCCGCTGCCGGGGCTCGTCGACGGCGGCACCGCCGAGGTCACGGTCCGCAGCAAGGACAAGGGCGGCCGGCTGGTCGTATGGACGGCGAAGGTCGTGGAACTGCCGCCGGGCTCCGAGGCCTGGACCGCGGCCGTCGGCGAGCTGAAGGGCAAGCGGCTCAACGCGCCCGACGGCGAGGCGATGACGGAGCGCTGGGCGCGCGAGTGCAGGGTGCTCCGCTTGGAGCCGACGGGGGTGACTCTGCCGTTGCCCGACGGCGATCTGGCGGCTCGGCCGCTGCCGTCGCCGGCCACGACGCGTGAGCCGATCCCTGCGGGGCTGCCGAAACTGCTAGTGCGGCGCCGGAGAAGGGGCCAGTAATTCAGCTGCGGGCCGGTGGGGGCTCGTCGCGCAGTTCCCCGCGCCCCTTAGGGGCGCGCGAAGCGCCCCTAAGACGACGGCAGTTGTTTGCCGTAGTCGACAGTGTCGTCGTCCGCGGGCTCCGTTACGGCGAAGCTCTTGCCCCAGTCCGAGAAGGTCAGGGTGCCCGCGCCGCCCGCGCGGACCAGCCGGAGCGGATACGGCTTGCCCTCGAGGGACACGTCGAGGGTGCCGCCGGAGCCGTCGTCGCCGGTGATGCGGATCGTGCGGACGCCGTTCTGGTCGTGGTGTCCGTCCGTCGCGAGTGATCCGTGCAGGGTCAGCAGACTGGAGAGGAGGACGTCCTTGTCCGTGAAGCCACTGAACTTCTTGTACGAGGGGTCGCCCTGCGGCACCTTCACGTACTTGCCGTGCAGCGAGTCGCCGACGCCCGAGTCCCCGTTGCTGTTCCAGAAGTCCGCGTCGGCCTTCAGGTACAGCTGCTCGCCGATCCGCAGCAGCCCGAAGGTCGACCCCTTCGAGGTGACCGACCCGCTGCCGCCGTCGGACTTCAGCCGCATGTCGAGCCTGTACGTCCGCCCGCTGGTGACGACGGTCCCGGAGAGCCGTACCGCGTCGGCGGCGCCCGCGGCCGTCACCGACTTCGACTGGATCTTGTCGGCGGCCAGCTTGCCGACCCCGTTGGTCCCCGCGTCCGGATCCTCACTGCAGCCCGTCAGAGCCAGGATGCAGACCGCGCCGAGCAGCGCCGCACGACGGTTTCGGACCTGGGGAATCGCAGTCACAGGTGGGGGGCCTTTCGTGCGGAGGGCGGCGATGGCGTACGGCAGCGTACCGGGGTCGCCACAGGGCGGCGGAGCCAGTCCGTCCGGACCGCCCACCTGCGCGGATCGCATACGGACGGGCTAGCCTGAAGCCCGTCCGAGCGGGCAAATCGGAACATCCGGAAACCAGGAAAAGAAAGGGAGGTGCAGCCATGGCAGGGGGCGCCCCCAGGGTCTTCGTCTCGCACCTCTCCGGTGTCGCCGTCTTCGATCCCAACGGCGACCAGGTGGGCCGCGTCCGCGATCTCGTCGTCATGCTGCGCGTCGGCCAGCGGCCCCCGCGCCTGCTCGGCCTGGTCGTCGAACTGTCCACCCGGCGCCGCATCTTCCTCCCCATGACCCGGGTCACCGGCATCGAGTCCGGGCAGGTCGTCACCACCGGCGTGCTCAACGTCCGCCGCTTCGAGCAACGGCCCACCGAGCGGCTGGTGTTCGGCGAACTCCTCGACCGGCGCGTCACCCTCGTGGAGACCCACGAGGAGGTCACCGTCCTCGACCTGGCGGTGCAGCAGCTGCCGGCCCGCCGGGACTGGGAGATCGACCGGATCTTCGTCCGCAAGGGCAGGACCGGCGGAGCCTTCAGAAGGGCCAAGGGCGAGACGCTGACCGTGGAGTGGTCCGCCGTCACCGGTTTCTCCCTGGAGGAGCAGGGACAGGGCGCGGAGAGCCTCCTGGCCACCTTCGAGCAGCTGCGCCCCGCCGACCTCGCCAACGTCCTGCACCACCTCTCCCCCAAGCGCCGGGCCGAGGTCGCCGCCGCCCTCGACGACGACCGTCTCGCCGACGTCCTCGAAGAGCTCCCGGAGGACGACCAGATCGAGATCCTCGGCAAGCTGAAGGAGGAGCGCGCGGCGGACGTCCTGGAGGCGATGGACCCGGACGACGCGGCCGACCTGCTCGGCGAGCTGCCGGAGGAGGACCAGGAGCGGCTGCTGAACCTGATGGAGCCCTCCGAGGCGGCCGACGTACGCCGCCTGATGTCGTACGAGGAGCACACCGCGGGCGGTCTCATGACGACCGAGCCGATCGTCCTGCGCCCGGACGCGACCGTCGCCGACGCGCTCGCCCGGGTCCGCAACGCCGACCTCTCCCCCGCCCTCGCGGCCCAGGTCTACGTCTGCCGCCCGCCCGACGACACCCCGACCGGCAAGTACCTCGGCACGGTCCACTTCCAGCGGCTGCTGCGCGACCCGCCGTACACCCTGGTCAGCGCGATCATCGACGGCGACCTCCAACCCCTGGACCCGGACGCCTCGTTGCAGCTCATCGCCGGGTTCTTCGCGACGTACGACATGGTCGCGGCGCCCGTGGTCGACGAGACCGGGTCGCTGCTGGGCGCGGTGACCGTGGACGACGTACTGGACCACATGCTGCCGCAGGACTGGCGGGAGACGGAATTCCACCTGGACGAGGACGAGGCAGGGACAGAGGAGGTGGCGGCTCATGACTCCTGAGCGCGAGACCACGCGTGAGCGGACACCGGCGGGCGCGACCGCCACCACCCGGTCGCGGACCCGGCTCGACCAGCCGCGCCCGCCCCGGCGCCGGCTCCTGCCCGAGTACGACCCGGAGGCCTTCGGGCGGCTGTCGGAACGGATCGCCCGCTTCCTGGGCACCGGGCGGTTCATCGTCTGGATGACGATCGTCATCATCGTGTGGGTGCTGTGGAACATCTTCGCCCCGCGCGATGTCCGCTTCGACAACTACCCGTTCATCTTCCTCACCCTGATGCTGTCGCTCCAGGCCTCCTACGCCGCCCCGCTGATCCTGCTCGCGCAGAACCGGCAGGACGACCGCGACCGGGTCAACCTCGAACAGGACCGCAAGCAGAACGAGCGGTCGATCGCCGACACCGAGTACCTCACCCGCGAGATCGCCGCCCTGCGCATCGGTCTCGGCGAGGTGGCGACCCGGGACTGGATCCGCTCCGAGCTGCAGGACCTGGTGAAGGAGCTGGACGTACGGCACGACGGGCATGTCGTATTCCCGGCAGAACGGTCCCCCGTGCGTGACGCAGACGACCGCTGAGGGGCTGGCCGAAGGGACCGGTCGGCGCCGTACCATCGACACATGGCTACGGAAGACGCGGTGCGTGAAGCACTGTCGACGGTGAACGACCCCGAGATCAACCGACCCATCACCGAACTGGGGATGGTCAAGTCGGTGGAGATCGGTGCGGACGGAGCGGTCGCGGTCACCGTGTACCTGACGGTCTCCGGCTGCCCCATGCGCGAGACGATCACGCAGCGCGTGACGGAGGCGGTCTCGCGCGTCGAGGGCGTCACCGGCGTCGACGTGACCCTCGACGTGATGAGCGACGAACAGCGCAAGGAACTCGCGACCGCCCTGCGCGGTGGCACGGCCGAGCGCGAGGTCCCCTTCGCCAAGCCCGGCTCCCTCACCCGCGTCTACGCGGTCGCCTCCGGCAAGGGCGGCGTCGGCAAGTCCTCGGTGACGGTGAACCTCGCGGCGGCGATGGCGGCCGACGGTCTCAAGGTCGGGGTCGTCGACGCCGACATCTACGGCCACAGCGTGCCGCGCATGCTGGGCGCGGACGGCACTCCCACCCAGGTCGAGAACATGATCATGCCGCCGTCGGCGCACGGCGTGAAGGTCATCTCCATCGGCATGTTCACCCCGGGCAACGCCCCGGTCGTGTGGCGCGGCCCGATGCTCCACCGGGCACTCCAGCAGTTCCTGGCGGACGTGTACTGGGGCGACCTGGATGTACTTCTCCTCGACCTCCCGCCGGGCACGGGCGACATCGCGATCTCGGTCGCGCAGCTCGTCCCGAACGCCGAGATCCTGGTCGTGACGACCCCTCAGCAGGCGGCGGCCGAGGTCGCCGAACGGGCCGGCTCCATCGCCGTACAGACCCACCAGAAGATCGTCGGCGTCGTCGAGAACATGGCGGGCCTGCCGTGCCCGCACTGCGGCGAGATGGTCGACGTCTTCGGCACCGGCGGCGGCCAGTCGGTCGCGGACGGCCTGACCCGCACGACGGGCGCCTCGGTTCCGGTACTGGGCAGCATCCCGATCGACGTCCGCCTCCGCGAGGGCGGCGACGAGGGCAAGCCGGTCGTCCTGACCGACCCGGACTCCCCGGCAGGCGCGGCCCTGCGGTCGATCGCGGGGAAGCTGGGCGGACGCCAGCGGGGCCTGTCGGGACTGTCCTTGGGGATCACTCCCAAAAACAAGTTCTAGTCGGCCGACCAAGGGGCGCGGGGAACTGCGCGACCAGCCACAACGGGCCCGCAGCTCCCCACTAGTCCCAGCCCGCCGCTTAGGCGTAGGCAGCGATGTCCTTGATCATGGCGAAGCCGAGCCCGTAGGCGCTCATGCCCCTGCCGTACGCCCCCACGTGGACCCCCGCCTGGGTCGAACCGGCCAGTACCCAGCCGAACTCGGACTCGCGGTAGTGGAAGGGCGTCGGGACGCCGTCCACGGGCAGGGACAGGGTCGACCAGTCGTCGCCGGCGAGGTCGTCGGCCAGTACCCAGGCCGTCTCGGTCTGCTGCTCCAGCCAGTCGTCGCGCAGGGTGTGGTCCATCTGGCCGGGCCAGGTGAAGGACAGCAGTCCGACACCGGCGAGCCAGGCCGCCGAGGACACCGAGGTGGCCTCCAGGAGACCCGTGCCGTCGGCCGTGCGCCGCGCGGGGTTGCCCGCGACGGTGACGACCACCGCGAACTTCTCCTTGTCCTCCGTGCCTTCGTTGCGTACGGAGGGCTCGTCGCCGTGCCCGATCGAACCGTGCTCGACGGCACCGTCAGCCGCCATGCCCACCTGCATCAGCCAGCGCGGCCCCGTGAAGGCCTCGTCGAGGCCGTACCACGGGAAGGGCGCCAGCAGGTAGCCGTCGACCGTGCGCCGGGCGGAGGGGACCTGTTGTCCGCCCTCCGCGGCCGGCGCCTGCGCGCCTACCCGACTCGTCGTCTCCATGCCGGACGCCTCCTCGCTCTCGTCGGACCGGGGCGGCCCGCCCCCCTTCGGGCGACTCGCCCGGTCCGCACAACAACTCGGCAGCATAGCCACCTCGGGGGAGGCAGCCCGGAAAGCGCCCGGCGCGTGAGGCGTGCGGAGGCCGTGTTCAGGCCGTACGGGGGCGTGGCGAAGGTATGAAACGCGTCACGTGGGAAGCCCTGTGGGAGCCGCGCGGGAGGCTCAGGTGGCGTCCGCGTCGAAGGGCGGGCGCTCGTCCTTCTCGGGGTCCTCGGGCTTCTTGGTCATGTCGAGACGACCACTGGAAGCGGGCGGGGAACTCGGAGTGTCTGCGGTCTGCACCGCCTCCGTGACCTCGGCCATCTCCTTCTTCAGGTCGAAGCCGTTGCGGATCTCCTTGAGCCCCAGCTCGTCGTTGTCCAGCTGCTTGCGCAGGAACGTCTTGGGGTTGAGGTCCTCGAAGTCGAAGTCCTTGAAGTCCGGGCCCAGTTCCTCGCGGATGTCCGCCTTGGCGCTCTCCGAGAACTCGCGGATCTTCTTGATCGTCCGCATGACGTCCTGGATGACCTTCGGGAGCTTGTCCGGACCGAAGACGAGCACGGCGAGGACAATGATCGTCACCAGCTCTAGCGGTCCTATGTCATTGAACACCTGAAGCTCCTTGCGATGTCCTCGGTCCTCGGCCCTCGGTGGTCAGTGCGCGTCTTCCGTGGTCCGGGCCGGGTCCACGGTACCCGGCGATCCCACCCGACCGGTACTGTCCCGTGGGCTACGAGTGGGTGTACAGGACCGGTTTTCCGGGTTGTTTGCCTAGTGGGACGGGTCGCGGGGCTCCCACCTGTGACGTTTCTGTCAATCACCGGTCGAGGAGCCCAGAACGAGCGACACGGTCATGTCTTTGCCGTCCCGCCGGAGAGTCAGGCGCAGGTGGTCGCCGGGGCGGTGGGCGCGGGTCCTCACGATGAGTTCGTCGCCGGAGTGGACGCGCTCGCCGTCGACCTCGGTGATGACGTCGCCCGCCTTGAGCCCGGCCCTGGCGCCGGGGCCGCCGGGGGTGACCGCGGGGTCGCCGCCGCTGCCCTTGGTCGCGACGCGCGCTCCGTCCCCGGTGTAGTCCATGTCGAGGGTGACGCCGATGACCGGGTGGGTGGCCTTCCCGGTGTTGATCAGTTCCTCGGCGACGCGCTTGGCCTGGTTGACGGGGATGGCGAAGCCGAGCCCGATCGAACCGGCCTGACCGTCGCCCGTGTCGGTCCCGTCGTCGGCGGACCGGATCGCCGAGTTGATCCCCACGACCCGCCCCTGGGCGTCGAGCAGCGGCCCGCCGGAGTTGCCCGGGTTGATGGGCGCGTCGGTCTGCAGGGCGTCGACGTACGAGACGTCGCTCCCGTCCGCCGCGTCGCCGCCGGCCGTGATGGGCCGGTCCTTGGCGCTGATGATCCCGGCGGTCACGGTGTTGTCGAGATCGAAGGGCGCGCCGATCGCCACGACGGGGTCGCCGACGCGCACGTTGTCGGAGTTGCCGAGGGGCATCGGCCTGAGCCCGCGCACCCGGCTCACCTGCACCACGGCGAGGTCGTACCCGGTGTCGTGCCCGACGACCTTCGCCTTGGCGGTCTGTCCCCCGCTGAAGCTCACGGATATCTCGCCGTCGCCGCCCGCGGGCTGCACTACATGGTTGTTGGTGAGGATGTGTCCCCGCGTGTCCAGCACGATCCCGGTGCCGGTCCCCGACTCCTCGTCACCGCTGACATGCAGCGTCACCACACTGGGCAGCGCCCGAGCGGCGATCCCGGCCACACTCCCGGCCGCCCGCCCACCGTCCTCCGCACCGGCCTGCGGCAACACGACGTCTCCACCGACACCATCCCGCTCCAGGTACGCCCCTACGACACCTCCGACGCCCCCGGAGACCAGCGCGAGCATCAGCCCGGAGACGACGAGGAGTTTCCGGGTGCGGTTGCGGCGCTGCTGGTGGGTGGGGGGTGCGGCGCCGGTTTGTTGGAGGGGGCCGATCAGCGGTGCGGGTGCCCAGGGGTCGTAGCGGTGCCAGGGGTCGGGAACGGGGGCGGGGGTGGGATCGAGTGAGGCGGGCGTGCCGGAGGCCGTTGTGGAGGCCTGTGGGGCGTCGCCGGGCGCCTGCGCGGGAGGCCCCGGCTCGAAGTCGGCGTCGGCAGAAGCGACTTCAGCGCTCACAGCCACGCCGGGAGTCACCGCTCGCCCTCGACCCCACCACTTCGGTTTCGGTGTCCCCTCGTTCATGTGCTCCCCACCGCCCGCCGTGCCACCCCGTACTCCCGGGATTCAACCAGGTCGGCGGGGTGCGGTGCAGGGGCCGGTCAGCGCAGGGGGCGGGAGGAGGCGGAGGGGGCGGGAGTGGGGGAAGAGGTGGCGTCGGGTGCGCGCAGCAGGCCGGGGGCCATGACATCGGGGGCCGTGGACCACGAGGTGAGGGCGACCGGCGGGTTCGTGCTGAGCGGGCGTATCAGCGGGGACATGACCGCCGCACCGGCCACGACGGGCGCGGTCAGCGTGTGCATGACCTCGTCGTCGCCCCGGACGGCCGTCGGGGACGGTACCCCGGGCAGCAGCGGCGCGGAGACGGAGGTCGGGGCCATCGGGGTGTCGCCGAGCATCGACCGCTGGCTCGTGCCCTGGGCGAGCAGGGGTCCGACGCCACGGCGGCGTCCGGAGTCGGCGGCCGCGGCGCCCGTGCCCTGGGTGCGCGCCGGGGTCACTCCCGCGCCGCCCCGCGCTTCGGCCGCGGTGTCGCCCGGCGTGACCGTGGCGACTCCGCCCAGGGCGATCGCGGCCAGTGAGACCGCGCCGGCGGCGACGAACGCGAACCGCATTCCGCGCGAGGCGGAGCGGTCGGTGTCGTGCCGGCTGACGTCATGGATACGGAAGCCTTCGCGGGCCGGTGCTGACGCAGGGGTCAGGGCTGTCGCGGCGTGCGGGCCCGCGGGGACGTAGCCGAACTCGAAGGCGTCGAGCGGGCCGTCTCTTTTCACGCCGAAGAAGCCGGCTCCGGCGAAGAGTCCCCCGCCGGGTGGCTCCTCGGCGTCCGAGTCGCCGTCTCCCCCGGGGAGTCCCTGGAGGCGGGCCAGGAAGCTCTCGGAGGGCGGCGGCGGGGCCATTTCCGCGAACACGTTCTTCAGTCGTCGCTGCGCGTCGGCCTCGGCCTTGCACTTCGTACAGGTGGCCAGATGCGCCAGTACGCGATCGCGCGACTCATGACCGAGCTCCCCGTCCACCAGGGCGGAAAGTCGGTCTCCCAGATGCTGCTCCGCAGGCGTAGGACGTGATCCACTCACGCGGACGCGCCCCCTCCCCCCAGCGCGGGCACACGCGCCACGAAGGAACGGCGCTCGGCCCGTGCTTCCGGCGAGCGGTGTGCGAGGGCCTTGCGCAGCTGGGAGCGGCCACGGTGGATCCGGGACCGGACCGTGCCGAGCTTGACGCCCAGGGTCGCGGCGATCTCCTCGTACGAGAGGCCCTCGATGTCGCACAGGACGACGGCTGCCCGGAACTCGGGCGCGAGGGTGTCCAGGGCCTGCTGGACGTCGGCGTCGAAGTGCGCGTCGTTGAAGACCTGCTGGGGCGACGGCTCGCGGCTGGGCAGGCGCTCGGCCGCGTCCTCCCCGAGCGCGTCGAAACGGATGCGCTGCTTGCGGCGGACCATGTCCAGGAAGAGGTTGGTGGTGATGCGGTGCAGCCAGCCCTCGAAGGTGCCGGGCGTGTAGGTCGACAGGGAACGGAAGACCCGGACGAAGACCTCCTGTGTGAGGTCCTCGGCGTCGTGCTGGTTCCCCGTCAGGCGGTACGCGAGCCGGTACACACGGCCGCTGTGGGTGCTGACGATCTCCTCCCAGGTGGGCGGAGTCCACGCCTGCCCGTCCGCGTCGGTGGAGAAGGTCGCGGTCTGGGCATGGCCAGCGGCGTGGCTGTGGTCAGCAGCGGTGTCGTTCACGGATTTCGGCCTGCCCGCCGATCCGAGAAAGCGCCGGAGCACTCCTCCCCGATCCACAGGTACAGCCGCACCTCCCCTGTCGGCTCTGGTGGTGTCCAGTGGAGTCCCTACCATAGCCACCTCGCCCGTTAGCTCCGGATAAGGGGTTTTACGAGAATTTGATACACGCTCATACCGACCTTCCGGCGGTACGAGCCGATGCTCGGGCCCCTGCTCCCGCCGCTGCTCGACGTCCTGATCCATCCTCATCCCCCGCTCTCCCCTCCGGCCGCGTCCCCCAGTGCATTCCTCCCCCTCTAAACGCCCGGTCCCATCAGCAGGTTCCCGGCACCAACGGATACAGTCACGCCCAGGCAACCACGGGGACAGGAGAGGGTCATCACCGGCAACCGGCAGACGAGCTGGGCGTTCGCCGACGCCTATGTCGCCGAGGACGAAGCACTGCGCTGGGCCCGGGACCGGGCCCGCGAGGCAGGGCTGCGCTCGGTGTCGCCCGGCACGGGCGCCGCGCTGCGGATGCTGGCCGCCACCGTGGACGCGAAGGCGGTGGCGGAGATCGGTACCGGGACCGGCGTGTCCGGGATGCATCTTCTCCACGGCATGCGGCCGGACGGGGTACTGACCACCGTCGACCAGGAGCCGGACCACCAGCAGTTCGCCCGCCAGGCCTTCCGCGCCTGCGGCTTCGCCAGCAACCGGGCCCGCTTCATCCCGGGCCGCGCCCTGGACGTGCTGCCCCGGCTCGCGGACGCCGGCTACGACCTGGTGTTCTGCGACGGCGACCGGCAGGAGTTCCTGGACTATCTCGCTGAATCGTTGCGCCTGCTGCGTCCGGGTGGCCTGGTGGTCTTCGAGGGCGTCTTCGCCAACGGCCGGACCGTGGACTCGGGCCCGCAGCCGACCGAGGTGCTGCGGCTGCGCGAGCTGCTGCGCGCGGTCCGCGAGATCCCGGAGCTGGTGCCGTCGCTGCTCCCGGTGGGCGACGGACTGCTGTGCGCGGTCAAGCGGTAGAACGCCTTGGGAACGCGGGAAAGCAGCTGCCCCGGCACCATCTCGGATGCCGGGGCAGCTGAAGGGGTATGGTCGCGTTCCGCCGCGTCAGCCGACGACCTTCTTGAGGGCGTCGCCCAGGGCGTCGGCCTCGTCAGGGGTCAGCTCGACGACGAGCCGACCGCCGCCTTCGAGCGGAACGCGCATGACGATGCCCCGCCCCTCCTTGGTCACCTCGAGCGGGCCATCGCCCGTCCGCGGCTTCATGGCCGCCATGCTCGTTCCCCTTCCTGAAACCAGCTCATCGTCGCCGACGGCCCCATGGAGGGCACGCGCGGCCCCTAATGAGACACGCGTCACCGGCATCGAACACATTGCTTCCAAGCCATTATCCCGCATCTCAGGACCCGATGACCAACATCAGTCGGCATCGCTTGAGCAACGCGCGCGAGCAAAACCACTCAATTCGCCGATGTGACTGCGATACTTCGCCGCCGCGCGGACCCCCGCCGACCGAATCCGCCCCGCAATTCTTTGACGCAGGTCACACGTCCGGTCCGGTGCGTGGACGGCGATCTCCGCCATGCTGTCCTACGGACACAGGGCGTACCGACCGGTACGCCGGAGCGGCGAAACCGGAGGGGACCCACCATGGCCGACACCGTGCTCTACGAGGTGAGCGACGGGCTCGCGAAGATCACGCTGAACCGCCCGGAGGCGATGAACGCGCTGAACATCGCGACCAAGGTCGCCCTCCGGGAGGCGGTACAGGCCGCGGCGGGCGACGACGCCGTACGGGCCGTGCTGCTGACCGCGGCCGGCGAGCGGGCGTTCTGCGTGGGCCAGGACCTCAAGGAGCACATCACGCTGCTGGCCGCCGACCGGGAGGCCGGCACCGGGTCCACCATGACCACGGTCAAGGAGCACTACAACCCCGTCGTGCGGGCGCTGGCCGGGATGGCGAAGCCCGTGGTGGCGGGGGTGAACGGCGTCGCGGCCGGGGCCGGCTTCGGGCTCGCGCTCGCCGCTGACTACCGCGTGGTGTCGGACCGGGCGGGCTTCAACACGTCCTTCGCGAACGTGGCGCTGACCGCGGACTCCGGCATCTCCTGGACGCTGCCCAGGGTCGTCGGACCCGGGCGCGCCTCCGACCTGCTGCTGTTCCCGCGCACGATCACGGCGCAGGACGCGTACGACCTGGGGATCGCCAACCGTCTCGTGCCCGCGGGCGAGCTGCACGCGGAGGCTGAGCGGGTTGCGCGGGCGCTGGCCGGTGGGCCGACGGTTGCCTATGCGGCGCTGAAGGAGTCTGTCGCCTACGGCCTCTCGCACACCCTTGAGGAGACCCTGGAGAAGGAGGACGAACTCCAGGCTCGGGCGGGCGCGT
>Ga0307511_10001323_pt1 | contig 26278 bp, 21 predicted proteins | sample 13_EM_MG_FD_200266 | JGI IMG/M metagenome (GOLD analysis project Ga0307511, IMG submission 200266) | Populus trichocarpa ectomycorrhiza microbial communities from riparian zone in the Pacific Northwest, United States - 13_EM | ecosystem: Host-associated > Plants > Roots > Unclassified | place...
AGAGAATGGGACGATTTCGGGCAAGAATACACTATCGGTCCAGATGGATTTACCTCCGTCTTGACAGCGATTCAAAGCAAGGCAGGAGTATTGAAAGAGGAGGGCCACGAGAGGATGAGTTACGGGGGGAAGGTGGAAAAAACGGAAGTACCAGAGGTTAAACTCCAGGCCCAAGCAGACTCAAAGGCAGAGGTATGGATGGAAGCTATCAACCAAGCCAGAGAACATTACAAGGCTACCGGAATATACACCGATGGAAGCATGAACGAGGACGGCATGGTAGGAGCAGGGTGGCATGTTGAAGGAGGGACTTAGGGCGGAGTGACGCTGGGTAAACTGGCAACCGTATGGGATGGCGAGGTATGCGGAGTGAGGGGGGCACTAGAGGACGCACCAAACAACTCCAATGTATTAATCCTATCAGACTCACAAGCAGCGATCGCAGCAGTGAAGAAGGCAGGACGCACAGGAAAAGCAAGGACCAACGACCTCAAACTGGTGCTGATGGATATCAAAGAACGGCAAGCCAGGCTAGGACCAAATGCAGTTTCGTTCAGATGGGTCAAGGCTCATAACGAATTATTCGGTAACGAGGAAGCAGACCGACTGGCAAAAACGGCCACACAATTATATCCGGAAGATCCCCAGATCATGGTAGGGGGGCTGAAGCAGGCTTGGAGGAAGATGAGAGAAGAAGAAAGAAGGGTGAAGGGAGTGGGGATGGGAAGAGTGGTGAAATGGAATAGGAAGGCAAGGGTTGCTTATGTCCAATGTCGCACTGGAAAGGGTAATCTACAAGCCTGGCGCCACAAGATCAGAAAAGCAGACGACCCTGAATGCCTGAAGTGCGGAAAATATGCGGAGACAGGCAAGCACGTAGCCTTGGTCTGTACGCACGGAGAAGATATAGGGCGGAGGTGGAGTACATGGGAAGATATGGATGATAGGGCGAGGTGGGCCAAGAAGGAAAAGGATGAGAAGGGTTTTTACATGGTGGATCTGGTGGAGACGTTCTTCTCCAAGATTGACCTAGGCTAATTTCCTGTTATGAAGCTTGTTTAGTGTGTTTGGTTGTTTGATTCGGTTAGGGGAGGGCCGGAAGGGGCGTGGTGGCAGAAGAATTCATATATGTAAGGGGAGGGCCGGAGAGGGCGTGGAGGTGGAAGTATACTTCTATTAGGGACGGACCGGCAGTGGGTGTGGTGGCGGAAGAGGGGTGTTCCATTAGATATTTCCTTGGCTCGGAAGGCAGGACGTTTATATAGCCCGTTTTCCCGTGGGTGTACCGAACCTTTTAAGGGGAGGGAACGTGGGCGCTGCATAGCCTTAGGCTGATCAGGCGTATAGACTCCAAAAAAAAAAAAAAAAAAAGACAACGATCATCTAGTCTTGTGTAAGCTTCAAGGTCTGCTATAGTGTACAAAAACCAGATCTTGAAGCTTGATCAAATCACATACAAGAATGAACAAAGATATTAAGAAAGACTGCTTTACAAATTTCGTGTACTATTCAACCCAACATTCCCCAAACATTTTACTCAGCCCAAATATTGCAATGAGCATTAAACCAAGTGCTTCATTTTGGAGCGGCCAGCCAGGAAATTTGTGCTTGTGTTACGTTTTATACATAATCAAGACACTCGTGGTGATTTGGGTTATTGTTTACATTGGCAGTGTGGCCAGACCTAGACTAAGCTGGACCTGGCCCACATCGGAGAAATTACCCCAATAGGCAGCCAAGGAATTATCCAAGCCTGTGCTTGCCAGACTACATCCTGGACTTCATCACTACCTACCTTAATTATGGTCTAAAACACAAGTAGCTTAGGCACAGATACATATCACCCCCCGAACCCGTCCCACATATAGAAACAGCTAATCGGAAGAGATGAACATAACCAAGCTATTGAAGATAGATACTTGGGGAAGGGATTGATAACTCGCAGACCGCCAGGCACTGACACTAACGCCATGCCTTGGTAATCTAGCTAAAATTTACCCCCTTATAATCACTATTTTCGAATGACCTACGGTAGTTGCAAGAAATAATTCAAGAACATACATACTTGCGAGTTATCATGCCTGGCCCGAGTATGATACCTATGTACGTATAATTGTTATGTGGTGGTTGCACTCCATAGGGGGAATGGATTTGTTGAGATATCAAGGAAATGAAAGTCGAATACTGTGTCACCCACGTCTCGCGATTTTAGTAAACATCAACAACCCCGCGCTGACAACGGATAAATTTCCTGGCACTCGCATGTGGCTGCAAATTAAAACTCAAGCTCATACTTGTGATTAGATATAAGACTTCTAGTTCTGTAGTTGAGCCTCTCAGGCGCGTTTCTCATTTGGTCAGGGTGTGTGACTGCAGCCAGATTAGGTAGTGCGTGAGTCCACCTTTACCAGCAACCTATCCCTAATCCAGAGACCTATGTAGGTGATATTTCCGTAATTTGATCATGATGCACATACATATGTATGGGATCTGACCCTGGGCAAACACTAATGCTGACGAAACTTTAAAGCCTCGTGGCGACCTCGTGGAGTCCATGCCAACTCTATTGTTGACATGTACCGAAACGAGTCCTGGGGATTCAGTGGGGTCGGTTTATCCATGCTTTTATCCCGCCTTTGCGCATTGGAAATGCTCTTAGGTTGCGTGCCGTGCCTGAACAAGCCCCCTAACATAACCTGACCATGATCCCATCTGGGGAACTCAGGCTATATGTAGAGTCCAAAGATTGATATCAGCGAGAGTTGGGGAATGGAAGCATCACATGTCTTGGGCCGGGGTGAAGTGGGGAGACGGCTGCGGATTTTGTATGTGGGGTAGAATAGATTTTACATTTAAGCTTACCCAAGATTGGCCCAGTTCTATTTAACCGGATTTTAGTAATATGAAGCCGGTACCAGAGGTAGATAATTTACTTGATCATGAGATTCATATTCCCATGCAGTAGTGGCATGCTTTGTCATTTTCCCCAACTTTGATATAAATACCGTTACTGCTCACTAATATGCTTTTGAAATATGGAGTTATAACATTAGGCCAAATAGAGATGGGTATTAATCCATTTTTGGATATTACACAGTCGTTGGACATTGACGTCAGGTAATGTATTTTACGTGTACGGCTAAGGCCTTCCGGGCATTTATCTCCACAGTTAGAGTACTTAGTTGGACAAAACACCAATGGAAAACAATGTGACAGGCCAAAGTAGCTAGTACCACGGGTAGCATTTAGCTATACTCTACAAAGTGAAGCCTAGGTCTGTGGGCGTACTAAAGCAGATTAATTGTGCTAGTGTAGAGCACTATGTATGTACCTAAGCCAAAGCATTCAGGGCCAGTTAACAATCAGGCTACGAACTACTATATAGTATGTTCCACAAAATGCCCTCCGGTCAGGCGGCTGCAAACCCTAGTCTTTCCGTGGCATGTTCCTGAAGAGGAGCTCAGATGGGTGTGGTTTCTCCTCGTCGGCTACATTGAGAACACTTACTTACATCAACAAGCTAGTCCATGACAAGGTTCCAAAGAAGTGGCGTTCACAATGATTGCAATTCTGTACCGCTTGGATATAGATATTACTAATCTAGGTAATAAATATCTGTGTTTTATATCTGGGGAAGCATGCCATGGCCGTAATGAGACATCACTGTTTATCTCATGACTTGAGACACAATGATATCGTGACCATCTCCCAGGAGATTTGAGTATCTCTCACCTTAGGTGCTAAATCTGGCGATGGGGTGATGTTCATGTTTAGGGGTTTTAATTAGCTGAAATACTGAGAAAGTAATCTAGGGACCGGGACTGACGCCACCCGCACTAGTTTCCCAACTCATATCATGAGGCTCTAGGTGACAAGATACCACGACTACCGGATAGTAGGAAGCGCGATCCATGCGTTAATCCCCGGATCGGAATATATGAATTTACACCCAGCCTTCTAGAACAGTGACAACGCATGTAATTGCCGGTTTCCCTGGGATGGAGGCAATTGAATGGCTGGGGGATGCTTGTAAATATGTTAAGGAAGGTTCTTAGTTTGATACCGATCCGGTACTCTGTAGAGGCATGCATAAAGCTTGAACTCTAGATCTGGTGGGTGTCACACTTCCACAAGGCAGGCTTAGGATGGTCCTATGCTAGCAGACAGCTGGAATATCCCAGTCTGCCACTCGAGCGCTAGCCTAATAGGGTATACGATATTGTTTGGAGCTCTCTCTCATTCTGTGAAACTTGTAGCTAGTCACGATACATAAGACAGATTCAAGGTCACCTAACTAGTACGATTACTGATATCTACAGCTTTCAAGTCTCTTCACCGGGCCCAATATATATTCCGAGTCACTCTTCATCGCTTAGATCTGGGGACTTGATGAACAGCCTGAATTCTGTATACATGTACCCAATTAGATTTCGAGATTGCGCTCCTCTCTGCACGCAATAAGCCACCAAGGGGTGAATTGTGCCAAGCGAGGGACGGAAAACTCGTTGTATTAACACTCTAACATGACCCTCTGTGCGTGTCTTTCAACCTGAGCCTATAGGAATTGAGGAACACGTATTAGGTACGTCTTTGGTGAAGGAGCGTGATATTAATATGTTTCCTTGAAAAGGCTTAGATCCCGTAAAACCATACCAAAAAGGCGCACACTAATGTGCAATACATGACAGAGCTGTTACATTTCCTTGTGGCGTAGGGATATGGTCTGAGTGCCCCCGGCTCCGGCTAAATGCAACTGAGACATTCTCGAAGGTTTGACCACGCGAGGGTTGTGCCGGGGGGTTCGGAGGCGACTTTAGCCTGAAGTCTGACCGATCCGTCCTTGTACGCGATGGTGGCGTTAGCTGGCTGAAGACGTTGGTACCGGTATGTGGGGTCGTAACGCCTCGAAAACAGACTTGTCTCGCATGCTTCAGTTTCTTTAGCTGCGAACAAAGCAGACAATTCATAGACAACTTGAAACAGGTGGATGGATATGTACAAGCACCAAGAATGCAGTGTTTTCTTAAATCAACAAGATACGATCGAGAGTGAATTATGTAGCTTTCCAGGTACCTCGCCGCGTAGTAGAGTACAGGGTCAATATTTGTGCATGAGGTCAGGGTTGAAGGATAAGCTACCTAGGCTTGACCAGAGGCTTGTGACTAGGATGTACCACGACCCTGTGTTTCTGTACCATCAAGTTGGTAAAGTTGAATATCAATTCCATGGCAACTGGGGGATGCGGGAAACTTATGATCATACTATAATATTAGCGGAAACTATAGAATTAATTACTCCTTCCGGCCGGAGCCATGGCAGAAGTCTGTGGACAGAGTGACCAAATTTGACTGTCTGCATGCGTTACAAATTCCCATACAGGTGGGTGTATCATTGATGAGGCGTTGTACGGGCACCAAATGATTGGTGCCCGTCTTCGATGTTCTCACATATCTCGGCCATGCAATTCAATTGAGCGTGCTCCCTAGCCAGTCTGATCACCTAGAACCTCAAAATCAATTGCAGGAGTGTGCATAACCCTGTCATGTCATCATGAATGTCTGGCTGTCAGATTGCCCAAACCCCCAAAGCTTCATGCTCTTTAACCTCGTGGGTAAATACTCTTACAGTGGGGTTTAAATTTGCTGGGGGAAAGACCGGCACGCCCCACCATTCGGCTCCGGGGTTTCCGGACCCAATCGTGCCACTACAAAAAGCTGTAAAACAGATGCTCCAAGTACTTATTTAGGATAGCAAGTAGAGTCCTGGGCAGGCGTTGCCCAGAAAAAAAATCCGAGGACGCGGTGGCTGCAATTCCAAGACATTTTCGCAACCCTCAAAGCGAGGCTCTTCTATTTAGCCTGTATTCCAGGCAGAATTCTACCAACCTCCGAACCCGTTTCGGTTCGGCCCATGCGCCATGCAGTGTAACCATGCCGTTGCAGGTATAGTGGCGAGGCCCACCCCCTGAGCTTCCCTAAGAAAGCATTTTCTAATATATCCCGGGAACCGGACGAGCTTCATATCTCCGCCAAACAATGGTACTTTGCTAGTTGGTAGCAGGTTTGGGTACAGGGTTACATTGGCAGCACATGTGCACAGGACGAGACAGTTCCTGGGGAAGTACGCCACATTTGGGGACCCCGCCGGGGTTGATCGCACTAGATGAGGTGCAATCTCTGACCCTGTTCGGTAGTTAGCTATGCTGTGGCGAGAAGAATCGTAACGCGCCCTGGCCCCGGCTCAGCAGCAAGCTCCTTCTCCACCACTTTGAAATTCTGGGGTGGGTTGCTTCTCTAAGGATCACTCACGTATATATATACCGGCACCAGACGGCTTCAATTGACTTTTCAGGCCCGTGGATTTCCTCCGAGAACATCAGTCACCTACCTCCTCCTCCACTGCAGGTGAACGCCGCCTAACAGAATCCAAATTCGACAATCTTCCCTTTGTACGAATTCTCACCTAAAAAGACAAAATGGGTGCCGGAGGAGCAGTTGCGCCCACTCAAAGTGCGGGTAACATTATCGGTGGCAGGTCGTTTCCGGAAGTCACATGGTACAAGGAACCTGGTCTTCGGAAGCTCTATGGGCTGCTGATGACCGTCATTTTGGTCTCGGCAACCAACGGTTTCGACGGTTCTATGATGAACGGTCTCCAGGCTGTGGACAACTGGGATAAGTACTGTGAGTTTATCAGTGCATGCATATGTCAAACCCCGGGAATAGCAGTATAGGCTTACGGTTATGTGAAACAATAGTCAACCCATCATCCGCTACGTTGGGTCTGCTCAACGCCATTATGTCTGTCGGCTCCATTGTGGCTATTCCAATTTCCCCATGGCTTGCCGATTGGAGAGGACGAAGGCTGGCCATCATCATCGGATTGGCGGTCATGTTCATCGGTGTTGCGCTTCAAACAGCGTCCCAGGATATCCGCATGTTCATTGGTGCTCGTTTCTTGGTATGTTTTTGATCCATAGCCCAAAAACGGAAATTTTGCTTCTGGAGAATTGCTAATTCTTCGCCTTGTAGATCGGTTTCGGTATCTCACTCGCTCACGGTGCCGCCCCTCTCCTCGTCACCGAATTGGCCCACATGCAACATCGTGCCAAGATCACCTCTCTCTATAACACCACCTGGTATTTTGGTTCTATCATCGCTGCCTGGACCACCTATGGTACCTTCACCATCAATAGCACCTGGAGCTGGCGTATTCCATCTCTCCTCCAGGCCGCTCCTGCTTCTGTCATGTTGTTGTCCATCTGGTTCGTTCCAGAATCCCCCAGGTGGCTCATCTCCCGTGACCGTCACCAAGAAGCTCTTGAGATCCTTGCCAGGTACCACGCCAACGGAAACCAAGACGATGAACTGGTTCGCTATGAGTTCATTGAGATCAAGGAGACCATTGAGCTCGAGCTTAAGGCCAAGAAGAGCTCCGGTATCTCTGAGTTGTGGCGCACCAAGGGTAACCGCCACCGAATGGCCATTTGCATTGCTGCTGGTTTCTTCTCCCAATGGTCTGGTAACTCTCTTGTCTCTTACTACATGACTAAGGTGCTCAACATGGTTGGAATCACAAACCAAAAGACTCAGCTTGTTATCAACGGTATCCTTAACATCTGGAACATGATTGTTGCCTGCAGTATGGCCTTCGCTGTCGACAAGTTTGGCCGAAGGAAGCTCTTCTTGACTGCCACCGGTGGTATGTTGGCTATGTACATTCTCCAGACTGTCGGCACCCGATTCGCTGTCAAGGCTCTTGACGAGGGGACTACCAACACCGCTGCTGGTAACGTCGTCGTTGCGGGTATCTTCTTGTTCTACACCTTCTACAACCTTGCCTGGTCTGGCCTTCTCATTGGTATGTTATTCCATAGCATGATAATCCACTCTAGACTTTATTCTAACACTATCTAGGGTACACTGTCGAGATTCTACCATTCGAGATCCGTGCCCGTGGTATGGCTGTCATGTTCTTGATGGTTAACATTGCTCTTTTCTTCAACAACTATGTCAACCCCGTTGCTATGGACGCTATCAGCTGGAAGTACTACATTGTGTACGTCTGCTGGTTGGCCTTCGAGTTCGGTTTCGTCTACTTCTTCTTCGTTGAGACCCGATACACCCCCCTTGAAGAGATCGCCAAGTACTTCGATGGCGAGGATGCCCAAGTCTCAACTTTGGCACAGGGTGACGATTCCGGAATTGCCGAGAAGTTGCAAGCGGTTGCCTCCGAGAAGGAGCATATTGAGGCCTAGATAACTCCAGCGCCAAAGGGTGTAGGAAGATCTTAGGGTTTCTGGATTTCCTTTTGCTTCCTGTTTTCTTTTCCTTTAATCGCGTGTATTAAGCTGGACCATCATGTAGGAGCTCGGCTATATACCCTTGATTTTACTACCTTATAGTGAGCGCGGTGCTTGGTCTCTATGGTCTTTGTATGTTATTGCAGAACGTCGATACCGACGATGTATATGTATAATGAATAAAGCTGGTACATATGGTTTGCCCAGCTAAACTCGGTATGAATTACTCAGATGAGCCCATTGGTTCATGTGATTACCATAGGAAATATATTATTAGGACCTCATTAGAGTATACTTCATACTGTAAGTTTTCTTGCGAATATCCCATTGTCTCGAGATCAGATCAATTACTAACTCCCTTGCAAAGAAAGATCGCCCTCGGGAAGCTTGGAACGTCAATCAAAATAGTCCCTTGATGGTTTAGGACGGTCGTTTCTCCCAGTAGCATCATAGTTTTTAGACCTGCCTCATGGCCTCAAGCCTACTCTACCACTACAAAGCAGGACAAATTACCTGAGAGAATTACTGTCAACCCACACTTTAGCGGTTCTAGATCCCAGACGAGGAGGGGAAAAAACGGGCACCCCGCTTAACTGAGTTATATTGTTTGCATTTTCAATCTATCCGGTGCAGCCGGCTTCTGAGGATAACTTCACCTAAAACAAGGTGCCATGTAGAGTAGTTAGCCTATATTACACAATCAAAGTTATTACATGCACTTATTTGTATATTCTTCGCATTGACGATGTTCTCGTGACGACATGATCTCCCGGTTGTTCGGAACTGTGGGAAAACTTCCGCCAAGCTGTCAATTCGGGTGCCTGAACATCGATTGAGAGGATCAAAAGCTCCTTGTCAAGTACGTTTAACATACAGGGGCTCGCGTCACACCAGATCCTTGCGTCAGGCATAAAATATCCGGAATGGCAAGGTACTGTATTTTGCAAGAGGCGGCACACTAGCATGTCTCGCCTTTAGCTGTCTTTTATGTACCCTCGAGACCTCTCCACACCTGTTATGTTCTTTCCCCTGCCATTCCGACTATTTGATACCTAACGCGAGTATATAGACTGCATCCTGCATGAGACTAGGATGCACCGCAACCCGCCCACGTGTATGTTAGGCTAGCTAGTCTTAGGTGCACCTGACCATTGGGCCTCGCAATCGATATGTCACTTAATTTTTGAAATGGGCTGGTGCCGGTGAGACGGCTTCTCACCCGGGTAGCACGTTATCAGTACAGCTGCAGTGCATGATACACAGGACCTTACATATTCTGAACCCGTGACAGAGGGAGCGTATACCAGGGCGTTGAGGTGCAATATAAACAGCCAGATGCAATCTGCAGCAAAGGAAACCCACAACCCCTAGTCTGGTTGCATTATAGGCACAAGCCCCTCGAAATTAGTCTCGTACTACTTGAAAGACCCTTATAGGGCTCAAGCAACTTTAGAGGGTATCGTAGGCATCACAATATTACTCCGGTACGGCAGAATATCTTATGTTCACTGCCAAGCACCCAGGTCTAGTAAGTACTAGTGTCCGGCGAGCTCTACAAACCTAACAGGCCTAGGTACAGTATATATGTTGTACTTTTCTTGATATAATCATCGTTACAGGGCAACCCGACATGCAGGGACAATTTGTGCCCTAAGGCAACAGTTCCATACAATCCAAGCTATCCCTAAACCACATTGTGATACTAGTATTTTCCTCGGCTATTATATGCGATACCTCTCCGATGTTTTGTCCCCACAAACATCGGTAGGACAACTATACTCAGATCCGGAAGTAAACCCAGTATACTACCAAGTGGGCCAGGATACACCTTGGTAGAGTTCAAAGTAGCAGATAACCCCGTTAAAACAACTTTTCCTAGAGATCACGAGCTCAGTTTCGAATCTTGCCGGCCATTGAATCGATAGAATATGCACTGTCATGTTACGAACAGTGTGTATCACCACATTTAGAGTCAATTGATCAAATACACTAATTCTCGCGCGCTGAGTATTGGAGGGAAATTCCCCCCCAATTCCGAGGAACGTTGCCAATATTTGAAATATCTCCCCATTGAGATGTATGGCAAAGACCAGATAGATAGGCAAAGACGTCTTTTTATCCTTAATCGAGGTCATATAACCTAGTCTAGCCTTAGTCTCCAACCTCCGAAAGCTGCGTTCCATGGGAATTAAACTTTTAGCCAGACCCCAGGCTGGCGGTATACTGGTAGAGCGGGCGACCAAAAATCCAACGCTTTCTGTCTGGCATAGAAAACGACTCAGGTAGGGGATTGACTAGCCATGTGGGCCCTGAGAACCCCCAAAATGGGAGTATCTAGAGTCACCTTAGGTCTAAAATAGTGGATTATTCACCACCCAGACATACCTCATCCGGTATAGCAAGGGAGAGTGAGTGGGGATAGGGGTGAGAAGACCCCTGCACTTCCCTGGTATATACATAAGGGCAACTTTTCTGGTGCTAGAGCCTGAAGCCTCTGGTCCATTCGGTACAGCAAGTTCTCCACTATTTTACGACCCTGTCTAACAAGGGTAGATTATGCAACTCACCCAATTACCTTTGTGCAGGTTTGTTAAGATACAATTGTACAAGTATCAGCCATATGGTTCTAGTTGCTGGTACGAGACTTATATATACAGGACTTGAGTAAGGTTGAATAGCGAACTGCAAGTGCGGTGCGCAACCTCAGCGCCCCCCTTACTTCACAAATACTTTCACTCCCAACCACAACTTCTCACACTGTGCTGTCGCGGGTGCCAACCAGACTACTGTCATGGCCCCTTTTGATAGTGATACACTATCCTTCCCTAAATACCTCCAATCCCGCTCGTTAGTACAAAAGAAAACCTGTTACAAACCCCACACACGACCTCCACCGACGTTCCTTCTCCTTGGTTGCAAACCGTAACACTCAATTCACAAATTTTTTCCCTCCTAACCACAACTTCTGATTCTCTTCTGCCATGGCTGACCCCCTCTGATGGCAATACGCAATCCTTCACAAAATACCCCTAATCCCGCTCATTAATACAAAAAAACCCCTTATAAACCTCACATCCGACCTCCACCGGAGTTCCTTCTTCTCGGTCCCAAATCGTAGCACTCAATTCACAAACACTTTCACTCCCAACCACAACTTCCCATTCTCGTCCGTCACGGCCCCCTTTGATGGCGATACACAGTCCTTCACAAATATTCCCAATCCCGCTCATTGCGTACCCAAGCCCTATGCTCCATTGTCCAGCCTATTTTAAATTCCCCCACATTACCAGTCTTGTGGACTGCAGGTTCTAGGATACAGACAACTCTCGACCTAACAAACAGACAAGCCCAAGATGACCTAATCATAACTTATCTAAGCTAATATCGTTGGTGCTTAGCTTAGCTGCGAAGTTAGGCACGTGCACGAAGTCAGTCGAATGTTAGAACAGCGCCCTCGCCGCCGACAACACGAATATCTCCCCAGATCTCGGGAGAACAATCATCGCGACCCTTTCCCCCTCGTCTGAAGCTTTTTTTCTCTTCTTCCCCGCTCTCTTCTTCCTCTTTTTGTACGGAAAACATCCTTAACGAGCATTGGCCCACGAGTCCACCCACACCAAGCAGGCACCCACACCTCGACAACCCAGCAGAAATTTGTCCATCGAAAAGGTAGAGAACTCCCCGCCTAGAAGCGTGGAGTAGGCCCGAGCGATCTCGATCTTCCTGATAATATGTGTCATGAATGATAGAATTGTGAAGATCCCTGGAAGTCTTAACTTTATATCCTCTACTGGTCTACTCACGCTTCTCCTAGCTATACAATGGAGTATGATCTCTAGATTCTTTCCAACTAGTTGAATTCACCGATCTATTAACTATAATGTTTAAGAATGTCGACGAAGAAATATCACAAGAGCTTCCCATATTGGCATAGTTGACTACTGCTTTTAGAAAATTAATATCTTAATCTGGTTGGTGCAGGAATAAATCGGGTTAGGTGGTTATTTACATGCCTTATTGGGTGCTTGCCTAGAGGCTGGGCTGTTTGGGCTGTGACAAGACTACAGCAGGGATGCTCCATTCCGAAACGAACTCTCGGAAGGCAGATCGTCCTTGGCACCATTGATCATGTCCACCTTCGCTATTTCCTGGTACGATCCGACAGTCTCTCCCTTCGTTTCTTTAATAGAGCACTCGCGAACAAATTATACACCACATATTATAATCCTGATCCCGGCCACGCAAGGGGATCTCAGGTGGGGATTTCCTTGACTGTGGTATGAATGTTGGATTGCCTAATCTCTATCCAGTGCAAAGCTTATGTCCTCATCTGGTACTTCGAGTCTACCTCAGGTGCTCAACTTGCGGCTATTACATTTAGCAGTAACTCTATAGATATATTAATAGATATCGGCATCAAGAAAAACAGCCCAATGAATCAGTTAATCATCTAAGTATCAAGGTTTTCAGTTTGATAGAGCGAGAAGAGCAGCCACTCCCATGCCACCAGTTTTCAGGGATTTCATGGTTATCCAACTATTTAGCGTCGACTTCCACTCAACCCCAAGTATTAGATACAGAGAACTATTCAAAAGCCACTCTTCACAGCCGATATGATATGTCCTTGAAGGACGAATTAAGTCCATCATCCGTACCTACACCTTAATATAACTGATGGGAAAAGTAGGACTTGTAGCAGCTCAATAATATGTAGCGTAAACATTTGTATGCGGTATTAATACAAACGTGTCAGTATCGAGCCATCGATGCTAGTAGGCGCAAAATACTATAATATGTGACATAATTATTCTGCGGTTGCTGCCAGACTATTATGCAGTATTCCTACGCTTAAATTTATGGAATAATTATATAATATGATACTAACAACGGTCAAGATAAGCATAGTAGTCATGAGTGACTATATGAGTGAAAAGCCAAAAGCATATATGAACCTAGGAGTCAATATCGCTCCAAGTCACTCAAAGGCTATATCCAGTTCATTCATTTTGTTGACGTGATGAGAGCATTATTAGATACCCACTGTTATTCTATGCGTTGTTTTACTCGGGTGGGTTGCCGTATCAAATTGGAGCTGCTATAGCATATCACTGTGTTCTAGGGGGCCCACTATATCCGGGTATCCTCGGGGGTTTCCACGGGATCGAGGCTATCTTTTGCCATAAGTGTGTACGCAGGCAACATCCTTTGATAGTTACATGACATACACCTCTTAATATTTCACAGTAGTCATAAGTTGGTCAAACAGGTTAACAGGCCTCAACCGTCATCAGAATAACACCCTAGAGACAAAATAGAAGCTACCCTGCTTCTCTCATTCCCCTTGGTATCATAATCCAGATTTAACTCAACCAGAGATGAAAAGCTTGATTCCATATTGTCAGTATGCAATGTGCATCTAGTGATTACACAATCTTAGCCTTGGGACCAGTAACCCGAGAGGTAATTATCATTATACCGCGCAACCCAAGCCTAATTATAAGCTCGCCACTAGTAGGAACGTTATGTATGCGTAAAATTGAATATGTAATAGCATTATCAAGAGTATGAGAGTTTAGCTATGCGGAGCTTTTATAACCTTCCAGTAGTCGCTTCGGGGTTACATCCTACCATATCCTTTTTAGGCAATTACTTTGCAATTGGCTTCCAGAATCAGGATATCTCAAGCACTGGTTTCACTCTTCATCGAGGCAACTACCAATGTTGGACTAGTTACCCTCAGTTATCTCTAGTAGCTACCTACAGAGCTGTGTGATCATGAATTCAGCTAACAAAAAAAATATACAAAGTCCCCTGGTGCGTAGAAAGCTTCCCCGAACAAGCTCAAGGGCGCATAATCCATTCCTACGCGTACGGCACCCCTATATAATTGCGCATGCTGCTACGGTACCTATCCCTAGTTAACTACCCAGACAGGTAGGGTACATAGATATTTGCTTATTACAAATGACTACCTCAACACTCTGACCTACTAATTAGGTCCCAAACCGGTGTCAACAGGATGCCCAGCTGTACCTAGTACTTAAGAGGGATTGGTCCTTGCAATAAGAGCCGAAAACCAAACTTAAGGTTTCCATCCCTCAACACACACGATGTACGGCACAGAACAGATATGCTGCTTGCAACCTATTGGAGCCTTGATACGTAGTATGAAAACTTTCTCGAGTGGATATGTAGAGGTGCGTGTAGAACGACAAAATAATATGCCTCTTGAGCATTTTTCCTACGTAGTACTACCATCGAAGCTTGATATTCTATAATGGTATGTGTACTCAACGGTGACGTTTTCGACATGGCGGTTTATTTAATCTGAGCTCTTGTGCATTGATTCTCCAATTCCCAATTTTCTATCCCAAACAACCATTCAAGTCCACAGCTCTACACTCCTTATCAATCATGCAAACGTCGCTCTTTCTTCAATTGCTTTTTGCCTACCTTGCGGCAGCGCAAGTACAAGGTCCAGATGAGGTGAGTACACCCAGTTTGAGTATTAAGCTCGGCACGGCTGTGTCAATAGCCAGCCTGCAGAATTCGAAATCGGACACTTACTTTTGCGTTAGGGTTCAATTCCCGAGACGGTTCAAGACGGTGTCGTTGTTTATCCTACCGCAACCTTGAGTACCGGGAGCCCGGCAACCTCGATTCTCCCCGCTTCCCCAGAATTGCCCAACGAGGTTACTGGTATGATGTCACCTAGTAGTCCTGTTGGTCCTAGTGGCCCTAGTGGTCCTAGTGGCCCTAGTGGTCCTAGTGGCCCTAGTGGCCCTAGTGGTCCTAGTGGTCCTGGTGGCCCTGGTGGCCCTGGTGGCCCTGGTGGCCCTCGTGGCCCTAGCGGTGGTGATGAACCAGTGGCCATTCTTCCTCCAGCCCCTGAGCCCCTGCCATACCTAGCTAGCCCAGTCGAAACCCCCGAGCCTGTGGCTACCGGCCCTGGCCACTTGATGGTGCCTACTGCCCCAGGTCCAGGACCAAGTCTTCCAACGGGCCCGGGAGGGCCAGAGGCACCACCCCCCGAGGGCCCAGTTCCAGTTCCAGTTCCAACAGGGCCTCCAGGACCTCCAAGCGGCACCCCGCCTCCTGGCGTCACTGGCCCGGGCACAGGCTATCCCCCGATGCCACCAGGTGCCACCCCAACTGGGCCCCCTACCGGGCCACCGCCTCCCTATCTCTCCGGTGGAGACCGCTCTGTCAGCACGAAGCTCGGCTCTGGCGCTTTGGTTGCTCTCATTATGTGCGCGGTTGCCATGATGTGATGCATTGAACTTCAATGACCTAGGAAGTTTCAAGGGTGCATAGTTCAATATAATGCAACATATTCACACTATGGGAACGAGAGGAAGTTTGATTGATGCACGCGTTAGTTTTAAACGATAAATTTGGGTAGTAGATCATGTACTTTTAATAGTTCCAGCACCAAATATTACTACCCAGGCCTGGTTCTATGGTCTGGGCTCGATGGAAGACAAGTCTTTATATTTTCAAAAAAATGCTTGAGGTGTCAAGTCCAGAGCATTCATAATACGCGGTGGCGGGAAAGTAACAAAAGTTAACAAGGCAAAACTAGACTTCCTTTATTTTATCTTAGTATGTACGTATGTATGTATGTATGCCGTTAAGAAATTTTTATCTTCTCCACTTACCTAGAAATCTACATTCCATTACACGTCTCATGGCCCTGAAGTTTCAGCAGGATTACCCTGAGTTTCTATACTTTGCGGCAAGAGTATCTAAAATGTGACAGAAGAATACACGTACTACAAACTCGCTTACTCTGATTCACTCTATAAACCAGTTAACTCCAGTAAAGCGCTATTTTAGAATCCTATGGTCACTGGCACCATATTTCCATGAACACGGATAGGTTTACTATTGCAAGATATATGCAGATGAGTAACCTGAACATGATGAATCAATCCTCAATAAGCTAAGCATGTATTTGTAAAACCTTGTTACTTTAGTCCATTAAGTTGTAGGTATATCTAAAGTGATCGCAACACTAGTAATATATATATGGTAAGAATATGAACCAAAAATAACTACATGCATAAACAAATGTAGGTATTCAGTCAAGCTTAAATTTTCCCACTCAGGCACGTGCTTGGGATTCGATGCAATGTTTAAAGCTACAACACCTTTGTTACCTCGATGCCTGAAATTTACATGTGACGTCTCTGAACCTGTCTCCCTGCAAACGCATGCAGTGTATTCCTCCCACGTGAGGCCCGAACACCTTGTGAACCAGTTGATCATAATGCAGGATACCTAGGGCTGACAGCTGGCTAGCCAGAAATCAATAAACCCCGGTCCCTCAATTGCAGTTGGTAAAAATTAGCCATGGTAATCTCTGTGAATGAAAAGTAGATCCAATCTCATGTAATATTTATGCATATGGCCATACAAAGCACCACAGGTAGCTAGCTATAGCCAGGTGAATCACTGGCATGCATTTCTTGTGTGCATGGCTGAGAACTAGTGATCAATATATATTGTCCAGCATATGGTGATAGGTTAGAAAATATGTAATATATAATTGCAAGGGCCAATTGCTAATGAAATGCACTTGCTTTAATTTAGGCAGTACAAAATTGGACATTCAGCGTGACTAGGGCCATATATTAAATCATTACTCTCGAGCTCCAGAGCTGGATCAAGTATGACTCCAAATTCTGAAATGCTACAGAGCTTCAAACAAGCATGGTTCAAACCTCCACTAGCAGCCGGACGCCCCCAAGTCGCTGGTGGCGAGTCCCAGCTCCATTAAAGTGCAAGGCTCAAAGCTATATTGTGCCAATGACTGTGTTGAATTTCTCGGTACGTACAAGGGAGGGTGGGGCAATAACTTCAAACGCAACAAACTTGATAATTCGCATTACATATCCAAATCATGAAACGAGGGGCATTTGGAAAGGCCGCTTCCAGATGGGGTCGTATCGCAGTCATGCGCATCAAAATTTAATTGATGTCATACAATTACTGGAAGATCACCCTTCCAACATACAGGCTATAGAGGTGGTATCTTACTCCATTAGCTGCAAAGCTAGTAGCTACCTTTTCCCAAAGTCATAATCAATATTATTACATGTCCGGGAGATCATTCATTTATATATATTGTTGTGCGAAGTGCACAGGGTTTATCTCACCTTTGCTAGCGCTTTAGTGTGGCCATTAAAATCATTATAGCTTCACTGCATTAACCAGGATTAACACACTGGTACCGGAAGGTAATAAGCCGAGTTCAAGAGCTATTAGCCACTCTCAGCAGCAACCTACAAGAGAATGGTTCCTGCAGGAGTGATCCCTAGTGACATACTGATCAAGAGCAACATATCTTACAATCTACTACAAGACAAAGCATATGGAGGTAGGTGTGGCCTACCAATAAAGCTGCCAGATGTACAATCCTGGGCATGACTTCATATACACTCTTCGGTAAAGGTATACGATGGACCGAAATGCCATGTTAACAACCGATTGAAGTTGACAATCAGGCCATGGCGGTCAGCATGACAGCTCTTTACTTCCCTGGCCGGGTGACCCAGGCTTGAGATCTAGATCTTCGCTCCCTACAACGCGCCCCTCACCCTCATAACAGATATTAATCTCAAGCCTCCAACTTTGTTATTCAATGTACGTACCACATAACTGATGCATGCCCATGACTAGTACACATAGAAACGGATAGTTCTTGCATCTGGTATTCATGGAGCTGAAACACTTAATCTCCTAGAACTCCAGGTCTATTGGGTGAACGGCAAAGTTAACCGACTTAAGGCCCTCGTGATTGTGTGGCCTTTGAGTCGTTACACTCCAATTTCTCACTCTGGATACACTGCTATCAAGTTCACTTGCGTACCTAAATAGCAAGGCTACAACCCAACCTCCGATCATGCAATCAGAGTATTTACTTTATATCGATTAGCTACGCCTGATGTTCTATATTACCATGGCTTGTACCCACGCTGGGTCGACAAAGCTTCAAAAAGGAGCAAGGTTTAATTATCCCAAATCCCTTTTGTTCTGCTCTATACATATTAGGAGAATGCTTGAATGTAGTTACAGATGCAAGGGCACCAATCACTCCTATATAGATACCTATGTGCATGTACAGCTAAAGCCTATAAGTTTTTTTTCCTTTTTTTTTTCTTTTTCCCTGCACATAGACGCCGGTCCGCCCAGATTAACTTTGCCGTCCCTTAATCCAGCCGGGTTGGCTCATCATAGCCCCACGCGCGGCTATATATGAGTAATGAGTATATAAAAATGAAATCAAACTTAAGCCGAAAGTCCACGTACTGGTGATGCACAATTATCGCTCTGTGGGCACGTATGTCACAGACATCGAGATACCAGCAAACAACTAGCCTGATCAAAATGAAACCTCCACGGTGAGATAAGTCAATATCGGAGTTCAGGCTGTCAATTTGTCCACAAGTAGTAATCCTGCTACTACGAAAGTAAAATCAAAAATTTTGACCAGGCCTAACAATTTTCCCAGTATCTATGGGGCTACGGTAAATGTATAGGCATACAGACAAACCTGTCTACTAGGATACTCTCGGTACCGGACAAACCTATGCATGTAGGGAGGTTATGCGTTTATAGAGGATGAAACTATAGAGGTTTGCCTATAAGTATGGCAAGTCTCCGATCAAAGTGGGTGTCGATTGCCACTGGCAAGGGAAATAATGTGGGGAAACTGGTATTCAACAACGAGGGCAAGTGCCCCGAATGTGTGAGATCGAATATATGTTCTGTAGTCTCAAGAGTACCCTGGCCATCTCGAGGTACTCTTTGCATATCAGCCACAGTCGGAAAGTCATCTAGATACAGTAAAAAAAACTAAGCTCGGATAGAGCGGTTTGAGATGCCTTCAGGCACTGGATATGATGTGGCTATATACGCAGGCCAGTATAGCAAAAGGGAACTGAACCCAGACCACTGAGCACAGGCACACTCTCTGCGCATCCAAGTGCTCTCCGGGTATACTCTGCATCTTCTCCTCCTGCCCGTACCTTCATGGTATTCCTCCCAATATAATTCTTATGCCAAAGTGAATATAAACCTATAGTTGCTATCAAAACAGCATTGTGCTATCATATAGACTAACCAGTGAGGTACCTTCAAACATTACAATAAGCTATATACTAGCGACTCAGAATCTCAAAGAACATTTCTTACAATTCTTCTTACTTTTCCAGCTTAGGAAATTCGGATGCCCTATGGCAGAAGCTCCGAAACAAACTCCGGGAAAATTAAGGTTTTTCGAGACTTCACCTTCCGATTTCAATCAAGGGGGTTCATGGTTACTGTAGATCCCTCAGCTAGACAGCCTGGGGCCGGTTAGCAGAATGTGAAAGACATGTCCTTCCATGCTGCATCTTAGTTTCTCTTGCACACCATCTACCGTAGAAATTTGGCTCGCAAGAGGCTCTGAATGTCAAGTAGGGCCCAATTCATGGCCCCTTTGAAAAGTTAGTCTCTAATAGTCTCTAATATAGGTTGCAGCATGAACCTGTGCCCATACAGCCTACGCCCCTCCCGATATTTTCCTCCGATATAGGTCTACCCAGTCACTTTCGACATTATAAGGCATATCCGAAATGCTTCATATAGTCTTACAAGCCAATCCAGCTGAGGCAATTTTTTACCCCTGCCACATCACGTTTAAGCAGAACGCTTCTCTTTTAGGGTTGTTCGCAAGAGAGGCTTATGCATCTTCTCTTCTGTAAGCACTAGTTCCAGAGATTTAGTACGAGATGTTGAGGTTGGTAGTCGAGTGTATTGCCTCCACAGAGCTCAGTAACCCTACAACTTTACATTAACACTGACAAATATACGGGTGTTTACCGGCCCCTTAGTCAACTTTCTTCTATTAAGGCATTTTTTTGAGGCTATTTCACTACCATTACAATGAATTCTATAATCCTAGTAGAAATATAGCTAAACGAAATTGCACTTTGTATCAGGCAGGCCACTACACCCCTACCGGTATAGTCAGGATAGGACAATCGCAATATTGACGAACTTTGATATTTCCAGGCTGCAAGCTATCGATATCGGCTTCCTTATGCCGACTGGGGTCAGAAACTTAAGAACTTGAGGAACCAAGCCGGCTCTCGAGTCCGCGGTTTATTCGTCATTATGCGCACACGCTATTAAATGGTCATGGGGTTAGGTACCTACCTAGAGTCCGCCGCCGCCCAAGCTTCCACATCATTATACCTATTGCACAATTGCCGTAATATAAACGAATGAAGCTAGGGGCAACCCAAGGTCTGTGCTCGTTTCCGAAACACTCCCGTGCGCCTCGGGCCGTCTGTGATTCGGCTTCACAACGGGAGGTGTTTGCGATTGTGCCTTTGTGGTAAGGTACACCTAATACCTCGTCCCATTGATTGTATTCTACCTAAACAATCATCTCCTCCATGCATCTTTTCTGTTTTCCGAGACGAATTATTATTCGGACAATGGGTAGCTATTAGAATCATATTTACTTTACGTCACTAAGAATCACTTCATACTTATCTTTCGTCTGCGCTTTCAGTTCGTTTGCGAGCCTGAATCATGGTCCATCCCTGTCATCCCTACTTTTACCGGCACCCCACGCATGCTCCTCTACCAATACGTGTAGACCCACGCCACATTCTGACACCGAGACCCCGCCTTGAATTGTGCGAATGACATGGGTATTCTTATCGGCCAGGATCAGGGATACAAGTTTACGAGCCCTCATGCAGGAGATGGACCCCTTGGCATGCTACCTACTTTACATGGAAAATCATTTGCCTAGGTAGGATGTCTGAGGTGGGTTTGAACCGAAGCACATCCATTTTTGGGTCACTGGTCTATTTCTGATTATGACCAAATGCAACACGTTTCTATTCTAAGGTGCAGAAACTGACTAAGATCTACATCTTTGTTTCCCTTATGCAGTGAATAACTAAGTCAAATATTGATTCCATGTTCTTTACTCTATATCCAAATTCGTTACCCCAATGAAATGCTGTCCCTGCATACATGATACTTCCACCCATTCAACCTTAGACCTTCTGATACCGTTCTGGTACTGTACACTCCGCTATAAAAATGAAAATGAGAATAGGAAAAAAAAGGGAACATCTCACTACAAGTTGTTAGGTAAAAATTGAAAAACCCAGTAACCCGAACAAACACCTCGCTATTTAAACAATACAACGTATAAACCCAAGCAAAAAGAAAAAAAGTTAACCCATCCTCCTCTTTATATTGTATCCAACTCCCAATTCCTAAACTACCTTTCTCCCATCCCTCGAGCCGTTCTGAAACCCTTTTCCCATAGTGCAAGAAAAAAAGTATAAATAAAAAAACCCCAAATATAAGTGACAAAAAAAGAAGTGGTGATTTCAGCGCTCAGCGCCAGCTCGCGTCGTGAGTTGGGGGAAGGCGAGAAAATTTCAGAGAACAAGGCACTCGAAACCGGAGTGATATAAGTAGTAAACCCAAGACCCATCATGTGTAGAACCCATCGAACGCCGTAAAAGCAAGTATAAAAACCAAATATGAAGCAAAAATGAGCAATCAGCTCATATCAATAAGAAGTCCCATCCATTTGCAAACATAATTTCTCGCCACCTACAGCCGCCCAATGCTGTGGCTGGGTTGTCCTCGATCCTCCAGACTTCGCCGAGTAACCTGAACATCCGCCCCCAAGAACCATCTGTTCCTTCCATCCCCAACATCTGCCCTCTTCGACACAAAAACTGTCTAAAGAGACTGCCCTCGGTGGAAACACTACCACCGATGAGGTAAACCCATACCAACGATCGATCAAATCCATCCACGCCTGCTGGGATTTGTTCAAGCGTAGCAACTAGTTTGTTGAGTAGCTCTTTTACTTGAATCTGGTTCCTATCGAATCCTGGGACAAGGGAGCACAGATAAATTCGGGCAGCATAGCGGAAGGCGGCGGTCATGTGGCGTGACAAAGCAGACTGGTCAATTGACCCATCAGGCCTGACAACTGGGGGGATGTGAAGGCCCTTTGCAGCGATAATCATATCCTCCGTCTCGTCAATCTTGCTAGCAAGAGATTTGACGTGTTCACACAAATCCATATCTGAGAGCATGTTGTCTGTCTTTAGGGCTTCCAGACAGGCGATCTCAGAAATGAGATACATAACCTGGTCATCGCATCCCATAAGCTCCTGTAATCCAGAGTGGCCCCTTGACAAATGTTTCTCACGGTAAGTATCAGCAAACTGAGGGGCCCGGCCAAGCATGGTGGCGCCAAGGATATCGATCCAGGCGGTGAGGGTCATGTTGAAAGGCGGAGGTGTAAATTGGACTGGAGTGCCACCAGGAGAAGTAATCTCATCTAATGCTCGTGGTAAATCCAACTTTTGCACAAGCGAGGCCACGGCCTGAAAGTGACTGTGCCAAGGGATATCAGGAAGAGAATCGTCAGGGTGGCCGACAGAACACTGGAAAAGAATCATTCCTAGTGTAGCCTCTAGAATTTGGAGGTGATCGGTGTCACGCTTCAGAGCCTCGCAGAGCTCTGCAATTGTTGCATACCTGTGCCTCATGATATCTTGGTCAATGTACTCCGAGGGAATTTGGTGGGAAGATTTTAGATGGAGGGCAGCAACCGAGAGGCAGCAGTGCATATAGCACTTATTGGTAGCCAGAGCAGGGAGGACAACTTCTTGCCTAGCTAAACCTTGGAGATTAATATCCAGAATGGGGAAAATTAGTCGAACAACTGATTCTAGGAAATGGTCGAGTAGGCTCCTGTCGTTGTCCTCCACAGGGATGTATGGGACTGACCCCGTTGACGAAAACAAGTCGGAAGTTGTAGAGATGGAAGACGGCGTTGGCTGTCCAAAGGCGAAGTCAAGGAACTGGAAATTTTCAAACCCCTCTTCAGGGCTTCCTACGGCAGAACTCATATCGAACTGGTTAAATGTATCCCCTGGCGCAACTGAAAGTCCGCCTCCATATGAATTTCGCCGAAATGCCGTTGTGGTGAATGCGCTCGAATTTTTTCGTACTGGATAACTGTTGACAAAGGTCTGTTTCTCGGTCATAACGTCAACATCGAAGGTACCGAAGGGGTACGGATGTTGGATCTGCGAGTGTGCATGGTATGCATGAATGTTTTGACCATCCACCGGTATTCCGGGGACACCGTCTTCCAACTCATACTCTAGTGAATATCCACTCTCAGTACTTAAAGACCTCCTCCGTGATCCAGAAGGACCTAGGTGTGAATGCTCGCTGGTGCAGTCGCTAGTTGGTGCGCTCCTCGAGAGTTCGGGAGGAGAGTCCGCGCTCAAAGGTGAAATCTGAGCGACCTTCTCCGATAATTTTGTTCGCTTGATCAACATCTTAATGGCCTCTTTTTGTCTCTTTCGCTGATCCACATTGCTCCACCATACTGGTCTCTTATATTCACAGCTCAAACCAAGATGCTTGCATGCTTTACAGAGTGGTTTTCCCTCGTCGCACTTCTTCCGCCGTAACCTGCAGGTGAAGCAACCTGGGTGGGAAAAAAAATAGTTAGCAATGAGTCTAGAACTATGTAAATTGATATTAGAAATAGCGTACCTGTCCTGGAGCGACGGTGTGTCTTTGTGCTGGTTTTGGGAGCTTTTGGTTGCATTGTGCTGTATATATGCCGGTCAGGGTTGGGAAAAAGATATAAATTCTGCAGGTTTCTTTACTGAAGTTGTATTGTTTATAATTAACCCGACTTGAGGGAAGCGGGGCCTAGAATTAGTAGTCGCTTGCGACTACCAAACAAAATAATACTACTACGAAGGAAGAACTGCTTGGATACAGATCTCCAGCGCCTAGCAGATTCAAATTGCGATGGACAGGAGGCGAAGCAGTAAACTCTGGCTTAAGTTCGAATAGCAGAGAGGCTGGGAGGAGCTATAATATTGCAGATCGAATAGATGTCACTTCCGCATTCCAGGATGACTTCAAGGTCGTGGGTGTTGTGTTTACTTATGTGTATTGGCAGGAGTAACTGCAGTAACGGAGACCAGTGTCCGTTGGAGGGGTAACGGCGTATGGAAGCTGGAAGGCGAAGCTTGCTGGTCGGTGCGTCGAGCGTGGTGGGTTGTACCTCCTGGTGCCTGTTGACGAGCAGTACTCTTCGCTGCAAAGAGCAGACTTTGCTCTTATATTACTACGCGCCCGTTCACTAGGAGGGGGTGTGGATCATGGATGTGTCTAAGAAAGGAACACATTAATTTCATTGGGTGGGTGGGATTATTCATGTTACTGGTGTCTCTTACCTTCATTTTCTACCTGGCCCATTTGCGCACGTGTGTCAAGCGGAGCTACACCCATTTGTGAGAAAATAGGAACGGTAGGCGAACGAGAAAAAAAAGCAAGGTGAGCGAATGGGCGAATCAACCAAGCATCCAGGGATGTGCATGAGTTGGTGTGGATGCGCATGCAAGGCTCTTGGAGATGGGTGGGTGTCCACACCCCGGAGTTATACAGGGTACTTGTACATGCTAGATTACTCTACAATCATGGCTGCTGCACCCTGTTACTTTTTTAGACCAGGACTCAGTGACCTGCGTCCTGGACATGCAGAACGTCATCCAGTAAGCTGGAGTAGAGGTATCTTCACTGAATGGATGTGGTACATAGCTGCTTATAATTCCACCGCTGAATTCCATAAACTTCGGAGGCCAGCATAATCAGATGGGGGTAGCTTCATGGAATCCTTCACATACCGGTATTCTATGTACTACTTAACTACGGATCCATTATCGGTGGTCCAAATAATGTTTGTCATTGTCTAAGGTGACACGCGTAGGTTACGAAACATAAAACTCAATTTTGCGCTGAAGAATTAGGGTATACGCAAACCCGGTGATAATATGATCTTTGTTCTAAAAGTCAGCATATTGAGCTCACAAGGTATATACATGATGCATGACTCGAGTAACTTTGTGGTATATACGTATTCATGGCCTCTTCTATAGGCCTCACACCTTGCACAACTACTACATCTTGAACAAAGTTTTCGAATATTCAAGGAATGACCAGGGGAGGGAGGGGTGGGTTGACTCGAGGGTCCTTGCATACGGGATTGATCAAGGGATCAACCTAGTCCTGTCGATTTCGAAGAGATCGTAGTTCCCGACTTATCGATAAAAGAAATCTCGATGATCCATACGTATTACATTGATGCCTCCCCCCATACCAGTGACTGTCATTACCTAGGTACTGCTACCACTTTAAGTAGATTCATGCCCCTCCCCCCGTCATGGTTCACGTTTGCAATATTCCGACTTGCCTAGGAACTAAGGATGTACAAAATCGAAAAGCTTATAGTTCAAACAAACCTCCGAAGGAGTAGACAAGTATAGTCAGACTTCTCTTAAATAATATACATGTTAGGCAAAACGAAGGTTATATCCATTTCAATTACAACGCACAACATAATCTCCCTCTAGTGTAGCATTCCTAAAGTTCCGGATCATGGTTATGGACCCAGCCCTCGGTACGGAGCATAGGAACAGCGACCTACCGCCATGTAGAGACCATTCCAACATCCACTGCTCATATATCTATTATTGCATATATTAATACGGTCAGTTGAAACTACATTCAACCGTATGCGTTCAAACTATGGTAAACTGTACCCCACCTTGAACCCCGTAAATGCCACGGGCTAAGTAGTTGGGCGATAAGCTTCCCCAGGAAGGCTCGCACGGGTGTTCCCCAATCTCTGTAGATGGCATGTCCATCGTACAAACAGGCCTTGATTCACGTGGAATTGAGCCGGTCAGTTGTTCTTTGGACATGAGCGTTTCAAATTATCGCTTACATGTATATGCATACGTAGAATTATTTCCGGATGTAAGAGCAAGGGTCTACTTGAGTATCCACTGTAAACTGATCAAGAGCGTTCGATCCAGACCCTAGTACACAGGAACTGATCAAAAGATTATACAC
>Ga0307511_10001324_pt1 | contig 26269 bp, 21 predicted proteins | sample 13_EM_MG_FD_200266 | JGI IMG/M metagenome (GOLD analysis project Ga0307511, IMG submission 200266) | Populus trichocarpa ectomycorrhiza microbial communities from riparian zone in the Pacific Northwest, United States - 13_EM | ecosystem: Host-associated > Plants > Roots > Unclassified | place...
GAGTGGGCCAATGAATCCTCCGTAGATAGCCAATCCGTTTCTTCCATTGCATGTACATTCCAGAAGGCCCTCAGCACTATGCCATTACGCGCGTATCTCGATATTCCAGAGCACCATTCCCGTTCAAACACCTTGCTCACACGCCTCCATTTAAGAGAAATGGCAGTTTGTACACGAAGCACCTTGTCATATGAATCCTGGAGATATGACTCCATCTTATCGCTGAGAAAGAAGCTTATAGTCTCCGGCGTATATTGTTCATTCGCCTGGGTGGGAAGCGGAGGGTTAGCACTGGACGATGAAAGAGGAACTAATATCACATCAGCTGAAGTTGATGGGAGGGGTTGTCGAACTTGTTTGTGATATTCGGATCCCTCTGTATTTCCATTTGACTTTGTTGATAGTATTGGCGACCCATTAACAATCATTGTGGGCAAATGCCAGTCCGAAGCGTGAGCCTGTGAGGCAGATGGCAATACTGGAGATAGTATTGCCGGTCGGCCTGGAGTCAACGCCACAACCTCATTATACCCTTCGCCGTGCTCATCAGCGCCATGAAGTGTGATTTGACCAGAAGCAAGTATTATACCAACTCCCCTCGCATTAGCATCTGCTTCTACACTTCCACCAACTCCTGACACTCTTTCCGCATTCTGTTTGCCCTCCATTCCACCTTTGCCCTCACTCTTCGTCAGTAGAGCAACACTACCCCCATTTGCACCCAGCCACGCGAGCACGCCCCACATCTCAGCTTGAAATTGTGCAACAACTTCATTCTCCTGTTGACTTATAGAAAGGGCTAACCGATGTAATGCGGTCTGTAAACTCTCTGATATACAGCTTGGACTCCTATTCATGTCCTCTGGGGTATCCGGGACTATTAGCTTAGTCAACACCTTAGTTGTTTGGACTTTATTCGAACAGTCAGGGTACAACGAAAGTAGCATTGTCATTTGATTCAACGTATGGTTCAAATGAAGCTGGGGGCGGAGAGGTGGAGTATTTTGAATCGGAGAATGCGCAGTGCTAGGCTGAGATTGCACAATAAAGGTGTTTCCGGTTCTATGGGGTTTTTGCAATGGTCTTGGGGCACACCGGGCTACTCTTTGCCCGTAGTCCGCATCCTGAATATTGCTTTCATATATTCTCCAATCCAAACTAGGCGGCAATCGTCTTCCCTGTTCAGTGTAATATTTGTACTCTTCCATGGTCATCCATACAGTTTGCTGTTGATGGGCCTGGTTAGTACTCGGATATTGTTGGGAGGTGTTTCGAACTAAATCCCATTGAATACCACTATGCGGCACGCTGAATGACTGGCTGTGACCAAGAGACTGTGCCACAGGCTGTAAAGGTGGCAGTGTCTTTGGTGAAAATATCAGCTCCCTCGAGGGCTGTCGAGCGAGTACGGGGACAGGTGGACGCTCGCCTCTGAATGTCAATAAACCTTGCATATTTGACGGATGAGTAGGATTAAATGCAACGGCTGAGGGATCGAACGAAAAGTTGGCCAAACTGTCGGCATGAGAAAGTGAATAAGGCGCATTTGGCTTCATCGGACTGTGTGCTGGTGTGGTTTGAGATGGTTTGAGGCCCTTCTGGAAAGGTGGAATGATGAACTGCACTGTAGAGGCTGTTTCACCACTTGATGTTGATTCACCTTTATCCTCTTCCGCCTCCTCTATATTTTGAGGGCTATTTGCTTCCATTTTACGTGCCGCTCCCGGTGGTAAGCCTCCTGGATAGCTGAGAGAGAGCCGTTTAAGACTCTGCTCGAATTGGATGCTGTCTTGCTTCTCTTGTCTCTTAGTAGTTGATGCAGTTCCCAATTCCCATTGCCATTGCTTCCCTTTAGTATTAACTTGTGCTCTTTGTCGCCGTGCAGTGTATTCACCCCAGCCATTTCCATCAATTCCGCCGACGGGAAAACGCTTATTCTCAATTGGGTTCCTCCCAGTATCGCTTTTTCGATTCTTTGCATCCTTACTCTTATAACGATCCTCCCACCTGGGCTGGGTGTATGTGTTATCCGCATGTGGACCCAGGGCAGCCTGGCGTTTCCTCCATTCTGCACGCTTCTCCATCCATGCTTCCACCCCTTGTCCTGAATGGAAACTCCCGTTCGCGCCAGGATCGCACCCAATCCCTTGCCGTAGATTAGAGTCCCTCCTCTCATTGGTCTCCACGGAGGGTGAAACATGGTGGTTGCTCCGGCTAGGCCCCATATCATAGCTATTGATATCTACCCCTAGGGCATGAGGTATCCCATGTTCAAAGCTCAATGTCCCCAATTCTACTGCATCCAAATACACATCTCCATGATGACCATAGTGACAAGAAACCCCTCTGTTGCACAAGTTGAGGGTGGTTGTCTGAGATGATGGAGGTGGATATGGTTGGCCGTATGGAACAGTATTCCTACAGAGGATTCTCCAATGACGCGGCCGCACCCTAGGCGGCAGTGTTGCAAACAAAGTAGGTAGAGGAGTAATTGTGCTGGTTTGTGAATTTCGAGACGCTGAGAAATTTGTGCTGTTTATGGAGAAGCTCTCATTGGACGAGTACCCCAAACTGCGTGGCCCCGTTGGAGGGGTACATTGAAGCGAAGATATTAGCGACTGTAAGTGTGCCCTAGGAGCTATGGGTGGCGGTTTGCTGTTGCCAGACGGCGTCCCCATCTGTACGTTCGCTATTCAGACCCCTGAGTACTGTACGCTTGTGACCTGTCGGATGGATCCCTTTACAGAATGGAAATGAGGCTGCTCGGGTTGCCGATTGGAGATTTGTGGATGGTGTGTGGGTAGCCGATTGGAGGTTTGTGGATGGTGTCTCGGTACGGCTATACTGCATACATACCAAAGTCAGTACGACACCTAGCACACCTCGGCCACACCAGAAGCTTACCGGAGGAAGGGCAGAAAGTCCCATGCAGCGTAAATTGCGAGATGAGACACAGACGATGAGAGAGTAAATATGCTGTTATTTAATGGGAGGATAAGGGGAAAGAAGGGGAAGGCAACCAGACTAGAAGGAAGGAGTGTCGAAAGGAACGAAAGTGTCGAAGTAGTGTAGAAGAGGCAGAGGGTAACAGCAGCAGCACCTTTCACATCACCAAGTTGTTGTTTGCCACGAATTTGTGTGCTGATAGTTTAGCTGTGCCGAGTTTGGGGTTATAGCCCAAACGGGAAGGCCGCCAATCAACCAAAGTACTAGAGTCAAGTAAGGAAGTGTAGTAATGCAGCGTTATACAGGAACCACGATATGAAACAGGGCTTGGAGAGAGCAAAGTGTGGGGTATGTCGCCTGCTACTCCTTAGAAACACATCAGGCACCGATGAAGAAGCAAAAATGAGGGCAGAAGCAATATAAGGGCAGGACCGGCGAGTCGAAATCGAGAGTAGAGTTTTGAATGTTCCGTCCGGCTTCACGGTTTCCTCATCCCCACCTGCACTGTCAAGCCAAGTGACACGATCAGTATGAGGTGGTGAAGGATAGATACTATATTGTATATAATGGCATCTATTCTATGTCGGCCTCACACGCTGTCGATGGGGGGTTGGGTTAAGTTCCCAAACCGTTCAGACCGACCCCTCGGGAGAAACACAGTTCATGATGTGACAGGTAAACATAGCGTATGCATCAGATGCCGGCCCAGTACGGAACCGCCAGGCATTATGGGCATGCAAGTTTATGATGCTTCGAGGGCGCAAGCAGGTATGCTTGCTACGGAGGAGAAACGTGTTGTTCAAGTTGCAAACGGGGAGGCGCTATGCTGAGGTCACAGTTCCCTACCATCGAAGCACTCCAGTCGTGACATTCAGCTACAACATTAGATGCCGGTGCCAACCAATAAGCAGAAGGCACCCAGCCGAGCTTGAATGTAACCAGGCGTAGGAGCTCGGGTAAATCTGGATGAATACCGTACAGTCCTGAGATTGGGTTTTCCTGCGGTGAAAGAAGAGCTGAGGAATGTTTCCGTGCATGTCAGCTTATGTGCTTCGTATATGCCTGCTTGTATTTTAGACGGATAGGTAGTACAAAATAGGAAATGAATCAGCCAGTTTGAGCACCTAGATGACATAATCGAGTGAGCCCTCGTATCAGACTGGTGCTTTCGGACACGTTTCTCTGTTGGTTCAAGGCCAGTATTAATACTGTCGACAATAGCAGAGGCTTTTTGTGTCGCCAGGGCATGATGGGGCGATCAAACATGACTGAGATGAAGCATTCATCATGAACAATAAGCTGTACAATTATGGTAATTAAAAATATACCCAGTATCATGCAAGGCATAACGCAAGGTGTGAACGATCGGCAATCCAGATGCATCCATTGCCACAACCCCGGCTCACACGGCATGGAAGGTTCCCATGTACCACAATCCCCAAGCTGGTTACACGACCCCTCCATGACCACCCAAGCTAATACTACCAGCACCGCACTTTTTGTAATCCATTGAGCAGCATTTGTATATGAGAACCAAGCGTAGGTGCTTAGTAGTCTCGTGATGCCGAGGGAGAGTTTAAGTTGAATGCCGAGATGGCCTGAAGGGATCATTCCATGCACGCATGGGCCCGTTCAGAAGCGGGCACTATCCCTAATAAAGCAAATCCCAACAACCACATCGCCAAGGCCGGGGTATCTCAAAACTGCTTTTTCTAGCATGCAGTGTCACAGAAGCAGAAGCTAAAGTTAAATGGAGAGGGGCATTGCAGTCTTAGGGTATTGCATTGGAAATGGTGGGCGTATAAGAGGCGCTTGGGACAAGATGATCCATGTGGTTCCCCGGTTTTGGATAAACAATGTAGCCAATGTAGAAGAAAGGACAACCACACCACATGTCGAACTTGAACTCAAAACCTCAATATGCAGTTCCCAGGAATGCATATTCCTAAGTAAGCAGATTCGGCCTAAGTCGGTAGAAGGTGCTGGGCTCGATTTGAAAAGGCGCAAGAATTTGACAAAAGCCACCACCAGTATAAACAAATGAGACAAAGTGACGTTCATGAGAATCAGCGAGTCAACCGATGACTCGCATAGGCCAACGCAGACAAAAAAAGGCAAATGAAAATGACTGGTATACCCTCCATTTCCTCAAGTAACCCTACCACCTGTACATCCTCCAGGCTGAGCACCCAACAAGCAAAACCAAAGCTCTGTTCGGTGGTATATAGGGAGAAATGAATAGGAAGAATTCGCACATAAAAAGAAAAGAACACCACCAGTAACCCTAGAATCGAAACATTGTTTTGATAACTCCAGTTTTCAGAACTCCCGACAATGATGCCCTCCAAACACAAATTACCACCGGTGATACACGCATTCTAGTCCGTACTCACCCCAACAACAATAGGAAGCGAAGCCATGAAATTACTTGACTCTATAGCGTTGTAGATGTTGTTGAAGAACCAGACTAGACGAAAAGTTGAAAAAATCCTCGAGGTCGCATTGCTTTCGTATATAGCAGATGACAACTGTGAAACATGATATCAATTAATCCCCGTAATGTTCACTCCACTCCCGTTGCTGATGGTCCTCCGCCTCTTTGTTGTAGCACCAACGATTACCCCACCACCAATTCCACCTCTCCCATCAAAGCCATTGCCGATGCCATTATCGACTCCCATAAGCCCTCCCTCTCCTTCCGTCTCTGCCCACAAAGCCTCATCCTCATTGCCCATTTCACAGAATTCTTTCCACCTTTCCATGTCTCTTCCCTCCTTGAAGAATCGTCCATATGCATACCAGACTTCATGACCCATAACTTTCGTAACTTCGTCCACCAAGTGCGCTCTTAAATTATCCGAGGAACCAGTCTCTTTGTCACAATAACCACACTTCCCAGTCCTCATTGATATCGTGAACTCCCCCTTCCCAGCTGATTCATAGAACTCAGCATAACCGCAGTTACCAGGGACGGGGGAGGACTGGCATGAGTAGTCCCGTCGGTGGTTATCTCGTAAACGCTTGCTACGATATAGGTTGTGGCAGCAGATCCACACAGAGTGGGAAGCTCGTACAAGGTGCTTCTTGAGGTCTTCGAGCGTGTGGAATGCTTCCCTACAATAACCGCATTCTAGAGTCTCAGTCATTAAGGTGGTGAAGCGATTAGATGGGCCCTTGAGAAAATTCGTGAAACAAACATTCCCTAAGAGGTAATGGCGTGAAATCATGATCTCCTGTGTTGGTTGTGTTAAGATGGTCGTTACCGAAGATGGTGGAGATAGTGGGCGTTGTTGGAAAAATGAAGACTGTAGGGATTGTGTCCTTCGGTGGGGAATAGGGGGAGGGTTCATCCTGTCGTAAGGTTCTCTCCTTTTCAAGTGAGACGATCGAGGGATTGTTGCTGCAGGGTCCTGAGCTTCCGTGTTCTCAGATTTGCGTGACGTAAGATAGTCCTGTGGCTTAGAAATGTATACCGTGGTACTAGATGTACCGGAGTTTGTTGAAAGTTGTAAAGGTTGAGCACTTGATAACATCACTACTGAAGTAGCTTGAGTGAGTGTCTCAGTCCACACCTTCGAGTACCTAACCTGAATTCCAGCGTATAGAGTGGCTGCCTCTGTGAGTGAGGGTCTGATTGTTGTTGCAGGTTTTTTTTTTACGGATCCGCAGGTGATTGGTCGGTGCCGTTGGGATGAGGCAATAGACAATTGGATGGATGACTCGGGTGTGTGGTCGATGTACCGCAATGCAGCTCTATAGCCGGTCCAAAGTCAGCGCCCACAGCTCGGAGAGAAAAGACAAATTTTGCCATCTGACAATACCCTATCAACGTCTATCACCGAGCCGAGCAAGCGATTTGCAGCAGTGCTCTGTCAGTCTCCTTAACCCGTAAATCTCGTCCGCTTAGTCTATTGGTCCCAATAAACACTCGCTCGCCTCTCCCGATCCGTGTTTCCCTGCTGTGAGTCTTCAGCAAAGGCGAACCCATCTCGAATGGAGCCAGGGGGTGGAAGGATGCAAATGGTGGCGGGTGATCTCACGTACGTTCAAAGGACAGGTGGGTCGACGGTGAAAGATCGGCTTGGGAAAGTAGCTTGCCGGAGTTCCTGGTACTTGTGGCTCGAGTTATCGTCCTTGGTACTATGGCTCCGACTCGTCGTATTGTTGTTCGGGTTTCAATTTTGTCATCAGTTTGTGAGTCAGGTGATGACCGTCTCTTATAGTCCCAGTAGCCTTGGCAACGCCCAAGAAGCAGCGCTGATCGCGATAAGCCCTCATGACCTGCCATCTTGAGCTTCTATTTTGTAATGTTACGGTTCTTTCGCTGTAGAGCCATAAAAGGTTGAAGAAACTTGACTCAGAAGCAAATGATCGCAAATTTGAATCGAGGCTCGAGGGGTGGATGATGTTTGAGGCGGTGAGAATTTGTTCGCTCTAAGGATGGCTCGATGCGAGGCAAGATGGCTCCGGACTCCGATCTTAGTGCCAAGAGACCACACTCGGAGGTTTTACCTCCCCATGTCCACCTACATATGGTTATCATGGTGCATCTTATCGATTGGGCCGGACGCACTGCATCACCTGGGATACACCTGGGATACACCGATGTCAATTAGGCCTGGCGAGTAACTGCGGCGTGGGATGTCTAAGAGTCCTCACCAGTGCATGTCTACAGTAGAAATCTGAAGTTTGATATTCAATTTGTTTTAAACTCTGAGGTCTGGCCGGACCAGCTTGATTGATCCTGGAGAAACTTCAAGTCAATTTACAAGTACACATAAATGTTGAGACTACCTATATATGCCTATGGTACTGTAAACATCATTGTGCAGCCGAACTTCCTACTGCCTTGCTCGAGACTGACTGGTCTTCTAAGCAGCATGTCACGGAAACTCCAAATCAACCTGCCACCCTAAGCATCTAGAGTAGGCGATAAGAGTAAAGTAGAGGCCCCAACGATGGATGATATGGAATAGGACAAGTTGAAGTAATATATTTTATTAGATGTTTTGTGTTGCTTTCCTTGGATATTGTGCTTATCGCCCGCCAAGCATCTTATCAAGCAGTGTTTAGTAAGCCGGCCAAGCCCCACCTTCCCCCCCGCTAATCCACCACAATCGAGTACATACACTCATACATTCGCTATAGCTCAAGCTCGATACAACACAAGCTATCCTCAGTCCCTTATCGCGCCGACACACTCCCTCCAGCTTTATACCTCAGGATATCAGATATCCAATCCTCTCAGTATGTCGAAAACCGTCGCCATTACCTCCGACTCACAACTCACCACGTTGATAAACTCAAACAAGACTGTCGTCATTGACTGTAAGTCTGAGCTCCCTCATAGCATCAGGCACCCCCTCTGGATTAGGCTAAGAGATTATATCATGCCCACTATTGAAAACGAAGCTAATAAGGACCTCTCCGTACAGTTCATGCACAATGGCATGGTCCCTGCAAGCTCGTGGCTCCCGTGTACGAGAAGCTCAGCATGGCAATTACATCGCCTGGGAATATCGTATTCACAAAGTGTGATGTAGATTCTTGCCAGGATGTAGCTCAAAAGTACGGGATCACGACGTGAGTGGAGCTACCAGGAATCTAATTACTGCCGAGTATTAGCGGATGGAAAGCTAACATGCTCTATAGCAACCTGCCCACATTCATCATCTTCACAGACAAGAAAGAAGTCAACCGAATCGAAGGCGCAAATGTCCCAGCCCTCTCTGCAGCTGTGCAAATGCTAGTCGCCGAATACAAAACCTCCGGAGGGGCTTCCTTATCTGCCTCCGGTTCTGGATCGGGTGGAGCTCCGTCACCGAGTTGGTGGGGAGCACCGCCTGCCAAGGGATACGCGGACATCTCTGAGGAGATTGAAAAGACTGCACTGGATATCATGAATGCCAGCACCGACGCTGGCACCATAAGGACTCTATTCGAGGAAAGCCAGCCAGGAAAGGACCCCAAGGCCAAGGACTGGGTAGAAAGCGATACCGACGAACAACTTATGATATATGTCCCATTCCGCTCCACCTTGAAGATCCACTCTATCCACCTCACCTCACTTCCTCTAGCCGGAGGCGATAATGAGGAGGAAGTTGGACGGCCAAGGAAGCTCAAGCTCTATGCTAATCGCTCCAATATTGTTGGATTCGAGGAAGCCGAAGGAATTACTCCCACACAAGAGGTCGAGATTTCCCCGGAGAGCTGGAGTAAGGAGACGGGTACCATTGTTATCAACACCCGATTTGTCAAGTTCCAAAGTATATTCAGTTTGACCATCTTTGTGGAAGAAGGAGAGGACGGATGTGAAAAGACAAGAATCGACAGGATCAGGGTCGTAGGTGAGGCTGGTGAAAAGCGGGACCTGGGCAAACTCGAGAAAATCAAAGATGGTCACGAGTAAACACCCGATTCCGGAATCTATAAAGGACAAATCGTTTACCCTTACTATCCTTTTTTCTTACCATACTATTACTACTACTACTACTTGGTTTGATACCTTTTAGAAACTCGGTGGCTGTTCTCAACAAAGGTGGTTCTGTCATGCGTCTACAATTTCCTTTTTTTTTTCTGTCCAGATTTTTGTGCACGGCAGGTTTGTTTTGCATATAACATACATCGGGCTGGCATATATGGGGTGTGTTGTCTCTTTGGCTTAGGAGATACATGAATTGAACAAGCGGAACCTGGAAAGCAGGCTGGAAATGGGGGAGCACCCTTGGGGTCTTGTATCTGAGGAGCTTGATCGATGGGCAGGTTTATGGGGTTTATGGCGGTGATGTCATCAATTGAGCATTCTTTTCCCCTTCGGATTTTGATTGACCAATGGATATATAACTCTCTGTTTGAGCAGTTTTGATGTCCACATGTTTTTCTAGTATTTTAGGAAAATATGATATTTGGTCCTTGCGCCGTGTATCGGTTGTACATGTTAGGGAGCTGTGGGGTGTGTGTAGTCTGGTTGTACCCAGACTAAAAATAGAACGCCCGGTCAACCTGAGCTGAGGGTAATTCCTAAGTTGCCAGGGAATCCTAACCAGACTAGGAATTCCCGCGTGACCTCCCTCGTCTGGCTACAGTCTGCTAGCGCTAAACCTACTGTGGTAGTCACTACTTCTTCTGCTCTAGTTCACATCCTACCACTACTTCCAAAATACTTAGTAATACCTTTCTGTTTGCTTCAGAAGGAACGAGAGGTTTCTTTGCACATGTGTTTCAAAGAAGTACATTCTGTTTACCGTTATGACCCCGCGAGCGAGTGAGGGTTAAAGCCCTCCGTCTGGGGTGAGCGCTCATACATATATAAGCTGTTGTTACAACTACTGATACTCTAATATTAACTCTACTTGGCAAGATCGACTAACCAGACTACCAAGGGCCACCGACTTTGGTGCTAAGCTCCCGCCGTACCCCCACCCTCCTTCTAATGACCTTCACCTCCACACGAGGATTCTATAGCATCCCCATTATCATACTGTTTATACCGATACAGTCGAAACTGTCTGTTTGCAATAGGTCCGATTCGCGAGGAAATAAAGCCCCATGCAAAATGGGGATATTATGCACATAGATACATTCTGAGGGTAACACCCCTATTCGGGATGCGTGGTTCATGCAGTAAGAGAGATTATGCGGATATAGAGGATGCAATTATAGAGTAGGTGCTGATAAACTCTTCTTGCTATAATTATTACTATGGCAAGTGTGGAGTAGGGAGAAACACTGTGTAGACCCACCACGCTAATGCTATCCGGGCGTATCCTGGTGTTTGAACCAGGAGCCTCGGGGAGGCTGGGGGTATTGTGAATCTAGAATTCTCAATATCTGGCAAGACTCAGTTGATTACAAGAACCTAGGTGGGTGTTTGAGGTGGGGAGTGAGGAATGGGGAATGAGGAGTGGGGAGGGGGGGAGCTAGGAGAACCCTGGGTGGAGGGGTGAAAGATGACCAGAGGTGGAGCCCGGTGAGGAGCAGATTGAAGCCTCATTTCCTTCAGCCTACCAATGATCGCAGATATCGATAGCTAGGACTCATCATTGATGCTTAGGCAATGCAAACCCTTTTCTGTCTTGAGCCCTAGCGTAGTGTTTCATTCTACCCGTACAAAAAATAGTGTATCGGAATAGACAAGGGTTTTCAACAATAATGGTCCGCTCTTGAGCCTATGAACGTTGGGGTGGGCGCTCACAAACCTTTAGATCCTTGTTGCACTCCCCGTCTGCTACATAGTACTATTTGTTCACGAGTATCAGCGAATGGTAACGTGAGGAGAACTACAATACCCACGTGCAGTATACTCTATGGCCAGCTGGGGGTTGCTAGTCAGGGGGTAGATTTAGGCAGAGGAAAAAGTAATATGGTGCACAAGGGATTGAGGTAGTCTATGAGTAGACGATATTGAATATATATAGTATAGTATGCCAATGTATATTGATTGGGGATAGAGAAGTCATAAGACTTTACCCTACAGCAACAATTAATAACTCCATATATTATGCCAATATCCCCAGTGGTATATACTGACTTAAAAGACCTGAAACCCTGCTCTTGTGCCCCCGAAACCCCGCATGTTCAGTGATCCTATGGTGCCTAGTTAGGCTAGGTATTGGTAAAACGGACGTTCACATAGTTCCTTTTGCTAGCCGATCTTCAATATGTTTGCTTCATTGTATGTAGCACGATTCAGTTGTGTTTCAGAAGCTCCTCGGAGACCCTTCCTGAGAGTGATGTTCTCCCATTATTTCGTCTCCATCCTAGATCCCCGTCTCCACATCCCCCGCCGGGAAGGCGGTGCAGGTTCAATAAAGAAATAGATGAACTAGCAACAACGCAGGCCAAATATCAGTATCGTGCATTCATTGCGGCTCCCGGCCGTATGCAAGTCCAGCAACCAACCAATGCTGCAATAAATAAAGTTCCTTAATCTAAGCCCACTAGAGTATACTGAGTGGTGTTTCTGCCTCTGCGCTTTCTGACGCTCAACTCTCTTTACTATCTGCCCCATGGAGTAAAGAATACGGGAGCAGCGTGCCGGACGTACGGACCCTGTTTGTATCTTTTCGGCTTACTGAGAGTGCAGTGGTAATGAGGTCTTAGGAAATGAAGGGAGCATCTTGCGTTGTCTTTGTTGGAACTCTTAAAAGTGTAGCCTCGTCCCTTGAGCGCGCATTGGCCTATATCTGCTGGAACAGTCTGACTCCCAAAAGCAATTGCGAACCCTAGTAGGAATAGGTTAATGATCACCGTCAACATATTGTGAAGACCCGGTGGAAGATCGACTTGGCGGGAATGGTTGCCGTGTAGCGAGATAATCATCGCAAAGTTCACTAGACATCCCGACACGGTGAGACAGTGCGTTAGATACCAAAGGGACGTATCGTGTGGGCTGCGTGGTCTCATGTAGATCACGGGGGCTGGTCCACCAACACTGCAAAGTCATTCTGAACCTTGGTGAGCCAGTATCAGCCACCCTGTCAATCCGCAGTATCGGGAAAGCTGGCGACTTGACGGTTTCTGAGACCTACACTACACGGAAGAAGCCAAAACTCGAGCAATATGTCGATGTTTGATACTAGGGTTTAGACAGGCAAGTTCCGATTTCTGGACAAGGCTGCTCGCCATATTTCGCAGTATGCATGTCTTGACATTGGTACCATTGATACCGGCGCCAAAACCTGGGGAAAAAGACCCCCTGGCCAAACTAAGGGGGCGGAAGCAGAATCGACTGCAGCACGACAATACCGTCTGGCTTTCAAGCCATAATCAGAACACATGAGACCAGATGAACCCCCGGGTTAAGGGAAGGTACGAGAGGCTTAAACACAGCAAATTGTGATCATGCAATGTGCAGTCATCACACTGTTCCGACCAGTTGCGCTTGGTCTGGCTTGGGTCTTGTCCGTTAGCGCTTGTATGGATTCTTGATCTGTGGGAACCCGGTCCCGATGTGCCCAAGTACTTCTCTTTGCCCTTGCCCATAGCATTACGCTGTAAGCATATGGGTTATGGTCTGAAAGTATCCATTATCAACAATGATTGGTATAAACCCGGTGCGTGGTCCAGGGTATATAATCCGACCTTGTGAAGCAGAGGACTATCTACCCTGTAGATAAGCATTGCTGTTGAATCCCGCCCCACTACCATCGAGCTGGAGACGCCCCATCCTCCTTGTAATTCGGGTACGGGGCTTACCTCCTTCTCTGTAAAGCCCCAGCAGGCATAACTACAAGTCCTAGGACTGTGACAGGTCCCATGACTAGTGAAATAGTAGTACTAGCTGGGGCTGCATATAGATGTATATGTATGTAGCAGGGTAAACGTACACGTGTAGTCTAGAATTGTGGGAGATATTCCGCAATTGTCTCAGATGGTGTAGGTTTGGTACTGTATATCGATACGTCGATCAGATAGCTCTGAAACAGTGTATATATATACAGTATAAGTACCTATCTTGGAGGTAAAATAAAGTACTTGCAGCTATAGTTTTTGCTCCGACCCACTACGTCTTCGCCTTGTTTTCGTTGAGTCCCATCGTATTCGTTCTCATTGCTTGATATGCAGTATCATGGACGTCCCAATTTCATGCTTGGCATCTGGCTCAGGCTACCTATTCCAGTAGTCCACCATGCTCATCTCGTGACCTCCAATCGCGAACGTTTCATGCAAACCAATTCCGATATATTAATTATTTGTTTTTCCTTCTAGAACTTGACGAATAAGTAAAACTGTACTTCCGAACCACCTTCCACCTTTTCTTCAATCTAGCTTACGTCCCATCGGCATTTCACATGCGCAGCTGTAGCCTACAAGTACTGTACATGTATCTTACATGCATCCATGCATATCTACCACGCATGATCGAGTTCCGCAGAAGTTAGCGCCCAAATGATGATTCGACAGCTCCTTACTTTATCAATCCAATTAATCCAATCCCAATGCCCAATAGACAAAATGTTCATCCCAACATAAGCGTGTCTCACTCCTTCGGATCCGTTGCCTACCCTTCGGCACCTCCCATGGCCATTCCCGAAACGTGACCTATGAATCAAACCTCACTGTAGCATGCATAATGTATGCGGGGCACCAATCACCCTCGGCTCGGGAGATAGAGGTCAAGGCGCTCGTGCGGGTCCGGGACGAAGGAAGGAATTCGGGAGTTAATCCTACTCATCGCCTATGTCCGATTGGGGGCTGGACCGAAGCTAGGTAAAGGCTGCAACATGAGAATGCCGAGTCTGAGTGCGGGGTACTCTATGAACGAGAACACGAGGTACCCTTGGCTGCGGGAAGGATGAACTTGAATACCTAGTGTATTATGCGAATGGAACCGAGAGACATATCAGATGCTCGTTCGGCATTTAATTTTGTGGGGATAGGTGAGGGGTGTGGAGAAGAGGGTAGAGGTTGGTGGTAGAGGTGTAGAAGTGGAGTTCAACCATTTAGATGGGTAGGTATGTGGTAGTACATTGAGCCCATCGATGATGGATGGCTGGGGTCTTAGGCGGAGGTGATGGTAGCCTCGTATCCAAAAGGAATTCTCAAGATGCATGGAAGAATTCGGTAGTACAATAGGTCTTAAAAACCGCGAAAAAAGTAAGGACAAAAAAAGGGAAAAAGGAAAACTTACTGTACATCTCAACCACCAAGCACCAAGCGAGAACATCGCCAAGCAGTATACCAACCAACCAGGTCTGACATGATAAACTTTTTAACATTCCCATCTCCTCCACCTCCCTCATCCGTACCCTCAACGCTACCGACACTACGCCATCCAGCGAGCCTGCATCTGCATACCATATTTTCCGGTTCTTTTGACCCAGCGCTAGCAGGAACCCAGGTGGGATTGACACCTTCTCGGGCCACAGTTAAACCATTTGGAGAGTATGCGCAGACAAGCACACAATTTGTAACAAGCCTTATCCCTTTCTGCAATAGCGTCGGGTTAAAAGAGCCAGAAAATACGGTATGTAAAGTAGAGGCCAGGACCAGGGCTAGGACCAGGGGTCCTATAATGTTTCGGTTAACTTGGGCACCCCTGTTACTCAAAAGACACGAGACCCTTGGCCTTGCCTTGTCTGCGGTACTTGTCCATGTCAAACCCGCCGTGCCATCGGGTAATATATATTAACCTGACCTCATACCTACCCTCATATGCGTGGGGACTTAGCCAGGAGGCGCCGTGTGGGTGATTGGAATGGATGCGAAGCCGGGGGCTCCAGTGAGATTTCAGTACATCGAACGATTCTCAGGACCAGGTAGATGCATATATAATAATGCAATTGTTTACCAAGAAGGTCGCTAGCAATAGGACTGTTACCCTGAGCGGGTGAAACCCGTTATGCTTGAAAAGGCCGTTATCATAGTTCGGTGGTAAAGTAGGTACCAAACCCTCCCGAACTTCTAACGACATTACCCTCAAGACCTACCTGGGGATGCCCCGTCGAAGAAGTATACCCGAAAGCTGTCCCCTAACCCCCCAAGACCTGAGCCAATTTGCATCGCGCGGGGTCGGGAACTCAACCACGTAGCCTAAACGTAAATATGCAATAAATTCCCCGGGATCCCCCGCCGTAGCACTGTATCATTTACTTAAGTTTCAGATTGAGTTTCGGGAAAGAAAGATGTATAGATGTATGTATCTGGTGTGATAATCGGGCGATGTGCCGTCGGCATTGCGAACCGATTGTCCATATACTCTTCTTGTCCCAAAGTGACATAACATGTGAGAGTTCCCATGATGTGCTGCTTCTCTCCGATGTTCCGTTTCTCTCATGATGTTCTGAGGTACAGGGTATACAGTTATCTCCATCCCACGCGCACTCATTTGTAGAGTAGAGCTCTCGATCTGGTCTCGACCGATGTCTCATTCTGGTATTGATAACCCAAGCGCAACACCCCCGAGGCCCTATTGTATTTGGAACTCAAATAGGAGGATCTGTGGAAATGTGACGATTCCTAGACATTATTGGTGTTGTCGTTCGCCGTTCCTACACCATGACCATGTTGTCTTGGAGCGACATAACTAGCACAGATATGATCATGTAAGCCAAAGCACGTGTCTTGTCGTACACAACTCACTGGGACACAAAGTCGATGGTAATCATGATCGAGATCTGATATTGCCATTCAAGATTTGTTTTGTCATTCGACTAATGTAAGAGATACCCCAGACTACCGCAGTAACATATGTATTCTGACTTGCCTATTGTCCCAAATAGTTAGTCTAGTCCCAAATATCAAATATTCAATTCAATTCGACCTCGAATTCAACTTGCCCACGTGCTTGCTAGGGGTAATTTCTCGGCCATACTCACCGAAGAAAAGAAAAAAAACAAAAGAAAATTGATCACGCTCTAAGTATCCCACGCACGTGCTTCCCTAGTACATAATGCCTTCGGGTAATAGGCACCTGGGGAGCTCTTGCAAGCGTAAACCCTACCTAAAGTACCTGATGTTCCAATCCAGATCACGATAAAGTACCCCCAGCCGCACATCCCGCATCTCAGATGCCAATAGGGATCACATCGCCCCACCCTGGTTGGTCGCTTGCTTTGCCGTCGCTTGCGTAAGTTAAGGTTTCAACGTTCAGTGTCGCATGCTCATTCGATTCTTCGCGACCTATCGTGCAATAAACAGCCCACGTGGGTCGTATGCTATGGCAACCAAAAGGGATATCTTTTTATCATTGCCCTTCGGAGCAAAACAAAACATAGACAGTTACCATACTCGTGTACCGTAGGCCTGTAACTCCGGTATTCTAGCGGATCCACCAACCAAACCATAGGAACGCCATAACCGAAGTGTTTGGTACCCTCCCGATGTGCTGGAACTCGACTCTCGTCCCACCGTAAGTAGGGTTCTTTTCTCAATCAAAATCACGTGGGCCTAAGAAAGCCCAGCACTGGCTACTCATCCTGCTATGCAGGCTGGGGTGATTACGAAGCGCACTTTATCCGAGTTATCTCGTCCGGCGTGACTTTCATTACGGTGCAACAATTGCATCTCCGCCATGTTGTATCCCATGTATCGAGTTTCATCTCTATCTCCTGCTTGTTTCACTGCTCGGAAGGCACGCCGCCCACACCAATTTGCCCCTAGCCTTAGGTTTTGTGTAAGTGGTGGCATTGTGTGCATTCTTGACGGAAGCGGGTGCCCTGTCAACGCTGCGGTTCTCTGGTTGGCACGACACCCTCCCTAACGGGGCGGAAGCGCAAGCGGGATGTATTCTTGAACGGGACTCACTGACGTTTATCTGTATATACATAGTTATCATTATTAATATCAATATCTCATGCACGCAATCATCATCAGTCCCCTTGCAGAAATTGCAAATAAGTTGGCTACCGTGCCCGGGGGGGGGATACGACAGCATCGAATGTATTACATCCTATCTAGGTGAACAGTCAGTAATAATTTGGAGTTGGAAGTAAGTCGGGATGTATTGGGGGTCTGTGATCTACAATATATTTCCTCATAGACATTATCATGATGTTTATCAGCACGGATATAGCATATATGCATCCAATGCTGGTTTCCCAAGATGCCCGAGATGTTGCGACCGTCAATATAGCTGTGAGGGGACAATTGAGATATAGTGGATTGATATACCGGTACTGCCAGGCTGAGCCTGGGCCGGAAACTCTGCATATCAGTCAATTATTCGCAGTCCCGATAATACAGCTCGACTATACCCTCCAAGGCCAGGGTGTCTAGTTTTGGCTGGTGACTTACAATCCATAGAGCCTGGCCCCGCCATATATAGTTGCTGGTGCGTGTTCCATATACGTATGTGCCATGAGATCTGTCAATATACATTTTTTGAAACGTTACCTGGCGCTAGCCAAGATAGGTAGGTATACAATATCACCCATATGCCACCATAGGTAACCAAACTTGTAGCTGAAGTCGACCATTTCTGGGGGGAAGGTTCCAGCCCTGAACTACCGTGCTGATCATTAGCTGCTTTGGGTTTCCTACAATACCGTAAAACAAGGGGACAGGAATAAAATGACGACATGTATTTCAATGTGCCATGCTATTCCTCAGTTGTAGCCATGACCACAATCTGTCCTCATGGATAAAAGTAGACGAATCTCACTCCCATTGTACGCGGCTGTTGATTAAGTATACGATAGATGGGATATGTATATGGCTACATGCATTCCTTATAGAGACGCGTATGCCTGCAGTACCTAATAAGCATGGATATGCGCAGCCCCAAATTGGTACAGCCGGCAATAAATACCAGAAAGCATCATAAGTGCTTGGCCGGCAGTCTATCTGTATTGATTTGATTACTTTTTATCCCTAGTCACCAAGGACAAGGGAAGGGGTATATTAATGTGCACGTGGATATTGCTTACCACTTGCAGATAATATGCATGTCCCGTCAGCCAGAAGGCAAACGTTGGTGCAACCTGTCATTCTAAAGTAGAGTACAGTCGTTCTCGCAGGTAAGCCATACAAGAGGCTGGAATTCAGATACTTCGTCCCGTTCCATGATCGCACGTGTACTGAATCACTGCCGATCCCAAAAAATTAGCTTATTTTCACAACAATTCAGCGTAGCTAGTTACGACACTGACAACTTTTAATTCGGTAAATTTCATTCATGATCAATAGAACAGACTTCTGATCCATGATCGATTCCATCCATCCCAACTCTGTTGTGCTTCCAGAGCGATTACTTCCCGCTCCTCCACTCGACTCTACAAGAACTCAAGGGATTTTCGTTTTCTGTGAGCTATTCCACTTCGTTACCTGTGTAGGCAAGCGCCTCACTCTAATTAGAATAGCTTTCTTTCCTGCGCCCCAAAACGGCATTGATATCGCCTCAAAGTAGATTAGGGTGACCGACTGGATTTTCTTGCTGAGCTAAGTGCGCACCTGTCAAATGAAATTGAAGGAAAACTCCACCGGTGAGTGATGCTGGCTACGCCGCAGATCAAGCATGAAAGTCCCACCACCCTTGGGCTAGTTAGATCTAGATCTAGAGTTCATACCTAAATCAGAATTACATATCACATTAGAATTGATATACCTGACCATGAAGGACAGACAACACACAAGTGATGCATGTACAATCATCCAATCCGACCTTGTTCAATGCCGGTAATTCAATCCTGGACTCAACTGAGCTTGGTTCCATATAATACCTGCCTGCATATCGATCAGGTCACATGCTTGCGCTACCTGGTTTTGGCTGTTTGGCATGCATGAACCAGACTAGCATGCATGCATGGTGGGGGATATTGGCCCGAGCAATTGCATCCGGCACTTTCTTACTTCAGGAAGGAGGTTAATTGCAAAGGACCTGGGTGGTGATCGATAATGTTTCTGAATGGTTTCGAGCCCCAAAGCCCTCGGCAGTACCGACTAGCTGTGTTAGCGTAAATGTACTGATTATGTAGCCTAACAAATGAGGAAAAAGTTGGACAGCGATACAGAAGGGTGTTGGAGTCCGCATCATTATTACACCATTTTTCATGGATAAGTAAAGCTCAAGTAGGAGGGGGACAGCTGGGGTAAAGGTGGCGTCGAGGCGAGAAACCGGCAGATTGGTTACTTGGTTTTGGGTTTTACTATACTACCCAGTTTCGGGCTTCCCTGCCTTGAGTCTTTTTCTACAGAAACTGAATCCAGGGCCGGGGTTTTCGACGCCATGAGTGGGGGATGTGATATCTCTAGTCTGGAGTGCAGCAACAAATAAGCCATAAGAATTTCAATACCAGATATATCCCTGAAAAGACAGCAAGAATTAGCAGTGCGCCCGCGATTGTAGGAGATATAAACCGCGGAAGAGAAGCAAATTCCCGGGGGTGGGAGGCAGACACACTTGGGAGTGCTGGTGTCGAGAGATTGAGAGCGCATACATAGACGATGATGCAGCCGGATAAGTTTGATCATGGTGTTGCAGCCTCGTAAGAGATGATTAGCCGCAGTGGGGTCCGTCTGGATCAAGTGGGATGGATTCCGGACGTGGTGGGGCGGTAGAGGATGTCGTGTCAAGATTGTGGTTCTGATACATACTGCTAGAGTATTGATATTGGAGACTGTTTTCAAGAGCCATGTCGATGGCGATGGCTGGCGTTGTAACGGCGATGATGTGCCACACTACGGATCCGGGCATTAATTCGTCAGGTCACTGACTAGACAGCACATTTTTTTCTTTTTCAGGAGTCATGGCCAGTCTCGTGAGAGGTGATAACGAAATATTCCCAAATTTTCTGCAGAAACTCCATCAACTACTATGCCTAAGACAAGGCCAGACACTTCGTAATCCCACATAACGTTCGACTAACAGAAATCTGAGATACCTTTATCTGCTATCTAATCTCATCAAGATCGCCGAGTCGCCGAATCGGGCGGTCACGACCCAGCGTCGGTGAGCAGCAGAAAAAGTAAGGTCATAAAATAGTGTCACGTCAAGTACAGTGCACAAGTGGCACGGGAGCAGGCACAAGTTATATCACGGTATCATGAAGATATGTATTTGTATTTGAGACAGGCAAAAGAAAAACCCCTTCTGACCAACGAAAAGATGTACGGCCACCCCTCCCTGTCCTCTCGAATCCATTGTTTGGATTCGCAAGGCAGCAAATGCTCTCCTCAAGAGAAGAGCACCAAGCAATTTAAGAAAAAGCGATCCGTCTGCAATTAATTCACTCTGTGCTTCAGCTGACGCTCGTATATCATCACTGAAGAAACCGAAGTTGTGATGGACGGGCAACACGGAGAAAAGGCCGAAGCGCCGCACAAAGGAAAAAGAAGAGAAGGAAGGTGGAAGCTGGCGGGGTGGTTTTGTGCTTCAGCGAGGGTTGCAAGGGTTGAGCCCTGTTCCGGGGTTGGTCAAGCCCGCAAGGCCGACGCGCGGTGATTGGTGGAATCCGTTAGGTCCGTTAGTCACCCGCCCAGCGTAATTTCGGAGTTAGTCTCATGCCCAGCACGAAGCCAAGCTAGTCTGGTTAAGCCAAGCTGTAGGGTCAATTCCCAGCTGTCACCATTCAATCACGAGCCACCCTCCAGGGACGATCCGCTATTATGGGATGGACAAATCAACGTTCGCTGTCAAGAAAGGCTAAATAAAACTCCGAATGCTGTATAAATGAGGTATTATTCGTTATCATCCTGCTGGTGGTGGTGGTGGTGGGGCAAACCTAGGTCATCAAGCATTGTCTGTCGGTGCATCTCGACCTGTCATTATTGTTGGTATCATTGTCATTATGGCTGAAGTATGGCTGGGCTGAGCTGAGCCATATGTCATTACAACCAAAGTATGTGAGCGTTGGGATCGGCGTGGTGCTGTTGGCTCTTGTACCTGCATCACCTCAACACCACAGAAGCCGCTGAGGGTACTTCGCCTTCACCATAAAACTCCAGCCAATCGTCACCTGTCGCTAAAATCCAACCGCTTATCGGAACGATATGTATCAACTAGCGATGATGTTATTTTACATTTCTTTTTGCGTTAGTTACCTGGGCCACGGGTAGCCTCGGTTTGCAGTACTGCAGTTGCTCTGCCTCGAACAATGGAATGCTAATGCTGTTTGAGCACTTCCAGACCACGTTCCAATTGTATGGGAACTTTGGAGTGTTGTGGACTAAACATCCCAGGTATCGATGCTCCATTACCGAGCCAATAAATTAGGTCACGGAGTTCACCGTATCCAGTTAAATCTGAGGAACACCAAAGGAACTGAACCCTTCGCCCCAGGGGAAAAAGCACTAAATTTCGACCCAAATTGAGATTTAGCCGACGGTGGGATCGACAGGGCCATCGTTCTTGTCCATGCCAGGTGGGTGGTTGGCGGGTTACCCAAATTAAATGGCAAATTACGAGCCAATCTTCCTTCAGGAAAGAACAGCCAAAGAATTCCTGCAGAATATTGCTTTTTCTATTTGTCTTCAGGTTACCCGTTATGTTCTTTTTGCTTGTTAGAACTGCTGTTGTTACTGTTGAAGCCTCAAGAGATTGATTGATCTCGAGTCTCGCGAAGTGATACTCTATCATTTGTTCATCGATCCGATTGAATGAGTGAACAATACCTTGTCATTACGCTGCAGAAAAACATCCCCTGTGGAAACTCCGGTGCTTCAGGGATTAGGTAATGGGAACTTGGTACGCGAAACATTTCCATAAGACTACATCGTCGATTTTTCTTTATCGCCCGTGGTCCTTGATACAGAGGTTTCGGGTTGGCGGATTGGCGACTGGGCTTACATTAGAGCATATGCACTACTATGGCATCTGAAAAGCTAGCTGCAGTGGGACTCGATCAGACACCTTTGGTCGGCACGAGACTGCTTTGGTCTTATCTTTATCCAGCAACGAAGTGTTTGGCCCATGGGAGCTTAGCTTTCCACCATATCCGTGGGCATAGCGGCAGAGGGATACATAGCATAACTGGGTCGCCTCGGCGACAGTTCCAATAAGGGTGTGAGAACCAAACCCCCATCGCCTAAACCCAGAGGGAGTTACAGGGCCCGTTCCTGCATTAGTCAATGCGGATTAGCGCCCAAATGGAACGACCTCAACCCAATTCAGGGCTCTCGAGAGAATTGATTCATCACAAACAGGCTCTTCTTCCAATCCCTGCATCTTTCCATCCCCACACCAGTTGGAACCCCACGGCTTCGCTGTCCATACCCAAGTCAAGGGTGGTACATCCCGCCCATTGATGGGAACCGTGCGGTCGACTAGAGAAGAGAGACTAGGTACTGCTCTACTGCACCTGCTCTACTTAACGCTACACCACATGGGCGGCAAAATACACTTCTTTCGAGCATACATGTGCCCTAATTTTCCAATTTTCCTGTGGCACCTACTCTCTGAGCGATCCCCTCTGTGTGTAGTAAGCCGGTGAGCATTTTACGCTGATCGATCTTATATCATTATGGAATGGCGACTTTTCTATGGTAGTGGGTTACTAAAATGTGACTTTTAGCTCAGCTAGATCTACAGTCAAATTCGGAGGTTACCAGTACAGGACGGTGCTGCCACCTCTTGCGTATACTCTCCACACGTTGACATCGTGATTTTCTGCCCCCGTGCATCAACTCAACCTAAAACAACGCCTCCGGTGTTAACGAGATTTAAGCCGCTATGACATCGGCTTGTTGAGAGCAGCTGTGGCTACCAATGAGGACTCTGTCTAGGTGAGACAAGGCTCAGCCAGACCCGCGTCTCTGGATTGGTGGTTGTGCGTCGTGAATTGCGCCTGTGCTCAGCGCAAAGTCGGTAACATGGTGTTTCCAAGAGGCTCGTCCACCAAGGAACGTGCGTGGTGTGTTGTCCAAACAACCAACCAGCGGTGGGGTGCAGGGCCCTCTCCTTGCTCATGCGGGCTGAGTCGCTGGAGCTAGGTTCTTTGGTGAGGTTCCTACCTTGGATGCTCCGCGACCGTCGGTTTTTGGTTTAACGTCTTTTTTTAGAGCAAACATACGATAGGCGACGAGTGTGGGAGCAGCTCACTACCTATCTTGATGACCCTGCCATGGATAGTGAGGGTGTGCGAGGGTTTGTGATAATGTGTGGGAGCGTGTGAGGTTGTTGTTGTGGGTGGCAGTCCGTAATCTTTGCAAATTTCCCTTGATCTTGGACGGTGAACAGACGCTTGTCCACACACCATCCAATCCATGCAACCTCGCAGGTTCATTCTTTTGCAGCTTTGCCTCTCTCACTCGCTTGGTACTTCTGCTGCAGCTTTCCCTCTTTTGCCCTTCCACCATCCACCCTGTCTTCGTTGCTCAGCATCGTGGTTTTTCTTCACCTTCTTTCCTCTCCACTTTCATTTGGAAGCCATTTCGTGTAGCGGTGCCTTTATTCCCTTCATTTGGTTGTCGATTTGGTTTGGTTTATTGCGCACCTCAAGATATAGAAACGAACGACGATACTTGCAACTTTCATCTCACGCCTTTACCGCGATACCCACTGGACTGATCTATCGGCCCTTGAATTCCCTCATTATTGACATCCAACATCTTGGACCGGCAGCAAGTACTTTCTAGTCACGATACTGTGCATCCCAGCTACAACGACACGAAATACACTCACTCTCATTTACAAAAAAACACGCTCATTCTCTACAAAACAACCCCCATACCCGCATAGACACTCTCTAGGGCTCTAAATATACGAACGAATTGGAATAATTGGCAAAGAGGAATCGAGGTCTCTCATACACAGGACTTAGGATATAACAACCTACGAAGCACCACCATCACTCATACATATCATAATTTGCGATCTGGCTAGATCACATCGCCTCCCATCCCTCAAGCCTACATTCGAACGTTTAGTCGAAGGTACAATATAATACATTTATGGAAATGGAATCCTCTTCATTCTTCTACTATACCCCGGACCCGTCCCCAGCTGGACAGCACGGCCATTTCCTCCCTCACCCCAATGGAATTTCGGAGGCAACCACTCCCGCCGACTCTCCAATTTCCTATCCATCCGCCATGGTCTTCTCCAGGCCATCTTCCTCTCAATTGAATATCCCGCAACTGAAGACTGCACTCCCAATGGTTCTCTCACCGATCCCAAGCAATGCCTGCTTATCTCCCTCAGCTCTTAAGAAGCAGGGCGGACTTCTCACACCATCCTCACCAACCTTCTTCGGCATGGATGGCAACGATGTGTACTTCTGGCCCCCCCCACCCACCCTCACATCTAGCAGCACCGCCAGTACCTCGCCTATGGTACTAACTGCCTCACCCTGGAGCTTGGACGAGGGATGTGGAGGAACTATCACACCATTGGAGTTGCTTCCGGGAGATTGCGGAGGAGATTGGAGACACACACCGCCTCTCACACCAGGTAAGTGAAAACGCTTGACAATGCGCTTATTGTTCATTCATATTTATTAACATTGCTATAGTCCACCCATACCCACCAAGCCTTGTTCCGTCAAACAGTCCAACCATCATGCTTTCAGCGTGCCCATCGCTCTCACCGTCTTCTGACACAGCTTCATCACCGGAATTTGACTTTTGTGATCCGCGTACACTAACTTACCCCACACCTAGCCCCCAAGATTCAGACAAGGAAAACCCAGCTCTCCCTTCGCTAGGTGACGATAGCTTCATGCTTGCCGGTGATAGCGTGGAGCTAAAGGTGGAAGACATGGACTTTAACCGGGGCTTGGCCTTTTTGGATGACAACACTGATTTCGAGTCAGAGGATGACTTTGCTGGTCTCATTGCACCATTATCATCAATTGATACCTATCTTTTGGATAAGCCCCAAGAGATCACTGATGGATCAGACATGTCATGGGAGGATAGCTTTGACAGCTTCAGTGACAATGGCAGTAACTTTGACGACATATCAGCAATCCTTGCTCAACCCCTGCTATCGACGCGAAGCAGCGCTGAGCCAGCCGCCCCCACAGCAAAAAAGCAAAAGACCCAAAGGCGGAAACCCGCCACCAAGACGGTCAAGTCCGATCCATACGACTCGGAGATTGACCCGCTAGACAAGATTATCATGGATGCGAAACGCAATGGCTTCCCGGAAGAGGCTATTGACGTCGAGTATCTTACCCCTTCGTCATGCCGCAGTGAAAAATCGATTTCTCCAGAGTGCTCTGATTTATGTGACCCTAACGGAAGTACCCACAGCCATCAGGTAACTTCTATACTAAAAGATGCACCTGTCGTTCGCCGAGGACGAAAGCAATCCCTAACCGACGACCCCTCAAAGACGTTCGTGTGCAACCTTTGCTCTAGACGATTCCGCCGCCAAGAACATCTCAAGCGTCATTTCCGCTCACTTCATACACAGGACAAGCCCTTCTCATGCGGGGAGTGTGGAAAGAAGTTTTCGAGATCGGATAATCTTAGCCAACATGCACGTACCCACGGAAGTGGGGCCGTTGTCATGGGATTGCTTGAGGACGGGGAGATTGCAGATGGAGAGGGTCTAGATGGGACAATGCATTCTGGAGAAGACTCTGATAACTGTTCTTCGTCTACTCCTACTACTACCGTTCCAAGGTCATTGGTATTCATCAATGCAGCAGATGTAGCTGATTTATCGACAATCAAGGCAGAGAAGTCCGCGGAGAAGAAAATGAGGAGGAAGAGGAAGCGCGATGAATAGAATTAACGTTTTGTCACTTGGGTCTTTTTGCTTTTGTCTGGGGTCGCGAGGGAATTAGGTTGAGTATGAAATTACATTTACGGCGCTCTATTGTTGTCTTGTTTGTTTACCGGTTGGTTTGGTTGGGTGGGTGGCTTAGACGTGCAAATCACTACAGTACTTCACTACTCTTACTACTTACTATTACTATTATCTAGGGGGGAATCCAAAATC
>Ga0307511_10001325_pt1 | contig 26268 bp, 42 predicted proteins | sample 13_EM_MG_FD_200266 | JGI IMG/M metagenome (GOLD analysis project Ga0307511, IMG submission 200266) | Populus trichocarpa ectomycorrhiza microbial communities from riparian zone in the Pacific Northwest, United States - 13_EM | ecosystem: Host-associated > Plants > Roots > Unclassified | place...
AGAATACATTTATCTTGAATTGTGACTGTACAGAAAAAGTATTATGAGGGGAATAGTTTGGTTTTCAGAAATTGGCCAAGTATCTGGGGAGGCCAGGTATTTGGTGAGCGATAGTACTTGCATTCCTACACCAGTTTAAGTGTTAGGCACCTGACATTTGGAGGATTGTTCAGTGTGGATTAGTTCTTCGGGTCTGAACCCATGAAGGCTCGGATAATATGAATTAGCGGCTTCTGATGGGCTAATGTAGTACAGAATGGCGAAAGATAGGATAGATATGATAGCACGCGTCAGCATTGTTCCTGCTCTCAACTTCCTATTCCTCCCAGAATATTGAAAACTTCCGCTTGCCTCTCCCTGAAGGTCTTGATCTGCAGAATGCCCAATCCGAGGGCGTTTATTTGGTTGGTGAACACCACAGCTCGACCTTCCACACTTCTCCTCCTTTCACTCTCATCGTCTGCTTGGGTTCGGTCATACCCAACACCACCTTCCAGCATCTTCCTCACGCGATCCAACCGTGGCTCCGGGGCCTCCTCGCCATTCTGGAGGCATTGCGCCATCTGTAAATCATCCTCCTCCGTTATTTGCCTTCCTGTGCGTCCAATGGCCACGAACTCCATCATGAACGGTTTCAACTCCTGCGGACATTCCGCAAGGGTGAGCTCACGGCCGAGAATGCCAACGATGGTGCCTTCACGTGTCACTGCCGTTGTTGCCACGTCCAGTATTGCAAATGCGACAGAGGAAAAGTAAGCACGAGGTGGATCCCACTTAAGGAGACGCCGAAGCGACGGCATGCGTTCGAGGACGTCCGCAACTGCTGCATAAAGAGTCTCGCGTATGAATTCGAGGGCGGGGAAGTCCGCACTATACAACTTTGATGAGTGGAGAGAAGGTGATGAAGAGGGTGATTTCTTTGTTGGTGAAGATGAACCTGGGCCGTCGTACAGTGGTGGAGGAACGAATGAGGCCTTCACCTTAAGGCTGGAGCTTGCTCCACCAGCATCAAGTGCAGCCTGAAGATCAGAAGCATAGCGGTCTTGGAATGAGCGCCTCTGAGAGATTTCAATAGCGACAGCACGGAGATCCGCAGCAATTCCGGAGAGAATTGGGTTGGAGGGACGAGTAAGTGGAGCCAGTCCGCAAATGATACGAGCCAAGTCATGCTGCAGATTTGGCTCCATCCCCTGTATTTTATGAACATTTGATACCCAGACGCGGAAGAAGGACAGGAACGTTGGTGGGCAATTATCCTCACTGAGTTCACGGGGTGGACTCGATTTCGACTCCCGTGGAAGGGGGACAGAAGGCGGGTTAGTCGTACTCCTCAGCGCGGCGAAATAGAGACAAAGTGCAGGACCTGATGCAGATGTTAGCAATAGCACCAAGTCCAAAGGATATTTACTCACCTGTGATCATAAGATCGGCCTCCGCGCTTGCAAGTACATCGGGCTCAATTAGATGTTCAATCTTTGCTTGGGTTAGGGATGATTTAAGATAGCTATGAAAGCTATCTTGCACTTCTTGTTCTGATAGTTTCTCTGCTGGGTAGGCCATAGCGAGCGGTCTAGAATTCCGGTGCTAGGACGTCCTCTGTTTTGTGTTTTGTAAGGCAGTGACGAGGTGGAGCAGTCGAAACCAGTGTTTTCGACTTCTATTGTCGGTCTCCTTCCAACAACGCATTAGCACTTCCCGGAATTCTGTCTTGTGAAGTTGATGCTCAAATGTTGTAATTCATCTCGCAAATGTAAGTAGATACAAAGGAAAATGCAACATGCGGTTGTGTCAAGAAATATGCAGTGCAAAAAAAGGTGTCGCAGTGAAAATGAAGAGGTATCGCATGCAAGAGTCAGGGGTGTCGGTGAGGTGAGTAAGTCAAAATTTCTAGGCGCAGTGAGATGTCGTGTGTGAGGTATCGCAGATGCAACAATAACAGTAAAAGAGGTAGGAGCATTGTCCACTAGCTGGTCAGCAGGCAAAACCTGACTGCTGCTGAATAGATGGCACTGAGGGTAAATGGGAACGCCGCCCCAGGGCCCTGGCGTGTCCAAGAAATGCGCACTCAGCCGAGAGTCAGTTCACAACCTCAGTCGGCCCATGTCGAAGTCTCCGAGTCTCAATCTCTCAACCAAGTCGTCGGTAGTTTCGGGGCCACTGCCTCCGGATCCTGTCGTGCCAGTCCCAGCAGTGACCGTTGTTCGTGTGACCTCCGTTTCATCAGATGTCGTCGTAGCCCCTACACTCCGTATCGTTGGTGCAAGGACAGAGTGAGCCGTAAACGATGGCATAGGCCCCAACACTGAAACACGGCTGAATCCACCATTGTCCGACGAATGTGCGGAATAGTAGGCTGACCCGCGTGAGATGGGAGAGGGCAGGTCACTCGTTGCAAGGAATGAGAGCGGGCTGGGTTCATTTACAAGACCAAACGCCGAAAGAGCCGGTGAAACAGGGAGGCCACTTCCTCCGCCACGTAGCCGAGAGAACGAACCAGAACGCAGAGAGCCCGAACTAGCGGTTGGAACCCTTGATTGTGCCGAAGGACGGGACGACGCTGACCCAGTGTGGCCATTTGAATGACGTGAACCTGGACCAGAATCGGATGCTGAGGAGCGGGAGTGCGGACTTAAATAGGAGCGTATAGAATGGAGTGAGCCTTGTTCAGAAACCGTTGCTTGCCGTTGGTGTGGTAGCTGGGGCTGTAATCGTTGTACATTTGAGTCATCGTTCTATCACCACTTAATCAGAAAGCTCACTATGCCAAAGGTTGTGCGCCTCCCTCCATTGTCAGATCCAGAGCCACGGCCACCCAGTAGGCCCTCTGCCATCGTCCGCCATCCTTCGCCAGCCCTCGGTGGTTCAGCGTCTAGCACGTCAATAGTGATACCTGCTTCGTTGGAGGAGCCGGTGATGTCCGATAATGAATCGCCGAAAGACCTTTGTTGCGCTTGCCCACCTCCCCCACTCGGTGGAGTGCCCCTAGACGCACCCCCAGATGCCGTGAATTGTGACGCAGGCGTTGGGACAGGCAGGTCTAGCACATCGACACCTTGTGGATGCGGGAAACTGGTCCTACTCCCCATAGAATCGTATGGATCTTCCAAGGCATATGCAGGCGGTGCACTGGTTGGTGGCGGCGGGGCCTCGTTCCCTGGCACAACCCCGCCTCCAGTTGCTGGTGTCATTGCACGCGAAGGCACAGACACTGGTGTCCCAAGGTGAGAAGCGGCATCGTGATAGACGGTATGGCCGGACACAGCACTCCTAGTACTGAACGTCGAAATCGGGCGGTCGCTGCCAATGATCAGCCCAAGGCCACTGCGGGGACGCGAGCGGGAGCCTTGCAGAAGAGACTGGCTGGACTCGATATCATCTGAACGAACCCTAAGACCATTTGATGAATAAGACGTGTGGCGCGAGGAACCACCAAACCAGCTCTGACGCAGTCTTTGCAGGGAGCCACCAAGACTACTTCGCCAACTGCTTGGGCCCGCAACAGGTCCGGTTTCAAACCGACCAAGAGGAGATGTACCTTCGCCTTCTGGCGCACGAACTCTGACATCCCGAACTCGTACTCGGCGGGCAGTGACTACTTCAGACGCCTCCATGTCACTAGCAGGATAAGACAAACTGCGAAGCGATTTTTCCTTCTCATTTACTGAGCTAGCCCTTCGCGAAGAGTATCTCTCAATGTCCAGGGGCGGCGGCGGCGAAAGAGGAGTAAATGGAGGAAGTAAAGGATCGCTATCTTCCGCACGGGACACGTCATACATTCTCGGAGGGCTCTCAGGTTCTTCTTCGTCATCAATCCTAAGTAGTTCTCCAGGAGGAATGATATGTCCAATCATCTCACTGCTTGCCCTTGCAACCGGGAGGTACGGATCGCCATCGTCTGCATAGGCTTGTCCAGTTCTTCCGGTATCGGGTAACAACTCGCCATAGTCCGTTGAAGCAGAAGATTTCGTGTGCCTTGAACCACCCGAGGTACTGCCAATCATTGGAGGAGCTGCACCAGGAGGAAGAGAGGCAGCCGCCCGGGCAGATCTGTGACCCTGCGAGACGTTGCCACTCCGACTTTGCTGAAGGAAGGGATCAATTTCTTCGCCGGATCCTCGGGGGGAACCAACACCGGGGGGTCTGTCTCCATCAGTGCTGCGTTGCCCACTGGGACTTAGGACTTCCCAGTGGGTCCATATAGGAGTTGATCGAAAGCCATTGCGCTGCCTCCGTACCCGCCACCGGATGACCCATACCAAGAGGAGCAAGAACAATATGAAGGCCAAGATGGCTCCGAAAATGATGCCAATGAGTTCACCTTTGGAAAGGCCAAAGGCTGCAACAGGTGAGGCGGATGCGGAAGTCGCGGCTGTGGAAGTGGTGGGAGCTGTGCTCGTGGGTGGAGTGCTCGTGGGCGTAGAAGTTGAATGGGAGAATGAAGATGATGTAAGGGGTGTCGCAGTGAAAGTTGAACTCGGTGCAACAGGCGCCGCTGTCGGCGATGCCACAGGTGATGGAGATGAGGTGGGAGGGTACAAGCCACCCCAGGTCCATGCTCCGTCAGTTCCGAGGGGAATCTGTACGTTGGTCAGTTATCGTATTCCGTGAGGTCTTTCTGCCGCCGCCATGGGCGATATGAACACATGGCTCGGAGCAAGAGTACAGCCCCGGGATCTTGCAAACTTTGCCTGTTGCTTTCCTCCTTCCCGTGCTCCAGACAGTATGCGGCAACCACGACCAATGGACCAGATAGAACGAGTACTCACACTTGGGCCGTAGTACGTGAGTGGCAACTGCAGCGTTGTTGTACTCGTTGTAACCGGAATACCCTCCGAGTTCGTTATCGTTACTATTGACAATGTCATCCAAGACGGAAGCTCTTGGGTGCCTGCCATCTCTCGTGTATCGTCGGATGGTCGTCAATGAAGAAGGAATAGTCAAATTATAGCACTGGAAATGTAGTAAATATTGCGGAGATGAAGTTGCCGTTCGATTGAGTGAGTGTGAGGAGACTCTGTTTGGCCGATCTGTGAGTTTCATTCACACCAGACACGAGACACCCACACAGCAAGTCTTTTTGAGTCGTCAACGTGTCGTGAAGAGAGGTGAAGGAGGAAGAGAAGGGTGAGATCACGTGCCAGCATTCGCGGTTGACTTCTCACGTGCTGGTCACGTGAGTTGATTTCATTGAAATCCAAATATTATGTACACATAATTACATAATTATTTAGTCCATAGGACAATCGTTTAAAGGGCAAGCCACTTCCCGTCCAGTCTCTTGGAATGTTCTGGAATAAAATGCCATCGTCCAAGTGGTGCATGGAATGTCGCAGGGTTTACCTTTTCACCGTTTTTTCGCCAAACAGGCCAAATTCTCCGCCACGGTTCCCATACCGTCCTTGAGGACTTGCATATCCATATCCACCTCTGCCCGCCTATCTGCAATGGCCTCCGTCAGAGAGGAGTATGACAATATCCTCTCGCTGCGGAGGATGTGGTTAGTGATTCGGCTGAAGAAAGAAGACGCACGTCAGGTGGTCCTTCACCTACGGATAGGCGTGATGGTGTTTCAGTGAACGCAGTGTACAATCTGACCAGAAATACGTGCCATGTCAAGCAGCTGCTGGAAATGTTCGGACAATTCTGCAGTCCACCCGCATAAGTCCCATCGTCGAGAAGCATCCTCTTACGCACCTTCTGTCCCCTTCAACCACTCTTCTCTAGTGCATCCCCTCCACCGTTTACATTCCGCCTCGAATTCCTCTACACTAATAATATCCCCAAGCTCTGCAAAAAGGCAGTCGAGTGTAGTATGCGGGTCGACCGACTGCAAAGGAAGGGGGGCAAGAATTGGGGTGGCCGGAATTTGAGGGCTCGAGAGAGGCACGCAGCCCTCCATTAGAGCGTCAGTATAGTAACGATATAAAACATGGAATGCCTCGACGCAGCTAAAATACGCACCTCGTCGGTTTCTTGCCTGGTCTGCTTCGGGGGTCGCTGACCCGGCCCTTGTTGGTCCAGATCCTGGGAGCCCTGATCCACCCTCACCCGGCTCGGCCCATGAGCCAGTACTGAAACATTCCGTCCTTGAAGGCCAATTTCTGCGTCTACTGTTTTGCCGCCCGTATTACCGTGGGCCCTTTCCGTTCCCCTCGTGGCATGCATTTGCTCATGCACGTCATTTACATCACCTTTCGCATGTACGGTAATTGCAGGGTCGAAATGCGCATAGCCAGGCACAGGTGCAGCTATTACTGAAGGTGATAAGGATGTATTGCCTCTTCCAGCGGCACGGAGAACTCCCATGTCGGCTCCAGGAAGCATGCGCATATATCCTACTGGGATGGCGCCTACATCGATACGCATACAGTCAATGATGTGGATTGTCCAGTGCAGCCGACCAGTGAGAAAGATTACCGTCACTTTCTTCACTTCCACGCTGTTCTCCAACCCCATCGAGTTCCCCCTGAGGACTGTTATCCTCATTTCGGTCCGTCTCCCCGGTCAAGGTGCGCGACGTGGAGCGAGAAAACGAAAGTTGCCTTCTTGGAGTCGCGTTGCCATCCAGCCCGTCCATAGGTGCAACACCAGCAGGGTAAGGGATGATCGACATCGGGGTCATTGCTGGCCTGAGAATACCATCGAAGCTACGACGTGGTTTTTTTACCTGTGGGGCAGCATCTACATCGGAATGAGTGGATGTATGCGCGTTGGGGAGCTGCGCCCTTTTCCTGAGGAGGCCAGAAAGCGAAAGTGGCTTGCCGCCGCTACTGGGAGCTGGTGTGCTTGCACCACTTGCAGTTCCGTGACTGTCTCCAAATCCGCTACTAGTGACTGAAGAACGGGGGCGTCCAAACGTCATACTTGCAGCGTGCGGCAGATCAGGGTCTGGTGTGGCCCCTGCACGCGCAGATGTCGCCTCAGCCTCATCTGTAAAGCATGCAGACTGAGGACGGCTCGGGACGAAAGCTTTTCTGGCGCTCATGGGTGACGACGAGGCGTTGATGTTGGGGAGCAAAGAAGTCTCAGGAGTCGTTTTTGTGACGCGATCATGTGATGCATCACGTGGAAACTCGTTGCAAGTATTAACTATGCTTGCTCTACGTCTTGCTTTATAAGAACTTCAATGTTAGAATACGTGGAATAAGGATCAGATGGTAACCCAATTTCGCTTGTTACTTTATGAAGTTCCAGGTCATCGAAGTCAACGTCCGTTTTCGAGAGCTCCGGAGTCCGCCGTCCTCTCTCTTCCACCGCTTTAAACCCACTCCCAATGTCAAGCTGACGGGTAGGGCCGAATGCGCGCCTCTCGAAGGGAGTGAACCGGAGAGAGGTTTCAGGAGTATTCCCCTCAGTTTGACGACGAACATACTCCCCACCGGAAACCCATATCGTTGCGAACAAGACACCAATCACGCTCACATAGTTGTTAGAAAGCAGAAGCAGGGTCCCCAGGTAGAACGACGGGTCGGCGGTGATGCAAATGATCTGGCCAATGTTGAACAGGACTGGGAAAACGAAATTCGCCACAGAGATGTAGAATATTTCTCGAATCCGCTTTCCGATGTTGCCAACCTCAGGAAACGAAAACACGTGTGAGCCTACAAGAATCGTATGGGTAAATTTGATGCAAAAAAGCCGGACGCCTCACCGTACGCCACTGGGGACATTTGGGCAGATTGAGTGTGTAACTGGTAAATGAATAACCCTGATGAATAGCTAGTTTTATTGAGGGGAAATGTTATTTAACAGAAAATAGATAGGTTGCATACAGGTTATCGAACATCTGTAATGTCCATTCCGTGGTGACAAAGGGGTTACGGTACCACGTCGCTTGTGCATGCGCTGAGAAAGTTGCGAGGTCTCGACTTTCGCTAACATATTGCCAAATGTACAATGACTGCCAACGAGCAGTGTCAGTTGAAAATAGATGAAGAATAGGATAAAGACGCACTAGGACGACGAGACGTCCACATTTGACACATATCGGGAAGGCCAGGATTCTTATGAGAACAGGAAGAGGGGTTCTGTCCACCGGGTATAACGCGAGGAGGCGCGTTAGCAGAATGGAATCGTAGAATACGGGCGGAAGGAGGGCAGCCGCGATAGTAGTTATGTATAAGGATTGTGGAACGGGATCGAACGGTCGTAGGATAGTGCTTCCGCTCACGATGAAGTTTAGTACGCCCAGCGTCAATGCGAAACAAATAGCAATGACATTAAGGCGGAAAATTAACCGCTTGCGCAACTCCCGGGTCGAAAACACGAACAGCACAATCAATAGTGTGATAAGACAAGCACACAAGGATGTGATGACGAGTACGAAGGTGAACGGGTCGCGTATCCCCTCGACGAAATTCGTGATGATCGCCTCAGGCGAATCTGTTGACTGAGACATGGTGGACGAACTGAGAGGACCAGGTCAGAAAGTATGAGGAGGTGATGAAAAAGAAGTGACAGGCACTCCTGATGGCGGTGAGCGTAGTCATATGGGGGGCTTCCTCTTGGCATCTGACAATTGAGAACGGTTTTTCGCAACTCCACTTTTCCCACTTTGCTGGCACATTTAACCTTCTTTTTCCCATGAACCAGCTGGCTCTACCCTTAGCCTACAAAAATCACTTTATAGAACACCCAGCTTGAGACTCATCCCTGAGGGCTCACCATGGCGGGCAGCCTCAAAATTGTTGGGATTGACAAGAATAAGGGTTGACTCGCTCATCTGAACCAGAACGAAAGGCAGATCGGCGGTGCGATCGAGTCCCCACATTGGGATACAGGCACCGTTGTAGATGCGACGCATTTCGAAATTCGGACGGGTATTTGGGGAGAAAGACCATGTGTAAAACATGGGCTTATAAGTTGTACAGAATGGCAACGCCATAGCTGGGTCTTGCTTGTCTTTGCTACCTAGAATATTTATATTAGCATCAGCCTACAAAGCAGGTCAACCAAGCATGGAAAAATTTCGGATCCGGAGGCTTTACGGTCGCCTTTACGCAGACCACCGGAAACCATCGAACAGATATCGGATTATGTGATTACATAAAAAGTTTTTCGCCGAAGGGGTGCTCAGTACTCAGTCCTCAGTGGTCACTGGTCATAGCGATAAGTTGTGCGACTCCGCAGAAAACCACCAGGGGGTTTCAGTAGGTATTGCGTGTCAGTCGAGTTCCACAGTACTTACGTGTGTCCTTAATGTCAAACTCCGTAAATGGATTTTCTCCTGGAGAGTTAGCCTTATTGACACTTGTCGAACGGTGACGCTGCGCTATGTGCCAGACTATTTAGGACCTGACTTGTCAGTTGCCATTTCCGTCAAAGTGGCTCCAATAAACATTTTTCGGCCTAATGCATGTAGGGAGATGCACGATCGACGAATGGAACGAATCCTGTGAGACGCACAGGCCGATAAACGCATATCTTTTTCCTCAAAGTCAAATCATTTTGAATGATTCCTCTACAGCATCTATCGTTCTCCAACACGTTTAACAACTGTGCCCCTCACCTCTAGCTTCTCGTTTTTCCTCCAAAACTCACTTAGGATCTCTGCAAGGCGAGTGGGATCATCCTGACAAATGTGATAGTTAAAAATACGCCGTACAGAATAGACCCAGACCGACCTCGTGCACTAGGTGGCCGACTCCATGGCTGCTCATAACTTCGAGCCAAAATTTACCCTGCATTTGGCCAATCATAAGAGGAGTATCAAGGCGCTCTGCACCAGCAAGGACCAGTAACCTTGCTGTTCTGATGGAAAGAAATAGGGTGGACAACGAAACAAACCAAGCTGTAGGTACAAGCGATCATCGGATGGAAGGTTCGGAAAAGGGATGAGGCAGAAACCTACATTCCCAATAGGGTGCAGTGGACCGAAGTGGTGTGCGCCACCTGTATTCATGCACCTCATTTGCGCGTGTGCGGGGCGAGAGGGTCGAATCTTTCTGGACAAGGATGGAAGGCACCGAGATTCGTGCTGAAGCAGGGTTATTGATAGTGCGGGTATTTACACTGGGCAAAACAAGTATTCGGTCAGTAGTTTGGAGGAAGTGGTTTTTGGTAAATACGTACTGCCACTCGATGGCTTCCTCGATGCTATCAAAACCCTCCGGCCGGGTATTCAAGAGGGCATGCATATGAGGCAGGGCTTCCATAGCGGTGCCTGCATTACAAGTACGTCAAGCACGTATACAGCAGACGTGGGAAAACCCATCTGCTCACCCTCAACCACGTCTAAGACCGCGACACCAGAAACCATATACTTCCATTCGAGCAGCTTTGGGCAAGCACGAACAACCACTGAACCACCCATGCTGTGACCTACTAGCTGGGAGGGCCTGGAAATGAGGTGAATTTCCTTGGGATGCGGAGATACGACTATACCATGAGAACGGGTGCGGTGGCTGGTTGAGGGAATACTTTCTGGATAAGCGCACATAAATCCTCGACCAGAATACCTATGGACAGATTTTCGTCCGATCCCATAGCCGTCGTCTTGCCTACGACACATAATTGACGTGGGGACCTCCAGCAATGTGAAGGAAGACGAACCATGCCTTCTTGCATCAAACGCAAGCACGCCGACTTCTCCTTTTGTCAGGTCGACAAGCTCTTTCGCGAGGCACGCAAAGCTCGTTCCAGAGTAGCCCGCACCGTGATGCAATACGAATACTCCGCCACGCTCTGCGCGGGGCGGTGTGTAATAGGCACGTACGTCAAGGCCACGACCTGGAATAGACACCTCCAGAGCTTGGGCGAAGTACCCGGATGGGGATATAGGAGTGTACGCTGGATTCGGTAATTTCTTTGTGCGGTGAAAGGATGCACTTGACCTCGGGCTAGGAAAGGTGACAACATGTCAGAACAACCCTACTGGACCGAGGAAATCCCTACAATGCCGGTGGGCACATCCCCGAAGGGAGTGAGCCAAGGGAATCCGCCAATTCATCATTCACCTCGTTTGCTTCATCTTCCGGGGACTTGTCAGGAAGTTTTGCTAACCGTGCACCGATTGCAGATCGATAGAGCTGTGACATTGCGGCGGATATGTCAGATGAGATCAGCTTGGGTGGTTAGTTGTCAAGAGGTGAGCTGCCTGATCTGGTGTACATCAAAGAGTTTATGTAAGGTCTGATCGACACAAGTACTAGTGCTCTCGAGCAACTGTCGAGGAGAGCAGATGACGCTGTAGATAGTCCGTCACTAGACATCGAAAATAAACTGGGTGGCTAGATACATAGTACACATTCCTCAGCACAATGCTCGCCGAGAGAGGAAGACAGGCAATAACTTCGCAGACCAACTGCAAGCCTACAGGGTAAGATCCATGGGGCCATCAGCGTATCAACGTTCAGATTGCAGGCATGATCCGAGTTCCCAGCAACGTAGGGTTTGTAAAAGCGCCTTTGTCCCTGCACTTGTCTGCCGTATGTAGTCTTTGTTCGTAGCCGGCAATCAATAGTACTCAGGGCCGTGCTTGCTTGCTCCTTCATTTATCGTCCTTTATCGTCCCAGGCTTCAAGCTTCAGCGCTTATGGGCTCCGGTAGCTTTGAATCACTCACAGATCCTACCAGGTGATTATATTGATATGAACCCGGGTGACCCACTTCTCAGCTCGTACATTCAGTGGTTTTGTGGATGACATAAGCTGCTAGTCTCTTGCCAAGTCGATAACATAGGTCGGCTTGGATGCTCCGTGCATTGGCCATAGCCTATCAATGCGGCTTGACATCCCCGAATCTGAAGACCCCGTTGTGTACGAGAAATCGTCCTCTTGCCGATATGTTCCACTTACATACGCTCGTTTGTCTAGTCCTTACCACTGCAGCCTCGTGTCTGCGGTTGCATTAGTGCCCAGCCCTGCTTTCTCCGTTTCCTCTACGGTCCGGGGGGGTTCCTCCAACGTGGTTGCTCGCCTCCACCGCTGTGGTGCTGGCCCCCTTTCTTTTTCTCAGTCAGGAACTTTCCTTTGTGTGATGCGGTGGATCAATTCCCGGTGGCTCACTTTCCACTTAACCTTATAAGCTTCCCACTTGAGGCGTATCGCGTCACCACTTCCTCCATCGTGGCCACCATCATGGACCGTCACGCGCAGCTGGGCTCAAGCTATCAGTACCCCCACCTCGTTAATCTCTCATCATCCGCTCAACAGCAGCAGCCATTGCTACAAAGCGAGCATCCACGGTCCGAGTCAGGGCAGCCAATGCAAAATGCGACATACGCTCCCTCCGCTCCCTCGCTGCAAGGTCTGGATAGAGTTCATAGGAATTCGGTGGAAGCAAACAGCCGCGACCCACCCCACCAAAGCGTGTTTACGCGCAGAGGTGCCGTGGATTATGGCGCCTTCTTTCCTAGTTCCGGCCTGGACGACACCGACGTGCCAGACAAGTACATCCCGTCCTCCACGGACAGAGTGACTTCTCCGGATCATCGGCCTCTGGACGACATCTTTGCCAGTCTACATTCTTTGTTAAGACCTGCACCGGGTCCTTCGTCCATGCAGTATGACCAACTACACGCCCATCTCTACCCTCCCCAAAATCTGAATCTGAATTCTCAACGTCACACCCAGCATATCCTGCCATCGCAGCAAATTGCCCATCCGCCATCCCATCATGTACCCCAGTTAATTCTTCGTAAACCGCAACTTAGACCTCCTATCAGTGGTATACTACACATTCCACTAATGCAGGTTGACAACCAGCAACGAGGGTCTGACCTTGTCATCAATTTCCGCTGCTGGGAAAGGGGGTTGTTAACAGACGGTACGTATTGTCATTTCTGGTGACAATGTCTTTGCTGACCAAATGTATTCAGGGGTGTCCATATCCGAACTTCTACATTGTCAAGCATACGCGCTAGAACGGGGCCTCGACCGCGTCCTCGATGGATTGGGACGTGCTGTGAAACTTAACATCATAGTATGCCATCATTCGCTGTATGAAGCTTGATAAAAAAAATAACGTGACGACAGTGGCCTGGTTATCCACCTTTTGTGAGAACCATCTCCCCTGTCTTGTCGGACGGCAGGGCCATCACGCGCGCTGAACTCGGTTACCAAGTGGCATTGGCATTCTCAGAATTCTTCTGTGTAAGTGTTGCGCCCATATGCCGCATATGTTCCTTCTCTTGAGCTTTTTGCTTGCCCATCAACAGGAAGTGGGAAAGAATCAATCAAGTCACGTTGGCCCATTCACGATCGTTGCTGTACGGAATGGCAACTTGTCACCAGGTATCCGCTTTGATCGCCTACGTCTTCTCAGTCTGCGTGAGACCAGCCTCGGGGAATGGACGCCCGAGATCAGTTCTGTCACGTGGCTGGATAACGGAGCGTCCACTCCAGCGTAAATCTGGAGCCAGGCTCGGAAATTGGTTGGATAAGGCAGGTTATGCGTCTCGCTTGAAAGTCGTATTGTCAAGTGACTTGTTCACAACACACACTGGCCCACATAGCACCTCAAATGTAATACGCTAGTATCATTTTCAATCCCATGCTTACATGGTCCATACATACACCACAATATTAATCCCAGTCTCTGTACCTCCCTGTGCATTTGAAATATATGAGTTAGTGGGGGAACCTTGCTTGATCTCGCGACACCACCTACAGGCTTGACTTTACACTGCTAACTCACAACATATCGATGTTTCTAGCTTGAACTTATATGTGAACAATTATGCAAGACGCAAAGTGTTTCAATACACCATGTGTCAGTCTTGTTGCGTAAGGACAAAGTGAGGGCTCCTGTCTAACTCGGCTAATAAAAAGATGACATAAGCGCCCTTTTTGCTCCGTGCTGCCGTTGCACCGCCCGAAGCTGTGCTGCACCAGTCACCCCCCGAATCTAATCTGATCAAATACCAAAAAATAGACACCTTATATTGAATATATCGCTGATTTTTTGTTTCATGTCACACTTCAATGTGAGCCTAGCAAGGGGCCTGGGGACAATGACAAGGCCAGCCAACACAATTGCAGGCGACGACGATGTGGAGCATGTGGCAGCCAGTGCCACTACCACCACAGATGACAGCAGCGCAGACTGGCAGCCAGGTGTTGAGGCCGACTCCAACGGCAAGTTGACGCCGAACGCAGATGGCGGATGGCGGATGCCATTGCGGGCGCACGCCACAGCCACAGATACAATCGTCCCGAACCTACGAGCAGTATATATTCAGAGTAGCCTGCAGCTTGAAGCTTGAAGCCCGAATCTCCTCGCCCTACTTCTTGTGTGTTTAAGCTTGCCCAGCTATATTTCTCGCGCCCTCAGTCGTATCGCTCATAAGTATCATATCCTGCACGCTCCCGCGCTTGTCGTATCCCGCACTCTTCATTATCTTAACACCAGACAGCTAGGCCACCACCACAGCACTGCCTGTTCAAGTTCATATTTAGTTTACACCTTGCAGTTGCAATAGATTTATTTGTGTAGTCTACATATTGCCAATGTTGAAGTACATAGGTGTAAGATGAGGGCTGTTGTCTGCATGATGGTGCCCGAGTCTCGTCGGCATGCAGAGACGGCCCACTCGACATATCCGAGTACACCAGCAGTGACGGGCTAGCTGCCTCCCCATCCTCGCGCAGTTGGGTACATGGCGCTTCCTCCGATCACGACACTGTCGCCCTCGTTGTCGGTGCCGCAGCCAACGGACGACAGGATGGTGGTGGACTGGCGCACACCGTCGAGAGTTGAAGTCTTGCGGCAGAGTGTGACAGGAGAGGTTTGCCTCAGGCTGATGGGCCGGGGGTCAAAACGATTACTAATCATTGTCACCGTCGACTACACCGCCTCTGCTTACTCCGAGACTGGTGCTCTGCCGGTTTCCCCTCTGTACGGCATGCAGGGAATAGCCGAGTTAGACCCATCGAAGTATACCTCTTCAAGCAAGGTGGTTGCGGCTGGCGCCGGCACTTCGTAGTAAAAATAGGTATTTAAAGTGCACCTGTGGATATGGGTACGGGTACGGGTGTCCGCGGGTGTCCATTTGCTGCACACAAGTGACCCATAATAATATCCGTGTCCTTCCCTACCTACTTACATGCATTCCAGACTTATATTTAGCTGCACGGTATTCGGAACGAAGTCATCACGTGGACGAGGAGATGCCCGAGTGGTCGTAGTCGGCCGTAATCTCAGTTCATTTCACCGAATCGCTTACCACACAGTTTGCCTCCCCACCAGTTGGCTGTCACAAAATGTCACAGAAAGTAACGCATGGTCACCCCAAAGTTTCATTGAAGTCCCATTCGGCGGCATGGCCGTCACAGGCGTGATTTCTCTGTTTGTCACGCTGTTTTTGCTATCTCAGTGGATCACTGTCATTCAACTTCGCAGTACCTAAACATATTTCATGACATTGTGGCCATACAGAAAATTTGTTGTTAGGGAAGAAGTCGTCATTTTGAAAAACCAGCCAACTGGTGGGGAGGCAAACTGTGTGGTAAGCGATAGTAGTCAGCTTGCACCAGAGAGATATGTATTGTCTCGACACAGATTAATGTCAGTAGATCGGAAACGCTTACCTTGGAGCGATCGCGGTGCGGTAGTCTCGTTCCTGCCGTTGAGGGGTACAGCCATGCGATATGTATATGTGCAATATAATGAGTATTACCTTTTTTGTGATTGTTTGGTAGAATCAGCAAATCTACCATCCTGAATACGGAACTTCCTGAACCCATTGACATAAAAAAAGGCCTCAAGAAGTTCAGCGGTCGAACCTAATGCACTTTTCGGAACTCCTGAACCCTGCTGTCGAAGCGCACAGCGTGTTTGATGCCACAGACAAGGATATTTTCGATGCTGCGGCCATGGAGGCGAAAAAGGTGCAGGAGGAGACTCTGGGCCGTTCTCGGCACGGGTGATAATGTTGACGATGAACTTGAGGCGCTAAGTTCTCGCGGCGAGGCACTCCAAGCTATGCTAAGTTTGTTACGCGGATACACAAAGGGCCACAACGATCCCTTCATTTGCACAGTTGCGATGACCTCGGGCTTGTTTGCACAGATAATACGCACGGAGGAGATGCGAAACACGGAGGATACTAAAATAATGTCGTATTGCACTTGTAAAAAGTGATACATTACATATAACCCTCAGTATGCTACTAGAGTAGAGTACAAATCTGAGCTGTTTTCGGCCTCATATTTTGATCTCCATCAAACTCGATTACTCCTACCCTTCCGGTCAAACGGAGGGGTATCAGTTATGAGGGAGTGGACTGTACTGACTGCCCCTCTATTTACAATTGCCATCGCAATCACGGTTGCAACACGATTGCAACATGTGCGCACCTCGCATGTTGCATGCTTGCATGAACGAACTGCTTACATAAAGAAGCTTCATTTCAACGAGAACTGGCATTACGGCATTTTTTTTTGCAAATTCTCCGACACTGTGGCCGATGATCCCTGCATTAGTCTGGGGACAAAGTCGTGAGGGAAGCGGAAAAGAAGAGGAAAGCTATCGTTAACCACCCTCGATATCGAGACGGATTTGATGACACGCAGGAAACATTACTGCAATTGACTCTTGAGCCTTAAGGCATGATAAGCGTGGCTGTGCATGTTCGTTCACAGGGACGTAGACAGAACTGTACAGAACCGCCATAATGTTATGTCCCAGAAACGTGTCCATAACAGGTTTCCTGCCAATCCCGACAGAGTCTTGGCGGACGAAACAATTTACATTTGTTTAGTGGACTAACCCACTCACGACCGATGGCATGCGACTCATTACAGGCGCAGCTTGGACCGCGGATATGAATGATGCCACAACTTGCCAGTTATTTGTTCAGCAGATCCCCACTGACTCTTTACCTCTCTTACCTCTCTCGCTCTTCTAGAGTTTGCATCTGCTTTACTTACACAGGATTAACTCTCTGTCCATTTGAACAAAAAGTTATATTCATACGTCTTGCTCCAGCGAGTCCGTTCACTTACAGCTCCACAAGTCCGCCAAAGAGGGAATACGGCTGAGGACATTCTACTGGTATGGATGTGTTTTGCCTCCATCCGTTTCAACTCGTAAAATAATATATACTTTAGAATCTTGCAGGTCTCCCATCATGAACAACTTGGGACAACGGACAAGCGCAAGGCGATCTTACAGCATCGATAGCATTACCCACATCGAATCGAACCAAAGTGTCACTGCTATGAGGCATGCCCCGCCTGCGTCGCCATTAGAATCGAGAAGTAACAGCACTCCGGAAGATATACAGGCCAGCGGTGTAACCGGGCTAACACCTTCCCTTGGTCTATGGTTGACTTTTGCGAAGAAACACCTATTAATAGCAATGATAATTTCATTAGCATTAATCCCACTTCATGATTTTGGCATGCCCCGTACTTCTCGGGACCTTCCTGTTGGCTGGGTTGGAGGAATAGCGATCACGATCTCCATCCTCATTGTGGTCAGTCCATAGTACTTTCCTCCTGCATCATCACTGGACAAAAAATCAGGTTGTTTGTTTTGTCTTCGACTGGCAGAAGAAGAACCAGTTTGAAGCAATGGACGAGAAGACGAAAGAAGGGATCGTTAGGGTTGTGCGCGATGGAGTCGAACACATTATCGATGTGAGGATATGTATCGCCCATACGGTGCTCGTTATACACTAAACGTGCTTACAGGAAGTCGTCATAGATGACATTGCGCTTTTGGAACCTGGAAAAACCATCCCATGTGATGGGGTCTTCTTATCCGGTGCCGATGTAAAATGTGACGAATCTACGACCACCGGTGAAGTTGCACATCGCACAGATTGTTTCATGGTCAATGGCAAAAAGGTTTTGGAGAGTGTTGGGCGTTACATCATCGTCGCGGTCGGCATGAGGAGCGTGCGGATGATGTCGCACGTCGCACCCGCCCGCGTGCTGCCCAGTGAATCGTTCAACTGGTTTTTTACTCGCCTTCGCCACCCTGAAGTTGGATCAGACACCGAACAGAATTCACCCATCGGGCTCAATTACGACAACTTCACTACAACCTCAAATCTGCATAGTGATCCCCTACGATCTTCATCGTTTATTGACACGGACCTGGCATGCAGTCCAGAAGATCCCACACCTACGTTTGTATTTTCTTTCTTGTGCTTAATCCGGGTTGCACGCTGACTTTTGAATATCAGATTACATGCAACGATGATGGTGACATCACTTGCTTCTCATGCTTCATCCCTTCGAATCCACATATCAAACTCTGGTCCAGGAGGCGACCTATTAGGCTCCTCTGCGGTGCAGGGTCAAAACTATCTGGAGGTTTTGTCAGATGACCATCCTCCCTTTGACACCGTGTGTTTCTGCGAAATCCAGGCATTGCAGTTGATCTAATATGAATATAGAGCAAAGCCGGTACAATGGATACACTCCGTGATCTGGCTAAACGAGCCTCTCGGTATTGTATCGATCTCGGTGACAGGGTTGATCGAGACAACATCACGGAAGTTGTTAGAGGCGGGAGTGCCTTCGTGTATCGGGGAACACTACATCCAGAGGGGTTAGCAGTTGCAGTGAAAACATTTCGTTTCGGGCATAAGAGCGGTGTACGTGTGATTCCTGTTTTAGGACGTATCGAGATCTTCTTGATCGTGTATTCTATCAGAGCCTTCTTCACGAAGTCCTCGTATGGTCCAAGCTCTGCCACAGGAATGTTCTTCCGTTACTGGGGATCACTGCTAAATTCGATCAGACTGTATCCATTGTGTCTGTATGGATGACACTGGGAAATGCGCATGATTATGTTCAGAATATAGACGTCGATCCCCGCCCTCTGGTACGCCATTATGCTACACTTGACCACACACCTAAACCTGTTTCAGATCGTGGGGATCGCTAAAGGTCTACAATATCTACACAATTACGAGCCAGACCCAATATATCACGGTGATATCAAAGGCGTACGCCTGCTTAGCTTTAGATTTGCATGGTCACTGCTGACACCTCCGCCTTGCAGTTTAATGTACTGATTTCCGATGATGGATGTCCCCTTCTTGCAGATTTCGGTTTCTCTTTCGTTGACAACTTGTCCTCTAACATGGACATTGAAGGTAGTAGAGGAGGAACCCTGAATTGGATGGCTCCAGAACAGCTTGAGTCATTTGAATGTATGCCCCTCGCAACTGCTCAAGGGGATGTCTGGGCTTTCGGGATGACTGCTTTGGTATGACTGCTATGTCACACCTTCTACCTTTCATTGAATGTCTCGAAACAAGGAACTCTTTACACGACAGCGCCCTTTCTCCGAAGTCAACACACTCCCACACCTAATCATTCGCATGCAAAGAGGCCATCCCGATCGCCCTTCTGACGAAGCCACCTGCTTCCGGTTGACGGACGAATGGTGGAATATTTGCTTGTCATGCTGGTATTCAGACCCGTTGGCGCGCCCCCATATATCGGACATCCTAGCGAAATTCCCGATAGATGCGTCGAACGAGTGAAGTGGACAAGTATTCATGACTAGTGGTTCGATGTATTCCAGTGAAGAGTGGAATAGCATAAGCTTCGCCGGGTACTTTGTAGTTCTCATTTTAGATGTGCTCCTTTTGTGTTTTCCTGCCCTTGTTCGTTCCTTCTCTCTCACACATGCTGTATTACCTTTACGTCTCACTTGCCCTATGTAAAAATATTGATGCGCCTGTTCCATGTTCTCTTGGTTTGCACTGTCTAAGTGCACCTTCCCATATGTCACAAAATAGATTCATGAAATGTCGTAGCATGCGCATGGATGAATCATCGACAGAAACCGAAATTGAAAATCTAAAGTCTTGCTATCGGAGTAGTGCGTTCTGCTTCATATTTGTCCACTAGCTGTCTTCTCAGTACTTTGCCTGTCGGTGACTTGGGTATCTGGGAGAACAGGTCAGCTACCAGGTCGTCCAACCTCGAGTGGACACCAACTTCGTCAACCACTGCGATGCCTCCTCTTAACCACTTATATCGGCTCAGGCACTCCCGTACCCATTCATCTATCCGTTTTGTAGCTTCTGCAACACCAAGCTGCACGCCCGCTGGAGATAGAACAATCCAGGCTCGGGGAACGCGCTCATCCATAGTGCGCCCACCACTGATGCCAGCAACAGTGGCATCATCCACCAGCTTATCAGGATGGTCAAGAATGGTATTCTCGATTTCCATCGGCGACACCTGCATCCCTGAAACCTTAAGAGTGTCCTTGATAACGACCAGATCATCAGTCCTCAAGCACATGTCAGTGGGGCTTTTCCCACCTTTGCTCTGTCTTCGAAGCTATAATGAGCAGATGAGTGAGGTATTCTCATAGGGAACAATGTGACACGTACTATAAAACTCCATCCGCATCTATCCGAATGCGATCGCCGGTGCAGAGCCATCCATCTAGAAAGGCTGCCTTCGTAGCTGCTTCGTTCCTCCAGTATCCGGGCGAGACAGAGTTTCCTCGAACATGTAGTTCCCCTGGCTCATTGATGCCCGCGAGTGTTCCGTCCTCGCGCACTACACGGGCTTCGATACCCGATACGAGTACTCCTATTGATCCGGGGTCATTCTTAATACGACCGTCGAGCATGCCCGACACTGGCATTAACGACACAGCAAGCGTCTGACAATTGTAGTGATTAGTTTTGGATATTTTCATGGCTTCAAATGCATTGCTCACGGTTTCGGACATTCCATATCCTAAGCCAGAAATGAGGCTCATTCAAGGAGCAAGGGACGGGAAACATACCTCCGCCTATTCGCTCAACACTGGGAAACCGTGAACACAGACGTTCCCAAAGTTGAATAGGAAGATAGGCAGCGCCAGATCTTATTCCTTGAACAGTGGTGAAATCAGCGGTCAAAAATCGTGGGTGGTGCACGATTTGATAAATCAAAGAAGGGACGAGGGCGAGAGACGTGACACGATATCTATAAGGAAGTTGGTTTGTGAGGTAGGACTGCATATTGCGAGAGCACCGACTTAGGAATGGAATCCAGGAAAATATCTGCGTCCCATTTTGACAGGAAAAGGACGGTTACTGGCTCGAAGAAGCAGTGGAAGGCTGCGATGTTGAGACCATAGGTGTGGTGGATTGGTAATACATTAAACACAACCTGCATGCCATCTGGTCCATTCCAGACTCGAGGCTATGATGGCACATAGGCAAGAAGAAGGAAAGCCAAAAGGAAAAGAGCCTACATCTTGTACTTTAGCGACCTCCTGAACAAAAATTGTGTATTGAAGGATCGAAGCAATCAGATTGCCATGTGTGATCATCACCGCTACAAGAAAAAGGACCGTTGAGAGTCAGTGGAAACCCAAAACAAGAAATGCGTCAAGCAATCCATTCCCCTTTCCATCACATTCAAGGGAGGACTCCGTGACTAGTCCAAGAATACACGCCTACCTTTTGGCAGGCCAGTAGTTCCACTTGAGAACACCAAGTAGGCAAGGGTATCCTTTTTTGCCGGCCGTACAGGCACACGAGGTATCTTATTCCGCCTGACCCGATCAACCAAACTGGCATAACTTGTATGGCCCTCTATGTTGCCTTCCAGAATATATATACGATCATCGGACAGACCAGAAGCCCGAGCCAAATGCAGGAGAGTTGGACTAACAAATAGTCGTGTTGCCCCTGAGATCTTTATGGTATATTGAAATTCGAATGAGGTCGAGTAAGATGAGAATGTCGCAAAAGGTACAGTGATCGCCAGCAAGGAATGTATCAGTGCTACATAGTCCTAGAGATGCGGCCAATTTTGGGTGTCATTTCGAGGGATACTAGTTGGATCTCGTACCAAGCAGTTCTCGCTGAGGATACCGACGATTTCATCGTTTTCTGGACGGATCTCGAGCCCGCCGTGTTCGGTCCCGGTTTCTAGGGCTGTCGCACCATCACGAACTCGCTCGAGGAATTCCCTAAATGAACGCCGTTCGCCGGTAAGAATGTCCACTTGTAGGGTGAAATTGCGCCACGATTGCTGCTCTGGACGGCCGAGTAAAATATGGTGAACATTCTGTTCGGGCACCTGAGGCAAAGGGGGGAACAGCGACGCGTAGTGCATGATGTCCTAATGGTAGATGATGGTTCGACTTTAATACCCCGTCGGGCCTAAATAAGTACCGTAGGCCGGTGGCAATACCGCTTCTGTGTTCGCATTCTGATCACCAGTTTTACTCTGATGGGTGCTGTGGCAAACCACTCCATGCTATACCGTTTGGGATGGGATGTACTAAGTTATGCCGCAGGATCAGACAGCCACTCTTCGTCATTTTCTATCAGTTCTATTCTAAACAGTGCTTCAATTTTGGAAACCACCAGTGTCATACGAACTCAATGTGTTGGTTCATTGAAATTCAGCCAGCTGCAACCAAACTCTTGGACGAACGGGGGCATAGTATGCATCGAGATTTGAGACCACCCAAATGGCATCGTTGTGGACATTCCAGACCTCGGGCGCCTTAATTATTGGTAAGAATTTGCGATGAAAATTCAGCTGTGGATACTGTTATATCTTTCATGATCCCTCAGTAGCTTGCCGGACCACTGAGGGTGAGTTCGGGCTGTGCTATCAAGCAAGGGTTCTACTGACACAGGTGGCATTCGAGTGGTGCAGATTTCATATTAATATCACGCCATACTGCATCGACTGCCCAACTGAGCCTGATAGTTAGGCTTCCCATTGCTGTGGCCCATTTTGATCCCCGGCGATGCAGGCTAATTATTCACCGGCGATGCACAAGAACATCCTACACCATTGACTGGCTAATGAGTGTCCCCATGTTATACCCACTCATCTCCCTACCTCCTCAGCTTTCGGCTTCCCTGAAAGAGGAAACAGACTGCCATTTGCAGAAGATAATAAGGGCCAATATTACTTCCCGTTATGCCTGCTCCTCATCCCACCTCGTAGACTTCCGGTTGGCTATCGCAGATAAGGACGTGAAAGAAGATTCTACTCTGTCTGACTTCCGTCGCCTTATCCCTCTCACGGACTATGAAGCGTACCGCCCTTGGCTGGCCAAGTTCATGGAACGCCCGTGCAAGCTGTCGGAAGTCGAGAACCTGCTTGCACCAGGCCTTCCCAGCTATCTCGGCGTCTCTAGCTCCACGTCTGGCAGTGCGCCAAAGCACTTGGCACGAGATTTTGGATCCAGCTCGGGTTTTGCTCTTACCGCTAAATTGGCCAAGCGCGAGGGCTCTTTGGCGGGCACGACGGCTGGTATCCTCTCGCTCTGCTACAGAGACGTCGTGGATATAACAACAAATTATGGGGAGGTCGTGAAGAGGATTCCTATTTGTATCGGCTCGACTGCGATTTGGCGCAACTATGCAGGGTGGTCAATCGAAACAGACAACACCCGCATGGCATCTATGAGTGAGTAGTATTCATTTGGCAAAATCATACAATGGGTGATCAAATGGATGATCGTTGTTATTTGTGTAGTCCCCGGCCTTGCTGCTCCGTGGGCGACGGGTCTCATAAGTCATCATCGATCTTTCCTGCTAATCCATGCCTTGTTTGCGTTGGCCGATCAGAGCTTGGAGCGGATTGCCACGACGTTTGTCACGTTTTTCATAGATCTCGTCTCTTATGTCCAGGATGAGTGGGACATGCTCTTGTCCAGCATACGAAATGGGGTTATTCCGAATATTGAGCACATAGACCATGTACGGGATTACTTACAGGTCAGGGATTGTGAGATGCTCAACGAGTGATAGACGCTGATGTTACCAGATTAACATGCACGCTGATCCACGACGTGCGGAGGAGCTTAGGAGCATAGGGCCCCCGTTCTCATGTCCCGCGTGGGCTCCACGCGTTTGGCCGAAGCTGAGGATGTTGTCGTGCATCTGCAGTGGTACATTCGCCATCACATTACCTATGGTGAGCATCCCCACGTGGCCTTTCTAGTAGACTGGCCTCATTGTAGTCAGGCTAGGTCAGTGATCGGACCGAACGTCGTCGTAAAGAGCCCTGGATACGCATGTACAGAGTGCTTTCTGGCCGGGCCATTCAACCCCGAAGACACTGAAACCTTCGTGATTAGCACCAAAGATGTCGTCGAGTATCTGGATGTCGCGGACAACCAGATACATGGAAACCTACGCCAGGCAGTGTGCACCTTTATCTGCGGTGGCATACGCTTAAACTTACATTGCTGTGGCAGTGGGACTTGCAGCCCGGAAGATTATATCAAGCTGTGGTCACGACAGGGGATGGACTTTGGAGATACGTCCTAGATGATGTTTTTCATATCATTGGGTTCGATCCGCGCGATGGTTCACCGGTGTTCAGGTATCATGGCCGCACAAAGTGAGTAGAAGGTGATACGTCGTTCTGTTCTGATTCACTCCATTCCACATATACATAGTTTGGCGATCCGATCCCAGTATGCAGTAATTACGGAGGCAGATCTCGTGAAGGTGACTCAGGAGATTAACGGAGACGACAATTTGCGGGTGCAAGAGTTTACGAGTGTCCTTGATCGACGCGAGCTCCCAGAGACTGTAGGTATTATCCTCGAAATTACAGGCAACATTGGTATGGCCTCTTGTCTCCGTTTGGCGACTCTGCGCATGATGCTCACGTGGTTGGCATAGGTCCAAATGCTAACTCAGCAAGGCAGAAAGCCTTTGAAGCACTTTTGTCGACGAATGATGACCATCAACGTGCATTCGACGCAGGCCGACTACGTCAGCCTACGATCCGAATCGTCAAACCTGGGACATTTTCGGATTATCGGCAGTGGCGAGGGGAAAAGCTGAATACTGGAGTTGGTCAGATAAAGATTCCAGTTGTAATGGTGGACCCAGCTTCCATTGAATGGCTGGAAGAGAGAGTCGTGGAGGAACTGTGATCGCCATCGGTACTGCCTAAGTCATGATAATCCACTCGCAATTGTATTGACGGCGGTAAGCCAGTTGAACTATGTAATGATGACATTATCTATTAGTGAGAGTTGATTAGAGTTCCCATGAAGCACGGTTGTAGTAGGGGTAAAATCAATCGAAAGGGAACAACTGTCTGCCATCGAGTGTTTGGTTCTGCCTAGGGAACCTACTTAAAATTCAGGGGCAAAGGCTTGTCGATATATCCTCGATGTGTTATCTGCCCGTCCTTAATTCTGGAACGACTTGCTCTTGAAAACCGGCAAGGTTCCAGCCGTCAGCCCTGCTTTTGTCACCCATGGACATACTATTGTCAACCCAGTCTGGGGGTGAATCTGAAGAATCCTGGTTTCTGTCCACGTAGGTTCATTCTGCGAGAACTTGAAACTGGGATGGAATCCCACTTATCAACGTGGAACAATTGATTGCGACGTCAAGTACCTTCAAAACATGGCTTCCCCACCAGGCGCCATTAACAGCAGCGTGGGCCAGCGTCCCTGGGACTGTGGTGTCTGCTTGGACAGTTCCTGCAGGAAAGGGTGCTTCTTAGACCGCCATGCCGAGTCGTGGCATTGGCTGAATCCGATAACCGGCAGAGGGCCGTGCTTCCGAAGCTACCTCGTTACATGGCTAAGAACGTTCAGTGCATTGTCACATATGGCGCATTTGCATCATACAAGGACGTCAGGATTTTGGACTTGTAAAATGGACAGGCATTATGTCCAGAGACCTTGTAGAACTGGGCACAACGGTCTAGTCCGTCTATGAGTAAGGATAGTAGGGGATGGCTCCAATATACCTGTAGATTTGGGTAGCATGTCCCTATAATATGTATCGCACGGGTACGAGGCCATGCCGCCTATACACACTCTGTGCCACTCGTCGGATACCCTCAGCGGTATGGCAAGAGAGGATCCACACTGGCTAGGTACCAGTGTGGTGCTGCACGGGGACGAGAAAAGTGCTGGCGTGCTCCCGAAAGGGACATTCTCGCCCGGCTAGGGGCCTGTGGGAACAGCCTCGAGCGCTGTTGGCTTCGCCGACAAAGAAGCCTCCTTGTCCCCACCCGCCTTCACCCAGTTTTTCAGACCATCCTTGCGTCGGGTCGCTGTCAGCTCACACGCTTCGGCCTACTCCCCTCGTATGTGGTAGATGGTAGTTCACCTAAACAGCCCCGGAAGGGCGGCGGTCGAGGTAGCGGTTAAGCCCCCTGACGAGAGCTTTCGCAGGCTCGAAACCGCACGCCCAAACCCGCCCCTTTACCTGTCCCTGTATGTACTGTACGCGGCCCCGATCTTAGGAGAGGGGCGTCCGACGGACACGACAAACAGATTGACCGCCCGGGATACCTCTCTTCGCACACAGACTATACACTACCCCCCTTCGGAGTCTGGGCAACTGTGTATTTCAGA
>Ga0307511_10001326_pt1 | contig 26263 bp, 31 predicted proteins | sample 13_EM_MG_FD_200266 | JGI IMG/M metagenome (GOLD analysis project Ga0307511, IMG submission 200266) | Populus trichocarpa ectomycorrhiza microbial communities from riparian zone in the Pacific Northwest, United States - 13_EM | ecosystem: Host-associated > Plants > Roots > Unclassified | place...
CAGAGATAACAAACTTCACGTCTGGAAGAAGGTCAGGGATCTCTCCTCGAACATAGAGGCTTTGGGAGGCTCCGCAGTCTCCTCGCTGGGGATCCCATTCCCAGAGCCTGTGTACTCGTCGGACGTCAATGCCTTGAACTTTTGTCAGTTCTCCGCGCTGGGGGTCAGCTACAGCACCAGTACAGACGATGAACTCCTCGTCGCTGTTCCAAATCTCGTAGAATCGCGCTGGGTACGAGATTCCCGTTCGAATCCTGCCTGAGGGCCAACCATGGTTGATACCAAAAACCGAAAGGCAGATGTTTGGACCCTTCCAGCTTGTCACCGTCTCCATGCTGCCATAGGTAAAGTCAGACCAGGATTAGAAGAAGTCGGTGAAGATATTACCACCGAAGGCGCAGCGGAACCGAACGAACCGACCGGAAGGATGACGGAGACAGGTAGGCTCTCGCTGCTGGACACGTGCACGGCTCTGAACTAGACGTTCATAGGAATCATCATGTCACTTCATCTCCATCGGACGCCTCACCCTTCTACCTCCAGTGCAACGGAACTGAGAATTCTGATGGCATTTGAAGCGGGTAACGTCGAATGTTGGGCATTCAGACCAACACATGGGAAACCGCGTTCAATCGAAGGCATCGGGTGGGAAAAACTGTGGAACGTCCGATTTCACGCCGAATCCGGTTCGTGTCTCTCCGTGTTTTCTGACCTCTGATCCTACCACCGCCAACACGGAGACCTGTGATAATTGATTTCCTGAACTCCGTGTGAAGTGATGGCGACGGCGGTCTCACGAGATTCGACTCTGGCTCTCAGCGTATCTGCTGACCACCTCGTCGGGCGCTACGGCCTAAAGGTGAGCTATAAAATATCTGCCCTCACATACGTTCGATAGCCAATACATCCAGAATGCCCCGGGCGATGTTCAAGCATCGTGTACGATCACCCGGACAAAACACCCTGGGAACGGATCCATTGCGATCCATGACTCCGGCAAGGCCTGTGCCCTGGGCGGGTGGGACGGCAAGTACGCTCTTCATCCCCTTCCCCCGATACCATCGGCCTGGGGTGACCCACAACTCGGCAGCTATCTCCACCATTTACTTCGATTACGGAACTGATGTGACCATTTTCGTTGCACGTCCCTCACACAGGATACGTCTCTATTCAACAAAGACATTCAAATTGCTTGGGACCCTTGACTACCACAAGGGCGGGATTCAGGCCGTGACCTTCGCACGAAGTACTCCACCCGTACATTACCCTTCCAAAAACCGGAGCGGGGAGGGCGGAACTGGTCTCGCACTGGCGTTACACCGGCTTCGGTTGAGGAAGGGTGTAATGACGATGATGATGAGGAGTTTAGCAGCTCCGAGATCGAAGCGAGGGGACGGTGGCTCGTAGCAGGCGGGAAAGACGGTCGGATATCTGTTTGGGAACTGATGGATTTCGCCAAACCCAAACCCTGACCCTGAACAGAACGTGACCAAGGCGGGATTTAGCGATGCTATGGCCGCCAGGACAGTCATCGAGTTCACCGATGGGAACCAAACATCGTATACCACCAGTTGGCATCGAAGCCCTGGGGATACTTTGGCCAAAATTGCCCTTGTGATGGCGACTTTTTTCACCATATTTATATTCGTTTTTGCCACCGGATATGACAAACAGAACCCAATAAAACTGAATTTATTTGCCTACCGCTGACGCGGGTCACATCAGGTAGGCATCTCCGACCCGCGCAGTGGGTCCATGCAGTTTATCCAAAACGGTCAGACCGGTCATCCTCCGGCATGTCGTTTTTTTTTTTTTTTTTAATTCACATGTTTTTATTCCGGTCTCCGGCATGTCATTGAATCGCCGAGTCCCCCTCGAACCCTGACGGAGGTCTCAACAGTGTTGTGCGAGTTATTAGTCGAGCTTGCGAGACTCTAGGTTGACTTGGGGGTCCAAAAAGCACAGATTTGTCAGCAAACGTATTGCCTTTTTTAGTAATGTAAATTGCTTATCTAATTTCCGCGAGTCGGCTAACTCTGAGCGAGCCAACACGGCGCTCGACTCTGCCATGAGAGGCACCCTCATAAAATGCATTTTAATTATGGATGTGTTTGCATGACACCGAGCATACTCGTGGCTGGTCCACATCCTCGAGGAAACAGACCGAAAGCGAAATGGATCGGGTCGGCCGGACAGCCAAAACCGGCTGCGGCCCGGTTTCATCCGGCCTCCGTGACTATGTTCCCAGTGAGGCATACACTCAGCCTTCACTTCACCAGTCAGAGAACGCACGTAGGATCAACGTTTCTGGAGATTGAGGTAGCCTGACGGTACTGGTATTGCGCACAAAACAGAATACATGGAGTAGGGCGCACACGGTTCACGATTATTCGCGATTTAATTCTGTGCTTAGAACAGCGATAACCTCTGCGATCGTTCTGCGCCGAGACGGGACGTCCTCCCAGCATCCTTTAATCATCTCCCACACGTGGTCAGAGAGTTCAGGGTGGTCAGGACGGGGCGGCCGTCGGCTGTCCAACATTGAGTAGACCCCCACAACCCCACCCTCTTCAGAGAACGGAACTCGCCCAGCGAAAACCTAAGAAAGGCCTCGCATAGTTAAATAGCTGGCCGTTGAGACACTCGAGTGTTATGCTCACCTCCCACGCCAGGACGCCGAATGCGTACATGTCGCTTTCATTTGTAGCACCAGTGTCGGTCAACCCGAAGCGTTGAGGATGAACCAGTTCCGAGGCGGCGCCGTGGAAGAACCTATCGACGTCCACCTTTGGCGTGGTAGATGGAAGGCAGGCTACCCCAAGACCTGCGACGCGGGCATGTCCACCAACATCAACTAGGATATTTCTCTGGACGAACATGAGCCCGTAACCACTGTGTGGGTGGAGGAGAGGACGTACAATCTTAAGGTTCCCGTGGACGACATTAAGTCTGTGCAGATATTCTAGGCCGCCTGCTATTTCCAGGAGCTAGCCTCAACGTGTTAGTATCATGGTGGTGGATGTGAGGGGGGAAGCTCACAAGCTCACGCCTCCCGACATCCTTGTTGTTTCTCAGATACTCTCTGAGATTAAGGTTGTCCATGAGTTCAAAAACGAGAGCAAGTGGGTACTCTGTGGAGGAATACACTCCGATAAATGGTGCGATATTCCGGTCCTGAAGATGACTACACGCCAGCGCCTCGTTACAGAGCCTCTACAGATGGACCCTTGGTCAAAGGGACACGACGCAGGTAGGTACCACTCACCACGTATGTCGCCGAGCAGTTTGAAGACGAGTAACATCTGTAAACCTTGATTGCGACCTTACGGTCGCCCATCTTGCCGATCCAGACGTCCGCGACGGTGCCAGCATCTACAGGATGTTCCCCGAGAACCTCGAGTGTTCCAGACTCCAACCACTCACAACTATCTGGTAGCAGCAGTTGGAGGTGATGGGCCGGGTCGACGAGATGTTCACATGATGTACCACGGTCGATCGGAAAAAACTGGTAAGCTTGCTCCGGTGGAAACGACCCTAACTGGCTAGGTCCGTTGGCGGTGGACGAGGGTGCATCAACCCCCCCAGGCGAAGCTGTTGGGTAGGAAATGAGACGGAGAGACGTAAGAAGACGGGAGAACTGGTCGTTGGGGCGAAGGGAAGAGTGTTTGGAATCCAGGAGCGCCATGGGAGGAGCCATGTCGAGTGGTAGTAGGTGGGGGTGCCTGCCTTGTCCCCTGATGGCTCATAGGTGGTCTTATACCTGGCAAGGGATTCTCGACCATCCCTCAAAATACAAAATTAATCGTGGGAAACCGTCCGGACGGAATCGAAGCACAGTCTTGGGAAAATCGATCACAACTCTCAACGCCAGGTTTGGCGGCGGGGCCCGCCCGCATTATATTGATTTTGAGTATTGACGACAGGAAAAATATCTGATTCGCAACCGTAAAATGCCGGATTGTTTAGTTTCTTCCAGCCCAGTATGGGAGTGGATGATACCAAGGCAATTCAATACGGGCCAATGACGACAGCCAGTTCTCAGCGCGATCTGGCCGTCAAGAAGCCCATGTCGGCAGGGCAATCAAGGGCAAATCGCTGTCCTGGCAATCCTGTGATCCTAGTGTTCTGCCGCCCCCTGTTGTGCTAACTGTCACGGGATGACATTAGCAAACCACTCAGCCCCGCTTAACACTTGCCGAGTATCTTCTTGATCGTGAAAGAAGCAGTTTCGAAAATTCGACGGTGTATGGCAGGTGTATGGCACAGGCGCTGAGCGCTGAGGCCGTGAACGACGTGCTGAGGCCCTGAGCATTTTACGTATAACATAGGCCTCGATAATACCTCGCACCTGACAAAGCCAGAAACGGTTAGGAAGAATCAGCTAGATATTTCATCCGGAGGGTTGTTTGCCACTCAAAAACCCTCAAACACAAACCAGCTCGCTTAGTGAACGTCGGATGATTTACTGATGGAGAAGGTGTACTGGTGACAGGCCCGCTACGGGGACACCATGCAGCTGGAAAATGATCATGAGTAACTTTCCTTGGCCCTTTAAACTTTCTCTCAACTGTTCTAACTTGGCTACGGAAAGTCACTCAATATGCACCAGCGTATTAGCGTATGCACACACTAGGTAAATCTATCAAATTCTGCCGCTTCTCATGTTTGTTGTTTATTTTCGAGGAATGGTTGAGGGTGTCATATATGCAACGAGAGGGCACGGCAAACCTTCCTCCTAGCCACCAGCCCTAAACAATGTTCCCCAGCGCCGCCTAAATCACGAACGGGTGTTCTCGACATTGTTGTCGCTGCTATACAACAACGGTATGTATGTAAGATGTAAGAAACTTAGCGGCTGCGAAGGAATCTGAGAATGAGCGTGGGAGGATTTAAACTATGCACACGGACACGAACCAAGAAGAAGTGGGAGGATCGCGCCCAGATATCCATATCTATAGCCGATATCTACATGGCTTTCAGATGGCTTTTGATGGGCTTTTGATGTGAGAATTTGGCTTTCGTGGGAGTTCCGCTCGGCTCGAGTTCTAACCGACTCGATTGGCTTTCGTGGTTTTCGGCTTCATGGCTTTCGATGGCTTTACTGGCTTTGAAAGCCACCAAATTCATCAAAAGCCACGAAATGCCATCAAAGGCCAATTTGTAGGTTTCCTGATGCAGGTTTTGATACCCGTGGGATACGGATGAACTGAGATCGACAGAAAATATTATCACAGCCCCCTACGTGATCCACGGCCTCGACTGGAGAATCGGTGGGACTCAAGCCCACGGGAAGGCGAGTCGAGACACAGAAGAAAAAGCGACACAAAAGTCCTGCGCAAGAAACGTGAATGAAAAATGAACCAATGAATGTGAACAAAACACAGCCAAGCGTGTGTAGTGGTGGGGGAGGTTAAGAGATAGTCATCGTCATTCTGAGATGCATGGTAAATAAGCAATAGTGCGATAGATACGAGGAAAATATGCGTCATGCGCGAACTGCACAGTCAAGGGGGGTGCGAATGTGTGGGGGACCGAAAGTAAGCTGGTAGAACTACGTACCATAGAACCGAGTGAATGGGAGGGCATGGTAGGGGGTCAGAACTCGGCCAGTAGAGCGGTCAAAGAAAAAGACGGGAGTGTAGCAGGACGGCAGGAAAATCTCGAGTTGCACTAGGGCTTCAGGATTAACAACCTCTGCGTTCTCTCAGCGATGGAGTTTCGACGCGGTTGCAGGAGGCGTCATCTTTGCAGCAGTGAACGTCGGTGACATCTTTCCCGACTCGATATGAACGGTTCCAAGGGACAAAAATGTACCGCTGGTGGAACCATCGAGGGAGGGTTTTATGTGGTCGTTGGACCGGGATCGGGCGCGATCTGCTCTGCGAGCTTGGGGTAGTAGTGGGCCCCAATCCTTGAACAGAACGTGAGCAAGACGGGATTTTACGGGACTACGGCCGTGACGGCCATCGAGTTCATCGACGGGATCCAGGATCAAATTCACTTTCGCCACATGTATCTACATGTACGTATAAACAGATGAGCACCGAGCGCACTCGCGGCTGGTTATAACCAAAGCAGTAGTTCGTTCGTTTGAGCAAACGCCGAGTACCCTGGGATGCGGGGGATCTATTTCCCCGGCCGTCAGACCGGACGACCGCGGTCCCAAAAGCCATTTGTCACGTGCGGCCAAACAACCCGACCATGCCCCTTCCAGCATCCAGAACCTCCATCCTTCGTCTCATCAACGCGTCTCAGCATGGCCTATGTCCTTGTCATGGCGCCGGGCTCTCTCACAATCACGATCACAGCCACAACCCAGCCTCGGCTCTAAACCACTTGAGAAAGTTTGCGACTCCGGTTCAACTCCCAGGCGACAAAGAATACGCCTTTGAGGTAGGTGGATGATGGCGAATAGTATTTTAGCTATGACCCGACCACCCTCAGGTCGCTGCCTCCAATTTGCGATTTGGCGAAGGCGTTACTGCGGAGGTCGGAATGGACCTTAAGAACATGAAAGCTCGCAAGGTTCGCACCCAGCCGGATCTCATTCGACGACGACTCACGTTCAGCGCATAGGTCGGAGTGTTTACTGACCCCAACGTGGCCAAGTTGACCCCCATGAAAACCGTATGGCTCGGATCCTCCGTTTCCCCGCAAACGCTAAACTTCACCCTCAGGCGCTCGCCTCTTTGGAATCCCAAACCGACCTCCCGTTCGAAGTGTACGATAAAGGTTCGTGCGCTTCAAATATAGAAATACACAGCCTCGCTCAGTTACATCGTTACTGCAGTTGTTTCAGAACCGACCGAAGCCAGCTGGCGGGACGCCATCGCTTGGGCACGCTTCCACGACATTAGTCATTTCCTCGCGTGCGCAAGCCGCCCACTGAATTTGCAAACCATTCCCTAACCTTTTGACAGCGTTGGTGGAGGCTCCGTGATTGACACAGCCAAGGCTGCAAACTTGTGGGCAGGTCTTCTAGTAGCGCTTGTCTACAAGACTCACCTTGCCTTAGGTTCACCATTTACAAGGATGCTGACCTGATGGACTTCATCAATGCCCCAGTTGGTTTGCCGACTCTCGTTTGTGGTCGCGGCCACTACGCTAACAAAGTCTTAGGCAAGGGTTTGCCTATCACCGAGCAACTTCGGCCATTAATCGCAAGTCAGGCCCTCGTCATTCGCTCCCAGTAACGGGGCTGACCTTCTCGATAGTCCCTACAACTGCCGGAACCGGTTCTGAAACTACGGGTACCGCGATCTTGGATATCACTTCCAAAAATTTCAAGACCGGGATCGCCAACCGCGCAATGAAGCCAGTTTTGGGAATTGTCGATACGCTGAACACTGACACCTGCCCGACCGCTGTACACATCAGCGCTGGCCTTGACGTTTTAGGCCACAGCCTCGAAAGTTATACCGCTATCCCGTACGTCCTGGTACATCCCACAATACTTACTGTGCCTCAACCTCCACTGTAGCTATTACGAGCGGATGCCCCGGCCGGCTAACCCAATTTTGAGGCCCGCTTACCAAGGTAGCAACCCCGTGGCCGATGTATTTTCGAGGTGGGCTTTGCAAAATTGCGTGAAGTATCTTCCCCGGGTCGCGAAGAACCCAGATGATCGTGAGGCCAAGAGCCAGATGCTGTCAGAGTTTTTTTCCCCCCTTCCAACAACCCTCTTCTTGACTTCCCTGCGAACAGCTTGGCTTCTTCGTTCGCTGGTATTGGATTTGGGAATGCCGGTGTTCACTTGTGTCACGGCATCAGTTACCCAGTAATATCTCCTTTGTCCTGAGCGACTCCGAAAGGCTCACTTCCGCCTTCTAGATCTCCGGCTTGAACAAGAAGGGCCCCAAGTACAAGCACCCAGGATACGTTATCGACGGGCCTATTATCCCGCACGGAATTTCGTGAGTATCGCTGGTAGGGTCTTCGAGGGATGTTGCCCACTCAGTGTTTATTCTGCTCAGAGTTGCCTTAACCGCACCTGCAGTCTTCGAGTTCACCGCCCCGTCGTCCCCTGACCGTCACCGCGATGCACTCGCAATCTTTCGTGATACTGTACCTTCGGATCCCTCCATTTCCCGCATTCCCGACCACGAGATCGGCGCGTACCTCTACGAAGCCATCGCGAAGTTCCTTGACGGCCTCGGCGCACCCCGTGGCTTGAAAGCCGTTGGATATAATCGCAGTGACATTGACGCACTGGTTGCCGGGACTTTGCCTCAACGGAGGGTCCTTGATTTGGCACCTGGCATAGGAGATGTGGCCGGTGCGGACGGGCGGGAGTATTTGGCCAGGATCATAGAGAGATCATTGGAGTACTAAACTTGTTACCCGGTGTGCATACACGTTTCGAGTCACAGATCCGCTGGGTCGGTTCTGTTCAGCCCGTTAGGAGGAGTTGAAATGTAATAACATGGGATGTCGAACTATTCGTCCTCAGGCCTCAGTGGTGACCCTTTGAATGATAATGTTCCCCGGGACCGCGACGTCGACGTGCCGCGGGGGTTCGGGGTGGGCGAAGGAGTGTTATCGGAGACCGATCTGGGCACCGTGACTCGGGCACTCTACTTATCCGCAGCGTCCGCAATGCCGGTGGTGAAGACGCCGACGTCCTCGTTGACAGGTGCTTCCACAAGCCATCTAATCGCATCGCGCTAACACTATGATAGCGGGCGAACTTCTCGTTAATCGAATTTGGTACCGAACCAAGGGCAAAATCGTGTGGTTGCTCTTTGGAGGTACCTTAGAGGGGCCCACCGCAGGCCCGTCCTCAATCGCCAAGCTTCCGCAAGAGCTTGTAGAAATGGTCGTCTCCTATTTCATTTATGACACACGTAGCCTCCTGGCATGCTCCATGACGTGTTACTCGTGGTACATTGCTGCCGTCCCCCACCTTCACCACACCCTCACGACCGACAACGACGATTATAGTCCCCATGGGTGTGATGGGAGGTACATGTGGCCTAGGCCACTCCAAAAGTCATACGAGCTCGGTCTGCTTCCACTCGTTAAACGATTCCGGATCCGCCTGGATAACGCCTATAGTGCCAAGTTCGCTCCCGAACATCTCGGCGGGCGTACGCTACGTCACTTCTCTGCACTTACGAATCTCCAGACACTTGGCATAGACTTCCTCCAAGTATCCAACTTCATGCCAATCATTCAACAGTGCTTTGGACACCTCTCGCCAACACTTCGGTTCCTTGCCCTCAAAGCGCCCATTGGCTCTTGTCGACAAATCCTGTATTTCATTGGACTCTTCCCAAACCTCCAAGACCTCAGGTTGAATCATCCCTTCCCCAAGGATGAACAAGAGAGTACAGCCGACGCGACCCTCGTACCCCCGTCTGTACCCCCCCTGCGTGGGCGGTTAATCCTCGCATGTTTCAGAAGGGAGAAACTTATGGAGGACATGGCTGCCCTTTTTGGGGGACTTCGTTTCCGCCATATGGACCTCTTCAGAGTGAAGTGCGTAAGATTCCTTCTAGGCCAGTGCACAGAGACCCTGGAGACGTTGAGCTTGTACCCATCTGATCCTTATGGTGAGGAATATCTCGAATGAACCGAAGAGAAAAAACTCAACTGGATGACCCATAGTGAACAACCGTGCCTTGCTGCAAGATTTCAATCTGTCACGGAACAAGTTCCTTCGGAGGCTCGAGACAACAGCGGAATCGATTGACGCCGCTGCCAACGCCGCGTTTGATTTCTTCAAAACCGTACTCCCCTCCATCACGTCTTCTACGCTCCTCGAAGTCGTTGTCATATATAAGGAATTTGACTTCAGCAACATGCCGCATTGTTCGCGGTGTGATTCGGCAGCCGTTCGTTCCTGCAGAAACTGGCCAATGCCGAGGGTCAGCGAAGACTTGCGTTTCCAACACCAATTCAGGGTATTCCGCGAGATGCACAGCGCACGAGCGTTTCGCTTGGTGCTTTGTGTAGATGTTTTTGATTGTATGGTGGAGGATGGCATAGAAGCGCTGGGGCGTGCTGTGAAGGCAGAAGGGGTGACGGGAGGATTGGATTGCCTCTTCCAAGAGCCGCTAATCACCTTTGAGAGACGGTCACTTCGTAGTCGTTTTTTCGATCAAAGCGCAGGCTGGTCGATGACGCGGGCCATCTATGGCAGCGCACTTTGACGTACATCCAAGGCGTACGAATGGGTCTCCTAGATGGAATTTCACAGCCCCACACTCTACTATTTGTATTCTATCCCTCTTATGCCTGTTTTCCGACGGTCAATCTTATCATGGATGCCATTCCCTTTTGCTCGGCCACATATCCGGGGAGTGGTGGGTACGATCTAAGATTAGGCGGTATGCTCGGTGGCCTACGAAAATACAAATCTGTGATAGGCGGAATCTGGGATGGAGTCACAATAACGACAGTACAAATATACTGTAAAGGAGATGGTATTCCGAGTCTCCATCCTGTGGCTATCCGAGGCTCGGCCCGTGCGGGGCGTCCGTGTAACAGTCCCTTTCCTCCGTGATCATCTATTCTCTCGATTGGAGCGAGCAAACGCGGTGTATGCAGCATTTTGACCGGTTTGTCGATCACATGAGGATCGGACTCCCGTGAGCCTCACAGGAAACATAGGGGTCGGGTATCGCCGAAGTATCCGTCTGTTCTCGACCCCCTCCCCCGTCTGTTCTCTTCCACCACCTTCACAGCACTGGTTGCTTAAATTCGTCTTCCTTTCGGGCTGGAACCTCGATCTACTTTTTGAAACACTGTGTCTGGCAACATGCTATCCTCCTCTATCGCACTCTTGTTCCTTTCTCAACTCGCTCTTGGTGCTGTGACCCCTACGGCCCCTGGTCCTGGCGAAATCTTCACTGCTGGCTCAGATTGTTCTGTTTCCTGGGCACCTGATAAATCTGGGAAATGGAGAAGCTTCTCGATTGGTCTGTAAAACCCCTCGGTTTTCTACACCTTCGAGACTACAACGTTCGCTTCCCCTCTAGATCTCATGAGTGGTTCAAACTCCAACATGTCCCATGTTGCGAACGTGGCAAAGGACCTCGATGGAACAGACCCTTCGCTCTCTCCCTACACATGGACTTGCCCAGACGTCGACCCCTATTCGACAATTTACTTCTACCAGTTCACCCCTTCTGTTGCTGCCGCCGATGAACCGGAGTCAGCGTGGACCACCCGCTTTACGGTACGTTGGTCCGCTAGGGGTTGTATCCCACCCCTGAACCGGTTATACGTAGATCACATCTCCTGTTGGAGAAACAACAGACCCTCCGCACAGCAAGCAACCTAACGGCGACAGCGTTCCCTGGGGAATCGGAGCACTTAGGTCTGGATCATCTGTGGCTTCGAGAAAGAATCACGGCGGTAGCGAGGAAGATTCGGAAGAGGACTACAGCACGGATGAAGACCAAGGAACAGGTCAACGGTCCAGCAGCGGAAAAGCTAAAGGAGGAACGGAATACGACGAAGATGGTCCTGCAACCGGAACGGGTGCTAGGAAAGGGAGCAGCGGAAGCAGTGGGACTTCTAGCCAGGACTCTGAGGATTCTGAAGCCTCGGAAGAAGATGAAACAAGTTCTAGCACAAAACCTGGGTCCTCGACATCTGCTTTGAAGGATACTGAGGAAGACTCGGATGCTGTGGACTCGAAGAACGGAAACGAAGGAAGCAGCAGTTCTCCGACTAGTGCTGAGGACGAGGAACCTGGATTTGAGAGTGCTGTTTCCACCTCTTCGCGCCTGAAGACCGTTCACTCCAAGCCGACTTCGACACCGTTTCCCACAGGCAACATGAACGCTGCAACCCTGACGATTCCTCTGCCTAGCACCCCTCTGTCGTCTGCCCAACCCGTTGGCTGTGCTGGCGGTACGAACGCCTCCTCCACCTACTGTTCCGCACCGGCCTCCACAAACTACGCCACCCATGCCTCGAAGCTGGACTCGAGAACGCTTTTTGCGACTGTTTTAATTTTATCGTTCGGATTGCTGTAACTAGAGTAGAGGGTTCAATTTATACGAAAGAATAAGAACTAGATGTGCACTGGGTGGGTGGCATCGTCCATCGGCCAGTGGGGTCCATACCCAACTGTTCCAATCATCACGAGATTCCCGTCCCTGTCCTGATCTGATCCACAAGCGTCTGCCAATAACTAAGATCCGAACCAGCTCCGGCACCAATCCACGGCTGTGGAGAGACCATCGATAGCGAGTTCGGAGCAAGCCAACCGGTCTGATCGCCTTCACCCAGTGTCGTGTTCCACGGGAGTCCAGTCGCGATACCAGATTCATCCATGAGCGAACTAGCACTAATGCTGTTGCACCAATGATCGAGAAGTGATTGCGCCGTAAGGTCTTCTTCTGGGGAGCCTCCGCCGTTCTCGTGCGAAGCTTGTAGTTCGAACATGTTCGCTAGAAGGGGGGTGGGCGTCGATTGCGTGGATGTGGGAGTGTTAGGTTGAGGGACGCCCCGTATTGCGCTGCTGTTGGGGATTGTCGGTCGCTGGAGTCCAAGGAGTAGGTGTGCGTCATTTGGAGGTTCCTCCGAGGAGTAGTTCGAGTCGGCGGGCGTCGCATCGGCTCTCTGAACAGCCTTCGATTTGAGAAACTCGATCGTCTTCACCTCCCTCACTGTCGTCCCATCCGTATGTTGCACATCTTGGTGATCCTGCAGAAACACGTCGACAATGGCATTCATGGTCGGGGCATCTGGCCCACTCGGTTTGAGAATGAGATAGATGGCCGCGATCATTGCAGCCTGGAACTCCCGGAAATGCGTCGTAATGAAACTCGACTTCTGGGTTTCGTTAACAGCCCGGAAATCCTGACGGATGGTGAAGTACTTCACTGTCGCATCGAAGCAAGCGTTTCGTGACTGGATGTAACGATCCGAACGGAGTAGGTAGGGACGATGTAGTGTAATCTTGACGAACATTACTTCCGTAAGTAAGAGGAAACGGTGGGTAACGAGGAAAGGCAATTTATCATCCAGCGATTTGTCCGGCTGATAGCTGAATGGTGGGGGGAGCCCGTCCCAGAATGCGGTCAATTCGTCGTCGAGTTTGAGAACCTCGGAATAATGTGTTGGTTTCTGCACTTGCTGAAAGTGATGCACAATTCGACCGATTATCTTGGCGAGCTCGTGCCGGAGCAAAACAAACGTCATGGGGGTGGGGGAAGACAGGGGAGGGGGGTGATCCATCGACAATGTCATATCGTAGTCCAGATTGAGGGGAGGGAGCGTCGACGAATATTCGTCCAGGATGGACATCGGTCGTCCGAGGATCAGAGCATACGAATGGTCTGCGTGGTACAGATGAGACCATATTCGGCGCCTGTACTCGGCTTGTTTACGGTCAAGACGCTGTGAATGGTCAGAGGCGTTCACAAATTAGGGAAACACGCCCACCATAACCGATGCATCCCTATGGAGACCCAGCGACTGTGCGGTGCTAACGGCAGCACCCAACTGGCTCCAGCACTCCGTTATTCGCCGGTCGAACGTGAGAAAACGAGCGCTCTGGTGGGAAAGGTAAGCACGTGGTTTCTCAGAAGTTCTTGGAACTTACTAATAACCGGGTCCAAATCATCTCCAAACAATTCGGCTGGATGGCAACAGCTATGAGAAGTGACCGACGTGCTGATACTGCCGGTGAACAGGGGGAAGCACGGTAACAATAGTAGGCACTCACAAGACCAGTAATACCTCTGTGACGTCAGGCGTCTGCTTCTCACATCCCCACACAATCGCTCGGGTGCGAGGCGAGCAGCTATCGCGAGTACCACGAACAACAGAGGGAGGAAACGGAGGTCACCAGCCGCTGTAGTAGCACTTGACGAGCACATGGCTGCTACAGAGGTGCGGAAGTCGTTTTCCGGGAGAGGATAGCGCGTCCAATTGCTTGAGGGCATCTGAGCGAGTGGCTTGAGGCGAGATCCGAGAGAGGCTCACATGCTGTCAAAATAGTAGTCGATGAGGTCATTCATCAAGTTCTTTGGGGGTAGCTCTTGTAGTAGTTCGGCAATCTTGTGGGGTGAAACACCACAATCCTGAATGAGCGAGTTGAGATTATCGGCAGCAGAGTACTCTCCAGAAACTCCGGTGTTTTGAGCGGTAAAAGAGAGCAATCTGCCATTGGCCGAGAAGCTGGAGTCGATGGCAGACTCCCGCTGGTCAACGATGTGGTTAATCTGAACCTAGTGAGCACTACGAACCAGGCATTTGATGTTGATCGTACCTGTTCAAGGACTATTGGTGATGCGATCGAACCAACGGCGCTGCTTCCGAGCCAACTTCCTTTGTAGAATACCCCGGTCATGTTGTCGTTCGTTTCCGCGATCCCAGTGTCGTCCTCCATCCCGGGAGAGACGGACCGGGGGTCGAAATGATGGTCCGACTGCGACCATAGCTGGGGTACTGCAGCTTCGAGGACGGACTCGATGCGGGTAAGGCGTGAATGAACGTCTTGATCCGGCTTACCAGGGCTGTAAGCTTTGCATAGCTCGGGAACCTTCCGGGAAATGCAATGGGAGCATGGAACCTGTCTGTCACACTTCAAACATAAGTCGGTATTGCAATACGACTGAGTGACCTTGAGTCTCACCTTTTGCTTCCGACGATGGCACTCGCCGCAAGAGTAGCTGGTGGAGCGGATTAGGAAACAAACTCCACTCACGAAAAAATATTAGCTGGATGAACAATTCGTACCTAACTCTCTTCCGGGCTTTCTTGGATGAGGTTCCACTCGAGAAATCGTCTTGCGACTTTTTCCTCTTCACAGAGGATGGATGGTCCATGGTGGGCGAGACTTGATCGTGGTAAATGAGGAAGGAGTGATTTCGATCGCGGGACCCCCGGCGTGGGAGACTCCGACCCTGACTCCCCTAGGCCGACATCCGTCCGGCGGCAGCCATGAACGGTCTGGCAATCTACGACGACGAGCCCGCATGGCGCAAACTCAAACTCACCCTCGAACGCCCCTACACGGACGACCAGGGAAACCCTATCCGCCAGTTGCTAGACGTCACCCCCGAAGGTCAACAGATCTACGAACCGTACGCACGCATCCCCCATTTTTCGACGGTCACCAGCTTACGTCATCTCCTAGGGCTCCGGACTCCAACAAACAACTTGCAGAGAATATCCGGCGGGTGTTTACTGAGCGAGGTCACGACTTTTTTGAGAAGAGGGATGCCGCCAATGGGAGGATTGATGTCGCCAACTCCAATGGGCTCGAAGACATGGATGAAGAGACCGACGGCGAAGCCGCGAGCTCATCCACGCAGCCCATGACTCCGGAACAACTTCTCAAAATGCGGTCAGATATCTTACCGCGCCTCGAGTGAGTCTTCGGGTCGGTTTAATGCGCTACGCGTAACTTTAGCTTACGCTGCTTAGTATTGCTCTAGGAGAAATGACCGAAGCCAGGAACTTACTGCTGCTTTTACTGTCGTCTGTTTCGGCGAAGGAGTCCGATAAAGATGGTCCGCTGATCCCAAACCTTCCGCCTAAGGCGCTTACGGCGACCACCGTCACCAAACCGCCCCCGATACAATCTATCCAGACTTTTGATGCACAACTGGTCGTTGGAAGCAAGGATGAATCCCTGCGCAAGGCCTCCAACCTGTTCAAGACCACTGCCGCCACCATGGAGGAATCCCGACTTCACGGAGAGCAGTATTGGGCGAACGCCCTCAAAATCCGAAAGGACAATTGGGGGCTATTACCCGCACCGTTACCGTTTGGGTCGTTTATGGGGAAGGGCGCGGACAAGACTTCGAGCGATTTTTTAGTGTCTTTCGGAATGGAAGAATGTCAGTTTCATGTATGCTTGCTCCCTGAGTGTCTCGCTGAATCGATGCCCAGCTCCCGCGACGTTCAGACAAAAAGCAATCGGCCATATGGCGACCTACGGTGAAAACACTTCCAGTGCCCTGGTTTACCCACACCGTCAAAATACAAGATTGAGGGTCACACTGAGGCTAACCGATACCAACGGCGTTAAACAATCGTTCCATAATCGAGTTGTGCTGGAAGATGAATCGGGGTTACATGGTTCGCTTAAGGCAGCCCAAACAGAGGTTGTCGAAGAGGAAATCTTTTCGGTCCTCATCCGTGAGGCGAGCAGTCTCCCAACTGCTTCGGCTCGGGTCTCGGAACGCCTGATCGTGGTAGAGGCGGCACGCGGAACTGAGTTGACTTTCGAGCTGGTTTGCCGATCCATTTCTCTAGATGTTGCCGGTACTGATTTCGTAGGTTGACAACAGTCTGCTACCCCCAGGAGACGAGCAAGGTGGACCGGAGTATAGTGGATTCTACGGGGTGTTCTGCAACCTTATCATCGCTATCCTCCGGGTCTTGTTGGTCAGAGGCCATGGATACGAGAAGGAGAAGCGTCTCGGTGGTTCTGAGACCTCACGTCTTAATCTCCAGAAGAGTCCTGCAGCCACCCAGCAACCACACATCCTGCAAAAGATTACGGATTTTACACAGTATCACGTTTTCTGCCGTCGTCTAAAAGAGGAGTTGGACAAGACCGTGGAAACACTGTCCGAAGTGGGGATCAAGACCCTCCTGAGGTTTAACCCCGCGGGAGAATCAAGTCACCAGATCGTCAGGCTACTCACAGAAAACAGCGATCGACGCCTGGGAGGTGATGCTAGCCTCTACATGGATGAGAGGTATATCAACCCTACCCTTTAAACACGGTGCCGGGGCTAAGTCCACTACAGGTTCTCACTGCGTTTCACTTTCGAGTCACCGTCAACACTGGCTGCTCATTTGACCAATACGACTCTCTCGATATCATCCATTCCGCAGTTATGCCAACTACTCTTGGACGAGACGGAACGGTTCCTCCTAGAAAGGATATGTGAGGTCGGCCGTGAACTTTGCGAGCCGGTCAACGGGGCGTGGTTTTTGGACCAGTTGACATCCAGGAGTGTCGGTCGATGGGAGGGCAACGTCCTGTACGTCAGTTTTTTGTTTTCGAGGTAAAACCAATAACCGTTGGCCAGTGACTTCCGAATATCATTCACCGGAGAGCCTGCCACGATCCGCTGTTCCGCTCACAAGCTGGAAGGAACTCACAAGCTTGAGACGATATTTGCGGCTTACGACGGGGAAGAAGGGCCACTCATCAAATGGGTGTACAAAACAATCAACCAGGTGCTCAATGGATGAAGTACATCGTGCGCACGCGGGCGCCTCGCGTGAGATGTAATAAGCCTAGCCCATAGACACACAAAGCAGTGAGACATCAAAGTGACATATCCACTCGTCATCGTCGTCGTCAGCAGCGGCGTCGGCCCCGGCTTTGAGTGCCTCGATCTTGGTGGCAATGTTTTGGAGACGCTGGTCGCGGGTGAGCCTAGGAGTCTTGTGTTTCTTGGCCTCGGCCGCCCATTCTTGTGTCTTCTCTGTTGGCTTGAAGGTGGGGTCTTCCCGGATGGCGGCGTAAGCGTTAGTGTGGATCTCCTCGATGTCAGCAGATCCAATGTCATCAGCGAGGTGGGTTGAAAACTGCTTGTTGAACCTGAATGCACACATCAGACCGGGAAAGTAGTTGATATCTGGGATCCCTCACCTCTCATCGTCTTCCTTCTTCAAACTCTCCGTGTACTCGGCAACGTGACCACCGAAAATATACTTCTTCAACACCTCAGCATCCAACTCCATGCTTTCTGGGTCGCAAACTGGGAAGCGCTTCTCATTGCGGGGGATATAGAGACCACCGTCACTAGCACCCTTGAGAGCACCGAACACACGGGAGACGGTGGAGATTCGCTTGAGACAGACATCGAGGCAGACCTTAAATGGTCGGGGGGCCTCTTCAACTTCGGCCAAACGGTACCGTCAGGTTCGGCCACATCCGTGTATTTGTCGGCGAGGCCAAGTTTTGTCAGTGACATCCAGGCGGCGAGGAGGCCAGTCGTATAGGCTACCCTGGATTAGAATGATGCTATGTGTTTTTGATATCTTATATACTCACCGGCAGTTCAGTCGTAGATGATCTGGACAATGACCTCCTTGTTGGTGAATCGAACAACAAGGCAGTATTTTGGTGCTTTGCTGTCGGGTATCCTCGTTAGCATTGGTTCAGTGGAACCGGACCCGACCACTATTGGTGCTTCGCCTGAGTGATCAGACGTTTGCGAGCGTAGTCTAACCGGGGCGTAAGATTCTATAGCGCATGAAGGTGCCCAAACGCAACTCACAATCGGTCTTTCCTTCCCTTCTCCGACGGTACTTGACCTGGAATCACGAGAAGTAGGCGTCTGATTTGACCTTTTTAACGAAAGACATATGTTGAACTATATTAGAACAGGTCCAGCCACCTGCGAACAATCGGCCCACATCGATTGTCTTACCGTGTGTGAGTGTAGATGGACCTCACTGTCAGGCAATCATGTGGAGGCGTCTGGGAAATGCTTGTACAGAACCAGATTTGAGAGGTCGGTTGGGTCGGGCCGTGAGTGCATATCGTGGGAAATCTCCGGTCGCCCGCGACCGTAACTCTCACGACTTGTTGTATCGAGTTTCTAGACGTCCCTCTACTCTTACGACTCTCATGTCCTCGCGCCTACCAGCTAGATATCACCAACCCCATGCTAAAAGACCCCGATGGTCGCCAGAAGCATCACCATGTGCGGGAAATCTGTTTTATACACCGCGCAAGTCAGGCGGCCACCAGCGCTCGGCCCTTTGAATCGGTGAAGTATTACGATAAACATTGACAGTCCCCTGGACTCTGGGCGCATTAGACAAGCTACTATCTAGGCGCTGCCCTTGCACTCGTGGTCCGTGGACGTGAACGCGTGGTGAACCCTCCCAATCATAGGGGTCAGGCCCACTGTGGACGAGATAAGGGGGAGCCCGTACAGCAGGTCTCCTCGTCACGTTCTGCAGGACAAGCAGGCTCATACAACACAGATATGGGAGTATCTTTGGCTCAACCAACATTTTTCACTCACCCATCGATGGCTCCGATGCCCGACGCTGAAAGCGCCCTTCCCAATTCCGGCCTGAAAATGTTCAAGCGCACATAATGCGGACTACCGCCATAGTGTATATAGGTTCGTGCGTGACAAGCGTCAGAATCAGCAGCCCCATCGCCTCACCACCGGTCCTCGTTCTAGAGGGTGCAACTGCTCTCATGCAACCCGATCAGTCTACCCCACCCGCTCATGTCCTTGCCCAATTCACAAACTCTGATCTCGCCTTCAGACGCTCCGTCGTCCCTGTCCCTAACCAGAACGAAGGCTCCAAAGTGGGGATCCTAAGTCAGTTAAATCGCCTCCGGTGTTCGAGTAGCCTGACGAGAAGAACAGAATTCGAGTACAAGGAGCACTCCTATATCGGCGACGCCATAAAACTCACTCTCGTCGATGGTGAACCCGTGGCCGCGTCCAGTCACAGGTTGCGACTCCCAAATGGACTTGATCTGACCTATGGTCAGATCAACGCGCTCGCAGGGGATTTCTATGGGACCCACGATCCCATCAGTGACGGGAGGGACGACCAGGACCGCTCTACCCGCTTTCTAGCTGCCTACGACCCTCTTGCTAACGGCGGTCCGCGACAGCCCAAGGAGGCGGGCGACATCCTCGACGTGCTGCAGGCAGAGATTGATGCCGTCAACACCGCCTTGGTGAACCACCAAAATCCATCCGTCACGTACTCCACCCTTCCCGACGTGACCTCGAAATTAGAAGAAATCACATCCGGTCGATCTGGTATCCCAAGCTACCTCGAGTTAGCGCGGATAAACTGGGATCACTTTGGAGTCGATGCGCGGACGACGTACAACACCGGTCACGCTATCGCCATCCAGAGGGCGATTGACGGAGACCTCGAGGGAGCATACGCACTGAATGCTTTCGCCGATCACTTCTTGCAGGACTCGTTTTCGTCTGGTCATCTGCGTACTCCACGGAGACAGCTACACAAGTCTCTGGACCTCACAGCAGACGTCTGCGCTAAGGTATGAACCAACAAACCTTCCTATTGATGTGCTGAGAAGCTGCCCCCAGTTTATGCATGACGAAGACAACGCCATCGGGCTCCGAGTAGAAAACCCGGATGGAGAAAGTTGGGAGTGTTACGGCGACAAACGAGCATTTGACAGGGAGGCCGCGGAAAACCTGAAGCGCTGTGTTGCCGCAGTCCAAGCGTCTGCCGGCGAAATATATACCGCGTACTCGACCAGAAGAGCTCCTTTGCCTTCTAACTACGCGGTCTGGAGGATGGCCCCGACCCTGGAGTCTGCTCGCTCCACGAGCCAGGCATTGGCAACGCTGTTTACCTTTGACATGGGGAAGCGTCGGGATGTCAAGAAACGCCGAGTCTGGGAGTTCACGACGAGCTGGTGGTTCTGGTCAACCGCTCTCGAGTGTAAAACGAGTGGCTATTGGGATTATCCTATTGTTCTCAGTAGTGCCCGTACTACTGCTGTCCAATGGAGCAGCATCTCCGCTGTGAGCCCGACGGCCCGGTCAATACAAGCCTTCTACCAAATGCCTGGAGGCGCCATCGTTCAGAGCGCGCACTTCGATGGCCGTTGGACCCACGCTAACAGTCAGCCCATCGTCAACGCAATCCCTTTTACCCCGCTCGCTTCTGTCAGCTGGGAGGATGGTAAAGAGGTAAGTGGGTCCCCATTTCCGGTACGCGACCTGATAAGTGTATGGGCAGGTTCGCGTGTACTACCTTGATCACCAATACATTATCCAAGAGTATTGCTATACTGAAGGTAAAGGCTGGTTTGCGGGGCAGATTGGCGAAACGAACACCAGAACATCCACTAATTCTCGCATCGGTGCTGTTCAATACGGTGGTGTTCATGTTCGCGTTTACTATCAGCGTGAGAATTATCTATCCTCAAACGCCATCCATTTGCTGAAACACCGAGAAGAGGCCGGGTCTCAGGCAATCAAGGAGTTATGCCACGACGGCCTGAATTGGTACGAAGGAGCGCTGTGCCTACCGGGCGCTTTTGGCGGTACAAGCATTGCGGCTGTTGTGTGCCACTTGGATGGCCAACTTCGTGTTTATTACCAGACCGAAGACTTATCTCTCAGGGAACATTGTCACGACAGTAAGGGGTGGTGGCCAGGTCAGTTCGTCAGCACACTTTAACCCCACCAATCTGAGCAGAATCGGGGTTTTGTTAAAGGCGAATGGAGCCCCAGTAGGGTACCTGGCGGGAACCCGATCAATGCTGTTGCCGTTGGTGACGGTTCACAGGTTCAAGTGTACTGGCTTGCCCTTGCGGACGAGATCGTCGTCAGCAAACATGACCAACACTGGGGACCTGCTACTAAAGTTATTGGAGGCATCGAACCTGGCTTCCGGTTTTCCTTAGTGCAGTGGGAGCAAGGGAAGCACATTAGGCTCTACTACCAGAATTGCACGAACCTCGTGCTTGAACATTGTAGTGACGATGGTGGCGAGACGTGGAGCGCAGGTGACGAATGGGGGAGTACTCACGTTGACTTATAGGGAGCTCAACCACGGAGACTTGATCTGGCTGGCTGTTTGGTAAAATAAATATTTCCTTGATCTCCAACTCTACTCCGTGTGTGGAACAGAACATGTGTTTTTTCGGCTGGAGGACATGATCAACAACCCTTCGCCCAGAAGGTCTGACGGGCAAAATACGTGAACGAGATTGGGTGTGATGCTCAATTCACCCACCTACCCCGACCGTCTAACCACGTTTCACTCTGGCGGGCAAGCTTTGCTGCGGACGTCTTTCGAAAGAAATTTTGGGCCTTTCGTGAGTTGGGAGGGTTTGTGTGTGCCATTTTTCCGGCGGTTAGGATCGTGAATCACTCCCGCGCTATAAAAGGAGGCCATCGACGCCACTCTACCTCATTGACTCCCGATCTCAACTTCTTGTGGCGACCACCCCGCTTCACGCTTCACGATGAGTAACCCTGGCTACCAACAATGCAAACAGCGGCAGCAGCAGCAACTCCGGTTACCAACGTCCATACCTATTGTCGCATTGAACTTCCAGACATCCTACTGCTCTTGCTGCTCTCATATCCCTGCGCCCATCGACTATAACATCGCCAATCTCACGATAGGGTGCCCCGATAATGGTTAGCGGCCCCATCGTGTATCCCCGCCTGTAGACACCGTGCGGGAAGTCAGGATACTACCGGCGCTCGGCCCTTTGAATTGGTGAACCATTACGACATGTTACAGTGACGTGACAACTCACTGGATGAATTGGACGAGTTACCACCTAGCCGTGTCCGGTCGTGCCGTTACACCCATGACCCAGGGACGTGAGGAGTGAACCTCTCAATCACCCAAAGATAAGGCCCATCGTGGGTGAGAAAAGGGGGGAGCCCATTCAGCAGGAAGGGGAGGTCCTCTTGTTACGTTTTACAGGACAAGCAAGCATATAAGACACGGATATGGAGCATCACTGACCCAACGAATGTTTTTCATTCAGACTTATCGATGGCTCCGATGCCCAATATATCGTAAGCGCTCTCCCAAATATCGGCCTGGTAATGTTCAAGTGTACATAATGCGAAAACCGCAACCACATATAACGTGCATGACAAGTACCAGAATCAGCAACTCGCTTCAACACCACTCCTCGCTCTAGAGACCCTCTAGTAGAGGGCACAACTGCTCTCATGCAAGCCGATCCGCCCACCCCACACGCACATATCCTTGCCCAATTCACGAACTCTGATCTCGTCTTTGGACGTGTCGTCGTCCCTGTCCCCAACCAGAACAAACTCCCTCAAAGGGGGAAGCTAGGTGAGCTAAACTGGCTCCTGTTCACGAGCAAACTGACGAGAAGAACAGGTTTTGAGTACACGGAGCACTCCTATATCGGCGACTCCATAAAACTCACTCTCGTCGATGGTGAATTCGCGACCGCGTCCAGTCACAGGTTCCGACTCCCCAATGGACTTAATCTGACCTATGGTCAGATCAACGCACTCGCAGGGGATTTCTATGGGACCCACGATCCCATCAGTGACGGGAGGGACGACCAGGACTGCTCCACCCGTTTTCTGGCTGCCTACGACACTCTTGCTAACGGCGGTCCGCGACAGCCCAAGGAAGCGAACGACATCCTCGCCGTGCTGCAGGCCGAGGTTGATGCAGTGAATAACGCCTTAATGCACCACCAAGATCCATCCGTCGTGTACTCCGCCCTCCCCGACGTGACCTCGAAATTAGAAGAAATCACATCTGGTCGATCCGATATCCCAAGCTACGTCGGACTGGCACAGATAAACTGGGATCACTTTGGAGTCGATGCGCGGATGACGTACAACACTGGTCACACCATCGCCATCCAGAGGGCGATTGACGGAGACCTCGAGGGAGCATACGCACTGAATGCCTTCGCCGATCACTTCTTGCAGGACTCGTTTTCGTCTGGGCATTTGCGTACCCCGCGGAGACACCTACACGAATCTCCGGACCTCACAGCCGACGCCTGTGCTAAGGTATGAATCAGCCAACTCCCCCCCGTTGATGTTCTAAGAGGCTACCCCCAGTTTATGCACGACGAAGACTGCGCCATTGGGCTCCGAGTGAAAAACCCAGATGGAGAAAGCTGGGAGTGTTACGGCGACAAGCGAGCACTTGACAGGGTGGCTGCGGAAAACCTGAGGCGTTGCGTTACCGCAGTTCAATCGTCTGCAGGCGAAATATATACCGCGTACTCGACCGGAGGTGCTCCTTCGCCTTCTAACTACGTGGCCTGGAGGATGGCTCCAACCCTGGAGTCTGCTCGCTCCACGAGCCAGGCACTGGCAAAGCTGTTTACCTTTGACTCGGAGAGGCGCCGGGATATCGAGAGACGCCGAGCCTGGGAGTTCACGACGGAGTGGTGGTTCTGGTCAACCGCCCTCAAGTGCAAAACTAGTGGCTACTGGAATTATCCTATCGTTCTCAGCGGTGTCCGCACTGCTATCCAATGGAGCAGCATCTCTGCTGTGAGCCCGAAGGCCTGGTCAATACGAGCCTTCTACCAAATGCCTGGAGGCGCCATCGTTCAGAGCGCGCACTTCGATGGCCGTTGGACCCACGCTCACGGTCAACCCATCGTCAACGCAGTCCCCTTTACCCCACTCGCTTCTGTCAGCTGGAAGGATGGTAAAGAGGTAAGTGGGTCCCCCCATTTCCGGCGCATGACCTGATCGGTGTCTGAGCAGGTTCGCGTGTACTACCTTGATCGCCAATACATTATCCAAGAGTATTGCTATACTGAAGGTAAAGGCTGGTTTGCGGGGCAGATTGGCGAAACGAACACCAGAACATCCACTAATTCTCGCATCGCTGCTATCCAATACGGTGGTGTTCATATTCGTGTTTACTATCAGCGTGAGTGTTATCCGTCCTAAAACGCCGTCCATTTGCTGAAACACTAAGAAGAGGCCGGGTCTCAGGCAATCAAGGAGTTATGCCATGATGGTTTGAATTGGTACGAAGGGGGGCTGTGCCTACCAGGCGCTTTTGGCGGTACAAGCATTGCGGCTGCGGCGTATCACCGGGATGGTCAACTTCGTGTTTACTACCAGGCTGAAGACTTATCTCTCAAGGAACACTGTCACGACATCAGGGGGTGGTGGCCAGGTCAGTTATTACCGCACTTTAACCCCACCCATCTGAGCGGAATTGGGGTTCTTTCAAAGGCGGATGGAGCCCCGGTAGAGTACCAGGTGGGAACCCGATCAATGCTGTCGCCTTTGGTGACGGTTCACAGGTTCATGTGTACTGGCGTGACCTTCCGGACGAGATCATTGTCAGCAAACACAACCGGCACTGGAGACCCGCTACCAAAGTTATTGGAGGCATCGAACCTGGCTTCCAGTTTTCCGTAGCGCAGTGGGAGCAAGGGAAGCACCTTAGGCTCTACTACCAGAATCATACGAACCTCGTGTTTGAGCACTGTAGTGATGACGGTGGCGAGACGTGGGGTGCAGGTGCACTGATGGGGGAGTACTGACTTGACTAGGAAGCTCAATCATGGAGACTTGATCTTGCTGACCGTTCGGTAAAATAAAAATTTCCTCGATCTCCAACTCTACTCCGTGTATAGAACCAGAACATGAGTTTTTTCGGCTGGAGGACACGGTTAACGACCCTTCGCCCAGAGGTCCGGTAAAATGTGCGAACGAGATTGGGTGTGATGCTCAATTCGCCCGCCTCCCCTGGCCGTCTAGCCACGTTCGCTCTGGCGAACGAGTTCTGCTCCAGAAGTTCTTAAAGACATTTGAGACCTTTCATAGGTTGAGAGAACGCGTGGGAAGCAGGGGCCTTCTTGTTGTGACAACACGGATATGGAGCATCACTGACCCAACTACTTAACGTTTTCACTCCAGTCACTTGACAGCTCCGATGCCCGAAATCGTAAGCGCTCTCCACAATTTCGGCCTGATAACGTTCAAGCGTACATAATGCAAAGCACCGCAATCGTATATAAGGTGCACGACAAACGTCAGAACCAACAAGTCCATCGCTTCGCCACCGGCCCTCGCTCTAGAAGGCACAACTGCTCTCATGCAGGCCGATCCGTCTATCCCACCCGCTCACGTCCTGGCGCAATTCACAGGCTCTGATCTCGTCTTTGGACGTGTCGTCGTCCCGGTCCCTAACCAGAACGAAGCCCCCCAAAAGGGGAAGTTGGGTGAGCTCAATTGTCCACTGCTCTCGAGTAACCTGACTAGAAGAACAGGTTTTGAGTACACGGAGCACTCCTATATCGGCGACTCCATAAAACTCGCTCTCGCTGATGGTGAACCCGTGGCCGGGTCCAGTCACAGGTTCCGACTCCCCAATGGACTTAATCTGACCTACGGCCAGATCGGCGCGCTCGCGGGGGATTTCTACGGGACCCACAATCCAATCAGTGACGGGAGGGATGACCAGGACCGCTCTACCCGCTTTCTGGCTGCCTACGACACCCTAGTGAACGGCGGTCCACGACAGCCCAAGGAAGCGAACGACATCCTCGCCGTGCTGCAGGCAGAGATTGATGCCGTCAACAATGCCTTGATACACCACCAAGGTCCATCCGTCGCGTACTCCGTCCTTCCCGACGTGACCACGAAATTAGAAGAAATCACATCCGGTCGATCCGATATCCCAAGTTACGTCGGACTAGCACGGATAAACTGGGATCACTTTGGAGTCGATGCGCGGACGACGTACAACACCGGTCACGCTATCGCCATCCAGAGGGCGATTGACGGAGACCTCGAGGGAGCATACGCACTGAATGCTTTCGCCGATC
>Ga0307511_10001327_pt1 | contig 26257 bp, 31 predicted proteins | sample 13_EM_MG_FD_200266 | JGI IMG/M metagenome (GOLD analysis project Ga0307511, IMG submission 200266) | Populus trichocarpa ectomycorrhiza microbial communities from riparian zone in the Pacific Northwest, United States - 13_EM | ecosystem: Host-associated > Plants > Roots > Unclassified | place...
TCCGTAACGATTTAGGAAGTTAGAAATAGGTTTAGAATAGACCAGACTCCGGCGAGTTACCTAAATTAGGCATATCGCTGGCATCCTGCTCCGCGGCTCGGTCAAGCTCAACCACAAGCGATGCTGACACCCTACGGAATACCACCTAGAGCTAGTACGGCCTGAATGAACACTCGCAGATGCCCCCTATAGTCCTTGAGCGTCGCTCGCGGTCGCGCTTGACCGTGCCACGGAGTGGGATGCCGGCGATATGCCTAATTTAGGTAACTCGCCGGAGTCTGGTCTATTCTAAACCTATTTCTAACTTTCTAAATCGTTACGGAAAGTCATCCAGTCATCCACTGTTTCTAACTGGTCACGGACATGGATTCTAACCTAACATATGCATACCAATTCTAACAACTAATCAATGGTTAACCATGTTAGAAATGGTTAGAAATTAATAACACGGAAATCACATATTCTCCCACTCTCCCTCAGTTGGTTCATGGTTCCTCAGTTCAGCATACATGGCACATTTGAAAGCTTTGTTGCTACTTATGATAGACTTCCTGTCCTCGGAGCGCATTGCGGGTGACACCAGGTGCTAAGCTAGCCAATGTTAGTAACATGCCCTTCAGACCCCCCCGCATTCCTCACAGTTAGTAACAGGCTGGTTAGAAATTCAGGTGTTTTTAACAGAACCCTAGATTCAGTCCTAAATTCAGCAGTTGAGCAACCGGAGGGTAGGCACCAACTGTAGGCGACTTACTTTATACCACCCAGGGAGAGTGTGAACAGCGCGGCCCCGTCGCTGACCACACCCATGATCATGCCTGGACCGGTCATCCATCGAACGGGAAACTGACTTACCATTTATGACAGGAACTCTGGCCCTTCAATCACATCCATCGGTGGACTTTGTATGAGGTGCCGTCTAGTCGCGGTATCCATGAAAGGGCCATAGACTGTAGTCAACAGGTAAGCCCATTTGAGTTACGTTCTGTTCTTCCGCGGTACGAACAATACGTACCGCGTAGTCGAAAATACCCATGCTGACGTCGACCGCAGCTTTGAGGGTCTCGTAAGGTGCTCGCCGGAGGCAATCCAGTGTATCCACCGCATGAAGGCAGGATATCTGCAAAACCAAGTCGTCATAATACTTCTGCCCGAGTGTTGTATCCCGACAGGAAGTGGTGAGCCGGACTGCATGACTACCTCACGGGACAACCCTCCCGGATGACCTCCGTTTGCGACGAGCTGCAGTGACACCGACATTGTCACGGCACTCTGGCCCCACCTTCCCGCGCAACCCGAGAGGTGAAGGGACGGACTACAGTAGGTTGTATGGTCTGGAGCCGTGACTGATGAACACTCACATGGTAGCCTTCGTGGGATCACCACCAAATGTTCCGATGTGTTCTTGTACCCATCGTAGCGCTGCGCGCTCTAGAGACCAATGTTATCGAGAAAACATTGATCGCGAGGTTTGAGGGACTAACGGTCATGTAGGCCGAGGTTTGCGATTCCTGCATCTTTCACCTCCTGGCTAGCCAAGAACCCGAACGCTGGTGACGGTTATTGCAGATTGACGAGGCCATGGATGGAAACATACTATTGAGGATGAGGGGCGCGCGGTCAATCTCGCGAAAGGGTAACCTCACTCACCGATAGTTCGTAACCGCGAAGACGATAGGCTCTCCCAGTTCTAATGAATGTAAAACGATTGGAATACCATCGTCTTTCGCGGCGCCGCCAAATTGGAAGCCACCTGTAGGAAGAAAATGTGAACAGGGTCAACAGTTTATGGTACAGACGGTGAACTTCATGGAGGTTCGTACCTCCGAAGAACCAGAACCACTAGAACATACAGTCAGGAGATCAAGAAGAAGCGCCAAGGTCGACGTGTACTCACAACGTGTCTCGGTCAACGATCGCTAGTTTAATTATGTCCACAGTGCGCATCACCACTAAGCAGGATATCAGGGAAAAGCAGGCCGAGTGCAACTCACAATCCCTGAATCGCCGTCGGCAGCGTGTATCCCACTCGCATAACAAATCGCCAGTGGGTAAAGACCCTCAGGGGTGACAACTTTGGGTCGAAGTTGGGACGATCCAGACTTGGTAGCGCTAAGAATGCCGGAATATGGACCAAATGGCTTGGGGAGGCGGAATCGGAGATCGCCGGTTCTGTTTACAAGTGGAATCAAGGAACTGAACGTTTGGACGGTGAACTAAAAACTCACGGAGGTCTTGCGAACGGAATGCCGAGGAAACCATCCACGCCCCGTAAGTTGTGCCAATTGACGTCGCGGCGTCTACCTGGATCTCGGGATGCTAAGCGGGAGCTGCCTCTTGTGGGCGGGGGGCCACTGAACACAAACCTGAGTCTGGGCACACCAAAGGTACGGCCCAGGAAGATCAGTGAAGCACTGACGGCAAACTTGTTTGAGTGTTTAGTATATCACGGAGTCAAACAAGCACCTACCCGTGGACATTAGACCAGAACGACCAGCTTCTTGGCTTTGGCTCGACATCCATAAAACCCACGTCAAGACAGACATCGTCCGGATTCTTCGACTTTTCGTTCCCATAGAAAGGAGATCCTGGGGATTCCACTAACACAGAAGGGGAATGCCGAGGTAGCAGTGGGGAACTTGGGGAATGAACGGAAAGCCGGGGTGAGAACCCTGGAGAGAACTGAAGTAGGGTTGATCTGCGATTCCAGCTGCGAACGGTTTTGTGTTGGAACGGAGGGTGCTGGGCGGTTGATAGTTTGAAGACAGGAGTGGAGGAACACGAGCCACATGGGGTAAACTACGGATGATACTTACCACCCGCTCGCCTCGATTCGCTGATGACCGAACCCCGAGTGCGGGATCGAGGGGATTAACATCACCTCCGATCCATCTCCACCTTCCGCAGTCATCCCTTCACCAGAAGAGACATCGGAAGGGGCTCCCCAGCCAGTCCCACCAATCGATGTCTTTTACTGCAATAGTCGGTCCGACCCAGACGATGTGTCGACAGAATTCGCTGAACATCGTTAGTATGTACCTTCCCACTCGAGTACTGCGAGTTCGGCCCTCGGTTTTCCGGGTGCGGGGAGCGGCTGAGGGATGAGCGGTTTGACCTTTATAGCTGATACTACTTGGAAGGTGATACTCACGCTTCGCACCCGGGCCGTCGAGACCTGATTGAGATCTGCCAGCGGTGTTGATCTTGGCACGCTGAGTCTGGAAGGACAGGCGTTACTAGAGAAAGACACGGCGAAGAAGGAAGCGGAAGCGGAAGCCAAGGCTCTTGCAGAGGCAAAGAAGAAAGAGGTCCACCCGCCTTCATCGAGGCATTCGCCCCGAAACGGTGAGGGCTACTTTCTCGGCCACCGGAATCTGTCCGTTCAGCCGAGATGTGGTCTCGTCTGAAAAGATGGGACCGAGTGAGGCCCTCAGCACCAATCCCCCGATCCCGGGCATTCTGGCAACTCCAGTTCGAAAGGTCATGTCAGCGTTCTCCTACTATCATTCAACCGGTGAGGAGATCCCACCATCACAAACCTTCGTGGACGATATGACACCGACAAAGCAGATCAAAATCCTGCATGCAAGCCTAGGCCCTTGGGACCTCATCATCCACTTCGTTCCTCGTCTCGGGTATTCCTCGTATGACTGAATGGTCACTCGACGTCAGAAACCCAAACGGACCAGGCTCCCGCTCCCCAAAGTACGCCCCAACCGTGTACGGGCTGTGTGACTGGGTGCAGCGGCGAGAGAAACTTCTGGAAGCTCCGAGCTTCAACGTCGCTCTGGCCAGTAAGTACATATCCCATTTTGAACGACGCATCTGACCTGATTGATTGTAATGCAGCTGCAGTTGAGATCATTCCGACGATCCGACCGCGGGTGTGCCCAGAACACCGCCTAAGGAAGGGAAGGGGAGTGCGGACCGCGAAAGGTTGAAAGAGCGCTAATGATGAGTTTGAGAGGAGGAATGTGGAGCATGGGTTGTACCAGGTACTCAGACACTGTGGGCGTGCCCACCGCTATTGTTGAAGGGTGCTCCCGAAGCCATCCAATATGTCGCGACCCTGAGCTTCGACGTCGAGGGTAGTCGTTTTGGAAGAAAGGAAATGCCTGGACGTTTTTATTTATAAGTTGGCTTATCACAGAGTTGAATCGTACTTTATCTTGGTTCTCATCCTCGAACCACTGGATCTCCGTAGGATGAATGTGTGTGCAGGGTCTCCAAGGGCGCTACGGAGGTACAGTTCACTGGGACGCAGCCTGTCAGAACAGGCGCAATTGGGTTTGGGCTGTGTTGCTCCAAATATGGTAGATCATTGAATCAAATTTGGTCAAATGACTGCAATGGTCGCAATCCATATCAGAGAGAGCATCCACGACGTTTACACCCTCCGACAACCTACATAAATGAGCGCAGAGGCTGATCGCCTTTATGATCGACGATCACAAGGGCGATGGTTGGGGGAATCCAACTACAGTCGGGATCGATTGACTACTCTGGGCACAGTAGAATCGATAAGGATTGGTCGGAAGATGGCGAGGTGAAGGGATAATTATCGGTGTGGGAAATGGCCAACTTATGTGGGCGTATGGGGAAGCGGAGTTCCCCGAGCTCTCGGAGACATCCATCTCTTTGTTCCAACCTCGTCGTTCGCGACGCTGGGCGGCCTTTTCGGGGGCAATGTCGTGGAAATACTTTCCCGGTATCTGGGCGACTGCCATGCTCATGAGAAACCCGGCATTGAGGGTCCCTGCAGTTCGGACCGACTGAATGTGCGGATGAACGCACCCTCCGAGATTGGGGGCTGTGAACGTTCGCCTCGTTGCGGTGGGTCCGATCTTATTGGGTGCCAAACGCGAGAATCCCGGATTGGGAAAGATACCCCCGACGAGACGTGTCACTCGCTGGGATGTCCACGCATTTTAGCTGCCCGTCCCGTAGAAAAACTGAGCTGGTTTGGGAGGAAGCACAGTGACCGCAGTTTCCCGGCAATGGCCGGTGAGTCAGGCCGGGAAGCCGTATGGTTTAAAACTCCGCCCGTCCGCCCGGAGCAAGCTGGCAAACTTCGACCACCTCCAAACCCCCAACGAGCCCACCGCTTTCGACTCAATCCGTTCCCCGTTTTCCTTCTATTTACGTTAACGTTCCACTTCAACTATGGGTCTCTCTGTTTCCAGGCTTCTTTCTGGCCTCTTTGGCAAGAAGGAGATGCGTACGTGGTGGCATATTCGTGTCATGGTTACCTCTGGACTCACCTGCGCCCGTTTTCTCTAGGCATTTTGATGGTACGCAATCATCCATAGGCCGGCATAGGTCCATTGGATACCCAAACTCAACGAAACTTGTGTTATAGGTCGGCCTCGACGCTGCTGGTAAGACGACCATCCTGTACAAGCTCAAGCTCGGTGAAATCGTTACCACCATTCCCACCATCGGTCAGTGCTGTCCAAGCCTCAAGCGTGAAAAGATTTCTCAATCCGGTTATCCCATCAGGCTTCAACGTCGAGACGGTAGAGTACAAGAATATCTCCTTCACCGTGTGGGATGTCGGAGGGCAGGACAAGATCCGTCCTCTCTGGAGGCACTGTTAGTTAACCAGTACACTCCCCGCACTCCGTATTCTAACGTCGAGCTCGATTATCCTCAGATTTCCAAAACACCCAAGGTATCATCTTCGTCGTCGACTCAAACGATCGGGAACGTATCTCGGAGGCTCGTGAAGAGTTGCAACGGATGTTGAACGAGGATGAGCTCAGGGATGCCCTACTCCTCGTCTTTGCCAATAAACAGGACCTTCCAAATGCCATGAACGCCGCAGAGATCACGGACAAGCTTGGATTGCATGGGCTCAGACAGCGGACGTGGTTCATCCAGGTACGGATCCCTCACATTTTCCCGGAGCGGATCGACTGATCACATACCCGACTGCACGTCGATAGGCTGCCTGCGCCACCAGTGGCGACGGCCTCTATGAAGGTCTCGAGTGGTTGAGTGTCAACATCAAGCGGCGAGTGTGATGAGTGTTGGATCCATCGGTGCCAGTCCTAGATGTTCCATGGTTCCTCGCCTTTTCAATTCATGACGCCGTCAAACCTTTCCACCTCCGCTTGTGTTTTATTTTGTCTTACACTATACTTGTGAATGCCCACTTCAACGACAGATGTCTCAGCCAACCTCTGCCGCTCAGGTACGAATGGTCCTGACAGCATTTTGAATTCGAACTGTAACGACCATCACCGAGGCTAGTGTGACTTCGAGCAAGCGGCTAGGGGGAGACCTAGGAAGGCGTTCGTGGAAGAAGTCTGAGGCCCGTACACATACGCGATTCCGACTCGGGCTTGCCAGGTGCGTACTGCTTGGAGGGCGCGGTGTTCGTTAGGTAATTTTTCCAGTTGCCCTGGTTCCCTCCCATGTCCCGTGTCCAACGTCGTTGGCCCGCGACCGCATCAGTAAACAGGTTGTTTGATTATTTGCTTATCGACTCTCATGATTGCCCAGTGACTTTCCGTCGCCCTTTGTATGGTCAGATGATCTACGTAAGTACGGGATGGTGTGGGAGTTGTAGGGTCTCCGTCACTTGGCAACGAGAATCCTTGCTAAGACGTCACGGTACACAAAAAAAACGAACCTCTCTTTGAGGGGCAATCTATCGTTTCGCAACCCGCTGTAGATCGGATTTAATTTCGGGTCCCTCTGAATCGTTGGCCCCGCATCCACGGAGATCCGATATCAGCGAGATGGCGGGACGGCTTTTTGGGCGTCCACTTTCCTATACTTACGTAAAGATCCTCGCACCCAACGGCTGGAGAGACGTCCTTCGCATTCGGGCTATGTCTCAGATCTCAGCGGCGCTTGAACGCTTCTTGGGCCACCAACCGGTGCGAGATAGACTCTAGCTACCTCCGACGCTCTGTAGAGAATCCAACCACAGCCTTTCCGGGGGCACAATTGCAACACACGGCGTGATGAATAATGGTCGTAATCAATAATCGATAACGACCCCCTTCCACGAACATTATCGAACCCGTGAACGATATTGAGTAGCAGGTCAAACCGAGCTCAGGCTACCCCAACTCCTCGCTTCTCAGACCGGCAGAAACGATAGGTAGAAGAGGGAGTTCCCAACCGCATCGATCACCATTAGAGTGGAATGGAAGTGTCCGAGGCCAGGATACCGTGAGACGAAGAAGACCACCATTTCCCACAATTGCAACACACATCCCCAATCAGTCAGGATAAACCATGGGAACCCGAAAGCCACCTACCAAAACTCTGGGCGATTTACGATGGTCCCACCAGGCTGGCTTGGCGTCCAATCGTTCCCGAAAGCACTTCATATCGCATTTTGGGAAAAACTTCAGCAAGAAGGCTGTTGCTCTCGGGTTCTCATCCGTGTCTTCGGGTTCTTGGGTTTTGGATCTCGGGGTTCGGCCGGACTGCAGTTCGTAATCTGCCGTCCATATAGGGCACTCGGGTTTACGGGGGGGGATGGTCTTTCTTTCTTTTCCCCTCCCTCGCCGCACGCACGACTGACCTGCCTTTGAGCACCACTCTCCTCCGGTAAATTCCACACCCTCATTACCCCTGAGTCTCCATACCTTTACTGAGGCACGTTGTTCTAGTTTGGTCTAACATCCCTCGCCCGCTGGCATGGACTCGCTACCGCCTCCACCTTCACTTCCACCTCCACCCACGGATCCTCTTCCGTCTCCGCCGGGCGCCCACATCGCGAGGCGGCTCGCAGTAATTGCGCCCCTCCGGCCAGACTTCCCAGGAAGAACCGATGCACACAAGGAGGTAGGCGCAGAGATGAAGGACTTCTTTTTTGGTCCTATCTCCCCGGCCCTGTTTCGCGAGGCTTTCCTCACTGGAACCATCAACTACGACACCGCTGTTTCTATGATCAAGGAACGCATCTTCGGAGTCAGGAAGAAAGCGGAAGAAAGCGAGGAAGAAAACGAGGAGCAGGGGAAGGGCAAGAGGAAGAAGAAGGACGCTGGAAAGGGCAAGAAAAGCAAGAAACCGAAGCTCGAAGCCGAGTCGAAAACAGGTCCCAAGCCGAGCGAGAAAGATATGTGTCGCGCGATTGTAGGCAACGCTCCAATTTCTTCTCTGCTTCCACCGGTTACTCACTTGTATCCCAACAAGCTCGCATACTTATCGCAGGCCTGCCCGTCCCTCGACTTTGTCGACACTTCCACCCATGAAGACAAGAATTGCGTGGTCAATTCCCACCATTGCAAGCCGGATATTGCGGCCTACAACAAGAACGTCGTTAAGCGCGGGATTACGGATTTCTCGCGGATCGAAGTGGCACTGGAGGTCAAACACGACAAGTCTTTCGATCCCTTCGTCGACGCCCCCCCCCTCGATGGATCCCCGGTTGAGGATGGAAACACCCGAGTCGAATCCAACACCACGGGCGGGATAGATACAATGGGTCAGGTCGCCACCTACGCGGCGGCCCAGATGGCTCAACAACTCCGACCCTGGGTGTTCTCTGTTGTTATCTGCGGGGACCGCGTTCGATTCCTTCGTTGGGACCGGAGCGGCGCTATTTTCACCTCACACTTCGACTATGAGACGACCGACCACCTGAAGGAGTTTTTTTACCAAGTATGGCGAATTGGATGCAAGATCTAGAGGCGCCGATACCACCATCACCATTTTGCGGGACACGGATCCAAAGGTGAAGGCGGCGAAGGAGGGGATCAAGTTCGGGTCACGACAGGGCCCACAAGCCCCCTTCTACGAGTTCCAGCTAGGTTCCGATCACACCGTGGTTGGGTACTCCCCAGCAAATATGGTGACATCTTCGGTCCTTGGGAAAGCCAGTCAACCGTTTGTCGTCTGGGACGAGAAAAATAAGAAGAAACTGTTTCTAAAGGACACCTGGAGGGTTGATCTACCCAACACGAAGCCTGAAGGCGAGATCTACGAGAGATTAAAGCAGCACCAGGTTCCAAATATTGCCTCTGCCATTTGGCATGGTGATGTTGACGGGCAACAAACATTGACGTCAGATCTGCTGACTACCTTCGGCAGCACCAACATCTCCAACCGCTTTACTCGACATAAACACTACCGTCTGATGCTAGACAAAGTTGGTCGACCATGTACGGAGTACAACAACCCGTTTCACTTCTTCACCATTGTACGACAAGCCACAAAGGGTGAGTGCAACCCACCCTTCAACACCAATGCCCAAGCTAACATTACATATCCCAGCCCACTCCATTGCCCACACCCGTGCGAAGGTATTGCATGGCGACATCAGTGTGTGTAACATCATGATAGATGAGGAGGGTGAGGTGTTGGTGGTCGATTGGGAATCGTCCATCCCTGAGGGCTCTCTGGAACAAAGCAGAGGATGGCAAAGCGTTAGCAAGCTTGATTTCCATCGCTTGATCTTACTGACCCGTTTAGCAGGGAACCTGGCAGTTCATCTCTGCAAAACGTTTGATGGACCACAATGCTCCCCATTGTTACGAAGATGATCTTGAGTCGTTTTTGCATGTCATGGCGTGGGTCTCATTCACATTCATGGAAAGTGATTTGACCCCACAAGCACGCTATAACATCTTGTGGCGGTTTGAAGAATTTGATGGGGAAGTGGATGGCTACGCACAGGGAGGGGTATCCAAATCCCACGCACTTATGGGGGGCCAGTTCTATCCCAGGCACATCTTCAAAGATCGCAAGGTCGACCTCCTGCTTGCCGGATTGGCGAAGTTGTTCTCCTGCCGTTACGCTGCCATTGGAGATCCTCGAGAAAAACTAGAAGCCCTGAAAACCATCAACAAATTCGATGATACCTTCAAATCCCTCCTTGGTAATGAATCCGATTGGCTGTCCCATGGTCCAAAGGTGCAACCAGTGGGTTTTGGGATGTTGGTATCCAAAAAGCAGGAATTATTCTCGACAGCGCAACGTGCCCTCCACCTCATAGGACACTGGTCAGGTCGAACCTCGACTACAGGTATGATTCTGATACTGTTTCTGCGTGCCCCTGATCCTGACTCACTTGGCGCTATTGTCATTAGGGGTGGAGGAGAATCAAGGGGTTGGTCCAGCTGGGCCATCTGGGACGGGTGGGGCAGAAGAGGGTGGAGATTCCACAGGTATCTGATAACACATCCGACGGCAGAATTCCCGGCAGTTTGTTCATTTACTTCCGTCCTACGAAATTGCGAAGGTTTTTGGGTCCCAGAGGCCTGCTCCGTTCCCACGCGTTGGTTCCCATATCCCCATCGGCCTCGTCGGTTCTTTCGTGGTGTCTGTGCCAGCTCAACGTTCAACCGACGACGATCCGCCGTCACCACCCTACCGCAGGGAGTAAGAGTATCCAAGTAGACGGGTTGTTTTTGAATACGGGAAGGAAGCTCTTTGTACAAATTGGTGGGAGGAACCCACGTCCACTATCTTAGAGTTGGCCACCGCCGCCTGGAGGTCCTATGACTTATTTTTTCCCCGTGCTGGCCCTGCTTTGGGGTCCTCGCAACTTCCCGTGCGCCGCTGTACGTGAATGTTTGAACGTTTGGTGCAGGCTTTTATCTGATCGGTCGCTTACGCGTGGCATCTTTCACTGACCCCTCGACGTTCAACGTCAACCTCTGATCTACCCATGACCGACCTTGCCCACCTGCTCCCTCCGAGTTGGAAGCCGCAGATTACATCCTGGCTCGCCGAAGACACGCCATCTTTCGATTATGGCGGGTACGTTGTTGGAGAAACCCTGCGGACCGCCTACCTTCTCGGGAAAGGCGATTCTGAGGCGGTCCTCGCTGGTGCACCTTTTTTCACGGAGGTGTTCAACTAGCTTGACTGCAAGTGCGTATTCCCGTCCCTCTTAGCGTTCGCAGTCCATGCGATTGTGCACTGACGCTGTGGGTAGGGTGGAATGGCACATGAGAGAAGGGGAGACGTTCCAACCCGTCAAGCATGTGGCGACTGTAAAGGGGGAAGCCAGACACCTTCTACTCGGAGAGAGAGTCGCTCTCAATCTACTTGCCAGGTGTAGTGGTATCGCCACAAAGTGCGATCCCACCGCAGCTCTATGAAGCAGGATACGGATTCACCCGAGGTTGTGCAGATCGAAAAGGATCAGCGACCTCGCCAGAGGATACGGATACACAGGCATCGTTACTGGAACCCGGAAGACTACACCGGGTGAGTGCCTGAGACCGCTGTAATCGCAGGTCGGGTCTCAAGACCTCTTGCAGGGTTCAGGCTCGTTGAAAAGTATGGTATGCTCGTCGGGGACATTGATGCCCACCGGCACGACCTATCGAGCATGATCATGCTCAAGGACAACCACATCTGGTCTGCTGGTACGTCTCAAAGACACCAAATCTACTGAGCAGTAATGTTTGAAATCCCGTATGTCTCAGGATCGATCACGACCGCCGTTAAGAACGCCCGTCGGGTGGGCGGCTTTACGCTCCTCTTGGAGGTTGAAGTCCAATCCGAGGCAGAAGCCGGCGAGGCCATCGACGCCGGTGCCGATATCATCATGCTGGATAATATGGACGGCAGTCAACTCACCGACGTCTCAAAGAGACTGAAAGGGAAGTGGAACGGGAGGCGCAAGTTCCTGTTCGAAAGCAGCGGGAACATCACAGAGAATAATCTGCAGGAGCGTGCTATCGATGGTGAAACCCTGTCCCTCGCCATTATTTGCCCCTCGTTGTTCTCTTTCATCACTAACACACTGTCACATACAGGGATCGATATTCTGAGTACGAGTGCCGTCCATCAGTCGGTACAACATATAGACTTCAGCCTAAAGATACAGAAGTCGAGCTAGTGCCAGCAATCAATGGGTGTTTACGCGACGTGATTTTGTGCAATGAGGGTGCAGGCAGCCCTCTGCGTGTGCGGGCCTGGTCGTCAGCACGACGCGCTACCAAGTCCATCGAAACGGTGTCCTTGCTGAGCAGCAGCAACACATAGTGCGTGACAGAGTAAACGAGCAGTCTCGGTGGCATCGTTTTCGTCGGATTGCAAGGTTCGAGCCCGTCTCAACCCGGGCTTGGTTCGCAGCCGGAGAACACGATCCCACCTGGACCAATATGAGGATCCCTAGGGCTGACCCTGCCGAAATTTGTGGTTTTGGGATCGTAAGAGGACACCAGGCGGTGAGTTTCTGGGAAAGGGTCCTTGAGGAAACTAAACTGGTTCGAATATTCAACCGAGAGCGGACGCGGGGCTCGATCAAGCTCGACAACAAGTACGAGGGTACAACACCAAACGGGTATACGCCGATGTAAATCCCCCAAAAATATCCCCAAACGACACCTTCCGCTCCACTCCTCGCGAGCTCTTTGGTCGCCTAACCCAGACCCTCACTGGCCACGGATACGCCGGCGAATTCTATCAACACTTCGTCCCTGACGAAACGGCGTGGTGCGGGTGCACGGACCCGGACATCCAACATGTCATCGAATCCAGGGAATACATCCTCCACGAGCGTGATCGGTACCAGTGACGACGGTCTCTATGAGGGTCTCGAGTGGTTGAGCGTCAACATCAAGCGGCGAGTGTAATGAGCGTTGGATCCACCGTTATGAATCAAAGTCCTAGATGTTTCATGGTTCCTCGCCTTTTCACTTCACGATGCCGACACAAACAAAACCCTTCTGCCTCCGCTTGTGTTTTCTTTTGTCTTACACTATACTTGTGAATGCCCCCTTCACCGACGGATATTTCAACCGATCTTTACTATCCAGGTACGAATTATTCTGATCAGTGATGACCACCGTCGAAGCTTGTGTGTGACTCCCAGCAAGCGACTAGGAGGAAACCCGCTTGCGGAAGCACTTTGAGCGTCCGTTACGTCCATGTCTGGATCTTCGACTCAACAGCTCTCGACCAACAGATCCCAACTGGAACTCTCACCGCCGGGCGTAGTGGGCGCTGCCTGGTGGATGTACCGTTTGTCAAGTATACTCCGGGCCATTTTCAACCTCCCAGTTGTCTCAGCTTCCTGTGGCCGGTCCGCATCTGCGCCGACGCCCGGCCAGACGAAATACCAGTTGTGTGTGTGGCAGTTTTGCCGCATTTCTACCATGCTTACGAAGGACAAGATGCCGAACTGACAATGGCACCGGCCGGGTGGAAACTGGTAAAAGCACCACGTTGAATGAACCCAAGCTGGGGACGTTATCATCTCCGTAGTTGTCACATCGTAACAGAACCCAAGAGGATCACAGCCACTGGAGCCGAAGATCTGTGAGTCAACCTAATAGATAAACTTCTCAGTCTTCGTCGTCAGTTCAAATGACCACCCAGGTGTTTGAAGGGAATCGCGGAGGAGTTCCGGGACGGCTTGAACCTGGCTGATAAGCAGGACATCCTCGATTCAATGCATCTGAAAGCGCGGAGTTTGAGCTACTCCGGATTCGTATTCTGGCCATGCCCTAGCGCCAGCCCCTAGTGCAGGAAAAGCGGCGCGCCAACACCCGAACAGAGTGGGACTCCTTAATGATGCGCATTGCCTGGTCCACGCCATTCAACGGCAATGATAGAGGCGGCAGGCTCTACCCTCAATATGGATCTCTTGCAGTGGAATCTACTTCATGACTACGCCAAAGCGCTCCGAGCTGGACGTACAGTTGATTTGGAATCAGCGATCCTAGTCGCAGGGGATTCAACCGCGATACTCACCCGTGGAGAATGAATATGTAAAGGGTGCCCTGTTCAGGTTATCCAGATCTTTCAGTTTCGTGCCTTCACTCATCTTTTCTCCCTGGCCTCGACATCAATACAGGTGGTCCGACGGCGGGATTGCTGGTTGTTCCCTCGCTGTTTCGGCTTTCGCTCTCCCTTCTTTATTCTGTTTTATTGCATTTACTGCTTTGGAATCCCTTCGTATTCCCCGCGTGCACAATACATGCAAGTTTTATACGTGCCCTTCCTGCGATTCAACCTGGTAACTATGTATATATACACCTACGAACGGATCAGCACTCCGGAAGTAAACGCGAATCGTGCATCAGTCTGGTTTCGGATCCTCCCACAATCTCATCTTTTATCCCCATCGATCCCTTCAGCTCCCGATTCGCCCATGACCGATCCTGCTCATCTGCTCCCCCCGAGTTGGAAGCCGCAGGTCACGGCTTGGCTTGCCGAAGATACGCCATCTTTCGATTATGGTGGGTACGTTGTCGGAGACGTCCATAGGACCGCATACCTGCTCGGGAAAGGTAGTTCTGAAGCGGTCCTCGCCGGTGTACCTTTTTTCACGGAGGTGTTCAACCAGCTTGACTGCGAGTGCGTATTCCCGTCACTCTTAGCGTTCGCAGTCCATGCGATTGTGTACTGACGCTGTGGGTAGGGTGGAATGGCACATAAGAGAAGGGGAGACGTTCCAACCCGTCAAGCACGTGGCGACTGTAAAGGGGAAAGCCAGACATCTTCTACTCGGAGAGAGAGTCGCTCTCAATCTACTTGCCAGGTGTAGTGGTATTGCCACAAAGTGCGATCCCACCACAGCTCTATAAAGCGGGATACGGATTTACCCGAGGTTGTGCAGATCGAAAAGGATCAGCGACCTCGCTAGAGGGTACGGATACACAGGCATCGTTGCTGGAACTCGGAAGACGACACCAGGTAAGTGCCTGAGACCGCTGTAATTGCAGGACTGGTCTCAAGACCTCTTGTAGGGTTCAGGCTCGTTGAAAAGTATGGTATGCTCGTCGGGGGCATTGATGCCCACCGGCACGACCTATCGAGCATGATCATGCTCAAGGACAACCACATCTGGTCTGCTGGTGCGTCTCAAAGTCAAATCTTCTGAGTAGTAATGTCTGAAATCCCGTATGCCCAGGATCGATCACGACCGCCGTCAAGAACGCCCGTCGGGTGGGTGGCTTCACGCTCCTCTTGGAGGTTGAAGTCCAATCCGAGGCAGAAGCCGACGAGGCCATCGATGCCGGTGCCGATATCATCATGCTGGATAATATGGACGGCAGTCAACTCGCCGACGTCTCAAAGAGACTGAAAGAGAAGTGGAACGGGAGGCGCAAGTTCCTGTTCGAAAGCAGCGGGAACATCACAGAGAATAATCTGCAGGAGCGTGCTATTGATGGTGAAACCCTCTCCTTCGCCATTATTTGCTCTCTTTATCACTAACACACTGTCACATATGTACAGGGATCGATATTCTGAGTACGAGTGCCGTCCATCAGTCGGTACAACATATAGACTTCAGCCTAAAGATACAGAAATCGAGCTAATGTCAGCAATCAATGGGTGTTTTCTGCGACGAGAGTGCACCCAGCCTCCTGTGTGTGCGGTCGGGTTGCCAGCACGGCGCGCTGCAAAGTCCATCGAACTGGTGCCCTTGCTGAGCAGCAGCAACACGCAGTGCGTAACTGTAAACGAGCAGCCCCGGTGGCACCGTTTTCATCGGTTCTGCAAAGTTCGAGTCCATCTCAACAAGAGAGGGCCAAGATAAAGTACAGTGTTTACCCGGGCTCGATCCGCGGCCGGAGAACGCGATCCCGCCTGGACCAATGTAAGGGTCCCTATGACTGACCCTGTTCAAATGTGCGGTTGTGGGACCGTAAGAGGGCACCAGGCGGCGAGTTTCTGGGAAAAGGGGGCGCTAGGGTCCTTGAGGAAACTGAACTGGCTCGAATATCCAACCGAGAGCGGTCAAGCTCGACACCAAGCACAAGCGTACACCACCAAACGTGCATTGAAATTAAACCCCGGGGCGGGCATTAAGGTAGATCATGACGGTCGGTTAGGCCGTTGGTTGTTAGCCTCTTGGACTTTTTCTCATGAGTGGGTTCCGGTCTCGGAGGCCCCGCCCCACGCCCTGGACATCGGAGACTTAGAGACAACTGGGTAGCCCCCAGCTTCTGATGTCCGCTTCGGCGAGGGAAAGTTCACGGGGACAAGCTTTCCGTGTTCGTTCCTCGACGAAAGGTTGCTGAAATCCAGATATGCAAATTTCCAAGTGAAAAACTCCTCAAAAAACACAAAGGAGGAACTAAACGGTTAGCGTAAAATCGGGACATGAAGGAAATGCGTAAAGTGACTAAGGTAAAGAGGGTAAAGGGGGTGAGGTGGAACGGTAACAACCGGTTCTACGGAGGGAAGCTCCAAGAGTGGGACGGTTTACTCTTCGGGTTCTTGGCCAAGTTCCTCCTCGTATTCGACCTCCTCCTCAGCACTATATGGTTGCGATCAGGACAAGTGAGAGACAAAAAGGGAAGAAACCCACGTAGCCTCCTGGTATTGCTGGTACTCGGCAATCAGATCCTGCATGTTCGACTCCGCTTCCGTGAACTCCATCTCGTCCATACCCTCCTGGGTGTACCAGTGCAAGAAGGCCTTCCTCTTGAACATGGAAGTGAACTGGTCACTGACACGCTTGAAGAGCTCCTGGATAGCGGTTGAGTTGCCGAGGAAGGTAACGGCCATCTTCATTCCCCGGGGAGCAATGTCACACTGAGCCGTAAGAACGTTGTTGGGAATCCATTCGACGAAGTACGCATTGTTCTTCATCTGAACGTTTTGCATCTGTTCCTCAACTTCCTTCATGGAAACCTTGCCGCGGAAGACGGCAGCAACCTACGAGCACGGTAAGAATCCGCATCCGGTGACAGACAAATGTACCCACGGTAAGGTAACGACCGTGCCTGGGGTCAGAGGCAGCCATCATATTCTTGGCATCGAACATTTGTTGAGTGAGCTCTGGAACGGAGACAGCACGATACTGTTGGCTTCCACGGGCGGTCAAGGGGGCGTAACCAGTCATGAAGAAGTGAAGACGTGGGAAGGGAACCATATTGACGGCCAACTTCCTCAGATCGGAGTTGAGCTGACCCGGGAAACGCAGACAGGTGGTGATACCGGACATGACGATAGACACGAGGTGGTTAAGGTCGCCGTATGTCGGGGTCGTCAGCTTGAGAGTACGGAAGCAGATATCGTACAAAGCCTCGTTATCAATACAGAACGTCTGGTCCGAGTTTTCAACGAGCTGGTGAACTGAGAGGGTGGCATTGTAAGGCTAAGGGTGGACACGTCACATGGATGCACTAGGGTTTGAGTGACGAATAACGAACCTCAACGACAGTATCCGAGACCTTGGGGGATGGGACGACGGAGTAGGTGGCCATCATCCTGTCCGGGTATTCCTCGCGGATCTTCGAGATTAACAAGGTTCCCATTCCGGAACCAGTACCACCACCAAGGGAGTGGGTGATTTGGAACCCTAGAAACTGGGGTCAGTCGAGATCTTCTCGCAATCCAGGTAGGTATGCACCTTGGAGGCATTCAGTGCCCTCAGCTTCCTTCCTCACCACATCAAGCACTTGGTCAACGAGCTCGGCACCCTCGGTATAGTCTGTGGGACACGTGTCAGTGAGTGCCTAACTCGGCAGGAGTCACATGGGGACAGAGAGCACTCACGTCCTTTGGCCCAGTTGTTACCAGCGCCGCTCTGGCCAAAGACAAAGTTGTCCGGCCGGAAGAGGGAACCAAGGGGTCCAGAGCGGAGGGAGTCCATGGTACCAGGCTCGAGGTCGACCAAGATGGCGCGGGGGACATACTTATTAGAGCCAACTTCGTTATAATAGACATTAATTCGTTCAAGCTGGAGCTCGTTGGTGCCCTTGTAGACACCATCACGTTCGATGCCATGTTCGTCGGAGACGGTCTCCCAAAACTTGGCACCTGTTAAAAGGGGAGTAGGGGCCGTGAATATGAGAGAAAACGCGGTTGGACAGCCACGATCGCGCACCGATTTGGTTACCGCACTGGGAAAGTGAGGAAGATCAGCATGAAGCGGAGGTGTGCTGGCAGTTGGAGAGTGGTATAAAACGCGACCGCTTACCTGGCCAGTCTGGAGATGAACGATTTCCCGCATTCTAGAGAGAGAGAATGGGTGTCAGAAACCGATATTCAAGAGGTGGTTCGAGAAAAAGAAAGATGGCGACGCGGTCAATGGGTCTAGGCGCCGCTCGTTGGTTTAGATTGGGGAAGAGAAGGAATACGCGTCGGATGTGGATTTTAGGAGGCATACCTCGAAGGTTTTGGGTGAGTAAGGGTCGTAAAAGAAGATGGGAGGAGGAAGGAGAAGGCAATGGACGGAACGAACAAGGATTGCACGAGTGGCCAGAAAACTCGTTGTCCGTCGGCTATCCCCGATGGGTTTCAATCTCCGCTGATTGCCGCGCGACGCCAGCTTCCCAGCAAGAACATCACCACGCACCGAACACGAGGGGAGAAGACACCAACGGATGACAAGTGTGCAATCCCGACGGGCGAGGAGGTGGGGAGAAGACGTACAAGATTACCCTCAGCTGAGGCATCAAGGAGATAAGCTTTTGCCTCATCAGCCACGGTTGTCATGAAACCTCACAATTTTGACCCGAACGATCCGCGAGAGTGCAAGTGCCTTCAGGGGGTTTACACACGCGTCAACACACCCTTGGTGTATGAATGCGTATATGAACGAGTGAGGTGCACGACCGGGTTCATCAACGCGACCGAAGCGTTTCACTCCGGGCATGAACCCATGTGGGTAGGTTTCCGCATGTCGTACGCTTGGCAAGGCGTCCATATATCAACGTCAACGTAACGGGGACATCAACAGAGCGAGTGCAAAATGAGTCCAGGCAGTGAAAAATAGCTTTAGTCGTGATCACGGACGACAAGAGGGAGAATCAAAAGTCCACAGGATATCTAAGCGTAATGGGAATAAGTAGAATGTCAAAACGTAAACTAGTGGAAGCCCAAAGGTTCGTCGCGAGGGGGTACGTGTCGAAGAGGAACATTCTAAGCGAGCAAAGCACCGACGAGGGCAAGCCCAGCAACGAAACCAGTTTGAACAGTGAGGCCCATGGCGCCGCCGCTGTTACCACCATTGTTTCCACTGCTTCCGGTCGAGGAGGATGGGGGGGAAGTACCGCTGAGATAAATGGGTCAACCAGAGATAGGTTCAACACGTGGTCACAACTTACGTGGACGACGATACAACGGAAGAAGTGAAGGGCGTCGTGGTGCCATTGATGTTGAACTGCTGGGACTGGGCGAGGATGTTGGTGCCGGTGGGGTTTTCCTGGATCAAGTTGATCTGGAAACCCTTACCGGTGGGCCAGCCACTGGAAGGGCCGTCCACGGTGGTGGAGCCACCTGAGGAGGGGACCTTCTCCTTCAAGGTGACGTTGAGGTTCGGGGTCGATTGCTGTATGGAACGGAGGACAGGTGCAGAAGCGTGAGTCTCGGTTAGGTAGAAGTGCGAAGGAGACGAACCATGTTAATCAAGACGACGGTGAAGTTGGAGGGGTCGGTGCTGACAGCAGTCCAAGAGATGCTCTGAGACCTCTTGCTGGCATCCCAGGTGGTATCTTGGCCGGGGCTGTTGACCGTGAGGGCCAAGGCGGTGGCAGCGAAGAGGAGGGCGGCGGAGAGGGCGGAGAAGGCACGCATTATTCTGGCTGGAAGGGGGGGAGGTAGGAAGAAGGGCGAAGGCAAGGAGCGACGGAGGAAGTGCGAGGGCGAGGTTGGTCTTTTTCAAGAACTGACAGCCGCCAACCACTTGGGCGCGCCCCGACCGGTCTAGCGGCGTTCCCCCTAATACGGATCACGGTCGTCATGTCCTCCGGTCCGCCTCGGTTCATGGGCGGTCGTCTCACAGTAACGAGGCCGGAAAGGATACGCGGAGATAAATTTACAGGAGCGCGTGGCTGCGTCCTATTTCGCAAGCGTCGCGTGCGACAGGACAGCAGACGATGAGGGGTGCATGATTCGGCAAGCCAACCCCAACCGGAAAGTGATCCGGGTTGCAGTGCAGTTCGATCCAACCTTCGTTCCTGTCCATGATCACCTTCACGCCGCTTTCGGGTTCGGCGCACTCCCAAAACACATCCCCTCTCGCTTATCTCCTCCAGGTCGACGATGTGCGCATCCTCCTAGACTGCGGCTCGCCCGACTGGAGACCCGAACCCTCCTTTTCTACAGAAAATTGCGAAAGATACTGCCAATCCATCAAACAGTCAGTGTGTTCCCATCCCTCAACGCGTCGCGTCCTATATTCAGATTGACCTGTGTTTCAAATCTAAAGGATTGCGCCGACGATTGACCTCGTCCTCCTTTCACACGGAGACCTTGCCCATGCCGGTCTATTTCCGTACGCGTTCTGCCGATGGGGCCTCAGGGCACCATGTTACAGCACCCTCCCCGTCCAAGCCACAGCCCGCATTGCGGTCACAGAGGACGTGGAAGGGCTAAGGGATGAGCAAGAAATGGACGATAGCGACATGGGAGGGGACGCTACCGACCCAGAAACTGAGCCAAATCAAACTACGAACACCGGTGACGAGCCGATGGATGGTGAGGGAGAGGTAAACCCACCACCAAAGGAACAGAAGCGCAAGTTCGTGGCCACGATACACGAAGTGAACGAAGCGTTCGATTCCGTGAGTACTCTGAGATACTCACAGCCGACCCACCTCCAGGGTACGTCCCCGTTCCCATCGGACATCACACACAACTCAGTTACGACATAGGCAAGTGTCAGGGCCTGACCGTGACCCCCTTCAGCGCCGGCCACACTCTCGGCGGTGCCATTTGGAAAATCCGCTCTCCATCCGCCGGAACCCTTGTCTACGCTGTGAACCTCAATCACATGAAAGAACGTCATCTGGACGGAACAATTCTCCTACGGCCCGGTGGAGGATCCGGCGTTTTCGAACCCCTTCTTCGCCCCGATCTGTTGATCACAGACGGTGAGAGGGCTTCATCCGTCAGCAGTCGGCGAAAAGACAGGGATGCCGCTCTCCTAGGTACAGAATCTTCTCAATCCATACGGAACGAAGGATCTAACGTGTTGGTTTCAGACTGCGTAACCGCGACGCTCTCCTCCCGTCACTCCCTGCTCCTTCCATGCGACTCCAGCACTCGAGTTCTCGAACTCCTTGTGCTTCTCGACCAGCACTGGAATTACTCTCGTCTAAAATACCCAATTTGCCTCCTTTCACGAACAGGAGAGGAGATGCTGACATTCGTACGCAGTATGATGGAATGGTTGGGTGGAACAGTGAGTAAAGAAGACGTAGGAATGGACGGTTCCAAACCCCCAGGGAAGAGCGGAAAACGGAAAAGGGACGACCACGACGATGAGGCCATCGGTGCTTTCGCTCTGAGGTTCAGGCACTTGGAGTTTTACACCAACCCCGCCGCCCTTCTTGCCAGACACTCTTCCAAAGACGCGAAACTCATCCTTGCGGTTCCAGCCTCTCTCTCTCACGGACCCTCCAGAGCACTTTTTACGGATTTTGCTTCCATACCAGGAAATGTGGTCCTACTGACCCAAAGAGGCCCGGAGGGGAGCCTTGGAAGGGTCCTCTTTGACAAATGGAACGACTCTCAGCGAGCGGATGACAAGTGGGACAGGGGAAAGATTGGTAGCAACGTTATGCTGGATGGGAGCATGGTCCTTCAGGTGAGGACCTTTCAAACCTCGGAGGTTGGTTCTCTGACGAACAAGGGACGTATGGGGTAGATGTACGCCAAAGTCCCTCTCCAGGGCGCGGAGCTCGAAGAATTCCTCCAAAAAGAGCGACAGGAGAAAGAGAAGGAAGCCGCTCACAAGGCCGTCCAGGAGCGGAAGGAGAGGATGCTCGAGGCTGACGAAGATGATGACGATGATTCCGATATCGATGACGACAGCGACGAAGAGAACGAGGTTGAGATGCAACTTGCTGATGGTATGGATGTGGACGAGGGTGGAAAACCGGACGGTAGACTCTCGCGGAAAAAGAAATCTGCAGGAGTCGGAGGTGCTGGAGGGCTGGGAGCCTCAGACGATTGGGACGCAGCCGGGGAAGACGGTGCACTTTCGAAACATCTTTCCTTCGATATCTACCTCAAGGGGAATGTCTCCAAGTCCACCTCGTTTTTCAAGTCCGCCGACGGACAGACGACCCAGAGGTTCAGAATGTTCCCGTACATTGAGAAGAAGAGAAGGGTGGATGAGTATGGAGAAACCATCGACGTCGCGCTGTGGTTGAGGAGGGATAAGCTGTTCCAGCATGAAGGACGGGACGAAGAGAAGGAGAAGAAGAGAGTGGTAGATGAGGATGCAAGAGTACGGTTTCCTCCATCACTCGTTACCCTGGTTCAACGTCGACTTAACTCTACTTCCAGAGCGTCCCCAGAGAACCCCCCTCGAAATTTGTCACCTCCACTGTGGAGGTGCAACTCGCGTGTAGGCTCCTGTTTGTGGACCTTGAGGGCCTGAACGATGGTCGGGCTGTGAAGACGATCGTCCCTCAGATACATCCTCGTAAAATGGTGCGATTCCGAATTTCATTCCATTTACTGGGACTGATCATCTAACCCCCTTTAGATCATTGTCCACGCCACTCCGGACGCGACGAACGGTCTCATTCAGAGTTGCGGAGACATCAGGGCCATGACAAAGGATATTTATGCCCCTTCTCAGGACGAGACTGTACAGATTGGCCAACAGACCAACACCTTCTCGATCTCGTTAAGCGACGACGTATTGGCGTCGATCAAGATGTCCAGGGTCAGTATTCCTTCCGTGCCATCAACACAGTGGCCTCTGCGTATTCACCGTTTTGCTAGTTTGAGGATAATGAGGTTGGGTTCATTACCGGTCGGGTAACGAACCTCGCCACGTCCGTCGTCCCCGTTCTCGAACCGTACACGCCCTCTCCCCAAACAGCGACGTCAGTGGAGACGGCGCCGATCCTTTCCGCCCGCCGTATGCTGGGTGCTCGATCCCCTGCAGAGCTACCCAAATCGATGATGATCGGAGACCTTAAACTTACAGCCCTCAAAGCCCGACTGTCTGCCGTTGGTGTCCAAGCAGAACTCGTCGGAGAGGGTGTGCTTATCTGTGGCGCGATGGAGAACCCCGGTAGGAGACTCGGCCCTGGCGTTGGCGCTGTGCAAAGTGATTTGAACAAGAACGTTGCGGTGAGGAAGACTGCAAGAGGGAAGGTCGAGATCGAGGGGACTGTGTCGGATGTATATTACATTGTCAGGAGAGAGGTGTATAATATGTACGCGGTCGTGGCCGCTTAATTTTCGCGTTATGTAGTAGACGAACACCTAATATCCATCTCATTCCTGTCCTCGGGTGGGCTGCTGTTGGCCTGCGTGGTGGTGTATCGGCCGTCTGGTTGATTCCGCAGGCAAGTCTGTTACAATGTTTATACAATGAGGGTGTTGAAACGCTGACGGTACACGACCGCCCTACCGACACCGCGGACGACTGAACATCAAATCGTTGAACAAATAGCCGAAGTTTGAAATCAGTTCTTTCGAGATATTCGCTGGGCACCATTTCCAGATATGCAGTACATTCGGTCCTAGTACTTCTGAGGCCATATTTTGAACCGGGGAGCGAATAGAATGTATCCAATAAACAAGGGAACCGAAAAAAGGGTCCTAACCAACGGATGAGCCTCCTGTATTTCTACGCTGGGGGGCTATGCTGGAAGAATAAGTCTGAGTTCTTGATTACGCCTCTGGAGGGCTAAGGCTCGGAAAATGGAGGGGCAGCGTCTCTGTGCCTAAAGGAATCACAACATCACATGGGCTGACTTCAGTGAGAAGGTGATATTGGGACAATACCTGCTGTCTGCATGTGAGGAATGGGGGCCTGGTGCGGCCAGAGACCCCCTAGGCGTAGTTTGCGCCGGTTTGTTGATTCCACCCATCCTCTGGACACCGACATTCCTGGGTCCACTGGTTGGACCTCTGGGCCTACAGGGAACATCCAGCTGGATTCTTCGCCGAGTAAGGTTTGGAAGGCGTGGTTAAATGTGTTAAAAGTTTCCAGATCCTTCATTTGCTTGTGCCTCTCCTCCTCCATTAGTTGATCTCCGTAATATGAAGGATAACGGACGGAGAATAACTTTGCCAATCCATCGAGCAGCGCACCAACTCTGGGCTCGTTGAAGGTAGACACACGATAGAACTGGCCAAGGCAGAGTGCATTGACTTTGGACCGCCCTCCCACTTTGTGGCCATGTTGATCTTCTCCATCGTCTTCCTCGAACATTGTTGTCAGGATGTTGAATCGTTCTCGTGGGGTCATGTCACTTTCCATGTACATGAGCGAGACCCACGCCATGACATACAAAAACGATTCGAGGTCGTCTTCATAAGAATGAGTGGCATCGGGCCTCAGTAAAAGATTGGCAGATATAAACTGCCAGGTTCCCTGTCAAACAGGTTAGTATGATCAGGTAATAGAAACCGAGCATACTGACAGTCCGCCACCCTCCGCACCGTTCCCCCGAGTCCACGGGCTTGGAACATTCCCAATTGATCAAAATTCCATTGTCGTCCTCATCTATCATGATGTTCCACACGCTAACATCGCAATGCAGTATCTTTGCAAGATCATAGGCAAGCCAGTGGGCTGGTGTGGCATCAGTGTGGACGTTGGTGATAAAAGGCGGGCAGGTAGTTGCACTCGCCTTTCATGGCTTGATGTAAAATGGTGAAGAAGTGATATTGACTTTTGTACTCCGTGCATGGTCGGCCCACCTTGTCAAGTAGCAGGCGGTAGTGTTTGTGCGGAGTAAGGGGTTCCATGGCATAGGTGTCGCTGAAGTCGACACGAAGTTTCGATGTCAAAGTCTGCTGTTCGTCAACATTGCCGTGCCAGACAACGGAGGCAACGTTGGGAACCTTGTTGGACTCCAGAAGCTCGTAAATATCACCTTCCATCATCATTTCGGGTAGGTCAACTCTCCAGGTGTCCTTGAGAAACCGTTTCTTCTGGGATGCTGAGTCCCAGACGATGAACGGTTGACTGGCCCTCCCGACAAGAAAAGGCGTCGATGGTTTCGGAGAGTATCCGACGACCGTGCGGTCAGGGCCCAGCTGGAACTCATAGAAGCGGGGTTGTGGACCCTGTCGTGACCTGAACCCGATCCCCTTCTTCGCCGACTCCACCCTTTGGTCGTCCTCCTCTAAGATGGTGGTGCTTGTATCAACGCCTCGAGATCTGCTGTCCAGGCTACCATAACTGGCAAAGAACCTCTCCAGATGGCCACTCATTCTGTAGTCGAAGCGGGAGGTGAAAATGGCCCCGCTGCGATCCCACCGAACGAACCGAGCGTAACTCCCGAAGATGACAACGGAGAACGCCCAGGGTCGGAGCTGCTGCGCCATCTGGGCCGCCACATAGGTGGTCATCTGATCCAACGTCTCCATACCTTCAGACGTATCGGCTTCGACCCTAGCATTGTTATCCGTAGCGGGACGCTCATCGAGGGGGTGAAGGTCCTCAAAGGGGTCATGAAACTCGTTGGGCTTGACCACAATCGCTACCTCGATCCGCGAGAAGTCCGTGGTCCCCCATCTGGAGCATCCAGGGATATACGCCACAATGTCTGGCCCATGGTGGCGATCATCGTCATCGGGTGGACAGTCCACATCCTCGTTCCTGGAGGTGTTCACAAATTCGAGAGTCCCACAGTTTGATTGCAGGCGCCTGAGCTTTGTGACCATAAAGATGAGTAACCGGCAGCCGGGAGGGAACTAGGGTACTACCCACGAGTGCAGCGGGCGTGTCTTTCTCAGTTAGGGGTGGGGTGCTTTCGCTCGACCCTTCGATCCTTGGTCTCTTGGGATTGCGGTCCTCACCAGATATCTCCTTCCTCTTCATCGTCTGCTCCACCTTTGGCTCTCCTCCCCTCCCCGCTCCTTCTTTGGCTGTAAGAATGCGCTGTTTGATCGTCTCCACAGAGGCGTCGTGGTCGACACCCTCGGTGAGAAAAACATCGAGGAACAGGGCTGGGGATATGGGACCAAGCAAGAGTCCTCTCACCTCCGCACCATCCCCCAGTTTTTCGGTTCTAGTGGGACTCATGAGTGAATGCAGTGCGCTACGGACGTCGTAGTTCTGCCAATGCCAGGAAAAGTGTCCCTTGTTTACATTTGTTTACCCCTTCCGGCGAGGACTCTTCGGTCCGCCAGGTTTGGGTCGCTTTCGCAACCAGTTTTGTACGAGCAATTCTAGAGGTCTGAATAACCGTTTCATTGTGGGTAAATCGGGCGCTGGGCGTTCGCCATAGCCGCCGGTCCGGATCAAGGCGCACTTCCGATTCCCGACGATCGTCCGTAACCAATCGACCACCACCCGCATGTTCTGTCGGCGACGGCTGTTCCTCGACGCGTTTCGCGCTGGTACTCGCGTAACCCACCGTCTGACATCCTCCGTCTCAACCGACGCGAAGCCATATTACATCAC